>ENA-OUOG01000090-OUOG01000090.1-marine-metagenome-genome-assembly--contig:-NODE-90-length-105133-cov-6.272388_pt1 | contig 105133 bp, 68 predicted proteins | sample MGYA00248635_ERZ508505 | MGnify/ENA primary metagenome ERZ508505 (study PRJEB26176, sample SAMN06267871) | marine metagenome | isolation source: Saanich Inlet, British Columbia, Canada | place: Pacific... | reverse complement strand
CTCGGGAATCTCCGTCTCGCAGAAACGATCTCCGACGCCGTTTTCGGTTTCGGTTTCGTTCGCGTTTCTCGTCTTGCCGCGCGGCGTCCCGCGCCCGAGCGCGCCCGGCGCGCGACAGAGCACCGCCTCCGCGCCGCCCGCGAGAAGCAGACGCTCCATCTCCGCGACCAGCAGGCGCGCCGGCGCGGACGCCACCGCCACCACCTCCCCGGCGAACGCGCCGGGCGCGCCCGCCGCGACGCGCCGGCGGCCGCCCGCGGGTCCGACCCCGAAAACCGCGAGCGCTTTCGTTTCGTCACGCACTTCATCGTCATCACTCCTGCCCGGCGCGACCCAGCTCCCGTCCAAAGCGCGGCGCCCGCGCCCCAGGTCCTCGAGCTCGAAGTCCCGCTCGGGGAGCCACCGGTTTGCCTCCGCGCACTTGTCCAGGTACGAGAAAGGAAGCACCCACGCACCCCGCGCCACCGCCTCCAGGTACTTCACCGTGCGCGAGCGCACAAACGTGTTCGTCTCGTCAACGTCCATCAGGAGGTGCGTCGCGCGCGCGGGGAAGCCCTCGGCGGGGTCCGCGGCGGTCGCGGGGTCGATTCCCGTCGGGTCCCCCCCCGCCTTTTTTGTCGCGTCGTTCGCGCGCGCCACAGCCTCGGCGAGCGCCGCCGCCTTTCTCTTACCCCAGGCGCCTCCGAGCGACGCGCTCCGTGCTGAAGTGGACGGCGCGGCGTACGCGTACGCAAAGACGCGGGACCCGCGGGCGCGAGATGAAGACCGTCCGTCGCGTTCCTCCGCGTTTTGAGTCGTCGTCGCCGCGTCCGGCGGTTCGCTCGTTTGTTTTTTTTCCACCCGAAACGACGCGTCGTCGTCGTCGTCGTTTGTTTCGTCTCGCTCGTCGCGCAGCGCGATCTCGATGAGCTGCTCCACCAGCTCATCGTCCAGCTTTTCCAGCTCGGCGAGCAGCTTCTTGAGCGCGTGCGTGAGGCGCTTCGGCGGGGGCTTCCCGTGTGCCGCCGCGTACAGACGCCGCGCCTGCGGCGCAGTCAGACGCCGCACGCGCGACGTCCCGCGCGGCGTCGCGGAGGCGACGAGTTTTGGAGGACTCGGAGGACTCGGAGGAATCGTCGCCGCGACGGAGACTGTCGGAGACTGTTTTTCTTTCGCGCCGCACGGCGTGTTGAGACTCGCGCGACTTCCGCGCGCGTTATGGCGCGTTTTATCGCTTCGGAACGTGCCGTTCGGGTCGGTGTTTTGCGTGTCGCGGTAGCTGACGTAGATGGGCGTCGGGCTGGGAAGCGTCTCGGAGGCGCTCCGGGCGTTTTCGAAAACGTTTTCGTCTTCGTCTTCGTCGCGCGGCGCCGGCGCCGTCTCGCGTTTTCGTTTTTCGTTCGCGCTCATCGCCGTCTCGAGACGCGCCGCGAGGAACGCCAACGCGGCGTCGATCGAGCGCACGTCGCTCGCGAGCTCGCGGCACCTCGCCGGCGTCGGAACGGCGAGAGCGAGGCTCGCGTCGGTCTCCGGGGTCCGCGCGGATTCGCGAACCCGCGCGTCCGCGTCTTTTTCCTCCACGCGTGTGCTCTCCGCCGCGAACCTCGCGAGCGCCGACTCGATCTGCTCGATGACGCCGTTGTAGGTCTGGTTCACGCGCAGGTCCTTGAAGTGCAGGGGCATCCCGCACTGCGGGCATTTGCTCTCGTACACGCCGTGGCCCTGCAGCTTGTCCTCCACGCACGCCAGGCAGAACGTGTGGCAGCAGGGCAACGTCGCCGGATCCCGCAGGACGCCCTCGCAGATCTCGCACGTGAGCTCGTCGCTCAGCCTCTTGACGCCCGCGTGCTTGGACGGGCGGAGGTCGTCGTACCCGTCCATCGCCGCCGCCTCGGCCATCGCCGCCGCGACGGAGGCGCGCCGCTTCGTGGGGGGCATGCCGGCCGCGCGACGCGTAGTGTGTAGTGTGCCCGCGGTTCAAAAAGTTGGCACACCACTCGTCGCGCAGCCGGACGTCGGACCGAGAGCGACCACGCGCGATTCTACGAGACGACTACGTTACACGCGAGGACTACTACTTCATCGCGGGGTGCGGCTCGACCCCCCGCGGCACGACCCCCGGCCCGTGCGTCCTGACGCCGCTCTGCGCGACCGCCTCGTCCGTCTCGTCGAACCCGTCCGAGCGGAAGAAGGTGTAGGACAGGATGACGTCGTTCACGTCCGCCATGGCGGGATCCGTCGCGAACTCGGGGTCGAGGTAGAAAAACACCGGCATGTCCACCTCTTCGCCCCCGCGCAGACGCTGTTCCTCGAAACAGAAACACTGCACTTTGTTGAAGTAGCTCCCGGCTTTGTTCGGCTGCACGTTATAGGTCGCGACGCCCACCACCGGTTCCTTCGATCGGTTCTTCGCGGTGAAGAACGCGAGGGTCGTCTCGCCGGGCCGCACGACGACGTTTTTCTGCGTCGGCGCGAATCGCCAAGGCATGCCCTCGGCGACGTCGGCGTTGAACGAGACGGTCACCGCGCGGGCAGACGCGGCGGCTTTGGTTCGCTCTGGCAAAGACTCAGACTCCCGCAGCTTGTCCTCGATGGTCTTGCGCCGCGTCGTGCCCCCGAAACCCGTCGCCTGGCAGAACATGCGGTACAGAGGCACGGACGCGTACGTCGCGCCGACCATGCCCACGGCGAGCGCCAGAAGGTAGATGCCGCCCGCGCTGGCGCTGCCTCGAGCGCGCGCGTTGACGGACGCGATGTGCGCCGCGCGCGCCTGTCTCGACGCCTCTCGCTTCGAGGCAGCCTCCGCGGAAGACGAAGGCGGCGCCGAGGACGAGGGGGCGCTCGAGGCGAACGCGCGCGCGCGAGCGCCGCGCGCGGCGAGACCCGCAGCCGCGGAGGACACCGCCGAGCCCCCGTGGGTCCACGTGTTCGCGCGCCAGCCGTCTACGGTGGGCGGAGACCACGGGTGCGGCGCGCGCGCCGCGGCGGACGGCGCGCCGTGCGACGCCGCCGCCGCCACCACGCGACGCACGCCGTGCCTCAGCATGCCGCGGGGGACTTGCGCAGCAGCGAGTGGCGCCAAAGGGCGCGTCGTCGGTGCCGAGATCGGTCTCATCACGCACGAGCGCGTGTGTCGATCGCGATTTACCACACTGCGACGAAATTTCGGTGAAGGTCGAAAAAGCCGTTGATGAGCGCCGCGCGGCGCGGTCGCGACGACACACCACCGCGCGCGGTCTGGTCGAGCCCCATCTCCGGGCTCCCCGCGCGTGGCGATGGCGATGGAGGAGACACGTACGTCCGCGCGCGCCCCTTCGAGCCCGTCATCCTCCCCCGCGCCCTCCGATCTCCGTGAGCGACTCGGCACTGACGATGACGAAACGCCCGAAATGACGAACGTCTTGGAGCGCGCGACTGACCGCGACTCCCACGCACCATCCCATCCCCTAATGTCGCAGCGACGCAACCGGACGCGCGTGGCGACGCGCCGAGCCTCGTCGCGCTCGAGAGTCTCGCGGCGGCTTCCCCCGCGACGAACGCGACCTCGACACCCGCGGTTCCGCCCGCGGACGACGCCCCTTCTCGGCGCCTGGCGGACGTGTCCGCCAAGTTTTCCCAGTTTTACAGCGACCTCGAGTCAGAGAAGGCGCGCCGCAGCGAGGCTGAGCTCGGGCGGCGCAACCAGCTGTTCGAGCAGGTGCAGCGCATCGAGCTGGACGTCGAGGCGGAGGCGCGCAGGCGTCGTGAGTCCGAACGTTTGCTCAGTGAAAAGATCGCCGCGGACATGGCGCAGAGCGAGGCGAGGGTCGAAACAAAACTTCGCGAGGTTTCGAGCGAGCTCGCGCGGAGCGTGGATCTGCTTCGCAAGACTGTTTCTGAGTTACACGAGGGTCTGAGGGAGGAGCGGAAACAGAGACGGGAAGACGTCGAGCGGTTAGCGGAGCACGTCGTGGAGCGCGTGGAGGAGTGCGCGAGCGGCATCGACGACGAAAGAGTTGCGCGTCTGGAACGTGAAGCGCTCACCTTGAAGCGCGTCGGGGAAGACGTGCTAAGGATCTCGGAAAAAGTGGATGACGAACGCTCTACGCGCGAGACGTGCGTCGCCTCCATTGCGAGCGATCTGGACGCGTTGCGGTCACGAGAAACGAACGAGTCGGACGCGTTTCAGCACATGGTCCTGTCGGACCTCGCCGCGATCAAAACCGCGCTGAACGAAGAGAAGCGCGAACGAGTCGGCGAGGATGAAAGAATCGTCGGCGCGCTCAACGCGTACGCGCGAGTCACGCAGGAGAGCCTGAAACTGGTCAACCGAAGCGATTAGTTTTCGTTTTTTAACGACATTATGCCGCGTCCGAAGATCTTCGTCGCGGTCACTACTCTAGCTCGTAGTAGAGGTGCTCTCTCGTGTGACGTAGGTACGCATCCCATCGGACCGTGGTCGTATCTGCGTGCGTGCGTTTTCGTGTAGCGCGTGTCGTGAGACGGTAGAGAGATCGGTGTCGTGAAGCGACCGCGCGTCGCGGGTACGCGCCGAAAACAAAAACAAATCCCGCGAAACTCTCGAGCGTTACGAAACAAGTCGCGACGGGCGACGCGCGTCGAATATTCTCGGCTTTCTCGGGTGCTCCGATGGGCGGGCGCCGGGGCGGGCCACCGCACACCGCGACGCGCGGAGTCGCCGGGTTCGGCGCCCCTGGGATGCTCAGGGGGGTGGTGTCTGCGGCCAGTCTCGCGAGAAGGACGACCGCGGTGGGCGCGCGCGAGGCGCGACAGGTGCACGCCATGGCGTGCGCGCGAGGTCCGGCATCTGGGGTTGGGGATGGCGCGTCCGCGGTGGAGCGGTTGTTCGACCGGTGTCAGGAGGTGCTCGGCGCGTTGCCCAACGGCACGGCCGCGACCGTGGCCGACGTGAGCGTCATCGTGCCGCTCATGGACCGCATCACGCCCGCGGACCTCGGCATCGTCCCGCCGACGCGCGCCGCGAACCCCCTGGCTCTCCGGCTGTTTGGCCGATCCGGACCCGGACCAGGAGCGCCGCGGTACCCGCCGCTGGAGTACCTCAAGCTGCACGATTGCGCGGCGTTCACGATGGGCGTGTTTCGCTTCCCGGAGAACGGCACGATCCCCCTGCACGACCACCCGGGCATGACCGTGGTCTCGAAGCTGCTCTACGGCCGCGTGCGCGTTCTGTCGTACGACTGGGCGGAGGCGGTTCCGTCGCCGTCCACGCGCATTCGCGTCCCGCGACGCGCGCGACTGGTCGCGGACCGGATCATCCAGGCGCCCATCCAGCCCCTCTCGTTGTACCCGGACGACGCGAACGTGCACATGTTCCACGCGCTCACGCCCGCGGCGCTGCTGGACGTCCTCGCGCCGCCGTACGCCGTCGGCGAAGGCCGCGACTGCCACTACTTCGCCGAGGTCCCGCGCGGCCCAAACGGGGAGGCGTGCGGCGAAAACGAGGCGTGGCTGCTGGAGACGGAGTGCCCGGAGAGCTTCGAGGTGAACCGGGGAACGTACCTCGGGCCCAAGGTGGGGAGCGAGGCCGAGGCGGGTTAAAGCAACGCGCGCGTCGGGTCTCGTCGTCGCGACACCTCCCCGGCGGTCGTCATCGTTCTCAACTCGTGCTTAGCTATAAAAAATACGTCTCTCACTACGTCTCTCACCTCAGCGCCTCGCTCACTTCGTCCGTCCCGTCCGCGTCGAAGAGGTGCTTGTAGTCCGGGTTCGCGGTGATCTTGTACGACGACATGCCGGTGAGCCTTTTCTGCGAGATCACCAAAGGCAAGGGGGGGCATCCCTCGAGATCCATCGACCTCGCCGCGAGCTTTTTGCGGATAAACAGCGTCACCTCGGCGATCACGAAGAGCGACGAGACGGCGACGAACCCGATGAAGGGAATCAGCCCGTTGACGCGCGCGATGCGCGCGCCTATGTCGTACTGCGCGTCCGTCTGTTTCATCCCATCCGCCCACGCCTGAGAAGAGCTCTCTGATACTCCGGAGACGACGTACGAAGGCCCGTCGCGCGTGCCGAAGGCCCAGACGGCGACGGCGAAGTGCAGCGCCACGGCGACGGGCATGGAGTGGATGAGCAGCGCCGCGAGCTTGGCGCTGTATCGCGGCGGGTTCGCGCAGTAGCGCACTAACATGACGCGGTCGATGACGATGGACATCGCGATGAACACCACCATCGCGACGTGCACGAGCGGGATCCCCGCGGAGAAGATGAGCGAGTACACGACTTGCGCGATGAACTGGCCGTACCGCTCCGAGAGCAGAAACGGCGGCGGCGTGGTGAGCTCGTTCAGCTCGCGCTGCGACTTGACCTTGTCCGTGAAGTACCAGCGGTTCAGGCGCCAGATCACCACCGGCGTGAGGAGCGTGAACGGGAACGACAGGGCGTTCAGGATCACGATCTGCGCGAACTTGTTGGAGAAGTCCGAGTACCAGTACCCGGACATGTCCGCGTGGCCCCCCTTGAACAGGAACGGAATCCCGGCGAGCGCGTCAATCTGCGCCGCCATGAACAGCGGCAAAAACGCCATGTTCACCACCAGCGCCGCGATCATGTACGACGCGATCGCCAGCTCCTTCTTCGTCAAACTCTGCGGGTGTTCCCAGTACGCCAGCTGGTTACACAGCTCCTTCAGGATGAGGTTCATCACCGTCGACACCGCCACCGCGATGCCCAGGTACACGACGGACAAAAGCTGGTCGTCCCAGTACTCCTTGCAAAACGCGCCCAAGCCGTCGACGTCGTCGTTGTACGCGGAGAAGCCCTTCTCCTTGCAGTAGCAGTGGTGGCACACGTGCGCGGCGCACTCGTCCACGTTGGAGTCGGGGAAGATCCCACCGGACCAAGACGACGTGGAATCAGACGCGGACGCGCGGAACGCCGCCGCCGCGCTCGCGTTGGCGTCGTTCACGAAAAAGCCGTTCGCCGCCGAGACGTCGGCGACCCACACGCCAAACTCGACGTGCGCCTTGCACGCGAACACGTCCGTGTCCTGTTCTATGAACGGCGCGATGTCCGCTCGCGCGCCCGGGTTCGCAACAGAAGTGCTCTCCAGATCCCAGATCGCCGGGCAGTCCAACAACTCGCCGCCGGCGCCGACGTCGGCGCACGTCGCGTACGGGTTGAGCGAGTTGTTCGCCGCCATCGCCGCGCCGATCACCGCCAGCGACACGAGCAGCACGAACGTCATGATCGCCGCGGACCTTAACTTTCGCTTCCACATCGTCTTTTCGCTGAAGTGCAGGTTCTCCCACAGCACATCACTTGGGGGCTTCGCCGTGCGGATGCGCAGCTTCTGCGGCGGCATCAGCGGCGCTTCGCGGTAGAGGCGGATATCCTCCTCGCCGCGCGCGATCATCTTGGCGCGCGCGTCCCGCGGGCGCGCCTCCTTCGGCAACAGATCGAAGCTCAGAGCCTTCAACGCCTCCTTGGATTCCGCCACGCGCGTGATGCAGTCCACGCACGTCTGCTCCTCCACGAACGTCACCCACGCGCACACCACCGGGAAACCCTCCTGCGCGCACGCCGCGACGGCGTCGGCGTTTTCCTCGCGTTTCACGTTGAGCGCCTTGATTTTCTCCTTGATCAAGTCCGGGTTGTAGTCGTCCGGGTTGCTCGACCCTGCCGCGCCGACGGTGCCCTTCTTCATCGCCCTCTTCGCCGCCCGCGCGGCGCTCTCCGTGCGGTCGCTCATCGGCAGGCTCTGGTCCTTCGCCACCTCCAGCACCAGCGCGTAAAAGTCAATCGCGAGCCCGGGAAGCACGCCGCGCTTCACCAGGTCCTTCTTCACCTTGTCGTAGGCGAGGTGCCACAGCCGCTTCCACTTCTCCGGGCCGTTCGGCTCGTTCTCGATCTCCTGCCCGAGCAGACGCTGCGCCCGGCGCAGCATGTACTCCAGCAAATCCGCGTTCGCTTCGAGCGTCATCGCGCGTTTCCGCAGCTTGATCACCCGCGTCACGTCGCGGCCGAGGCACACCTCGAACACGGCGCCGCAGTGCTTCTCGAAGTGCGCCTTGACGCTCGCCTCGGTGGCGTTTTCCGGAAGGCCCCGAACCTCCACGGCGTAGTCGTCGATGGTGATGGTGTTCACATCAACCTCATCGTTTACCTTCGCCTTGTAGTAGAAGTGGTACACCGTCAACGCGCACAGCACGAGCATCTGCACGGCGTCGAGCGCGACGACGGCGAGCGTCGCGTCGCGGTCGGCGTCGCTCACTTCGCCCGCTTTGGATTTGTTCGAGCCCCAGAACAGCACCGCGCCGTATGTCGCGCGCGCGAGGCCGCTCAGGGTGTCCCACCCGGTTTTGTTCTCGTCGTTCGCCACGTTCGCGAGGTGGAACAGACCGCCGGACAGCGCGGTGAGCAGCGTGAACGCGATGAGGTAATCGCGCAGCACGATGAACCAAAACACGATCCCGTCGCTGAAACGCTGCATCATCTCGTCCAAGGGGATGCTCGCGGGAAGACGCTTCGTGCGACGCCCGTCCTCGCCGATCTCCTCCTCGCTCTTCAAGTCGTGCGGCTGCTTGCGGCGCATGCGTTCGAGCGCCACCTCCAAGTTCGGAGGCTCGTACACCGACGCTTTGATTGTGCTCTTTCTCGGCGTCGTCAGCTCGGGGCGCTTCTTCTTCTTCTTGCCGAACACGCTCGAGCTCCGCTGCTTGGTGGGCTGGCCGGGGGAATCGAACACGCCGCTGTCCGAGCGGCTGATGGGGGCGTCGTCGTCGTCGACGGTGACGCCCACGGCGGACGCGCGCACGTCCCCGCCCGCGGGGATCGAGGGGAGACCCGCGTCGGAGACGGCGGGCAAAGAGGGCAAATCGCCGCTCAACGCGTTCGGGGGCGGGAGCTCCCCATCACGCGCCTGGTGGCTGAACGCGCGCAACAGGAACGCCATGGTGCAGGCACAGAGGCGACGCGCGCGACCGCGGCTCGGGATGACGCGCGAAGACGCGCTCCGGACGCCGGCGTGCACAACGCTGTGCCGCGGGAGGGGGGGTTGAAGGTGCACACAGACAGATGCGACGAGACGGTTGCTTTCGATCAACTCGTTCGCGTTTTCGTATGGGCGTTCAGTCTGACGTTCTAACGGTATCTTCTGACAGCGCGGCCGCCAACCCCGAATCGACCCATTTGACGTTCTGTATTCCCATAATTTTCCGACTGATGAAAGAAGCTGCGCAGCGCGATCTCGAATACAAAAGCACCGGGCACCGCCGACGGTAACGAGAAAAAAGGCACCCGGCGAAAGGACCCTTCCGGCCTCGTCTTCGCCCACAGAGGCCGCGCGCGCCTCTCGTGGTCGGAGGCGCCGGCGACGACCGGCGAGATGCCCGCCCCGGATGTGCTGGCGCACGTCAAGTCCCTGCTGGCCTCGACGTCCGTGGACGAGGAGGTGCGCGAGTACGTCGCGGACATGGCAAGCGAGCTCCTGACCGAGGGCGAGCCCGGGAGGTCGGCGGAGGCGATGGTGGAGGAACTCGTGGACGCCGCGGGCCCCATGCTCGGCGAGTTCATCGACGACGCCGCGATCGCGGCTCTCTTCCAGAGCGCCGTGCGTCATTTCACGGGCGGCGAGGACGGCGAGGAACCGGACGCCGAGGCGGCCGGGAACGACGACGATTCGATCGATCTGTGCTTGGATCTGCGAGGGATCATCCTGGCGTTCGCCGGGAAGGTGCTCCTGAAGCCGACGAACCTTCGACTCGTGCGGGGAGGCAAGTACGGCGTGGTCGGCCAGAACGGCGCGGGGAAGACCACGCTGCTGACGCGTCTCGCCGCGGGGGACATACACGGCTGGCCAAAAGACCTGCGCTGCGTCTTCGTGCAACACGAGGTGCTCGCGGCGGAGGAGACCTCCGTCCTCGCGTTCGTCGAGGCGCACGCCGTCGAGACGGGCGCCGACAAAAGCGACGCGGTTTCGTGCCTGGAGGCTGTCGGGTTCACGTCTGACTCGATGCGGAAGACGGTCGCGCAGCTCTCGGGTGGGTGGCGCATGCGCCTGGCGCTCGCGCGCGCTATGCTCCAGAAAGCCGACCTGCTGCTGCTGGACGAGCCGACCAACCACCTGGACGTCGGCGCCGTGGAGTGGCTGGCGAGCCACCTTATTTCGCTGGCACACACCACGGTGCTGGTGGTGTCGCACGACTACGACTTCCTCGCGGACGTCGCCACGAACATCGTGCACTTCGAGGACCAGACCTTGACCGCGTTCGAGGGCGGGTTCCAAGGTTTCCGACGGGAGAAGCCCAACCTCGTGCTGCCGCGCATGAAGAAACACCTGGTGGACGAGATCGAAAAGCGCGCCGCCGCGGACGGCGTCGCCGCCGTCGGCCACGGGCACGACGCTTCAAACGCCGGCGAGCGGTCCTCCAAGATGCGCTCCGCCGCTCTCGCGGGGGTCAGCCTGGACGACCTCGGCACGCGCGCCTCCGCGCGCGGCGGCGGAGGTTTCGCGTCGGCGATGTCCTCCGGGCTCGGCGGCGGCGTCGGCAAGTCGGCGCAGGCCAAGCCGCTGATTTCGTTCCCCGACCCCGGTGCTTTGGACGGCATCAAGAACAGGCAACAGGTTGTGGTCCGCGTGGACGAGCTCGGGTTCGCGTACCCGGGGGCTCACGCCCCCGTGCTGGACGGCGTGAACGCCAGGGTGACCCTCTCGAGCCGCGTCGCGATTGTCGGCGCGAACGGCGCGGGCAAGACGACGCTTTTGAAGAACATCGTGGGCGAGCTCGAGCCGGGCTCGGGGTCGATCTGGAAGCACCACAACCTGCGCGTGTCGTACATCGCGCAGCACAGCATGCACCACCTGGAGTCCAACGTGGATATGCCCCCCAAGGAGTACATCCAGAACCGCTTCTTCCTGGGCAGGGACAAGGAGCTGGCGGCGATGGCCACCATGGAGATGGGCGACGACGACCGAGCGGCGATGAAGGTGAAGGGCAACGTGTGCGAGATCCTCGGCCGCGCCATGAAGGGCGGCTCGCTGTGCTACGAGGTGCGCAAGACGGGCGATCGGCCGGGCGTCACGCGGTGGGAGCCGGCGGAGTTCCTCAAGGCGCCGTACGTGGCGAAGATGACCAGGCACTACGACGAGAAGCTCAAGGCTTCGCAGAGCGGGCTCGACATCCGGCCGCTGACGTCCGCCGAGGTGTACGCGCACCTGAGCGACTTCGGCATCTCGCGCGAGCTGGCGGACGGCAAAATCAAGCGCATGTCCGGCGGACAGAAGTCCCGCTTAGTTCTGGCGGCGGCGATGTGGACCAAGCCGCACGTCATCGCGCTGGACGAGCCCACCAACTACCTGGACAACGAGACCCTCGCGGCGCTCACGGAGGCGCTGCGCAAGTTCAAGGGGGGGGTATTGACGGTGTCGCACAACGCCGGCTTCGTCGCCGACCTGTGCACGGACTCGTGGCGCGTGTATCAGGGCAAGGTGACCTCCTCGCAGGAGGGCGCTGGCGCGGGCGCGGGCAAGCGGAGCGCCGCCGCGCGCAGGAAGGCGCGCGCGGACGAGAAGGAGGCGGCGAAGGTTTCGGAGAGCGCCGACGCCGACGTAAACGAAAACGAAAGCTCGGGCCGCGGCGCGTTTGCGCCCGGCAGCGTCGACGTCGACCGCACGGTGACCGGCGTCCTGGCGTCGCGCCCCACCGCGATCGATCTGCGCATCGAGCAGTTCTCCATGCAGGTCAACGGCCAGGAGCTGGTCAGGGACTGCGCGCTCGAGCTCAACGCCGGGCGGCGTTACGGCTTGCTCGGGGCTAACGGATGCGGGAAATCGAATTTGCTCGCCGCGATTGCCAACCGCGAGGTGCCGGTCCCCGCGCACCTCGACGTGTACCACCTGCGCGAGGAGGCTGAGCCCTCGCAGCGCACCGCGCTGCAGGCGGTGGTGGACCACATCGAGCGCGAGGTGAACCGTCTGCAGGCCCTGGAGGCGTCCATCCTGTCGGAGGGCGGCGTCGGCGACGAGAGGCTCCAGCCGTTGTACGAGCGGCTCGAGGCGTTGGATCCGGCGACGTTCGAGAGCCGAGCGGCCGAGCTTTTGCACGGGCTCGGGTTCGATCGCGCGATGATGCGCCGCGCGACCGAGGACATGTCCGGCGGGTGGCGCATGCGCGTGGCGCTGGCGCGCGCGCTCTTCGCCGCGCCCGCGCTCTTGCTGCTGGACGAGCCCACGAACCACCTGGACCTGAGCGCGTGCGTGTGGCTGGAGCACTACCTGGCGCGCTACGAAAAGTGCCTGCTCGTGGTTTCGCACTCGCAGGATTTCCTCAACGGCGTGTGCACGCACATCGTGCGCCTGTCCAACAAGACGCTGTCGTACTACACGGGCGACTACGACACGTTTACGAAAACGCTGGAGGCGGATAACGTGATCCAGCAGCGCAAGCACGACAAGGAGCAGGCGGACATCAAGCACCTCCGGGAGTTCATCGCGTCGTGCGGCACGTACGCGGACAAGATGAAGCAGGCCAACTCGAAACAGAAGATCCTGGACAAGATGGAAGCCGCGGGTTTGACGCCCTCACCGAAAGCGGACAAGACGTTCGAGTTTTCCTTTCCGGAGTGCCGCAAGCTGCCCCCGCCGGTGTTGCCGTTCAAGGAGGTTGCGTTTTCGTACCCGGGCGCCGACCCCGCGGACGGCCTTCTTCTGAAAAATCTGGAGTTTGGCGTGGACTGCGACTCGCGCGTCGCGCTGGTGGGCCCGAACGGCGCGGGCAAGTCGACGCTTCTGAAGCTGATGACCGGCGACGTCGAGCCCACGCGCGGGTCCGTCAGCCGACACGCCGGGCTGAGGATCGGGCGGTACCACCAGCACTCGGTGGACGTGCTGGACCAGAGCCAGCACCCGGTGGACTTTTTCCTGTCCGAGTACGAGCGCCTGAAGCGCCCGGTGGACGAGTGGCGCGGGTTCCTCGGGAAGTTCGGCATCTCCGGCAAGCTGCAGACCACCAAGATCGGTCTGCTGAGCGACGGTCAGAAGAGCCGGCTGGTGTTCGCGATGATCTGCGTCGAGAAACCCAACCTGCTGCTGCTGGACGAGCCCACCAACCACCTGGACATCGACGCGATCGACTCGCTCGCGTCGGCGATCAAGGCGTTCGACGGAGGGCTGGTGCTGGTGTCGCACGATTTTCGGCTCATCGACCAGGTCGCCTCGGAGATCTGGGTGTGCGAGAACGGGGGCGTGACCGTGTGGAAGGACGACATCCGCGCGTACAAGCGGAAACTCGCGAAAGCCGCGGGGTTGTGAGCGCTCCGTCTGTGTTGGACGGCGGTCGAGAAGAAGCGGATCTGACGACTAGATTTTTTATCACCATCGCGTCGCGATATACGTACGTACGTTTTACGGCGAGTTCCGAAGACGCGTCTCTTCCGCGCGGTTTCCCTTCGCCGTCTTCCAATGACGAGAGGCTTTCGGGTTCGGTTCGTTCGCGTCGCGTGGATCGTTCGCGCTCCTCTGGACGTTCTTTTCGTCGTTTCTTCTTCTCGCCGCGCGTCACCTTCTTCTCGTCGTCGCGAGCGCGGTGACCAGTCCCCCGAGCACGGCGGCGCCGACGCCGACGGCGCCGATGCCGATGATTCCGTCGCGCGCGATGGCATCCTCAGCGGCGGCGCGCAGCGTCTCCGCCTGGCGGCAGCCGGCGTCGAACTTGAGCGCCTCCTCCGCGGCGGCGCGCGCGGCCAGGAAGTCGCCGTCGTTGTAGTGCGCCACCGCGGCGATGTACCGGCGGTCGCGCGCAGCCACCGCGTCCGCCCAGTCGTACGCACCCTCCTGCAGAAGCGCCACCGCGCGCTTGGCGTCGCCCTCGCGCCGGGAGTGCGCGAGCGCCCACGCCAGGCGGAACCGAGCGGCGTCGTGCGCGGCGTGCTCCTCCGCGCTGGACGCGGGCGAGGACGCGACTGCGTGAGCGTGAACCGGCGGGGAGCGAGGGGGTCAGCGCGCGTCGCACGGGGTGGGGGGCCGTGGGGTCGCGCGAGGCGCGTCGCGCATCCCGAGGCGTTTCCGAGGGGGTGCCAACGTGACGAACCTTCCGCGTACATCCGGTCGGCTTCTATGACCATGTCCAGGTCCGCCACGGGCAAGCCGGGCCCGGAACTCGTGAACAGCTTCGTGACATCCTTGAACTGCTTCGAGATGTCGTCCAGGGAGAGGTTGAAGTCCATCGCGCCGCGCGGTGTGGAGCCGTTGCGACTCAGATCTTCCCCGTCGTTGTCAGCGAAAAAGCGTCAAGGGGCGTGAAAGAATCTGGCGCATTTCGATTTTCGACGACCGCCCGCGTAAAGAGCGCGCGAGGGACCGTTCGTCGGCGAAAGCGACGCGTTGTTATGCGTAAAGGCAGTAGTAGGTAATACAAACTCGTCTGTCGCCGCTTCGTTCGCTGAGTTCGAAGCGCGCGCGCGGTCCCGATCGCGGGCCCGCGCGATGACACATCGTAGGCGCGTTCATGTGGGCCGTTCGCGATCAGGGAAGCAGAGGCTCGCGCTCCCCCGCGGCGGCGACCCGCCGCGCGCGCGCGACGACGACGAGCGCCGCCGCCGCCGTCGCCGCGACGCCCGCCGTCGCCGCAAGCATTCGCTGACCGTTGACCGCCTCCGGCGTTTCCGGCGTCTGTTTGGTCCCCCACCGCACCTCTCCCAGCCTCGCCGTGGGCATCTTCTTCCCCAGCGCGGCGGACGCCGCGGCCGCCACCGCGGCGTCCGCCTCGGCGAGCGCGCCGGCGGAGGCGTAGGCGGCGGCGCCCGGGTTGTCCTCCTCGTTGCGGTAGTAGTCCTTCTTGAACACCGACCCCTCCGTGCACTGCGCGGCGCCGTCCACCTCGTCGCCCACCTTCGCCACCACCGGGTACACGGACTCGAACAGCAGACCGCACGTGCCGAACAGGTTATCCTCGTCCGGCTTCAGGCGCTCGAGCTTGAAGTACCCGTGCTCGCCAAACTCCTCGCCGTACGAGTTCTTCACCAGCCAGTACTTGGTGCCGCCCTCCTCGCCCCACCCCACCACCAGCGCGGCGTGGTTGATGCTCTGGATGCCCCGGCCCGCGGGGGGGCAGGACTTCGCGTCGATGATCCCGGACTCGTAGAACTGCAGGTTGTTCGCGTTGATGCCGATCGCCACGGGGCCCGCTTCTTTGATGGCGATCATCAGCGCGCGGTTCCCGGCGGTCATCTTCAAATCGCACATCCCGGGAGTAGTGATCTCCAAAGGCACCGACGCGTCGCACGTCGCGCGCTCGTCATCCTGCGTCTCGCCCGGGACCTTAGAGTCGTACGCCTCCTGCGTGGCTAAACCGCCGTTCTCGCCGATCCAGTCGTACGCGGTGTACATGTTCCCGGTGTTGCAGCCGTTGTCTTGGTGGTCGCACACCATGAGCTGCTTGACGGACATCGGGACGACGTCCGAACGCGTCGCCACCGCCCAACGCCCGGCGATGGAATCCGCCGACACAAACGCCCAGCACGACGCGCAAATGTCCTGCTGGTTGTGCACCTCGCCCACCACCGAGCCGAACCCCGGTTGAGGCTCCGTCCAGGAGAAGTGCGTGGGAAGGTCGTCGTAGTTCTCGTCGTCCTCCGATCCGAGCCTCGCCTTGGTCTTCGCGAACGCCGCCATCTCGGCGTGGATTGTTTCCTTCACCGTCTCCACTCTGCGCGTGCTCGGGCGGTACTTGAGCTGCGTCTTGACGAACTCCTCCTCGGAGAGATCGGCGAAGCGGCCCATCTCCATGTTGAACGTGCGGTCTGTGAACGTCGGTCACGGGGTTTCGCGCGGAAGGGGGACGTGGAGGGTCAGACGAGCGGTCATCGCGGCCGTCGCGGCTCGCTTTCTGTCGGCGCCGACCCGCCTCGCGGAGCGTGGCGAAAGCCTCGGAGGGGGTGTTGCGTCTCCAGCGTTTCAATGGCGCGTTTCGATCGACGCGGTCGTATCGCCGAGCACGCACCAGGGTTGGAGTTGTGCGCGTTGACGAACTCCTGGTTCAGGTTCCAGATCTGCTCCCTGAGAATGGAGACCTCGCACGCGTGGTCCCCGTCGCAGTACTTCTTGCCGTGCTTGCTCATGAACCCCAGGAACGCGGGCGAGTGCTGATGCGAGGCGAAAGCCTCCTTGTCGGAAGACGACCTGGCGGACATGCTCGCCACGTCGTCTGACGCCGAGGCGCCACCCGCGGTGAGACAAAGACCTAGGAGCGCCGCCGCGACGTGATTCTTCATCGTCGACGGGGTAAGACCGTGAGACGGACGTGCACGCTGCGCGCCGCTCGTTGTGGGGGGGGGAGGCCGCGCGCTTATTGGATCGGCGCGCCAAAAAAAAACTGTCTTCGGCACTACGGCATAGTAATCGCCATTTACGTTTTGTTGAGACTGGAATTGATAGTCTAGGCGTTGGTGGTTACACCGACTCTGACCTGTCAACTTCGGCTCGGAAAGAAGCATTGCGAGGTTCGAGGCTTCGCTGCTTCGGGGTGCCGAGAAAAAAAACGAAGAAGGTATTTTCCCGCGGCCGCGCGCATTGGCATCCGCGTGGCGAGCGGCATCTGACCGACCTGACGATGGTGGCGACCCGCCGATCTTCCGCCGCGGGGTCCGCCCGCGTCGGTTCCGCCCGGGGCGCGTCCCGGGTCCCCACGGAGGCGAAGCTGGTGTTCGCGGTGGCGGGCATCTTCTTCGCGTTCGGCGCGTTCGCGGTGCTGCAGGAGGACGTGTACCGCACGTCCTACGCGGGCGAGCGCTTCTCCGCGACGTTCCTGGTGCTCATCGTGGAGCGCGGCGTGAACACCGCGGTCGGCGCGGTCGGCGCGTTTCTGCTCGCGCGGTCGGGCCGGGGAGATGCGAGCGCGGACCGCGTTCGATCGCGATCGGAACCAAAGACGCGCGTCCCGGTGGCGGCCATCGCGACGAGCGGCGTCTCGCAGATGCTCGCGATGGCGTTCGCGAACGAGGCGCTGCGGTTCGTCTCGTTCCCGACGCAAGTGTTGGGGAAGTCGTGCAAGATGATCCCGGTCATGATCGGAGGCGTCGTCGCGGGTCGCAAGTACCCGGCGTCGCAGTACGCGCAGGTCGCCGTGGTCACCGCCGGCGTCGTCGCGTTCAACCTGGGCAAGTCGCGAAGAGTCTCGGGAGGCGTCTCGCGTTCCGGCGCCGAACAACTCGAACGAGACAGCACTTATGGCTTGTCGCTCATCGCGGCGTCGCTCGCGATGGACCTCGTGACCGCCGCGCTGCAGGACAGGGTCAAGACGGCGACAATAAGGCTCAACCCGGAAAAGAAAAGCCCGAAGACGTCGATGTTTACATCGATGCTGTGGACCAATCTCGGCGGATTCTGCGCGGCGTTTTGTATCGCCGCCGGCACCGGACAACTCGCCAGTGGCGTCTCTTTTTGCGCGCGCCACGCTTTGGCAGCGCGCAACGTCGCGTTCTACGCGCTCGCGTCGGTAGTAGGCCAGCTGTTCGTGTACTTCACCATCACCGAGTTCGACCCGCTGGTGCTGAGCACGGTGACCACCACGCGCAAAATCTTTTCCACCGTGTACAGCGCCGCGCGGTCGCCGGCGGCGGCGCTCAACAAGACGCAGTGGGGCGGGTGCGCCGCGGTGTTCGCCGCGATCGCGTGGGAGACGCTGGAGAAGTACCGCAGGGCGCAAGGCGCGAAGAGGCTGGGCGGGAAGAAGAACGCGTAGAGGACGGGTAACGAGTGACGAGTGACGAGTGACGACCGATCGTGTTCAATTTTTTTTTTCTGATTTCTCACGTGCGTGCTCTTCCGGCGACCACCTTCGCCGCTTCGCCACTGCCCCGCGCGCGCGAGCCGCGATGGCGCCCAAGTACGTGCTCGGGGTGGACGGCGGCACCGGCGGCATCCGCGCCGGTCTGTTCGAGATCGCCACGGGCGCGCCCGTGGGGTTCGCGGATACCCCGTACGACACCACCCACCCCGAGCCCGGGTACGCGGAGCAAAATCCGATCGACTGGTGGAACGGGATGGGCGCATCCGTGCGCCGCGTTCTGGCTGAGACAGGGGTCGCGCCCGAGGACGTCGCGGGCCTGTGTTGCGACACCACGTGCTGCTCGGTCGTCGCGCTGGACGACGCCGGGGACGCGCTCATGCCGTGCATCCTCTGGATGGACATGCGCGCGGCGGAGCAGACCGAGCAGGTGCGTCGGCATTTCTCTCGGAACGCTCGTCGTTCCGAGACCTCGCGAGGCGGTCGCGCGCCTCGAGTCCTTCGCGACACCCCCACGCACGCGCCTTCTGACGACCCGCTCCCTCGCCTCCCCGCCCTTCTCGTGCGCGCGTCGCGCGCAGGTCCTGGCCACGGGCGACCCCGCGCTGCGCGTGTGCGGCGGCGGCGCCGGCCCCGTCTCCGCGGAGTGGATGATCCCCAAGGCTCTGTGGCTGAAACAGAAAAAGCCGGCGCTCTTCGCGTCGGCGGCGCGCGTCTGCGAGTACCAGGATTACCTCAACCTGAAGCTCACGGGGGTGTATTGCGCGAGTTTGAACAACGTCGCCGTGCGGTGGCACTTCGTGGACGGCGCCGCGCCGAAATCGCTCCTCGAGAAACTCAACCTGGAGGAACTGCTGGACAAGTGGCCGAAGGACGTGCTGGCGCCCGGCGCGCGCGTCGGCGCGGGACTCACCGAAGCCGCCGCCGCGCACCTCGGCCTCCCCGTCGGCCTTCCCGTCGCGCAGGGGGGCGCGGACGCGTTCATCGCCATGATCGGACTCGGGGTGATCGAACCAGGGCAGCTCGCGCTCATCACGGGCTCGTCGCACCTGCACCTCGGCGTCGCGCCCGCCGGCGCCGACGTCGGCGGGCCGGGCGTGTTCGGTTCGTACAAAGAAGCGCTTCCCGGCGTCGCCGGCGTCGTCGAGGGCGGCCAGACCTCCACCGGGTCCGTGGTGCGCTGGTTCAAAGCCGTGTGCGGCGGCGACGATGCGTTCTACGACGACGTCAACGAGGCTGCCGCGCGTGTACCGCCGGGGTGCGAAGGTTTGGTGGTGCAGGAGCATCTGCAGGGCAACCGCACGCCGCACGTGGACCCGGCGTCGCGCGGCGCCGTCGTGGGCCTCACCTTGAAACACGGCCGCGCGCACGTGTACCGCGCCATCCTGGAGGGCATATCGTTCGGCACTCGACTCATCTTCGACAGCATGAAAGATGCCGGGTACGTGCCCGAGTCCGTGACCGTCGCAGGAGGCGCGACCAACTCGGAGCTCTGGCTGCAGATCCACGCCGACGTCGCCGGCGTCCCGTTCAAACGCACGCGGTGCGCCGACGCGCCGGCGCTCGGATGCGCGGCGCTCGCCGCCGTCGCCGCCGGCGCGCACGCCGACGTGCCCGCGGCGGTCGCCGCGATGGTGCACGACGCGGGCGTCGTGACCCCCGACCCGGACGCGCACGCCGCGTACGCCGCCGCGTACGCGGCGTACAAAGAAACCTATCACGCCACGAAACGCGTCGTCCGCGGGCTGGCGCGGAACGGCGGTAAAGAGCGGTCCCGACCCGCCGCGGCGATACAGAAACCCGCGCGAAATCTTCGCGTCGTCGTCGCGCCTTCGCTCCTCGCCGCGGACCAGGGCAACCTCGCGTCCGAGGTGTCGCGCATGCTCGCGGACGGCGCGGACTGGCTCCACGTGGACATCATGGACGGCCGGTTCGTGCCGAACCTCACCATCGGACCGCCCGTCGTGGCGCACCTCAAGACGCAAGCGAAAGGCGCGTTCTTGGACTGCCACCTGTCGTGCTCGGAGCCCGAATCTTTGGTCGCGCCCCTCGCGGCGGCGGGCGCGAACTCGGTGACGTTCCACTGGGAGGCGGTGGACGGAAACGCCGCCAAAGCGCGCGCGCTCGCCTCGAAGATCCGAAACCTAAAAATGCGCGCGGCGATTGCGCTGAAACCGTCCACGGAGATTGACGGGGTCGCCGCGCTCGCCGAAGACGGCGAGCTGGACATGGTTTTGTGCCTGAGCGTCGAGCCCGGGTTCGGGGGGCAGAGCTTCATGCCCTCCGTGCTCCCGAAGATCGCGGCGCTCAGGGCGCGGTGCCCCGAGCTGGACATCCAGGTGGACGGCGGCGTGAACGCGCGCACCGTCGGCGCCGCCGCGCGTGCGGGTGCCAACGTCATCGTCGCCGGGAGCGCGGTGTTCGGCGCGTCCGACGCGGCGGCGGCCATCGCCTTTCTCCGCGCCGAGGCAAACCAGGCGCTGTGGGAAGCGGCGCGCGAATAGTTCCGTCCGACGCGCGTGTGAAAGTTTGAAGGGATGCCATTCGTGTTAAAAAGTATTACGTATACCTTCGAAAGGTTGTTTACAATAGTGACCTACTAAGAACTTCTACGGTAACTTCCCCGCGTCCGCCTCGACCCCGTGCGCTAGGCGGCGCTCAGGCTATACGCGCGCGCCACGTCGGCGGGGTCGAGTCGCGCGAGCACGGCGGTGGCCAGCAGGAGCATCCCCAGCGCGCAGCACGTCATGGCGGCGTTTGCCGCGTCGTCGAATCGCCACGTCCGCGCGTCGTCCGACGCCTGATCATCCTCTCCGACGCGTTTTTGGTCTTGTTCTTTTTCTTTCGCGTCCGAATCGGACGACGTCTTCCCATCGCCAACGCTCGTGGGAGGGATGAGCGGCGCGTCGAGCGCCTCTAACTGCGCCTTCTCGCGTTCACGCCGCCGGATGTTAAGTACGTTGTAAACGAGCGACGTGCCGCACGCCAGGGCGAAGCCGGCGATCGACAAAGGCGTCTCGGTTCGCCGCACGACGAACGCGTCGCTCATGGCGACGATCGCGAGGTCTTTGAACGGCGTCGTGACCGCCACCACCACCGCGCTCGCGAGTTTCATGAACGTGAACAGCACGAAGTTGACCGCCATCGCGAGCGCGCCGTTGAGCAGGAGCAAAAGCCACGCCGTTACCGGGAAGTCGCCCGCCATGATCTTACCCGACACGTCGTGCGATTCAAACAGCGCCGCGCCGAACGCCGCGATGAGGCACTGCAGCGGCGAGGAGAGCAGCATGACCCCCATCCCCGAGAGCTGCAGCGGCTGCACCAAGTACTGCATCAATACGAGGCGCACGACGTCCAGCAAAAGCGCGGAGGCGGTGAGCACGAATCCCACGCCAGACAGGCGCACCTCGCCGGCTTTGATCATGACGCCGCCGACGGAGACGAGCGCGGCGGCGACCACCGTGGAGACGCGGAAGGGCTCGATCTTGCGCACGATGGCGAGCGCGGTGACCCCGACAGGGAGCGTGCTGGCGATCATGGCGTAGAACGCGGGCGAGACGTACTCGAAGGCTTTGTTTTGGATGTACAGCTTAGCGGCGACGATGGCGGAGAAGGGCAGGAGCATGGTGAAGTACCGCCGGCCCGAGATGCGCAGCTTCTGCTTCTCGCCGGGCAGGTACGTCACCTGCGCCAGCGCGAAGAGCGTGCACACGATCTGCTGCACGACGATGAGCGAGAACTGGAAGTGGTACCCGGCGCGGAAGATCCACGCGTTGAACACCGCCATGGAGGAGCTCGTCAGGACGTTCGCGAGCGCGGCGAGGCCGATTTGCAAACCCACGCTCGTGCCCGCGGCGCCGGTGCCGGCGGACGACATCGTGAGACGCGGCGGCGAGTGCCCTCGCGCAAGTCGCCGCGCGTGCCCGTACGAAGGGAAGGGCGAAGCGAGCTCGCGCGCCCGAGCCGCGGGAAACGCGGGTGGCGTCTCGCGGAGTGGCGCTCGCCGCGGAAACACCCGAAGTTGAGGTTACATCGGCAGTTCCGAGAGGCTTTTTCGACAAATTGCAGACTGGCTCCATACGATCGACAATCCGACAGCGCGACCCCGCCCTGCGTGCGCCTCGTCGGCACCGAAATCTTTTTGCGCCCGCACCGCCGCCTCCCCTTCCCAGAGCCGTAGGCGCCGCGCGTCGCGGTGGGTGGTGCATTTGCGGCGCCCCCGCCCGACCAGGACCTCGAGGATGATGGCGGCCGATCCCCCCCGGGGCGCGGGCGCGGCGGTCCCGTCGCGGCCCCCGCCCCCGCGGTGGATCCCCGCGGAGCTGGCCGGGGCGACCGCCACCTCGTCCGGTGCCGTCGACGCCGCTTCGGGGCGCGACGGGCGGAGCCGCGGGAGCTCGGTCGGCTCGACGCGCGCGGAGAAGGCGGACACGGAGAAACGCACGCGCGAGTGGTTGTACGCGGTGTTTTTCCTGCTGAGCATGGCCCAGGCGCTGCCGTTGACGGCCATCCAGGTGCTCCTCAATCGCGACCTGGGGTTAGCGGAACGACCGGAGCAGGTGAACAAGTACTTCGCCGTCGAGTTCTCCGCCTCAGCGCTCAAACCTGCGTACGCGCTGCTCTCGGACCTGTGTCCCATCTTCGGCAGACGACGCGTGCCGTACATGGCGTTAGGGGCTTTCGCGTACGCCGTCGCGATGCAGTTTTACGCGCGCGTCCATTCCATAAACAATCTGTACGTCGCCGGGGTCGCCTCCGTCGTCGTCTTCGCGATTTGCGAGACGGGCGCGGACGGCGCGCTCGTGCAGCTCGGCGCTCGCGACGAGAAGAAGGCCATGCAAATGCAGGCTGCTGGTATGCTCGTGCGGTCCGCGGGGAGTTTCACGGCCACAGCGCTCTCCATCCCCTTGCTCAAACTCACGGACGCCAGGACGGTCATATCGCTCGCGGGGGTCTTCGCGCTCGCCGCCGCCGCCGCCGCGTGTTTCATTCCGGAGCCGCGCGATAATAAGCGAACGCGCGAGCGGACGGAAAGAAAGCCTCTCCGCGCGTTCGCGGACGCGCCTTTGCCTTTCGGAGACGCGGAAGACGACGAGGAGGACTTGGGACGTTTGCTGGAGGGCGACCGAGAAGAGGAGCGTGTGGGCGCGGACGGTGAAGCGACGACGCGAGGGAGACCACGACACCGTGAGACGAACGGCCGCGAGGGACGGACGTTTCTTTCTTTCCGTACGTCGGCGATCGCGTCGGCGACAAAAAGGGCGCTGGCGCCGTTCGCGCCGTGTTTCACCCCGCGCGTCGCGACGTGCGCGCTGTTTTTGTTCGCGTACCGTCTGCCCCCGACGTCGCTCGTGACGTTCACCACGTTCGCGTACGCGCAGTTCACGCTGCCCGCCTGGGGGTACAGCGTCATGCTGCTGCTGTCCATGCTCGGCGGCATACTGGCCACCGCGCTGTACAGAAGCGCGGCCGGGGCGGAGCGCGCGAACGTTCGTACGTTTTCGTTCACGCTCAAGTCGTCCTTCGCCGCGGGCGCCGCTGTTAACTCTCTGTGCGGCTTGGCGCGTCTGCTCGTGGTGGACGCCTGGGACGGCTCGCGCACGCCTTCCGCGGCGCCGCTGGTACCGTTGGCGATCAGCAACGTCGTCGCGTCCGGGGGCTTGATGTTCGGGTACATGCCCATCGTGGCGCTGGCGGCGAAGATCGCGCCCCCGGGCGTCGAGGCGTTTGGATTCGCGTCCATGCTCTTCGTCTCCGACCTCGCGACAACCGCGGGCTCGGCGCTGGCGGCTTCGCTGACGGAGGCCTTGGAACTAGGGAGCGGCGCCGACCGCTCGTGGAGCAACCTCTCGGCGTTCATATGGATGTGCGCGCTGTTCAAGTTCGCGCCGTTAGTGCTGTTGCCGTTCGTGGACGCGCGCGACGGCGCGGAGGACGCGGCGGGCGAAGACGCGTATCGCGAGGAGACGGAGGAGGAGGAGGAGCGATGAGCGTAGATCTACGCTTTTGTGACGACGTGCACCGTAGCTAGAGCACCTAACTACATCGTGTGTGACTACGACACGAACGACAGAAGGTCATCGTCCGACGATGACCTTCTCCTTGGCCGCCGCCGCGTCTCCCGCGCGCTTCACGAATTCGTCGTGCATCTTCTGCAGCGCCTTCTCGGCGCGCTTCGCGTCATCCTCCGGCATTTTTGTTTTCTTGATCGCGTCCATCCCGCGTTTGCGCGCGTTGCGCACGGAGATCTTCGCGGACTCGCCCGCACGCTGCGCCATCTTCCCCACCTCTAATTTCGTCTCGCGGGTCATCTCCGGGACGGGCACGATCAAAGTGTCGCCGTCGTCCCGGGGATTGAACCCCAACGGAGACTCCGCGATGGCTTTCGTCACCGCGCCCTTCAGGGACGCGTCGTACAGCAGCACGACGAGCGTCTGCGCGTCGCGCGCGGCGACCGACCCGAGGTGCTGCAGAGGCGTCATCTCGCCGTACGCGTCCACGGTCAGGTTCTCCAGCATCCCGGGACTCGCGCGACCGACGCGGAGTTTCCCGAGATCGCGCTCGAGCGACTCCAGCGCGCTCGCCATGGCGTCGCGAATCTCCGACTCGTCGTACTCACCGACCGACGCGTCGGAAGCGCCGTCAGACCCGCCCGGAGCACTGCGCGCGTCGTCCTCGGAATCGTCCCGCACGGAAGCCGCGGCTTTGCCCGCCTTCTTCTTCTTCCCGCGGCGCCACGTCAGCGCGCCGGCGTGTGCGAAGGGGGGGGCGAGCGCGGCCTCGCGGCGGACGAAGTGCGCGGCGGACCCGCCGATGGCGCAGAGCGGGGGTCGGGGAACCCCCGCGAGCGACGCGAACGAGACGCGCGAGAGATTGCACGCGGGGGACGCGCGGAGGCTGGGCGCCGCGAGCGCGTGGACGCACTCCGCGAGCGCGCGAGCCGCTCGACGAGCCGACATCGCGTTGGTCACGATCGGTCGCGCGTTCGCGCGCGCAGGACTGGTCGCCCGGGACGGGCCGTGTCTCATCGCGACACTGCAGAAACGCGGTCGACTGTCCGAGATTTTTGTTGTTGTTCGTTCGGCGTGACAGCCAGCGTGGCGACGTTGGTGTGACCGCGGACGTCCCCACCATAACGACGCGCACGCGAGGATCACGAGCGCGTCATGGCGAGCGTTTCGGCGATGTCGGCGCGCGCGCTGCGTCCGGCGACGGCGTTCGCCCGGTCAGGCGACGTGGACGCCGGTCGTTCCTGTCGTGGGGGCACCAGCGATCGCTCGACGATGTTCGCGCGTTTTTCGAACGTCGATCCAAAGTCGCTCGGGTCGCGACGCGCGCTCGCCACCGGGATCGACCGAGACGGCCTGACCTCACGCTCGACTCGCCGTGGCACGACCGCGGTCCCTCGCGCGGCGGCGCGCGACTCCGCGGACGAACCGTCCTCTGCGGCGCCTTCGCACGCGCCTCGTGCGTCGTCGCCTCGAGAGCTCTGGGAACTCTCCGGCCGGTCATCAGCCGCGACGCGTGGCGTGGGCGTGGGCGCGTCCCCTTCCCCCCCCCCGATGTCCCCCACGCTCGCCGCCGCCGTGGCTCTCCTCGGCGGCGTGGCGTTCGCGGCGGTGTCCCGGCGCGCGGCGTCCCGGCGCGAGGAGCTCGAGCTCCAGCGCCGGTTCCGCGGCGAGCTCATCCGCCGGCGGTTGAAGACGGCGGTGGGCCGCGAGTGGCGGGGCCAATCTTTGCGCGGCGCGAACGCCGACTCGGACGAGCGTTTTCGCGGAACGAGCGTCGACGAGTACCGAGAGGTGGACTACGCGGGTGACCGTTTGATGTCCGCGCGGGACGTCGCGTTCGCGCGCACACAGGGGCTGGTCAGGCAGGACAAAACCAAGCCCCGGCCGGAAGACGCGGCGTTTCTGCGCGAAGCCGATTTGCGAAACCGCCGCGACGCCGCCGCCGCCGCCGCGATTTCGCGCGGCGACGCCGTCGCGAGCGGTTTCGCGAATCGACGCACTTCTTTCCGCGCGGACGACTTCCGACGGGAACGGGAACCCAAACCCGCGACAGCGCCTGATGCTTCTCTGGTCCGCGTGACGCTGGGCGTGACGTGCGCGGTTGCGCCGGGGCAAACCGTGTGGTGCACCGGGGGCGCTTTGGCGCTCGGCGGCTGGGACATGCGCGCGAGCGTTCCCATGGACCGCGTGGGCGCGGACCGGTGGCAGTGCGTGTTGGGCGTGCCCTTCGGTTCTCTGGAGTACCGGTACGTGCTGGCGACGGAGATTCCCGAGACTGGCGGGACGCGGATGGAGTCCGAGCTCGGGAACGCGCGCAGCCGCGTGGTGGTATCCGACAACGGGCCGCAGCTCTTCGTCGAGGAGACGTCGCCCGCCTTTGCGTCGGCGGCGCCAGCCGGGCCGCCGATTCGCGCCTTCGCGCCGCGCGACGCCGTCGCGCGCCTCGCGCGAAAGTACGCTGTGGACGCGGACGCGGCGGCGGAGATCCTGGAGCTCACCAGGGGGAACGAGGGCGCCGCGGACAAAATGCTCGCCGCGGCGTCGCGCGGGCTGGGCGCGCCGTCCGGCGGCGGCGCCGCCGCCGCGCTCGGCGACGGCGCGCGCCGGCGCTCGTTCTCGTCCGACGTGGACGTCGCCGAGCGTCTGCGCGGCCCCCGCGGGGGTCAGTTCGCGGCGGCGGCGTCCGCGATGGGCGCGCCCCTCGACGGAGACGACATCTCCGAGGTGGCCATGAACGACGACGTCACGGTGGTGGAGGATTTCACCGACGTGAGCGACGATGAGCTCGCGCGGCTCGTCGCCGACTTGCGAAGGGAACTGGGCGACGAGTGATCTCCGTCTCCTCCGCGCGACGAGCTGGAGACGCGACGACTCGTCACCCGAGAGCGCGTCGCGATAGTGCACGATCGTACAAAAGGTAGTAGTCTAAAAACTCTTCATTTTCCGTTTACCCTCCCGCCGTCCGCGCGCGGAACTTCCCTCCCTGCCTCTTGGGGTACTTCTTGCGTACCTTCTTCGCCGCCTTCTTCTTGCCGGCTTTCGGCTTGGCGAACCCGTCCTCCCAGGCGGCGCTCTCCGCGTCAAAGGCCTCGCCGTCCTCGGCGGTTCCGTCGCCGTGTCGCGCCGAGGTGAACACCGAGCACCGCACGCCGCGGTCCTCGGCGGAGACCTCGCCCGAGAGGGAGCCTATGGGCGCGGCGGGAGCCACCACCAGCGCGCCGTCGCCGCCGCGCGCGAAGGCGCCCACGCGAACGAAACGATCTTCGTCGCCTTTGTCGTTTTCGCCTCGGACGCCGTAGACGGCCACCGGCGAGCCTCGGAGCGCGTCGCCGTCGTGCCAGCGGCTCTTCCCCCTCGGCGGGCCCGTCGCGCGTCGCGCGTCGTACAAACGCACGCCGTCGCTGTTTCCACGACACACCCAGACGGCCCACTCGTCCACGGCGACGCCGCCAGGAGGCGCCGTCTCGAGCGAAAAATCGAGGGATCGTTCGGCGTCGTCGCGGAAGAGCATAACCGGCGTCTCGCGCGCCGCCGAGGCGACGCGCGCGTCCCACACGGCGGCGACGCCGTCGCGCGCCGCCGCGACGAGGTCTCCGTACGCGGCGACAGAGAACCGAGAACGCGAGCCGAGTACGGCGTTCGCGCTCGGCTCGCCGTACGCGCGCGTGGACACGCGCTCGAGCTCGGGGAAAAACGCGTCGGGGATCTTCAGGCGGCTGCCGACCGCGAGCGTTCCCAGGTCGACGGAAACCAAGCGCGCGTCGCCGAGCGTCGCCGAACGAGTCACCGCCCAGAGTTTCGGCGCGCTCGATCCCGGGCCCCTCGGCGCGAACGCGCGGTTGTCCGCGCCGGCGCCGTATGTCACCTCCCCGCCAGACACCGCGAGCGCGTCTACGCCCATAAAGCCTATATCCGCGTCGTCCGCGTCTGCGCCCCAGGCGTCGTCGGGTCCGGGCCGGAGAGACCCGGGCCCGAGACCGATGACCCTAACGTGGCTGTGCACCGCGGCTCCGGCCTGCGGCGCCTCTGCGGGGGGCGCGACGTCCAGGAAGCGCACGACTGACGTTTCTGTTGAGGCGCACGCGACCAGAGTCGAGTTTGGGATCGCGACGAGGGACGAGAGCGGGGCGTTGGCGCGGTTTACCGGATTTTGCGTCTCCTCGTCCCACTCCGCCACGCCGTGACACCGCGCGTGCTTCACCTCGAGCGTGTCGGCGTCCCACACCGTGAGCCGCCCGGCGGCGTCGCCGGCGAGGAAGGTTCCCGGTCCCGCGGCGAGCGCGGTCCACGGCGAGGCGGCCCCCGCGGGGTTGGGGAGCGTGGCGATGCGTTTGCCGCTCTCGGTCACGCCGTCGCCGCCGTGGAACCAGAGCTTGATCTTCGCGCCGTCACACGAAACCGCGGCGGCGTCGTTCGCCAGCATGTGCGTCGCCGACTGCGGGCCGACGCCGCGGAACGCGGCGCGCGGGCGGGGCGGTTTTAAGACGGCGGACGTCGACGAAACCGAACGTTCTCGTTCTCTGCGTTCCTTAGAGACACGCGTCGAGGGGCGCGGAGACTCGCGATCGTCCGAGAAGGTTCTCGTCGCGTCTCCGGTTCCGAAATCGTCGTCGTCGTCGTCGAACGCGACGCCTTCCGACGCGGAGCCGTCCGAAAACCGCGCGCCGTCGCGTTCGTCAAAGGCCTCGTCCTCGTCCTCGTCCTCGCTTCCCGCGTCGCCATCGCCGCGACCGCGCGCCGCGGAAAGCGCGGGAAGCCGCGGGAGCCACGGGTCCGCCGCGACGAAAGAGGCGCACGTCGCCGCCCACCCCTTGCGCGCCGCCGCCGCCTCCAGCGCCGCGGGCGACGCGGGCGGCGCCGGCGGCGCGCCCGCCCTCGGCGGCCTCGGCGAACGCGGCGGGCTCCCGACGGGCGCGGCGCGCCCGAAGAGCTTGGCGTGCTGCGCCTGCCGCACCAGGCTCGATCGCGCGAGCTGGGCGAGCTCGACGCACGTCGCGCCCAGGCGGGCGACGGACGCGGGGTCGCAACGAGCGAACACCTCTTCCCAGCAGTGGCTTGGCAAAAGCGACGACGCGGCGACGGCTCTTCTTTTGAAAGAAGACCCGAAAGAAGACCCGCCGCGGAAGCTCCCGTCTCGCCGAGAGGTGCTCGGCGACCCGTAGGCGTCGGGACTGCCATATCCTTGCCCTTCTAGGCGGAGGCTACCCATTTTGCGCACGGCGGAAGCGTCATCCGCCGAAACGTGCGCGTCCCAGAGGGTTTCCAAAACGACGCGCGGCTCGTCGTCGCCGCCGACGCGCCGCGCGAAGACGCGACGCACGCGGTGGTACGGCGGCTCTCTCCCCTCCTCCGGGGCTCTTTCGTAATCCGCTCTTTCGTCCGGTCGAACGTCCGGTCGACGAACGTCGGACGCGTGACCGCCTTTCGCGTCGTCGCGATTACTACCCGCCAGAAGGAACGCCGCGAGCGATTGCTCCGTCTCGGCGCCCTTCTGCACGCGCGCGCTCCACGCTTCGGCGCCGCTCTTGCGCCGCGTTGACGCCGCGTCCTGAACGACCACCACGAAGACGTCTTCCACTTCGCACGCCACGGCAACGCCGGAATCCAGCGACACGACGTTGCCGCCGTGCTGGATCCGGCCGAACAAACGCCTGAGTTCGCGGCGGATCGTTGTTGCGTCGTGCACGAACCCGCGCGCGTGGTGGTGGTTGTGGCGGTGGGGGCTTCCGTGATGATGATGATGATGATGCGCCGGTCCTCCTCCGTCTCGGGAAAAAGAAGAAGAAGGACCCCCGTCGTCGTGCTGGCGCGCTCTTCGCGACGCGCTCCGAGGTGGGGGCGTCGCGCCCGAGATCTCCGCGGACTCGTGCTCGAGCTGCTCGCGTTTCTCGCGCTTATCCTCGTTCCGCCTCTCGCGCTCCGCCTTGCGTCGCTCCTGCTCCAGCCTCTGCTCCTTGGCTCGCGCTTTCTGCTCCTTCCCGGACATCCCGGGCTTCCACTGCTTCTTGCTGCCCTTCGCGAGCTGCGACGACAGGCCACCCGCCGGCGACGCGCCATCGTCGGAATCGTCGCCGCTCGACGGGCCGGCGCGACGCCCTCGTCCCATCGCGAGACGGTCGGGACCGCGCGCGCGCTCCTGTGCGGCCGCGCCCTCGTCGTCGTGTTTTTTGTAACAAGCCCTGTTCGTCGCTTTTTGGATTCTCGATGACCTTTTTGGCAAAAATACCAACCCATGTGTCGATATCACTTGTAAAGATGCTGGGTATATATTGTGACGCCGCCCTTCACCTTGTATCTTCCGCTCATACCTCCGTGAATACAGCGATACCCATCAGAACATCGAACTTAAGCACGGATGGGCTGGATTAGTACTAGGCTGAGGAATCGCCCGGGAATCCCCAGTGGTGGAAGGTTTTTGCCGGCGCGTTCGACGCATCGCGTCGGCGGGTCTTTTCTCAACCTCATCATCATCCTGTGTAAAAACGTGTCTCCCACATGTGTGAGCTCTCTGATACACCACGCCTCGTTTGCGGCGGAGGCTGAGGGCACGACGCCCTCGCGTTTCTTTCCGCTTTCGCCGTCTTTTTTTGTTGTGTGGAGGGGTGGGGAGGTTTCGGCAGCGTGCCCGCGGAAAAACGCGTGGGTGATGTGACGATGGACGTGGACGAAAAAAACGGTTTTTCAACGAAGAAGTTCGGATAAAAAAGCGTCGCTTCGAGAATCCGGGGGCCCACGAAGGTGCGTTGATCGATGATCGATCGATGATCGATCGATCGAACGTTCGTCCGCGGGAGAAGCCGCGATCACGCCTCCGGGCATCCGTTCGCCTTCGCCCATTCCAGCACGGCGCTCTGCCCGTTCATCTCCGCGTACTGCAGCGTCTTTTTGTCCCACGGGCACCCGTTCGCGACGGCCCACTGCAAGATTTCGAGATGTCCGGAGTACGCCGCGAACGCGGCGGTCATGGGCCCCGCGGGAGCGCCGTTCTCGCGCGCCCACTTGAGGGTCTCCAAGTGCCCGTTCTTCGCCGCCGCCGCGCAGGTGGTCTCGTCCCACGGGCACCCGTTCGCCCTGGCGTACTGCAACACCTCCAGGTGCCCCCTCGTCGCCGCGCACTCGCACGTCTTCTCGTCCCAAGGGCACCCGTTTTCGTGCGCGTACTTGAGCACGTCCAGGTGGCCCTCCCTCGCCGCGTTCATGCACGTGCGCTCGCTCCAGGGGGCGCCGTCCTCGCGCGCGGTGACCAGCGCCGTGAGATCGCCGGCGCTGGAGGCTCGCCAGCACGCGGAGAGCCGGGGCGAGTCGGAACGCATGATTTCGGGGTTCATCGCCGCCATCGCGCGTGCGCGCGCGGGGTAGTACACCTCGTCGGCAACTGTCTGTATTTTATAAAGTGCGGTCCACCTCGGCAAAGCAACGCTTCGTGGGTCTTTCGCGCAGCCAAGTGTCGTGTCGGTCAGATTTCGTCCAAAAAAGGAATGGCCTCTCGAGACGCTGCAGAAATTTCCTTTCAAGTGCCTTTGAGCGCGTTTCCGTTTTGCTTTCAACTTTACGTTCGACCCTTTCAGAGTTCGCCCTTTCAAATTTCACCCACGAAGACACCTCGTGTCGAATGCGCCCGGCGAGGGTGAGTCATTCACGCCCGCGCGCCCTCTCAGCGCCGGGTAGGACGACCGCCGGGTGCGGCTCGTTTTTCGAGAAGCGAGATGTCGCTTCCGTCGGACGCGGACGCGGCCGCGCTCCGCGACCGCGTCGCGGCGCTCGCCGCGCGCGTCGAGGAGTTGGAGACCGAAGCCGAGGCGGATCGCGCGTTGTATCTGCGAATCGGGATGGGGCACACTGATCCCGAGCTCAAGGCCAAGCCCGAGAGCGAGGTGTTCGGCGCGCTGGAGCAGCAGAACAGGGACGCGCTGTACGAGCTCAAGAAGACCAAGTCGCAGAAGTACCAGCTCAAGCTGAGGGTGGAGGAGCTGGAGAAGGCGCTCGAGAGCGCGGCGTCGGTCGAGCCCGTGACGCTGACGATCGTCCCCGAGTGCGCCCGGTGCGTCGAGCGCGCGCGCGCGGACGCGGAGGCCGAGGCGGAGGAGGAGGCCAAGGCCAAGGCGGAGGAGGAGGCGAAGGCCAAGGCTCAGGCGGAGGCCGAGGCTCAGGCACAGGCCGAGGCTCAGGCCTCGGCGGAGGCGAAGACGCCGCCTCTCGCGCCCCCTTCGCGCGCGGAGCGCGTCCCGGTACGCGCGAACGCGAAGCCGAGCGCGCGCGAGGTTCGCGACGCGGTGGACGTGCTCTCGGCGCACGCGCGCGGCGACGCGTCCTCCGCGATGTCCTGCGCCGCGCTCCACCTCTGTTTGAAGCACCGCGACCAGTGCTCGAACGCGGAGTCGCTGATGCGGCGCACGATCGCCAACATGAAGAACGAGGCTCGCGAAGCCGGCCGTCGCGGCTCGGGCGTCGGGTTCGGCCCGGGGAAAGAACTCGCCGGCGTGTTGCGCGCGACTAAAACGGAGACCAAAACGGCGATGGTGAAGACGACGACCGCGAGCAGCGCGAGTCTTCCCGCCGCGACGACGAAGAAAGCGCCTCCGGAGAAGACGGTGTCTTCGTCTCGAGCGCCCGTCGCGTCCCCGCGCACGCCGCTCGCGTCGCCGTACGAGTTACGGAGCCCGCCGGCGAAGGCGGCGATGCCGAAGCGCTCGCTGGCGGAGCTCACGGCGCCGGACGCGCGCGTGCAGCAGTGGATGGCGCAGAAGGCGAAGAAGGAGGAGCACCGGGATAAGATGAAGAAGCGCGTGGTGGATCGCGACGTGAAGTGGATGGAGAGCATGTCCAAGCGCCAGAGCGACCGGCTGAAACAGTCGCGGAAACAGGAGGAGGCGGCGGCGGCGGCGATGCGCGTCGAGCTGCTCAAGAGCCGAGCCAAGTCGCGGGAAGCCGCCGACGCGGAGGAGTCCCCCGGGGCTTCTTCTTCCTTGTCGCCGGGCAGTCCCAGGCCAGGCACGCCCGGGAGCGACGTCCCGAGCCGGGCGAGCACGCCCAGCGTCGCCGACGAGCGGATGCGTCTCTTCGGGGAGGTGTGATTTCGAACCGAGAGATGCGCGACGAGACGCGCGAACGCGTCTCATCTTACGTAATCTGTCTGTAACTACATAAGGTATCCGTCATGACAAGTTCTCGCAACCGCGACGTGCATACGCGTGACGCACGACACCACCCTAAACCCTAAACCCTAATCCTGTCACGCTCTCAGCTTTGCCCCTACGTTTCCACGCCCTGCATGGCGGCGAGGCTCTGTACGTGCCGCGCGGCGACCCGCTCGACGCACGCGCGCGCGTCGGACACGCCGGCGCGCAGGACGGGCAAGGGGTGCGCTTCGGTGTTGAACACGAAACACTCCAGCGGCGTCACGGTCGGGTCGTCCGTGAAGAGCAGGAACAGGTACTTGAGCGTCTCGGAGAGCCAGAAACTCTCCATCTTGTCCACGCGGTTCAGCTCGCGCCGGATCCGCGCGCGATGCTCGGAGGAACGTCTTCGCGAGTTCGCGTCGAATTTGCTCGAGGAGGCGTCTCTGTGGACGTCTCGTTTTAACGAGTCGGAGAGAACGGACGAAGAGCTCTTCAGTTCCGGGTCCACCACGCTGTCCACGCCCGCGTATCCGCCGGTGTCCACGCGCGCGTGCCTCTCCCAGGCGCGCCACATCGCCCACCCCGCGTCGCGCCACTCCTCCGAACGCGTCACGCGCCACAGCACGAATAACGATTCCACCGTCTCCGGCCGAAGCAGGTTGTGCGCGTCCTTTTTTTTCACGAGCAAGTCACCAAACGCGTGCACTTTGTCCTCGCCGGCGCCGCCCGCGGTGAGCCCGGATGCCGGGAAGTGCGCAATCTCGGGCGCGAGGCCCGCCGGTGTGCGCGTGTACATGGAGACGCACGTGCGCAAAAGTTCCACAGCCACGTCCAGATGGCCGGCGTCGCGTTTAAACCCGAGCCGCTCCAGCGCGTCGCCCGCCAACCGCTCGCGCGCCGCGTCGCCGGCGCCCCAGCGTCCGCCGAGGCCCTCGGAGTAACCGAGCGCCAACACGCCCGGCAGGAAGCACACCAGGTGGTCCATCTTGTGCACGAGCGTCCCGCCGACCCCGCCGACGCGCTCGGCGACGTACAGCAACCCATGATTTTTGTTCACGCTCGAGTTAATCGCGTTCGGAACCGTCGAGACCGAAAGCGCGGTCGTCTCCGCGGCCTCTTCGACGTCCTCCGCCGGGACGCCGCCTTCCGCGTCAACGCCCGCCTTCTCCTCCGCGTCGCCCGTAGGCTCGTCCTCGGCGTCGAACCAGCGGCGGCGGCGGCGGCGCGCCGAGGACGTCGCGCGCGGCGCGGGCTCGGTCACGCCCCACCGCAGCCCGAGCGCGTTCGCCGCGCGCTCCCGCGCGTGCGCGTTTTGTACCGCGGCGGTCTCCTCCCCCGCCGAGCGCCGCAGCAGGTAGAGCAGCACGCCATCCATGGCGCGCAGGTACGATCTCTCTCCCCCCGCGGGCTTTCCCGCGTGCAGCCAGTGCTTGAGCAGGTACTCGTAGTACGAGTCCCCGCGCGCGCCGAGCGTGAGCGTGGACGCGCGGTCGAACTTCGCCGTGCCCGAGCTCACCGCGTTGGGCACCAACCCGTCGTTCGCGGGGTCCCACGTCGCGTCCGTCACGGCGTGAAACGCGCGCCGCGCGCCGTCGGCGATGTCCCTCCGGTACCGCCGACCCGCGAGCGCCGCGAGCGTGGACCGCGCGAACGTTTTTTTTTTCGCGTCGTTGTGAGCGTTTTCTTTCTCTTCGTTCTTCTCGTCCGCGTCGCACGACGGCTCGTCAACAGACGGGTCGATGGGGTACTCCTTCAAGCCGCCGCCGTCGGGACAAAAGCCGTACTCCATCTCCGCCTCGCCGAAATCGCCCGCGTCGTCGACGCTCGCGTCCGAGAGACCGCCGCCCGCGGTTTTGTTCTCCGCGGCTCGCAGCGCCGCCTCGAGCGCCTCCCACTCGAGCACGAGCGTGCCCGCCTCCGCGAGCGAGCTCTTCTGCGTCCACTTGGGGTGGTGCGGGTCACCCGTCTTGAAGTTGACGTCCATGATGGGAATCCCGGTGCGCGTCTTGAACGCGGGCGACAGTTTTTCCGCCAGGTCGAGCGCTTTGGCGAGCAAGTCGCCGCGCGCCGTGTCTCCCCCCAGCTCGCGCGCGGCGGCGAGCCCCCCGAGCACGCGGATGGTACTCTCGAACACGTTCGCGTTCTTGTCCGCGTCGAACGCCAGCGCGGGCGAGGCGATCCAGTCCCGCGCCGTAGCCGCCTCATCCTCCAGCCCGAGGATGAGCAGCGTGTCCAGCGCGTCCACGATCGTCAGCCCGACATCCAGCCACGCCACGCCTTTCCTCGCCACCGGCGCGAGCTCGTCCGAGGGCCAAGCGTGGTCGCGGTACCCGCGCCAGGCGTGCCTGGCGGACGCGGTCACGGCCCTGCGGCGCTCGCGCGCGGGAACCGCGGCGAACGCGGCGTCGTCCAGGGCGAGCAGCGCGGCCACCTCGGCGTCCGACGCGGGAGGATCCTTCTCGGCGAAGCCCAGGCCGTCGCGCCAGTCCTCGCGAGGCACGCGCGCCGTGGCCGAGGAGGCGGCGTTTAGGAGCCACGCGAGGGTCGGCGCGGGCGTCCCGAAAGGGTCCAGCGCGCCCGGGACGCACGCCCCGCCGGTGGCGTTGAAGCCGTCGACGCACCGTCCCACGGTCGACCCCGCGCCTCGAGCCGCGGACGCCGCGGCCAAATCCTCCGGGCTCGAGCACGCCCCCAGGCGCAGCACCGCCAGCACGAGCGCCAGCGAGACGCGCGCGCGCGTGGCGGTCCGCGTGCTCGCGACCATCCCGACGCGCCGCGGGGCCGCCCCGTGCCTCCGAGTGTGCCGGGCGCGCGATCGCACGCTCTCCGGCGGTGAAAAAAAACGAGTCTTCGCCGCGACGTCCCGCGTCTGTGTCTCGTCAGACGCCCCGGATGACGACGCGAAACTCGCTTTCGCCGCGCGACGGGATGTTCGCGCGTCGATGCGTAAACGCCTATACCTCCGCGCATAGAGCTCTGATCATAACAGGATAACACGTATTACGCACATTATAAGAGCTACAACCACGTGACTTGGAGTTTTTCCTTCTCCCGCTCCGTCCCGCTCTCCGCCACCTTGGCGACGAGCGAAACGCCCTCCGGGTACTTCCCAAAAAGCGCGCGCGCGATGGTGGCCACCTCTTTCTCGTGCGTCTCCAGCGCGTCATCGCGCGCCGCCGAGGGCGGATGCGCGTTCCGTATGGACAAAGACCACGTCTCCGCGAACACCACCTTCGCCAGGTGCTTGCGCAGCTCCGGGCGACACAGAGCGCGCGCCTGGGACCAGGCTGAGGAGTAGGAGGAGGAGGAGTCACTGTTCCTTTCGTTAATCTTCGTTTCGGCGTTTCTCTCGCCTTGACGCTCGCCTGGCGCGCTTTTGGCGAAGAACCACTGCGTGAAGCACAGTCGGTCGTTCGCGCCGACGCTCGGCTCGACGCTGTGTAACATGTTCGCCGCGGAGAAGAGCACGACTCGCCCCATCTTGGGTTGAATTTTTATGGGACCGCTGAGAGGGAACGGGTACAGCACCAGCTCGCCGCCGTCGCCGTCGCGCCACGTTGGATTGAGGTACGTCAACGCCGTGATCAGACGCCCGTCCACTTTCGCGTCGCTGTCGAAATGCAGCGGGAAGCATCCGCCGAAGCCCGCGTTTCTTTGCAGCTTCACCACCTGGTGGTGCAGCTGCGTCTGCGCGACGCTCGGGAGCATCACGTTCAGGAGCGTCAGAAGCGAGCGGTCCTCCGCGACGGCGCGGAGCGCGGGCGCGGCGAGCGCCGGTTCCCTCGCCGCGAGTACGTGCATCTCGGCTTCGAAGATGTGGCCCTTCTCCAGGCGCGCGCGCGTGCCGTCGGGGCGCACGAGAACCGTGGCGTTGGGGCGCATCACGCCGGGCGCGGACGCCAGGCGCAGGAGCTCGGCGCGTAGCGTCTCCGCCAGCGTCGTCCTCTCGCGGTCTCCGCCCGGCGCATCGTGCGTCTCGCCGACCACGACGTCCAGCGCGCCGTCCACCACCGCGAAGCCGTGCTTCTGGAGCGACGTCGCGACGTCGGCCACCGCGATGCGCTCCGCAGCGGCAGCCACGGCCGCGGCCTCGGGCGTGCCCGCCGAGGCTGGCGTGCCGTAGGTGGCGGGGGTGGGGAGGGAAGGGCCCGATGACCGGTGCCTCGACCCGACGCACCCGAGCCGGCGGAACGCCGCGCGCGCGGCGACGCGCGACGCCATCGAGCAGTGTGAGATGGGGGTGCACGAAGCGGCGTTTTCTGGGACTTCGAGCAGAGCGAACCGGTCGGGTGGTCCAGTCAGCGGGTCATCGAGTTGATCAACCGTCTTCTATCAAAGATATCTGAATTGTTCCGACATGTCGTCAAAGCGGACTTCTCCCCCTTCCCATACCGCGCACGCACTTCTCGAGGCGCGCGCGAGCACGAGGGTCTTCTGAAGACCCGGGGCTCGCGTGTGTTGAGACAGACCCCGACCTCCGACCGCGCCTGCTTTGCGCGGAGTGCGCGAGCGCACCCCGAGAATCTAACCGGATAAAAAGGCGCGAAAAAGCGCCGGCGGGTGAGGGATGGGATGCTGCGTTTCCCGCGCGGGGGACGACGCCCCGGGCGGCGCGTCCTCCTCGCGGTACGCGCCCGCGGAGCCCGAATCGGTCGAGACTGACGCGCTGTCTTCGCGCGGCGACGCCCCCGACCCCCTCGAGGACGAGTGGTTGTCCGCGCTCGAGCCCGAGGTGCGCGAAGTCTTCGTCGAGCTGGACGCCCCGACGCGTTTGGCGCTGGCGCCCGCGCTTCGCAGAAACGCGAAGCGCGCGCTGAGCGACGAGTACGACGAGTCCACCGCCCGGCGCATCGGCAAGGGCGGGTTCAGCGTGGTGTACGCCGTGAAGCACCGGCGAACCGGCGAGACCTTCGCCGCGAAGGTGGTGAGCATGCGGGCCAGCGAGGATGAGCGGTCCCGAAGCGGGACCAGAGCGCCCGCTCGGGACGAAGACTCGACAAAAACGAAAACGAAAACGCGCGCGGGCGCGTCGTTTGGTCTGTCTCGCCTGGACGCGCTCCGCGCTCTGCTGTGCGAGGCCGCCGTGCCCGCGCTCGCGCCGCACGAGTCCGTGGTGGCGTTCAGGGACCTGATCCTGGAAAACAGGCGCGCCGTGCTGGTGCAGGAGTTTTGCCCCGGCGGCTCGCTCCTTGACGTCGTGCAAAAGGCGGTCGATTTCAAGCGCGCCGCGCGCCGCGCCGCGGCGGCCGAGACCCGGCGCCGCTCGCGCGAGCACGCTCGGACCTCGAGCCGGGAGGACCTGTCGTCGTTCAAGGGCACCAGAGGCGTGAGCGTCGTCTCGTTCGAACCCGCGGCGCGGAAAGAAGCCGAGACGACGGAGGAGGGTGACCGAAAACCGTCGAGTACGGACGCCGAGCGGCGGTCGGAGCGCGAGCGCATGAGCGCCGCCGCCGACGCGCACGTCGCCCAACACGGCAGCGCGCTCAGCGAGCGCGACGCCAAAGTCGCGTGCCGCCGCGTCGCGCGCGCGCTGGCGCGTCTGCACGCCGTGGGCTTCGCGCACAGAGACGTGAAGCTCGAGAACTTGCTGCTCGCGAGGCCGAACGACCTGAGCTCGCTGAAGCTCGCGGATTTCGGATTCGCCACCGTGGTGAGCGACGACAAAGGGCGCCGGCCGCGTTGCGCGCTGTTCGAGCGCAAGGACGCCACCGGCGACCGGCTGCAGGGCACCGTGGAGTACGCGGCGCCGGAGATCCTGGTCGACCTCGCGCGCGCGGCGGAGGCGGAAAAAAAAGGAGGCGAGCGGGGAAGGAAGACGCGAGAGGAAGAAGAAAGACGAAAACGCGACGGAGGAAAACGCGCGTCCGAGGACGGGGACGATTTTTTTTCACCCTCGTCTGATTCCCAAAGCGGCTCCTCCGCGCCCCGCTCGCGCGAGCGCGTGCGGGCTTCGGCGCTTCGGAGCGCGCGGCCGGAGGCGGACGTGTGGTCGCTCGGCGTGACGACGTTCCTGATGCTCGGCGGGTACCACCCGTTCGACGCCGGCGCGGCGTCGCGCGACGCGCGTACGCGCGCCGACCAGACTCTGGCGCTGGAGTTTCGTAAGCCGCAGTGGTCAAACGTGAGCGCCGACGCGAAGCGCGTGCTCGAGCGCATGCTGCGCACGGACCCGCGCGCGCGGGTCACCGCCGAGGAGCTCCTCGAGGACGAGTGGTTTCGTTCGGACGCGTGAGCGACGAACGGACCGCGCAGATGCCGTGACGTGAACACGTCACGTGCGTAGTGAGTGGACGAGTAGGGTACGTAGGTAGAGAAACGAAAGCGTCAATGTAGAGAAACAAAAGCCTTTTTACTTTCGCGCGTCTGCGTCGGCGCGTTTGGCGAGCCTCGCCGCCAGCGCTTCCTGGTGCCTCTTTCCCTGCTCGTGGACCAGCATGGGGGCTGTGCCGAAGCCCGGGAGCACGCACTGGCACACGTCGCAGTACGGCCGATCCGAAACGCCGGGGGCACTTCCTCCGGATCCGGGAGCCTCCAGCCTGCTGTCCAGCCCGCCGCGCCCGCCGCGATCGCCGGCATCAAAGGGCCCTCCGCGCCCCCCGCGCCCGCCCCGGGGCGAGAAAGCGTCCCGGTCGCTCCGCCGCGCGTGCTGCTCCGTGGCGTGCGTGTGCATGACGTTCGTGTACCCGCGGTCGCGGCAGATCATGCACGGGGGTTCGCCGCGGCTCTCGCGCGGCGGCGAGCGCGGGCGGTCGTCGCGGCGGTAGCGGTCATCCTCGCGGAAACGCGGCCCATCGCGCCGGTCGTCGCGCCAGTCGTCGCGCCGCGCGTCGCGCCAGTCGTCGCGCCGGTCGTCGCGCCGGTCGAACCCGGAGGGCCCCGCGCGGAACTCGCGCGCGCGGCGCTCTCCCCACTCCCGATCGTCGGGGCGCCTCGGGTCGAACAAGGGAGGCGCGCCCGGGGGCCCCCCGGGCGCCGCCGCGAAGGGCGGAGGAGGTACGTCCGCGACGCGCGCGAAGGGAGGCGGGGGGACGGTTCGGACCGCGGCCGGGGGAGGGGCGCCGAAGGTGGCGTTCAAAAAGTCCTCGGCGTGGTCCGCGCGGCGCGGCGGCGGCGGCACGGACGTCACGAAGGCGACGTGCGGCGGCGCGCCGTACTGGGGCGCCGGCGGCGCGCCCTGCGGGTACGGCGCAAACGCGGCGGGCTCTGCTCTGTTCGCGCGCGCGTACGGGTCCTCGAGCTTCGTGCTCTGGTACGCCTGCGGGATGGTACGCGGCGGCGTCCCGCCGGCGTCGTCCTCGTCCGATTCTCTGAAGCCTCTCGTTTCGTTGAGCGAGCGCGCGCTCGGCTGCGCGCGCGTAGCGCGCGCGTTGGGCCCGAGGTGCTTGGCGTGAACGACGCACCACAGCATGGCGGACTTCCCCTTTTCCGCGAGCGAGGCTTGGTTTAGCTCCTCCGGCTTGAACACCTCCAGCAGCCTAGACGCGAGTTCCCCCTGCGGCACCAGGTACAGCTCCCAGTCGCCTAAACGCTTCCCGCCTTTGATCAGCCCGTACCGCTCCTTTTTGCGGTACATCGCGGTCAGGTCTTTCGCGAACGCGTCGTCCGCGAGCTCCGGGACGCCCACGCCGATTGTCACGCCCCTTGTCTTCGATCGACCCTGAAACACCTCGCCCAGAAAAACGTTCGTCTCCTCGAACTGCACGCGGCCCTGGATCTCGAGCGTTTTAGGTAACACTTCGGGAAAAGACGCGCGCTCGCCGTCCGCCGCGAAAGCACGCCAACGCGACTTCCCGAGCCCGGAAAGATGCAACGTCCCGGTCCACGTTCCGGCCGACGGCGATTTCGGCGGCGCGACCGACGCAGAGGGCGCCGCTTTTTTCGCGGCGGCTTCTTTTTCGCGGCGCGGAGACGGCTCGTCGGCGGCGGCGGCGGATCCTCCGGCTTCGAACCCCTTCGCGGGATCGTACTCGTCGTCGTCATCCTGCGCGTCCCCGCCCGCGTTCTCGGCGGGCGCGTCCTCGTCCTCGTCGCTGGACGCCACGCCGGCCGCGAACGCCTCGAAGGTCGTCAGCTCCGCCGGGGCGGAAACCGGCGGGGCCTCCGCGCTTGGCGCGCGCGGCGTGTCGGCTTCCTCGACGGGGGCGGCGGCGGGAACCGCCGCCGCCGCCGCCGCCGCAGAGGCGGCGGCGGCCACCTGCTGCGCGAGCGTCTCCTCCTTCCTGTTCCCCAGCCCGTCCCCCTCCTCCACGACTTCTCCCCCGCCGACCACCACGAGCTCCTCGCCCTTGCTGGTCTTGACCAGCCTCGTCGCCGGGCCGGCGGTGAGGAACGCGTCCTCTCCGACCCGCGCCTCTCTTTCTCGGCGCATCTCCTGCAAGTCGCGCCGCGCCAGATCCGCGGGCGTCATGCGCGCGAGCGCCTCCGGCTGGAGCTCTCCCGTGAGCACGCGCGCGCGGAGGGACGGGTTTTTCGGGTCCTTCAGGTTGAACAGCAAAGAGCGCGCCTTGTCGTTGTACTTCTTGACGTCTTTGCCGAAGAGCGCAAACGCCGCGCGCTCGACGCCGTCGGCGGCGCTCGCCGGGTCAAACTCGCTGTTCTTTTCCCCCGCCTTTCCACCCAACTCTCTTGTCGCCACGAGCATGGCATCCTTGACTTTCTCCGCGAACACCCGCCTAGCCTCGTCGCTCGGACCCGCGCCCGCGCCGGGCGGTCGCTTGGCGGGGGCGGCTTTTTTAGGCGCGTTCGCGGTTGTTTTTTTCTTCGGGCGCGGGTTGCGCGGCGCGTCGTCATCCGACGAGACCTCCGACGGCGGCGGCGATTCGTCGCGCGTTTTCCTCTTCTTTTCGCTCGACGCGGGGGTCTTCCCGACCACCCCCCCCTTGAACGGCCACGACACCTCCATGTTGAGCATCGCCTCGTACAGGTTTATGTCCTCCTTCTCCTCGGAGTCCACGTAAAAGAGCTTCGCGGTCCGGTTCTTGACATTTACCTTGATCACTTCCGCGTTGTACCACTTGCCCGTGTCCGGCCACAGCACCTGGATGAGCTTGCCCTTGAAGTTCTCGTTGAACTCCGTGACGGCAATCAGCTCGCGTTCGGATTCCTGCGGGTTCGTCGCGAGGGGAGGGTCAGGCGCGCCGGGGCGAGGCGCGCGACGCGTCGGTCGGCGCCGGAAACAACGATCGCGACGTGCCCAACTGATTCGCGGGAGGTGACGAAACGACACGCGCGCGTGGCTGGGGGCGGGGGCGGGGGCGGGGGCGGGACGTCGCTCGACATGTCCGCGGACACGTACCACCATGGTGCGCGTGTCGCCAGCACAAGATCCGCACGCGCACCGCGCACGAGGACGTCGCGAGGCGCGTGATCAGTCTGCCGCTTCGCGAGATCGTTTGGCGCCGAAAAAAAAAACACGCTTTTCCGATGTTTTCCCGCCGAGAACCAGTGAACCTCTGAACCACGATCGCGCCAAACCCGAACCGGTGAAATCGTGCCGGTCAATCGACGCTCAGACCGTTTCTTTTCGAACCATCGCTCTCCTCGCCTTCGGACACACCGAGAGGCGCGTCCTTCGCCGCGGGGCTGGCGCGGCGCCATGGGGTGCTTCTCGTGCCTCGGCGGCAAGAGCGCGCGACGCGTGCGGCTCATGTTCGTCGGCCTGGACGGCGCCGGGAAGTCCACCCTGCTGCAGACGATCGCGGGCGACCCCGAGGAACCCACCGTGCCCACCGTCGGCTTTCACAACGTCACGCTGCGCCGCGAGCGGACGTTCGACTCCGGGTTCGACGTGGACGTGTTCGACCTCGGAGGCGGGAAACGCATCCGCGGCATCTGGAAGCACTACGTCGCGGACGTGCACGCGTGCGTGTTCGTGGTGGACAGCGCGGACTCGAAGCGCGCGGAGGAAGCCAGGGAGGCGCTGCTGGAGACCATTCGGGATCCCCGGCTCTCCGGAAAGCCGGTGGCGGTGTTCGCGAACAAGCAGGACTTGCCGGGCGCGCGTTCGGAGGTGGAGGTGGCGAAGGCGCTGGGGCTGGACACCGTGGGCAACGCGCGGTACCGGGTCATAGCGTGCACGTCTCTGCGACGGGAACAGACCGAAGGGAAGAAACTGAAGAGCCGCGACGCCGGCGTCGACGACGGCATGCGGTGGCTGCTGTCGCGCGTCGGAGAGGATTGGGCCGCGCTCGCGCCGCGCGTCGCCCGCGAGAGCGAGCAGGCGCGCGCGGCGGAGGAGGCGCTGAAGCAGCAGAGGGTCGAGCGCGGGAGAGCCGCGAGGGACGAGAGGTTGGCTCTTCAAGCGCGGGAGGAGGAGGAGAAAAACAAAAGGGGTAACCGTGAAAACGGTTTCGAGCTCGATCGACCCGCGACGCCGACGACGTCGTCGGGAGACGCGGCGCGCGTCGTCCCCGGCGCGTTCGGATCGCCGGTGGACCACCCCGGTTTGCCGCGATAGCGTATTATAGCATCACTCTACGTAGCGTATTATAGCATCACGGTAAGATAATAGGTCGGTTCAGACCTCGCCGCGACTTAAAGCCTCTCTCGGCGCGCGAAAAAGCGACTCACGCGCGCTCGCACTCGAGGAGACGCGAAAAGTAAAACTGCGTCGCCGTCATCTCGCGGCGCGTCACCTTGAACCCCGCGGCGTTGAGCGCCGCCTCCACGTCCTCCTCGGCGTGCAGGTACGCGCGCGTGGCCTTGCTGGGGCCGGGGAAGAGCTCGCCGACGCGCTTCAGGATGCTGTACGCCAGCGTCTTGGGCGCGAAGGAGATGATGAGCTTGTCGTCGGAGAGCGACGCGAGGTGCGAGATCATGCCGTTGACGCGGTCGGTGGGGTAGTGGATCATCACGTCGATGCACGTCACCATGTTGTACTTCCCGGAGCACTCCTCCAGCCCGATCGCCTCGAACTTGGGCGTGACCGCGGGCGCCTTCTTGCCCGCCGCCACCTCGGCGTTGTACCTCTGCTCAGCCTCGCCGACCATCGCGGAGGAGATGTCGGACGCGGCGATGGAGGCGCCGCGCAGCGCGAGGGGAATGGCGAGCGAGCCGGTGCCGCACCCGGCGTCGCACACGGTGACGCCGTTCATGTCCATGCCCGCGGTCCAGTCCAGCACCTTGTCCACGGTCTGCTGGTGGCCGACGCGGATATCGAGCTGCACCTTGTTCACGTCGTCCGTCTCGCCGTAGATCTTGTTCCAGCGCTCGAAACCGGTGGAGTTGAAGTAATCCGCCACGGACTTGGCCTCGTCGCCGCCCGCCGAGGACTTCATGTCCTCGCGGCGCTTGTTGGGGTCGGTCGCGATGAGCAGGCCGCCCACCGCGGCGACCGCGGCGGCGCCGCCCACGGCGACGCCGACGCCGTCCGCGGTCTGCGAGAGCGCCTCGGTGGCGGCGAACGCGGGGCCGGCGAGGGACGCCGCCGCGAACGCGGGCGCGGCGAGGGACACCGACTTGGCCGCCTTCGCGGCCTTCGCGGCGTCGCGCTTGGCGACAGCCTTGGGCGCGACCGTCGCGCGGACGGAGGAGCAGGACACGGCCGACATTCTGGAGCGACACGAGGGGGTTCGTGACAGACGCGGGTCAGTCGCACGCGAGAGAAGAGCGCGACGGAGGCGCTGGAAGACGCGCTTGTTACGTGCTTGTTACGTCACCCGACCCGATGGCCGAGATAAAACGGTGTCGGGACGGGAGACGCGCGCGCGGTGAGGCGAGAGGCGAGGAAACGACCCGCGCGCCGCCGGTGACGAGACGCGCGTGGGCCGGGTAGACACTCGAAAGGCACGCACCTGATGTTCGGTTCGGCGAGAGGCGAGCGCTCGACGTAGTGGGCACTCGGCGCGATGCGATCATCCGCACGTCACGCGGTGGGAGGCCGTTTTGACGGCCTCTGATTGGATAGATTTTGGGAGATCTCGTCAACGATTTCGTATGGCGTCCAGTCTCTTCTTTCTATTTTTTCTCCCGTTCTCTTTTTTCGCGCCGACGAAGACACCGCGGGCGACGCGACGCGTATGTACAGAGCGTCTTATTACACGACCACTTCCGCGTTCACACCATGGACGCGCCGTACCGCTCGCGCGCTGAGGATCCCTGTCCCTCCGCGTCGGCCACGAGCCTCTCGCGCGCTTTTTCGTCCCCCTCCGTCCGCGCGGCGCCTCGGCGAGCGCGCGCGGCGGCGGCGGCGGCCGCCGCCGCCAACGCCGCCGCCCACCCGGCATACACGGCTCTCCTCCTGGCGCTCATCACGCCCCGCCGAGCCTCTCTTCCGTCACCCACGCGCGCGTCGTTCGCGTCCCGTTCGCGTCCGGACGCGCCGAGCGCGCCTCTGAAGGCGTCCGAGAAGGCGAACGACCCGAGCGCCGCCGTCGCGCGCGAATCCCCGCGCGTCACGACGTCGGCGACTCGGTACGCCGTCGCCAGCGCGGCGTTCGCCGTCTTGAGCCCCTCGCGGTACCCGTCGCGGCCGGCGACCGCGCGCTCCTCCTCGGTCAGGGGGTCATCGCCACCCTCCAGCAGGTCGTCGTCGTCCTCCGCGCGCACCTCGGGGAACGCGGCGTCCACCGCCGCCATCGCCGCCGATGACGCGCCGAATTTTTTCAATACCGCGTCGCGCGCGGCGCGCGCGCCGGCGCGGTACGCGACGCGCCCGGCGATGCGACGCGCGCGCACGCGCTCGGCGATGCGCGCGCGCGCCGCGGGCGTCTTGCTCGCGTACAGAGACGCGTCCTCCTCCTCTTCCTCCACCTCCACAGCGTCCAGCGATTTCACGAGCGCCGGGTCAAGCCCGAGCGTCTTGACCACGTCCATCGCGCCCTTGTGCCCGCGGCCCTCGCCGGGGGTGAGGCGCGCCGCGCGCGCGGGTTCCGCGGGGACCACCGCGCTCTCCACCGCGGGCGGGCTCGCCTCGGGGCCTTCCGTCGGCGTTAGTATCCTCAGCACCGCCTCTAAATCCGTCGGAAGATCCGACTCCGTCGGAGAGGCTGTCGCGACGACGACTTCTTCCTCCGCGGTCGCCGAGGACGCCGTCGCATCCGCCTCCGCCTCCGAGTCGCCGGTCCGCCGCGCGTACGCCGCCGCCGCCTCGTCCGCGCCTCCCTTGGCCTCCTGGAAGCCGTCCAGGAAGCCGCGCTGGTACAGGTCCTTGGCGTCGTCTTCTCCGGGCTTCGCCGAGGCGGCGACGCCCGCGGCGTAGCCCTCGGCGTACCGCGTCGGGTCGTGCAGCCCAGAGGCGACATCCGCCGCCGTCCCGGGATCCATGCCGTCCTCGCCGGCGGCGATGCCGTCCGCGAAGCCCTCGTCGTAGCGGTCCGCCGCGGGGTCGGGGCGCGCGGAGATGGGCTCGGGGGTCGGCTCGGGCGTGGGGGCGAACGCCTCGATCGAAGCCGGGCCGGGAGCCATCACGGGCGCCATCGCGGGCGCCATCGCGGACGGCGTCGGCGCGGGCGTCGGCGCGGGCGTCGGTTTGGGCGTCGGCGCGGGCGTCAGCGCGGGCGTCGAGGGTTCCTCGACGCCGTACGCGTAGTCCTGCGCGTCGTCTTCCGCGGGCGTCTCCGCCTGCTCCGCGGGCGTCTGCACGTTCTGCGTCACGGCCACCGGGTCGACGGTGAGCCTCAGGCCGTCCGCGGCGAGCGCGGCGGCGATGAGCCGCGCGCCAGAGTAGCCCTCGATGGTCTCCGTCGCCTCCTGCGCGGAGGCGCCCTCGGGCAGCGTGACGTCCACGGCGAGTGCGCAGCGCACTTCGGGCACGGTCTCCGCCTCGGCGGAGACACCCACGGCATCGGCGATGCGGTCGACGAAGATGCTGTCGCTCGCGGCGGCGGCGAGCGCGGCGGCGCGCTCGAAGAGTTGGCCAGGCTGCGCGTCGGCGTCGGATTCTCCGTCGCCCGCGCCGACGGTGATCGTGTACTCGACCCGGGTCAGGTCGAAGCGGATGCCCCCGATGGGCAACGGCTCGAGCGCGCCATCCACGCTCTCGACGTTCTCAGAGTCCAGAAAGCCCTCGGCCACCTCCTCGGAGACGTACTCCTCGAGGTCCTCGAGGTCCTCCAAGTCGGTGATGTGCTCGTCGGCGAGGAGAAAGCCGCCGCCCTCGACGCGCTCCGCAGTCTCCTCCGCCGCCTCCTCCTCGTTGCCCACGTCGGCGATGGCGGCGCCCATGGCGGCGACCATCTGCGCGAGCCGCCCGTCGACGGGGAAGATGCGCGTGGAGACCGTGCCGAGGGGGGTGCCGAGGCTGGTGGCCACCGTCGCGGCGACGGCGTCGAGATCCACCTTGGTGTCGTCCGCCTCGTCGAACGCCAGGACGCCCACGACGGGAAACGTGACCGAGACGGCGGCGTCATCGGGGGTCGCCGCGCCCACGGAGAACGCCACGGCGTCGCGGAACTTGCTCACCATGTCCCCGTTGATATCGTCCGAGCGGAGGGTGACGTCGATGTGCAGCGAGGGGGCGGACCCGTCGCCCAGCGCGCCGGCGGATTGGGGGCGGGACGCAGAAGCGCCCGCCGGAACCGTGGCGGACACCTCGATCGCGCCCAGGAGCAACGCGGCGGTCACCGCGAAAAAGACTCGCGAGCGCGTCCGTGACACGCGCATCGCGCCTGGAAGCGCGCGACGTTCGTCGTCGTGCGTCCAGCCGTGCGCTTCAAGCAGTGGCGCGTCCGAGACGAGCAACGTCGCGAGGGTGTTGCGAAAGCTTCGGTTTTTCGATTTCTGGGAGTGAAAGAGCTGATTTTCGTATGGCGTTCAGTCTGACTGGCAACTGGGTGGGGTGTTCGCCATTTCGCGCGAGCAATGCTTTTTGATCGAGTCGGCAACTCGTGAAAAAAAACTGTTCGACGAGACTGAAAACCAAAGGCTCCCGCTAGTACGCCGCCGCCGCCGCGGCTTCGCTCTCGCCCACGATGTTGGCGATGTTCCCGCGCATCACCCCCCGGATGTTGGCCAGCGTGTTCATTGCCTCCTCCTGCGCCTTCTCCAGCTTTTCCTTTTCCTCCGCCTCCCTGGCGGCAGCCTCCCGCGCCGCCTCCTGCCTTCGCTCCTCCTCCGCCGCCTCCCACTCGGCGTCGTCCTTCGCCTTCTGCGCCGCCGCCTCCGCCTCCGCCTTCTCCTGCGCCCTGCGCCTGCGCGCCAGCGCGTCCTCTTTCTTCTGCTCCTCCGCGCGCTCGCGCTCGCGCGCCTCCAGCGCGGCCGCCTGCGCGTCCAGCGAGACGTGGAACTTTTCGCCCAGCGTCTTCTGCGTCCACGCCATAAACGCCGCAGTCTGCACGTCGCTCGCCGCCGCGCTCTGGTGGAGCTTGTCCGCCATGTCCCACTCCCCGCGCGACGCGGCGTCGTCCGCCACCTTGCGCCAGTCGTAGAAGTGGTGCCCCCGGCTCTCGAACACCTCACGCACCACGTCGCCCATCTTCTTCGTGAACATAAACTCCACGCTGCGTTGGTCAAACCCGCGGTTGTGCGTGCTCTTCCCGACGAGCACGTACGGCCGCTTTAAGGCCTTCATCGCGTCATCCACGCTCGTGACCAGCGCGGCCATGTCTTTTTCGTACGCCTTGAGCGTAGCTTCGAACTTGGTCTTGGAACTCAGCGCGCTCTCCCAGCTCTTCCACCAACCCAGTTTCGCCCCTGACCACCAGTCGCCGACGTCCACCACCACCACCACCGGCCGACGGTGGCCGGTGAAGGCGTCGAAGGCTTTCGCGGCGACGCGCACGCGGTCGGCAATCTTCACGGGAAGGCCCTTGACGGCGTACTGGTTGTGGATCGCCTTCATGTCCTGCACATACTCGGGATCCGCGCCGAAGATGTGCACGAAGCCCAGCGCGGGGCCCTGCGCCACGGGAGCCTTGCACGCGGCGGCGGCGCGGTGCTCTTCTTTTTTCCAGCAGTGCGCGCTGGGGGTCTCGTAGCACGTCGCCGCGGCGCAGCGGTCGTCGCCGTCCACGCACACGAAAGGCTGCATGTTGTTCGGGAGGAACGCGGGCGAGGGCGTGGCGCACTCGTCGGGAGAGACGCACCGCTCCTCCTCGGACAAAAGCGTGTTGCAGAACGCCTTGTGCCACAGCTTGTCCGTGCTGTCGCCGAAGATGAGGACGTGCGCCGACCCCTTGTCTGACATCTTGCGCCAGCCGCGCGGGGCCACCGCGGGGCACGTGCCGTCGCACTTGGAACCGCCCAGGTGCGCGTCCTCGAAGAAGTCGGACAGCTCGCCGGGAAGCAGGCTCTGCTGCGCGACCGTCGCGGCGAGCGCGCCGACGCACAGGAACAGGCCGACCGCGGCGGTTCGCGCGTACCGGCGGATGCGCTGGCGTCTCAACTCCACAGGTGTTACATCGAGCAGGGGCTTTACCTCCGCATCGAGGAGGGGGGTGGCGTCACTGGCTCTCGAGGCCATGACTCCGCGCGATCGAACGCGACGCGGATGCGCGGGTAAGACCGATCCGGGCGCCGCGAGGGAGTCGCGCGCCTCCGAAGTGGCCCAGGAAGGGGGCTGCGGGCGGACCACAAGCCCCCCGCTAGACTCGAAGAAGCATGAGAAGTCATTCCTTGAAAAATGCGAAACGATGATGGTCGCGTCATCAATTTTGACGTCTGGCGACCTGCTCGATTCAGTCCTCGTCGCGCTTTCGACTCGAGGCACGAGAACCATGGCCCCCGCGAAGGTCACCGACGCGTTCCAGGCGACAAAGCGCGGTCGCGGCGTCGCGAAAGGCAAGCCCAAGGCTAAATCTGTCAGAGCTGCCGGTGCGTACCCGTGCGTGCGTCTCGTCGGGATGCTTGTCGAAAAGAAAATTCCCCCACCCGATTCCGACCGCGACGATTGGCTGACATCCCCGACTCCCGCAGACACCAAACCCGAGAACGACACCACGGAGGAGTACCTCAACATCCTGAAATCGTTCGACATGACCTCGGTGCGTCCCCCGCGCGTTCAAACCCCGCGATATTTCCTTCCGACGCGCCCGTCCGTCGGTCGTCCCGAGATTCGCGTGTCGCGATGATTCTTCGGGACGCCGTCGGCACTTCCGGGACGAAGCCCGTAAAAAATTGCCTCGCGCGCGCGCTCGAACGCCGCGACTGACGCCGCCTCCCGCGTACCGCTCGAACAGAAATTCGGACCGGCGCTGGGTTTGACCCGGCTTGAGCGGTGGGAACGCGCGGAAAAGCTCGACCTGAGCCCCCCGGCGGATGTCCTGCGGATCCTTCGGGAGGTGGGCGAAGACGACCCCGAAATCCGCGAGTGCGTCTGGGAGCGCATCGTGTGACGATTTTCCCAATCGGAAACGCCTCCGTCGCGGCGCCGGTCCGCGTGCGAGACACGACGGCGCGCGGCACGGCAGAGACACACGCTGAAGACACGAGAAACGAAAGAGATTCGCTCGCGCGTTTTAATCGACACATCGTACGCACACTGTGGGACCTGGCGGGACTCACGCGATGACGCGACGCGAATATGCGCGTTCTTTTCACCCGGTTCTCGAAACAAGCGCCGAAGGCGTGAGACTACTACGAAATTGTTGGTTGTCTCGTGTCCGCCTTCCGACCAGTCATCACTTCGCGACGCGCGGCGTCGCGTTGGGCGTCGGCGATGTCCGAAAGCGCCCGTCTCGAGTCGGCGTACGAGCTCGATGCCACCGCCGCGTGGGTCCGCGGCGGCGGGTACTCGCGAGTGGCGCTGCAGATGCCCGACGAGCTCCTGGGCGACGCCGTGGCGGTGGCGGCGGCGCTGGAGAGGCGCTGTAACGACGCCCCCGACCGCGCGGAAGGTAACCCCGTGCGCGTCTTCGTGCTCGCGGACACCACGTTCGGGTCGTGCTGCGTCGACGAGGTGGCCGCCGCGCACCACAACGCGGACTGCATCGTGCACTTCGGGCGCGCGTGCATGTCGCCCGTCGCGCGGTTGCCCGCGCGATTCGTGTTTCACAAGGTGGAGATCGACACCGACGCGTGCGCGGCGGCGATTCGCGAGCACGCCGACGCGCTCGCGCGCCCGGAGGCGGCGCCCGACGACCTTGTCGAGGCGCTCGTCGTGCTCGTCGACCAGGAGCACGCGCACAGAGCCGCGGCGCTTCGCGAGGCAGTGGCGCGGGAAACGACGAACCGCGGCGCCGGCGACGGCCCCCCGGTGGTTCTCGCCGACGCCGCGCCCGTGGAGGCGCTTCCGCGCGCGCGCGCGTTTTCGAAAGCGCCCCGCGCGCGGCGATGCGGCGGAGGATGCTCGTGCGTCTCTGGGGGTGCCTGCGGTCGTCCGGAGCCGAGCGGCGAGGACGAATCCGGTGACGGGACGTGCGCGACCTGCGGCGCGGCGGAACCGGACCGGGACCGCTGCGGAGCGGCGGAACGAGACGAAACCGAAACCGAAACCGAAACCGAAACCGAAACCGCGTCGTCTCTGCGGGTGGGCGGCCACTTCTTCTCCCTCCCATCCGGCGCGACCGAGCCGTCGCGGTGCGCGTTCGTGTGGGTCGGGCGAGGCGAGTCCCCCTCGCTGACGCACGCGCTCTCGGTGCTCCACGGGCGGTGCCGCGGCGTCGCGCAGTTCGACCCCGAAAGCGGCGTTCTGGCCGAGGAAGCCACCGGGTCCGGCGTCGTCGCGCGCGTCGTGAAGCGCCGCCGGTTCCTCATCGAGAAGGCGCGCGAGTCAAACGTGATCGGCATCGTCGCCGGGACGCTCGGCGTCGCCGGGTACCTCGCCGCCATCGCCTCCTTGCGCGCGCTGATAAAGAGGTCCGGACGCAAGTCGTACACGGTGGTGGCGGGCAAACCCAACCCGCAGAAGCTCGCCAACTTCCCCGAGATCGAGACCTTCGTGCTGGTGTCGTGCGAGCACGCCGCGCTCGTGGACGGGCGGGACTACCTGCAGCCCGTGATCACGCCGTGGGAGGCGCAGGTAGCGTTCACGCACGGCGCGCACTGGGACGGGGAGGTGCGGCTGGATTTTGACCACCTGCTCGAAAAAGAGCCGAGCCCCGGCGCGGCGCCGCGGGGTGCGCTCTCGGGCGAAGAGACGAGAGAAGAAGAAACGCCCGAGTTTTCCTTCCTGGGAGGGGGCGTGCGCGCGGGCCCGAGACGCCGTTTCGAGACCGGGGAGTCGCAGGACGAGGACGAGGCGTCGTCTTCGGAGGAAGAGCGGGAGGAAGAGCGGGAGGGCGTCTTGGGCGACGGGTCCGTCCGGCGCAAGAGCAAGGCTGCCACGGCGCTCGCCGTGCGCGCGACCGCGGCGGTGGCGGCGCGCGCGGGCGGCTCGGGCGTCGCCGACGTGCGCTCGGGAGCCGAGTACCTGCTCAGCCGGCGCACGTACACGGGGCTGGAACCCGGCCCGCGGCGCGGCGAGGACGGCGCCGCCGCGGACGCGCCGCTGGAGGCGGCCAAGGGGCTCAGCGGCCGCGCGCGCTCTTACAAAAGCGAAAACGCTCAGTAGGCATACACTCTTATCACTCTACTTCAGATACGTGAGTGACGGCATCACATCACACACACACACGTACGCGATCATCACCCGCTTCCCTCGGCGTTCGGTTCGGGCGGCGGCGCGGGCGCGGCGGTTTCCGCCGGCGGCGGCGCGTCGCCCGCGCTCGAGCCCGGCGCAGATGCGTTTGATTTCACCGATCCCGCCGCAGCGAGCGCTGTGAGGCGCTCGAGTTCCCGGGCCGCCTCCAGCGCCGCGGCTTTGGCGAATATCCGCTCCTTCGCCACGGCCTCGACGTATACGCTCGTGTCCGTCTTCGCGAGGTGGTGCTTGAACGCGCCGCGCACGCCGAACTTGGCCGTCTCCAGCTTCTCCGCCGTCAACGCCAGCGCGCGCGCGTACTCCGACTGGTGCCAGTCCGTCCCCGAACCGACGTACCCGGGGTTGATCTTCTTCCACAGCTCTTTCGAGCGCTTCTTGCCCTCCGCGACGCGACGCGCGGGATCGTCCTCCGCGCGGAAGGCACGCGGCGCTCGGTTCTCGTCGGCGCCCGGAGCGAGCGCGTCGCGCTCGTCGTCGGCGACGAAACGCGGCGCAGCCACCTCGACGCCTTCGCCGTTCACGAACACGGGGTGTCGGTCCAGGAACGCCTTCGTGGGCCGGGACACCGAGACGGTCGCGCCGTCGCGCGGCTTTCGCGAACGCCCCACGTCGTCGATCGCGGCATCGGCGGTGTTCGCGAGGTTGCCCAGCGCTTTCCTCGCGACGCCCGAGGAACGCGCGCGAGCGTTGCATTCGCCGGGAAGAGGCTGTCGGGACAGGATCACGCGCGCCATGGAAGACGTCAGGGCGTCGCCGAGGGGGTCCTGGAACCCCATCTCTCGCGGGGTCGGATCACGTCGTCGCTCGAGGCGTTTGTATCGCGAGACCGCGTTCGGCGGACCGGAGGCCGCGCGCAGGCAGTGGCGGGGTCACGCGTGACACGTGCCGTTTCGGTAATCTCGGAAGGCCAAGGGGAACTTCGCCGAAGCGTTTTCTTGATACCGCGCCGACTGTCGGAAATCGAGGTTTGCAAACCGCGACCCGCCGACTGAGATGGGGAGAATTCATGACTAAAAGACCACTGGAGACTTCGCACGCGTCGCATGGATTTTTTCGCGGCGCCGGCGGCGGCTGCTCGCGCTTTCCGCGCATTGGGGCGGTCCTCGGTCGGTCCTCCGGCATTCGTCCGAGCGCACTCGCAGGCGGTCGACACGCACGATGTCCGACGAGACGAAGCCCGAGGAGGTGCCCGCCGCCGAGGTGGGCGAGAAGCGCAAGGCGGAGGACGCCGAGGCTGGGGATGCCGCGCCCGATGCGAAGAAGGAGAAGAAGGAGTGGACGCCGGTGAAGCTCGGCCCGAAGTCCTTCGCCGCGCCCGAGGAGATGATCAAGTACTTCTCCTGGATCCTGAACAACATGACCGTGAACCAGGACATGAACGACTACGAGTTCATGGTGGTGGACGCGTGCCTGCGGCGGGCGCACCCCGAGGCGGACAAGAAGATCGGGTGCGGGGTGAAGACGTTCCAGATTCGCAACCACCCGGAACACGACACGCGGTGCTACATGGTGCTCCGGTCGGACGGGTCGTGCGAGGACTTCTCGTACAGGAAGTGCGTGGAGGTGCTCTTCCCGGGGTTCACCCCCGCGGTCAAGTCCGGAGGCGGCGGAAGAGGCGGCAGGGGCGGAGGCAGAGGCAGGGGCGCGGCGAGAGGCGGGCGCGGCGGCGGGCGCGGCGGCGGGCGCGGGCGCGGTCGCGGTCGCCGCTAGGCGCGTCCTCCGCTTCGGCGGCGCGCGACGGCGGTTTCGAACGCGCGCTCGTTTTGCGATGAAACGCCGCATCTAACGACTACCTCTACGCGCCCATCGCATCGTATCGCACCGACGCACGAACGCGAAGACGAAGACGACAGACGGCGCGAAAACTTCCGAACCCGACTCCCGAACCCGACGCTCCCCGGCGTTTAGCGCGTTTTTTCGTTGTTGGCGCCCGACCCAAACGCCGGCGCCCAAAACGCGTTGTGCACCCCCCACGTGGTCTCCGCGAACGCGCGAAAACCCGCCGCGAACGCCGCCTCCGCCACCTGCTCCGCGACGGAGTCGTCGCCGTTCGCGGCGCTCCGCGCGGCGTTCTCGTCGGAGGAAGTCTCGAGAAGCTTCTCGAACGCGCCCAAAGACGCCGCCGCCGCCGACTTTGGCGCGGCGACAAGAGCGATGGGCGCGAAGGACGCCGCCGCCACCGCCGCGCCCAGGCTCCTGGTGACGGAGATCTCCGGGTCGTACGCCTGGACCGCCACGCGCAGGTACTCCCTCCAGTTCTTGTCAAGTTTCCACTCGTCCGCGCCCTCGCGAATCAAACCCAGGTACCGCGCGCTGGGCAAAAGCGCCACGCCGCCGACGTCGGCGTCGGCAAACACCAGCGTCGTCGCGAAGATCTTCTGAGGCGCGCCTTTTTGAGGATGTGTTTTTCCCGATGGGCCCGCCCGGATCTCCCCTTCCGCGGTTGCCGGAAAGAAGCGCTCCAGCGTGACGTCCTCGCGCACGTACGAGGTTTCCGTGCGCAGGATGGTCCGCCACTGCTCGTCCGTCACGACGTACGCCACGCCGTGCGTCTCCGTCGCGAACCGCGCGAATCTCCCGGTCGAAGGCGCGTCGTGTTTTTCGCCGACGACGCGCCGCACGGACGCGAACGCGGGCTCGACGAACGGCAGGCCGGGGACGTTGAACACGAGCTCGTACCCGGGAAGAACCGCGGGGTACGCCGCCGAGGGCGTTATGCCCCTCGTGCCGTTAAAGGTTTTGGTGTTCACGTTGCTGCCGTACGCGAAGTACACGCGCGACCCGGGAGGCGCGCGGATCGGCTCGGGGGCCGACGACGCGGCGGGCGACGCAGCCTCCGCCGTGGTCGTCCACGCGCGCGGCGCCCGACGCGCGTGGCGCCGGGGAGCGCGGAACGAGGCGCGCGCCGGCGCGCGCGCCGGGCACCGCGCGGGGGTCGACATGGCGCCTCCCGCGTGACGTCCACCGCGCGCCGTGTCGAAGTGGTGCGAAGCGAAAGAGCGAGACGAAACGTTGGCCGACGAACCCGCTTCGTGATGTGCGAACGCGCCGGGGGCGATACCAGGTCCCTCGGGCGCCTTCCAGCTGTAGTGCAGGGGTGCCCTCGTGCCCAGTGAGATTCTCCGAAAACGTCTCGAGACCGCGAAAAAAAATCCACTGCACCTTCGGGGAGGAGCCTCCCCTTCGATTTTTTCGAGACGAGCCCCCTCGACGTTCTCTGCGCCGCGCGCGGACCGGGTTCGGAGACGACGAGACACGCGTCGGTGCCGCGGAAGAGAGAAGGCGAGTCACGAGAAGGAAGCGCGCGCGAGCGTCGAGACGGTGACGAACTGTGGTCTATGAATGACTGTGTCGCGTGAGGCTAATCGTATCTCTCGCGACAAAAGGAGCGCGCGCGTCCCGTCGCGCGCAGCCCACGCACCACCTCCGTCTCTCGAGATGCACTTACTTACGCTGTGATAGTAACGCAAAAACGCCTTCCGCTTACGCCTTGACGTAGCCGGGGTCGGTCTCGACCTGCTCGTCGAGCAGGTTGAGCTCCTCCTGGGTGAACCAGCCAGCCTTGCCCGCGACGATGCGGACGGGGCCGAGCGCGGCGATCAGGATGGGGAACAGCATCGCGGCGGGGGAGCCCTTCACCCACCACATGATACCGAGGCAGATGATCTGCATGTAGGTGAACTTCTTGAGGGTGCCGAGGTCGGCACCGCCCGTCACGAGAGGGTGGGTCTTGGGCATCTCGTTGGGGTCCGTGATGAGGCACATGGACACGCGCTCGAGGAACTCGTTACCGCGCATGGCGGCGAGCCCGAGGTAGAAGAAGAGGCCGGAGAGCACGCACATGGGGATCTGCACGAGCACGGGCTTGAGGCACACGATGGACAGACCGATGAGGAGGTTGAGGATCAGAGGGGTCCAGCGGGTTTCGGTGACGCCGGTCACCTTCTCGCGGCCGGTCGAGGGGTCCTTGGCGGTGTCGGTGAGCGACTTGACGTGCGTGATGGAGTGCACGGTGGAGGCGCAGATCCAGGGAAGGCCGCAGATGGAGGTGAGGCCGGTGATGAGCGACAGCCAGAACATGTCAAGGTGGTACGCGCCGGGCTTCTTGAGACCCTCGGAGTTGTTCACGAGGCGGGTGGTGATGTTCTGGTCCATGTAGAGCAGAATCGCGCACGCGGGCGCGGCGAGCGCCGACATGAGCTTGATGTTGTTGGGCACGGCGGCGAGGTCGGCGATCCAGGGGCGGTTCGCGGTGGGCGCGAGCGAGTCGGGGAGCGACAGCGCCTCGAAGGAGAAGCCGTAGTTGGCGGCGAGGAACTGCGCGAAGTACACGCCGACGGCGACCGCGATGGTGGGCGCGAAGTCACCGATGGCGTTGCGGATGCCCTCGGGGCCGTAGGGCGAGCGCTTGAAGTTGGCGATGGCGATCGCCGAGCCGAGGGTGACAACCGCGACCATGGCGGAGCCCATGGCGAGGGTGGAGGAGATGTTGGAGTTGAAGAACATCATGATGATCTTCTTGGCGGACTCGACGCAGAAGATGCACGCCACGAGCGCGGCGAAGGTCTCGTCGGTGAACTTGGTGAAGAAGCGCACGAGGTTGGAGGACGACGTGACGGCGACGAACATCAGGATGATCGACGTCCAGATGCCGGTCCAGGCGTAGGTGCCGAAGAAGGGCAGGCCCTGAGCCACGCACGTCTGGTACAGGATGGCGGTGTAGGTCACGACGGAGCCGGTGGACGCCAGGATGGACATGGGCTGGCCGCACAGAACGGCGTACGCGACGCCGCCGACGGCGGTGGCGAGGATCACCTCCGTCGCGCCGAGCATGCCCGCCGTCGCCGACGTGAGCACCGCGCCGAACGCGATCGCGGGCGCGAGCGCGGCGAAGAACAGGAAGAAGACGGACGCCTGCGATGCGCGGACGGAGCGGAGAAAAAACGGAACGGAACCGGAACGAACGGTCAGTCTAAGAGGGACGGTCGCGGCGCGCAAAATGTCGGTTTCGGAAAGATCTCGCAGGAAAAACGTCCTGCCAGCTGGCTGGCGAGAAACGTCCATCGAAGGAAAAAAACCAGGGTGTACAACCCAGGAGAGTCCACGTGGCACCGACGTTTGAAAAAACGGGACGAGGCTCGTCGCGCGCGCGTCGCCGTCGCGCGAGACGCGCGCGAGCGCGTCTCTCAAAGAACGGGACGGCGTATCGCGACGCCGTCGACCGAACTCGAGGGGTGGCGCGCGAAATTTTTCGCGCGCGCGCGCGGTATCGCGCGCAACTCGGCGATCGCGATCGCGCGTTTGTTTGCTTCGAGAAGGAGCGGCAAACGGAAGATTTTGGAACGTACCAGGGACTTGGTGGAGATGCCCTGCTTGAAGTCGTCGATGTACAGGGGGCCGCGGGCGGCGAGGTCGTCCTTGATGCCCTTGAAGGGAGCCTCCATGATGGGCTCGGCGTCGGCGGCCATGGCGACCACGCGGGCAGCCTTGGGCGCGACGGTCTTGCGGACCGCGAAGCTGGCCTTGCCAACAACGGGAGCGCCGGTGAAGGAAGCCTTCTTGGCGGAGACGCGCGCGGCGGGGCGCACGGCGGCGCCGAGGCCGAGGGTGTTCATGGTCATGGCAGCCTGCATTGTGCCGGTTTTCTTCTCGAAGGAAGTAAGGCGTGCGGTGTTGTGGCGCGCGATTATGCCCAATCGCGCGTAAGTAGGATTACAGGAGCTAGGCAACAACCCTATCTTTTCGTGACTGCAGGTCGTAGAAGAACGGCAACTCTGAGTTTTAAACCGAGAAACGGACACGGTGAAACGCGCATCCGTATTGGATGAGTCGGTGATTTGGTTGCCCACCTGCCGCGGGAGATTAAACGGTCAGTTTCCGGTTCGCGAAAAAAAAAAACGAAAAGCATAACCTAATTTTTTCAGACTCTTTCTTCCCCGGCGCGTAGTTCGAGAAATTCCAGACTGAATGCTCGACGAAAGATGCGTCCGAGTCAGATCCGAGTCAGCAAACAGAATGCATTTTCGAGTTCTTCGCTGCACTTCCAGTCTCGAGAGTCGTGTCGCGAACGGCGGAGAACTCTCAAAAAAGGCGGGAAGTTTGACTCGAGTTGAAACGGTTTCTTTCTACGCATGCATAACGTCACACAATTTCCGCGCGAACCGCGCGTGCCTCCTCCCTTCACATCCACCTCCCTTCTTCACGATGGCCGCCATCTCCCCCTCCCAGTTCGTCACGGCGTACTGCTTCATCTTCGGCGTGTACGGCCTCCAAATGCTCCTCACGCCGGACAAGATGACCACGCAGTTCTTCAAGACGCCCGCGACCCCCATGCTTCGATTCTGGGTGCGCGGATTCTCGATGACCATCTTCGCCACCTGCTTCGCGATGTACAAGCTCGCGTCCTTCGACGCGACGCTCGCGGCGCAGATTGCGGTCGCCTCCACCACGGCTACCGCCATCTTCTACCCCTTCAACGCCAAGTTCGGGTACTTCGACAAGCTCCCCGTGATCTACCCCAAGCACTACGAGCCGGAGATCCTCATGGCGGGCCTCATCGCCGTCGGCGCGTACGTCCTCGCCGCGTGAAACGCGGCGTCGAAGACAGACGCGCGAGTCGAGCACGCGACGCGCGAGACACAGAGAGAAAGAGCGAGGTAGAGTGGCCCGAAAAGGCACACGGCGTTTTATCATCATCGTACCCGACGTTCTTCCGTTTCAATCGTCGGAAAAAAAAGAAAGCGCGTCGTCGACTCGCCCTCCGCGCGTCGCTCGATCCGATTCGTCTCGCGTCACTGGTACCCGTTCTGCAGGAGCTCGCGCGAGAGCGCCTCGTTGCCCTGCAGGAGCTCCTTGATGTTCGCCTCGGTCTCCACCAGCGTCTTCTGCAGGTACTCCCTCTGCTGCTTGCACGACTCGATCTCCGCCGTCGCCGCCTTCACCGTGTTCTCCAGCGTCGTCATGATCTCCTCCTTGGGCTCCTTCACGAAGGACCGGCCGAGGCCCTTGTAGCACCCCACGTCGTCGGGGAGGCCGGACATCTCCGTGCCGGTCAGCGCCGAGCGACGGATATCCTGCTCGCGCTGCATGATCGTCTGCGTCAGGTGCTTCGCCTTCTGGGTCGTCTCCACGAACTTCGTCTGGCGTCGCGGCGCGAGCGAGGTAAGGAGGAACCGAGGTCAGACGGTTTTTTTTTTTTTTTTTTTTTTCGTCTGCGCGCTCGCTCGCGGCGCCCTCGCGCGCTGAGGAGCGGAGAGACTCTCGGGAACGCGCGGTGGGCACTTTGAAAAGATGGGTAGACGCGCGATCTCAGGGGTCGAGCGTCGTGGTCGCGCGCGGGAACCACCGCGCGGATCGGGACGTACCTGAAGTTCGTTGAACTGCTTCATCGCGTCCGACTGATCCGCCATCTCGCCTGCGTGTCCCGTGCGTCGCGCGGGCGAAGGAACTCGATGCGCGTTTGACTTTCAGCTGCACGAGCGTGGGTCGCGAACTGCCGATCCACCGTCCCGGGCCGCCGGGGGTGTGTGAGCGGGGCTGGTCCGACCGAAACGCCGAAGGCGAGAGGGGCGACGACGCCGGACGCGAGTGCGCGTGCGAGACGGGCGCGCGTGCGGTTGTGAGGCTGGGCGGCTCCGAAGCGCGCGAGAGAACCAGATCTTTCTTTGCTTGGCGGAACACGCCGAAAAGTCACGACGAAGAGTCGACGAATTTTGCAGTCGAACGCGTCACACGTGGGATTTTTCGCGCCGCGTTCCTCCGGCGGAAGGAGGCATATCGAGCGGCACGCCATGACGCGCACGATGCAACGTGCGGTCGCGCTTTTCGCGGCGCTCGCGCTCGCGTCGGTCTGGCACGCTGACGCGACGTGCGCGACCACGCAGACGTTCAAACAGCTGCAGCCCTCGGTGCGTGCCTGGAAAAAGGACACTTCTCGAACGTCGCGCACGACACTCCGATTCTCGAAGGGACCACACCGCGCGTCGCCGAGCGCGTCTCGCGCACGGGCCTGCCGACCCTGACATCGTACCCCCCCTTCTTCTCCCCCCTTCCGCCGCGCAGCAAACCGGCCTCGGCACGGACCCGTACGAGGTGGAGTGGATCGCCACGCAAAACGGAAAGGTGCGCGCGAGGATTGAAAAGGAACCACGTCGCCTGTCGGGAGCGCGCCGCCGCGGAAAAAAACTCTTGACGCGTCCTCGCGCGTCGCGGCGTCGTCTCTGATCGTTCCTGACCCTTTCCCTCCCACACCCAAACGACGACGATGCGCAGAGCAAACTCTTCGTCGTGACGGAAGCCGGCAAGGTGTACTCGAGCAACAACGAAGGCGCTTCGTTCACGCTGATCAACCCCAACCTCCGCGGCGCGGATGGCGACCTCCCCGTGCTCCGCGTGATCTACCAGCCCGACTACAAGTCGGGCCACGCGAAATCCGAGTACATCATCCTCCAGGGGTGCCTCGCCGAAGTGGACACCAACGGGTTCGAGCGGTGCACGTCTAAGTACCACTGGGCGTCCAAAGACCTCGGCGAGACGTGGATCCAGCCGTGCGGGCTGGAGGACTCGGGCGCCGACTGTTTCAAGTCCCCCACCACCGAGGCGGGCGGCAGCATCGAGACCACGTTCCGCATGGACCCCTCCGACCCCGAGCGCCTGCTGGTCAAGCTCTCCCGGAAGGCGTGCGAGGACCGGGACTGGATGACCTCCGACGGCGCGTGCGGACACGACCTGTACTACAGCGGCGACTTCGGTAAGTCGTGGATCAACCTGACGGAGAGGTCCAAGCACCGCGTCGCGTCGTTCGTGGACTTCGACTGGGCGCCGTCGCAGGCGGACCAGAAACCGGGCATCATGGCCACCGTGTACGAGGACCTGGATCACCTCGCCTCGGGTGGGTACGGCTGGGACTACAACGTGCACTTCGTGTACAGCGAGGACCTGTTCGCGTCGCCGCACGAGAAGCTGATGAAGTGCGGGAACGCGTTTGAGATTCTCAACAAGGACGTGTACGTCGCGAAGGTGGCGGACTGCGAGGAGTACCACGCCTCCGCGGACAAGGACCCCTCGAAGTTCACCGGCTCGCAAGTCTCGCTGCAGGTCTCCACGGACGGCGGGCGGAGGTTCAACCAGGCGTGTTTCCCCGTGTCCATGGACCAGAACGGGTACACGATTTTCGACTGGAACGAGGACGTCGCCGGCCCCGATTTCGTCGTCGTCGACCACGACGAGGAGGACGAAATCGAGCGCGCGGCGCCGATCGGGAACATCTACAGCTCGGACGCTTCCGGCCAGCTGTACTCGCTCAGCATGCGCCGCACCATCTACCTCGGCGGCGCCGTGGACTTCATCAACGTCGAGGGCATCCCCGGCGTGTACTTTGCCAACCAGGTGGCCGCCGGCGGGGTCGCCGACCCCGCCGAATTCGTACAGACGCGCGTCACGTACAACAACGGTGGCGCGTGGCAGTCGCTCGCGCCGCCCGCCGTGGACGTCAGCGGCAAGCCCATCTCGTGCCAGGGCACGTGCGCGCTGCACCTGCACGGCTCGTCCTCCTGGGACACCGGCACGTGGGAGACGCGTCTCGGCTCGGTGTACTCGCACGCGAGCGCGCCCGGCGTGATCCTCGCCACCGGCAACGTCGGCCACGCGCTGAGCTTCGACCCGACGAAAGTGAACACGTACCTGAGCCGCGACTCGGGGATCACCTGGTTCGAGATCTTGCAGGGCCCGCACATCTACGAGTTCGGGAACAAGGGCGGGCTCATCGTCGCCGCGAAGATGGCGTCGCTCGGCCCGGCGACCAAGCTTCAGTTTTCGCGCGACGAGGGCGAGTCGTGGGAGGACCTGCCGCTGGCGCGGGAGATGAACGTGCACAACATCCGCGTCGACCCGAGCGCGGACGGGCAAGTTCTGGTCGTGCACGGCACGGACTCGCAGAACACCTCGGGCGACGGCGATCCCGACGGCGTGCTCTACACCGTGGACTTCTCCAAGCTCAAGGACACGAGCGGGAACGCGTTTGCCTTCCCCGCGTGCGACGCGGCGGCGGATTACGAAATCTGGAACCCGAAGGTGCCGGGCGACGCGGACGGGTGCATCCTCGGCAAGAAGTACACCATGGAGCGCCGCAAGCGGGACTCGTGCTGTTTGAACGACAACGACTACGAGCGCACGAAGACCACGTCGACGACGTGCGCGTGCGACGCGTACGACACGGAGTGCCAGTACGGCGCCGAGCGACTCGTCGAGTTTGGCGAGTGCAACCGCATGCCGAACGTCGAGCTGGACAAGTGCCCCGCGCTGGTGGGGCAGCAGTACCCGAACAGCAACAAGCGCATGATCGCGGGGACGGCGTGCACGGGCGACCGCGCGGCGCTGGGCGTGGGGAGCTTCAAGGTGGGCGACTCGAAGTCCTCGAAGAAGCGCGAGAAGAAGAGCGAGCGCGGCGCGATGTCGGAGGCGACCAAGGCGTTTCTCGCGATTCTCATCGTCTTCGCCAGCCTCGCGGGGTTCGCGTACGCGTACGGGCGCTTCGACCTCGGCCGGTACGCGCCGGAGGGCGTGCGTCGCGCGATGGACGCCGTGCAGGTGCGCATCGACGAGATGCTCGGCAGGCGCGCCGCCGCGCCCGCCGGGTACTTCGAGCCGCTCGGGGACTTCGACAACGAGGAGCTCTGAGACGTACGACGAGGCGCGAACGCCGCGAGACGACGACGGATGACGCGACGAACGCGACGACGACGCGCGGAACGTGAATGTTTCGGTTTGCTATACGTACGATTCGTGATAGCACTCGTGTGATCGCACTCGTCACGTCTCGAACGGCTTCGCCTTCTCTATGATCCGGCGCGCCATCTTAACGTACGCGCGCGCCGCGGCGCTCGTCGGGTCGGAGACCGCCACCGGGTTGCCCTCGTCGGACGCCGTCACGACGTTCGGGTCGAGCGGAACCTCGCCCAGCAGCTCCGCGCCGGTGGTCTCCGCCATGCGCCGCACGCCGCCCTCGCCGAACACGTACACTCTTCGAGCTTCTTTTTCTTTTCGAGTTTCTTTCCCCTCCGTCCGAACTTCTTCCGCCGGAAGAACTTCCATGTACGCCATGTTCTCCACGAAGCCGAGGATGGGCGCGTTGACCTTTGCGTACGCGTCTACGCCGCGTTTCACATCCGCCAGCGCCAGTTGCTGCGGCGTCGACACGATGACGGCGCCCGAGAGCGGGAGCGACTGGCTGATGGAGATGTGCGCGTCCCCCGAGCCGGGGGGCATGTCCACGAACAGCACATCCAGAGCGCCCCACTTCGTGTCCCGGATCATCTTGCCGAGCGCGCCCATGACCATCGGCCCGCGCCACACCGCCGCGCCGCCGTCGGGGATGAGCAGACCGACGCTCATGCACCGCACGCCGTGGTTCTCCATCGGGAGCATGGCGTCGCCCTCAAGCGCGGGCGAGCCCGAGTGCCGAAGGTTCATGAGCGTGGGGATGGACGGGCCGTGCACGTCCGCGTCGAGCAAGCCGACGCGCAGACCGAGCGCGGACGCCGCCGCGCACGCAAGGTTCACCGCGGTGGTGGACTTGCCCACGCCCCCCTTCCCCGACGCCACAGCCACCACGCGCTTGGTGCCGGCCAGGCTCGCGGGCATGGGGGGATGCTTGAACCCGCCGGGAGGGGCGGGCGTGCCCGGGCCCGGCACGCCTGCGCGCGAGGCGAAGCCCCGCCGCTGCGCGAGCCGCGCCAGCGCGCGACGCATCTCCGGACGCATGCCCCCGCGCCCCTCGCAGTGCGAGCGCGCGAAGGCATCGACGACATTTGCGCGTGTGTCGTCGACGGTGACTCGTTTAGGTGTGAAAGTCAACTGCTACTGCTATGTATACGGTTGTGTTTTTGCGCGCTACGCGCCTCCGCTCCGCGCTCCCACCCTCACCTCGCCCTCGTTTGCTGGACGTGCGCGCGCCGCATGGCCTCCCTGAGGTCCGGGTGGATCGCCTCGAACAAATCGGGCTCGGTCTCGGCCGCCTCGGGGTAGACGGCGGCGACCGCGCCCAGCAAAGAGTCGAGCTCGGCCCACCGACGTTCATTCGCCGCGGCGGCGAGCGCCTCGAGCGCGCCGGCGACGCCGCCCAGTCTTTCGCGCCAGTCGTCGGCGCGCGCGGCGAAGGCGACGCGCGACGCGCACGCCTCCGCCTCGAGGTCCAGCATGAGGTACTCCAGAGTGGCGGCGAGGTGCACGGCGGTCGTCGCCGTCACGGAAAAAGGCGAAGACGTTTTTAGATCGTCGACAAAAGATGAAAAGGACGTCGTCAAAGTCGCGGAGGCGTCCACGTTTGGCGTCGCGCCCGCGTACAAACAGCGGAGCGCCGCCGCGAGCGCGTCGCGCGTCGCCGCCGGGAACGAAACGCACGTCTCGCGGCCGTTTCGTTTCGCGTCGCCGGTTCGCTTTCCTTTTCCTGTCGCCAGTGCCCCCGACTCGATGAACCCGCGCGCGGGGTCGAGCGCGGCGCGGAAGTACTCCGCGCGCGCGCAAAGCACGACGCGGTGCGCCGGGAAAACGCTTTCAAAAGTCGAGGTTATTTCGGCGCCGTCGGGATGAAAGAAAACGTCGGCGCGCGTTTCGCGTTTCGCGAGCGCCTCCAGCGCGTCCGTCAGGCGACGGACGCGCGCGCCCGGTTTCGGGCGCCTGAAGCGCGCGCAGTGCGCGAGCTCGTACGCGCCGCACTTGGACGCGAGCTTCGCGACTTCCGCTCGTGACTCAGCCGAACGCGCCGAGTCGGAGTCTCCGTCTCCGTCGTGGCCGAAAAAAAACGTCGGCGTCGCCAGAGCGCCCGAGTACGCGAAAAGAAGCACGGCTCGCAGCGCGCGACGCGTGACGCCCGCGCCCAGCTTGATTATTTCCATCGCGCCATATGATCCATCGCTTCCGCCGTCCGCCTCGCCGAGCATCTGGCGTTCTCGACCCGCGCGCGCAAAAAGGAGCGCGGGGCATCGCGCGGCGAGGAGCGCGGCGTGCGCCGGCTGACGCGTGCCGTCGAAAAGCACGAAGCACACGTCCGGGGACGCGACGGGCGACGCCGCGCGCGCCGCCGCCTCGTCGACGCCGGACCCGACGCCGGAGAACGGTTCGGGAAGCGCCGAGGCGAGCGCGGCGGCGACGCGCGCCGCACCTCCGACGCCGCCTTCGCACGCGTCCGCGCCGACGCACGCGCACGCCAGGAGCGACCAGCACCGGATCTCGTCCGCGGTCTCGTCGTCGCCGAAACTCGCGGCGCCCTCCTCCGAGGCGAGCGCCGCGAGCGTCTCGGCGAGCGCCGGGGGAAGCGCCGCCGAATCGCGCCGAGACGCCGCCGCGTCGTCCGCGTCGTCCGCGTCGTGTTTTTTTTGTACTCCGTCGTCGCCGGCGCGGTGACTCGGCGGCGCGACGAGCTCGACGAGCGCGCGCAGAGACGCGGCGACGAGCGCGGCGTCGCCCGCGCGCCATCGGAACGGCGCGAACCGCGCCGCCTCCTCCTCCGATTTCCCGAGACCGAAACCGAAGCCCTTTCGTTCATCCGCGAACCCCGCGCGCGCGTCGAAGCGGCCATCCGCCGCGTCGTCCGCCGCGTCTTCCTCCGCGCCGGCGTCCGCCTCGCCGAGCATCTCCGCGCGGCGCGCCGAGGCGGCGGCGCGCGCGGCCGACGCGACGTCCACGAGCGTCGACGCGACGCGCGTCGCGGCGCCGGACTCGCCGAGCGCGGCGCGTCCGCTCGGCAGACACGCCAGCGCCGCCGCCAGGCACGCCTTCGCCGGAGTCGCGCCCACCCCGAGGGACAGGTGCCTCCCCACGCACCGCGTCCACTCGTCCCCGCCGAGCAGGTCACGCGTATCGTCCAGCGCGCGCGTCGCCGCAGCGCGCGTCGCGTCGCACTCGAGAAACGCGCACAGCGCACGCCCCGCCGCCGCCGCGGCGGCCTCGGCGACGGCGTCGCGCGCGCCGGCGCCGGCGCCGGCGACGAGCGGCGGCGGCGCGGCGTTCGCTTCATCGTTTCTCTCGCCGGGTCCCGGTCCAGGTCCCCGCGCCGCGAGGATGGAGGAGACCACCTCCTCTCGCCTTGTCGAGGGAGGCGCCACGAGCGCGATCGTGGCGAGCGCCGAGCGCGTCAACGCCTCCGCGTCTTCCGCGCCGATCTTGGGTGACTCTCCGGGAACCGCCAGGCGCTCCGCCGCGGACCACGCGTGCGCGGGCCCGCCTCGGGTCCACTCGCCGATCGATCCGAATCCGACGCACGCGTTCCCGACGCCCAGCGCGCCGAGACTCCAGTCGACCGGGAGCGCGACCGAGGAGAGACCGCGATTCGCCACGCCCGCGTCCGCCCACGCCGACGTGCTCTCGCGGAGCGCCGCGACGAGGCCGGCGCCGAGCATCGCGGCGCGCCACGGCGGCGAAGACGACGCGGGCGCGCCGTAGACCCGCCGCCTCGGCCGGACCAGCGCCGCCGCCGCGGCGGTCGCCGTCGTCGCCGCCGCGCGCCTGGAGGCGGCGACGGGGTCGGACGCTTTTTCGTTGCGCCCGCGCGCGCACTCGGCGTGCGCCGCGACCGCGCGCACCAACGCCTCGACCGTGCGTTTCCAGTCGGCGCAATCGCCGGGCGCGGGGAGGTCGCGCGCGGCGGCGGCGAGCGCGCGAAACGCAGACGCCGCCGTCGACGTCGCGGCGGCGGGCGCGGCGTCCACTTCCCGGAACCCAACCCCCTCGACGCACGCGGCGGTGGCGCGCGCGAGGCCCGCCTCGGGTTGACACAGCGCCAGGCGAAACGCCTCCCGTCTCGACGCAAGCGCCGCCGCGGTGTCCATCGCGGCGCCGGCGACGTCGAAGCGCCGCTCGCGCGCGGCGCGCGCGGCGGTGGCGGCGAGCGCCTCGGCGAGCGCCGCCGCGGAGGTCCCACGGGGGGGCGCGTTTTCTAAAACGTCTTCGTTTCCGTCGCCCGCTGCAGGCTCCTCCAGGAAGTCCCACAAGTCGTGCCGCGACGCCAGCGCCGCGGCGGCGACGGCCGCCGGCGCGACAGCCTCGACGGGAATCGCGTGCCTCGCGGTTTCCGGCTTGGCGAAGCGTACCAGCCGCGCGGCCAACGCCGGCGCGGCGCGCGCGGCGCGGATCGCATCCGCCACCGCCGGGTCGTTCAGGGTCCCCGGGCTCGCGGCCAGTCTCCTGAGCGACGACGCGGCGGCGAGCGCGGTGGCGGCGTCCGCGATGGCGGGATCGCGCGCGACGCGGGTCGCGAGCGCGGCGATGAGCGGCGCGCTCGGGCGCGTCGCGCTCGCCGCCGAGACGATGCCCAGGAGCGTGTCGAGCGATCGGCACGCGACGCGCGCCGCCGCGGCGGAGGGCGACGCGACGATGGCGGCGATCGCGTCCGTCGTCTGCGCCGCGCGTAGCACGGCCGCCACCTCCGCGCGCACAGGACCGCCCCGGGAGGGCGCGCCCTTGGCCCGCACGCCCTCCGAGGCACGCGAGGCGAGAACCTCGAGGGCGCGCGAGCACGTGGCGTGTTCTCGCTCGTCTCGCCAGCTCTCGCGACACCGCGTCCACCGCTCGGACGCCTCCTTGAGCTGGTTCGCGTTGAACCCGCTCCGCATCTGGCGCAGGCGCGCGAGCGCCGCGCCCGTGTCCCCCCGCGAACCCATCCTCGCGGATGGGCGCGCGGCGGGAGTGACGGCGCGGCAATCGGAATGTGTGAAAACGTGGTGAAACGTCGTTGTTTTTTTCGTTTTTACGCAACACGACCGTGTCTACACGGCGACGTCTATGTGCACCCTCGGGTTCGTGCCTTCCTCCGGCGGGAACAGCTGGTGGGTCAACGCCGTGACCTGCTCCTGCACCGCCACCTCGAAGAGCTCCTTGCGCTCCTCCAGGCTCAGCGCGCGCACCGCCGGCCCCGCCGCGACCAACGCCTCGAGCACGCCCGAAGCGACGTCGTTCACGTTTTTCCGCATCCCTCGCGGCGTGGAAAACGTAAACGCGTCTGGCGAGACGTCGTCGTTTGGAACCTCCGTTTCTCGCGCCGCCTCGTTCGTCCCCTCCTCTCTCTCTGTCTCCTTCCCTTTCTCTCGAGAAACGACGGCTTCGTCCTCCGACTTCTCCCACACGGCGTGCCTGAGCTGCTCGGCGTCGAACGCCGTGTCCTGCCTCCGCAGAGGTTCCCGCGCCGAGTCGCGCGGGTCGCGAGACGACGGAAGCGAGAGCGCCGCTTCGGATGGAAACGACTCCGGCAACGCGTTCACCACCGTTCTCGAGGAAGCGTCATAGGGCGAAGAACCACGGGGTTCTTCGCGCGAGTACGAGTACTCGTACTCGTCGTGGCCTTCCCGCGGGGCACGCATGGAGGGCCTGTTTTCGTTCCCCGCCTCGCTCCATCCTTTGTCCGCACGAAGCGCCGGCGCCGGCGGCGAGAGCGCGGACGCGTCTGGCGCCCCGACGGCGCGCGCGACGGCGTCGGCTCTGTTTTGGTCGACGAGCGCGAGCAACGCGACGCTGTCGTGGTCGTTGCATTTGAAGTCCATCGCGCTGCCGGGCTTCTCGAAGCGGCCGGACTTGTGGTGCACGCCCTGGATGGAGTCCGCGCACGAACGCGTTTTCGCGGTTTCGCCCAAACGTCTCAAACCGAACGTCTCCGGCCTTTGCGCCCCCGCGCGCACGATGGCGTCGATCTTGAGCTTGGAAGCGGTTCCGAGCGTCTTGCGCTCGGCGACGCCCGTGCCGCAGACGGACCTCGCGCGCGCCTCGCGCACCTCCGCCTTGCGCAGGGGGGACATCGTGCGCGCCTCAGTCTCCTTGCGACGCGCGAAACGCTCGAGGCTCTGCAGGCGCATCGCCTCCTCCAGCGCCTTGGGGACGCGGACCGGGTGCGAATCCCCGTTCGACACCGCGTGTTTCCCGGGGCTGAATCTCGCGGGCGGGTCGCCCGCCACGGAAGGCGGAGACTCAGCGAACGCGCGCGCCAGCGCGTCGCCGTGCGCGCGGGACGTGTCGTCGAACCCGGGAGACATGGCCGGAGGGCTTTGCACCATCGTCTCCGCGGCGTCGCGCGACGCGGAAACTGTCTGCGCCCAGGATCGACGACGGAAATAACGAATTCCCAACCCGCGAACCGACGCGACATGTCATTTGTCACAGGAGAGACGGGCGAGCGTCGAGACGAAACTGCGGTGATGCACTAAAAACGGTAAGTAGCGTTCTTAAAACCTCTCGCTGAGCCTCGCGGTGATACTCCTGAGCCTGGAGTACACCTTCCCCGGCGGCGAGCCGAGAATCAGGTTACACAACGCGTCCCTGGCGATTTTGATGTTCTGGAACGAGCCCAGGATGCGGATGTGCTGGTCGGCGATGACGATTCTTGTCCGCGTGGCGTTTTCAATCGTGAACTTGGTCTTGCCGCTCTTGCCCGCCAGCCGCCCGATGCCGCGGCTCATGTGCTCGCCCTTCAAAGTCTGCTTCACGTCCTTCACCTCGAAGCACTCCAGGTACAGGTCGTCCAGCCTTAAAAGCGCCACCGCGTCTTGAATCTCGAACCCGAGGAGGAACGCCTGGACGAAATCCGCGCTCTTCTGTAACGCGCCCTCATCCTCCGTCTGCTTCGTCGTCTTGAGCTCAACCTTTTTGGTCTTCAAGTTCATGCGCACGTCGATCTTCATCTGTTTCGTGATGGGCTCGTACAGCGCCATCCAGTTCTCTTTCAGGGGAGAGAACCGGTTCGCGGGCACGTTCACCTGTGCGATCACGGGGAAGTGTGGGTGGCGGACGCGGGGAAAACGTGTCAGGCGACGGTCCGGCGAGACGGTCCGGCGATGACAAAGAAGACAAAGAAGACGTCGCGCGATGAATGAAGGCGGCGGCGGCGGGTGCGGCGTTCGTCCGACGCGCGCGCGCTCCGGTCGTCGCGGCGGTGAGGGTTCGCGAAACCTACCTTGCGGTACTCCGCCTTCTTGCCACTGAGCTCGGCGACGCCCAGGGGGGAGAACACCGGTCGCAGCACGTCGTCGAACGTCGCCGTCTCCTCCCCGGTCTCGGTGTTCACCACCGCGTCGCCCTTCCCGTCGGTGCTCTTGGTGACCTTCGGCATGGTGGCGGGCGGGCGCGCGAAGCGGCGAGCCGGCCTCGAGACGCGCGCTGGGCGGAAGGAGACTGACTCCGAGGTCTCCCGGAGGCGGAAGCGCGGGCGAGGCTTCCGGCGCGTGCTCCTCCGCGCGACGATTGTGCCGCCGCGCGAGTCGGCGCCGAGAAAGAAGGCGGCGGGCGCACGACGTTTTCCGGAGGTCGACGGGAGACGAGTCGAGCGCGATTAATCCCTGGTTCTGGAATCGCGAGACGAAAGCAGTCCCGTACGAGCAAACAGTCTCAGAGACGGAAACTCGCCAGAACACGGAGTGAACTTCGGCAGGAAGTTTGAGTTTGTTTTTTGCGCTGCTCTCTCGAGGCAGCAGTTCTCAGCGCGCTGCCTCGGGCGCAGGGCCGTGCCGCGATGGCAGCCTCGGGGGTGACGCCGCTGGCGAAGTACAAGCTGGTGTTCCTGGGGGTGCGTACCTTCCGACGCGCGCGAGCCTCGTGCTCGTGCTCGTGCTCGCGACGCGAGCTCCGGAGATCGCTTTCCCCCGGGCCGCGTGCCCAACCGTCGATCCATCGGTCGAGGCGCGCGGCACGGGGGAAACCGGCGCGGCGTGACCCACCGCCGCGACGCGTCGCTCGTTCCCCGCACCACCTCCCCGTCTCCCCTTCGGTCCGCGCCGCCGCGCGTCTTCCGCGCCCTCGCGTCGTTCCCTCTTTCGGTGTCATCGCGCGTCTCTCTGACCGGTTGTCCGTCCCGCGAATGAAAAACACACATCAACGAACGCGTTATAAATAACTACAGGATCAATCCGTCGGCAAGACGAGCGTCATCTCGCGGTTCATGTACGACAAGTTCGACACGTCGTACCAGGCGACCATCGGGATCGACTTCCTGAGCAAGACGATGTATTTGGAGGACCGGACGGTGCGTCTGCAGCTCTGGGACACCGCCGGGCAGGAGCGGTTCCGCAGTCTCATCCCGTCGTACATTCGCGACAGCAGCGTGGCGGTGGTGGTGTACGACGTCTCGAGCCGATCGTCCTTCGCCAACACCTCGAAGTGGATCGAGGAGGTGCGCGCCGAGCGCGGGTCGGACGTCGTGATCGCGCTGGTGGGGAACAAAACCGACCTGGTGGACAGGCGGGAGGTGAGCGTGGAGGAGGGGGACCGGAAGGCGAAGGAGGAAAACGTGCTCTTCGTGGAGACGAGCGCCAAGGCGGGGTTCAACGTCAAGGCGCTGTTTCGGAAAATAGCCGCCGCGCTGCCCGGGATCGAGGAGACCGCGCGGGCCAAGCCCAAGGTTGAGGAGCAGCTGGTGGATGTCACGCTCACGGCGACGCCGGCGCAGACGCCCAGCTCGTGCGCGTGTTGAGTGGATGAGTCTTTTCGCGACGCGACGCGTAGCTCCTGTGTCTATACGCGGGATGATGTTGATTCGTTTTTCGCAATCGCCGCGCGACGCCTCTCCCCCGGGCTACGCCTCGTTCATCACCGGGAGCACCAGGGGGTTCATCTGCGCCATGTATATGATGCCCCACATCATCCAGCAGCAGAACACCGAGCTCGCGAACAGCACATGCGGCAACCTGCGGGGAACGCGACGGCAGTCAGATTCGGTTTACCCTAAACCTTTTACGAGAAACGAAACGAAGAGAGACGCGAGATCTCGGGGCGGACGCGCGCGGAGAGGCGAATCGCGAGATGCCATCGACGTCGAGACTGTCTCTCGCGCGCGCGTGTGCTGTTTCGCGCGCTCGGGGACGCACTGTCTCTCATGCGGCCTGAAGAACCAGTTCACGAACACGTAGAACCCCGCCTCGAGGAGCAGGAACAGGAAGGTGCCCAAAAAATAAGACATGACGACTCCCTCCGCGCGTCGCCGCGGCGCTCTCGGCGCGAGAGGGGCGCTCCGGCGCGACCGAACGCGAGCGACCTCCGCGAGGTGCCCGGTGCGAGTGTGAACGCGCGAGTCTACCCCGCGCGGTCGCGACGACCGTCGTGCGCGTCGCCGAGTGCGGACGTGCACGCTGAGCTCGCGAGTTTTTTGCAGCAGCACCGCAACCGGCGATTTCGCGGGACGGCGGCGCCACTCGTTCCGAGAAGACTCAAGAACGAGGGTCGTGGCGCCGCCGCGTGGCGTTTGACGCGCTTCGAAAGTTGGCGAGAGGCGGCGGCGCGAGGCTGTCACAGAGTATCGCGCGGCCATGACGCGAGTTGCCTCCACCGCGATCGTGCTCGTGGCGACGATCCTGGGGACGGTCGACGCCGCGGCGTCTCCCCCCCCCCTCTCGAACGCCACCGCGAGCGCGGACGCGTCTTCGTCTCTTCCAAGCGCTTGCGGCCACGACGCGTCGCGTCCGCTCGTCGCGCGCGCCGGCGTCATCACCGACGGCAGCGGCGCGAACGGGCTGTATCTCCCGCGGACCGACTGCTCGTGGGTCATCGCGCCCGCGGCGAACGCGTCCGCGAGCGCGTCCGCCTCTCGCGCGTCCGCGTCCGGCGGCGTGACGCTCGTGTTCGAGCGCTTCTCCACGGTCTTCGACGACGACTTTCTGTTCGTCTCCGACGCCTCGGCGCGAATCGGAAAGGACGGCGAAGACGAAGGCCGAAGCGCGGACGTCCCCCTGGCGGCGTACACGGGCGCGCTTCCCGTGCCGTTCGCCGCGCGCTTCGACGGCGTCGAAGCGCTGCGCCTCCGCTTCGTGACTCGCGGCGAGAACCGCGACTTCGGGTTCCGCGCGCGCTACGCCGCCGGCGACGCGTGCCCCGGCGGCTGCGGCGGCCGCGGGGTTTGCGCCGCGGGACTGTGCGCGTGCGACGAGGGCTGGACGGGCGCGACGTGCTCGAGTCCTCTGCCGTCGCTCCCCACGAACGGCTCCAAGCTGGAGGGAATCGCGCGCGTGGGGGAGACGCTCTGGTTCAAGATCGTCGTCCCGCCCGTTGAGGGGGAAGAAACGCGTTTGGACGACGTCGTCGTCGCGCTGGAGTTCCCGGGCGGCGCGACGGGCGCGCGCCCTCTGCTCACGGTCGCGCGCGCCACCGGCGGCGAGACCGGCGAGACAAACGTTCCATCGCACTACGACGCGTACGAAACCGCCATCAACGGGTCGTGCGGGTCGTCCGGCGATTTGTGCGGGTGGAGACGCGCCGCGGACGCCGCTCGCGAGAAAAAAACGCCGCTGGACGTCCCCCCCAACGTCCGCGTCTCCGGGCCTTCCGCGGCGTACCGCCTCGGGGGGGCGCCGCTGCTGCAGCCGGACGCGTTCGGGGTCCGGGACATTCTGCTCCCGGCGTTGCCCACGCGCGACTACCACCACAAGGAAGCGCTGCGCGACTGGAGCCTGCGCCGCGTCGACCGGCACGAGCTCCGCCTGGCTGATAAAAACGCGCGCGGAGAAGCGCTCGCGCCCGGCGCGTGGATCGTGGGGGTCACGAACGCGGACGAGAAACCTCTCCCGAGCGTCTTGGCCGGCACGTCGCAGTTCGGGCACCCGTGGTGGGGTCCTAGGCCCGGGTTCGCGGGAGCGGTGCGCCCGGTGCGTTTCGCCATCTCGGCGCGCGCCGTGCGCGAAGGTCACCCCGAGGACGCGTGCGACGCCGCCGCCTGCGCGCCCGCCGGCGGCGCCTGCGACGGCGCCGTCTGCCGCTGCGCGCGTCCTCCTCCGGAGGATGAGACTCGTAACGCCGTTTCCTCTCCGCCCGACCCTCCGATGCCGTCGAACGGCACGTTCGGGTTCCAGGTGGGCGAGCGGTGCGTCTTGCCCGCGGTTCCGGACCTGCGGGACGGCGAGCCGTCCGCGCCGTTCGCCGTCCCCGTGGGCGGCTGGGCGTACGCGCGCTTTGTCGTTCCGGAGCCGCTTTTTCGCTTCGACGCTTCCGGAGCTCGCGCCGCCGGAACACACGCCGGAGCCTCGCAGGAGCCTCGCTACGAGCTGGTGCTCGAGTTGTCTCACCCGAAGTCTCCCGAGGCGTCGCTGGCGATGTTCGTCACGCGCGCCACCGAAGAAGGGGGCTTCGGGCCCGTCCCCGAGCTCGTGACGGAGTGCGCGGCGTTCGGCGGCGGAGGGCCCTTCGGCGACGCGCGTTGCGTCGCAACCGGCGCGACGCGCGCCGATTTTTTCGCGGGAAGCCGCGACGCGCTGCGCGTCTTCGGCGCGTCTTCGCCTTTTTTCTCGCCGCGACACGCCAGACATGCGCTGTCCACCGTGCTGGATGTCCGCTACGACTACACCAGGGTGGTGATCGGGATCCCGCCGGAGCCTCCGGACGCGCCGAGGCTCGCCGGCGGCGAGACCGACGATGACGACGCGACGGAAAACACGGCGCGCCCCGGCGACGCGTACGTGGTGGCGGTGTGGAACCCCCCCGGCTCCAGCGCGGACGACGCGCGGGACGTGCGGCTCCGCGCCACGTTCTTCCCGGTCCGGGACGAAAGACTGGACGCGCCGAGGTGTCCTTTCGCGTGCTCGGGCGTGGGTGAGTGCGTCGAGAGCGGCGGACGGACCTCGGACGCCGCGGACGGAGACGCCGCCGCGAGCGCGGACGCCGGCGCGACGACCTGGCGTTGCGCGTGCCCCGCCGACGTCACCGGCGCGTACTGCCAAAACGCCCTGACGCGTCTCCCGGTGGACGGCGCGGCGATCGAGCAGGCGGGCCTGGCGACCGGCGGCTGGGACATCTACGCGCTGGACTTTTCGAGTGTCGCGGCGGAGAGTTCCGCGAGTTCCGCGGAAGATCCGAAGGGCGTCTTGGTCGAACTGCGCCGCTCGCGTCGTTCGCCCGACGCGTTCCCGATGGTGTTCGTCAAGCGCGGCGCGCCGCCCGCCGCGTTCGAGGCGGTGTTCGAGCCGGAGACAAAAAGCACGTCGATCGTCTTGGACCCCGCGACGAACGGCGCGAGCGTCTCGGGCCTGGGTCAACCCAACAACTCGGCGATTACGGTCGCGCTGCCTCCCGGCGCGAGAGTCGTGGGCGTTCGGTACGACCTCGCGCTCGCGGCGAGGCCTCCCAGCTTCGCCTCGGAGGCGTGTTTCGCCTTCTCCGCCGGACGCGCCGGGTACGTCGCCACGGCGTGCCTGTCGAACGCGCGCGCCGCGGGGCGGTTCAGGCTCGTCGGCAACACGTTCACCGACGACGACGAAGACGCCCCCGCGGTGGTCTTCGACGTCCCGCGTATCGAAGAAAACGCGTTCGACGACGCCTCCTCCGACGGCGCGGCGGAGACGGCGAGCGCCGCTTCCGCTTCCGAGCGCGCCGCCGCCGAAGGGACCGTTCTCGTGGAGCTCTTCGAGGGGTACGACGACGCCGTCTACGGCGACGGCGGCCGAGCTCGCGCGAAGAGCTCGCGCGAAGGCGCGTCGCTCGCGAGGCCGGACGCGACGTGGGAAGGCGAGCTGGAGATTTTGTACCACGAGCGATTTGGGACGGGTTTCGATTACCGCGACGTGACCAGCGCGCTGTGCGACGGCGTGGACTGCGCGGTGGAGGATGACCACGAGGTGTTCTTCCCCCTGTTAGACGCGAACGAGACGGTGTACGTCGGCGTGCACAACAGCCGCGTGGTCGCGCAGCCGGGCTGGGTCGACGGGACGCTGTCGCAGCACGAGAGCGCGCGCTTTCGTGAGCCCATGGCGTATTCGATACGCGCCTCGGTGTCCTCCGCGGAGCGGCCGGCGTGCCTCCGCGACTGCGCGGAGGGCGACGAAACCAGAGGCGCGTGTCTTCCCGACCGCGCGCCCGCGTGCGACTGTTTCGCCGGCTTCTTCGGCGCGAGCTGCGGCGTCGACCCGGAGCCGCTTCCGCTCGGGGTGGTGGCCTCCGGCTCGGCGGAGGAGGGGCACTTCAATTACTACCGCGTCGAGGTTCCCGCCAGCGCCAAGTCCCTGAACGTGACGCTCACGAAACCGGCGCACGACACGTCGCGTCCTCGCGTGTTCCTGCGGCGAGACGCGCTCCCCGTGTTTTGCCGCTCGGCGGCTGGTGCGGCGAGCGGGTGCGTGGACGCGTACGACGCCGAGGCGTTCGTCTCCTCCCGGGGTCGCGACGCGCGCGGAAGCATCGTCTGGGCGGAAGCTTCGTCTTTTTCTTCAGACGACGCCATGGCGGATCCCGACGAAGACGCGCGCGTCGGCGTCTCCGTGTTCGTCGCCTCGGCGGATCCGCGGTCGCGGGGGGGCGTGCGCGCGGGCCAGCCCGGGTTCGGCACCGCCGACGCCGACGCCGCCGCTGCCGAGCTCAACAGACGCAGAGCCGCGGCGTTCGACGTGAGCGACGCGTTCGCCGCGGGCGCGGAGCCGCCGACCGAGACCAAGGAAGAAGACGACGCCGACTTGACGCGGGCCGTGCTCCCTTCGGGCGGATCGAGCTCCCTCCAGGCGCCTCCCGCGACGTGGTACGTCGCCGTGTTCAACGACCCCTTCGAGGGGCGCGGAGTACTCCGCTACGCCGTCACCGCAGCCGCCGGCGCCGCCGCGGCGTGCCCTGGAGGCTCGCCGGCGTGCGGCGGGCCCGGGCGAGGCGCGTGCGACGCCGAGACGGGCGCGTGCGTGTGCGCGCCCGGGTTCTTCGGGGCCACCTGCGCGGCGCGGCTGGAGACGCTCCGCGCGGAGCCGCGCGTCGACGGGGCCGGCGACGCTTTCGTCGTCGCCACCGCGCGCAGCGAGACGCACTCGCTGAGACCGGGCGAGTTCACGTTCTTCTCCTTCGAGGTGGCGTGCCGCGGGCAGGACGCGCGCGTGACTCTGACCAAAATGACCGAAAACGAATCATCAGAAGCTGAAATCTCCGACGACGTCTTCGCCGACATCTTCGGGCTCGTGTTCGCGGTCCGCCGCGGCGCGGCGCCCGAGCTAAACGCCGGCGAGTACATCGCAGGCGCCGTTCTGACACCCGGCGACGAAGACGCGAGCGTATCCCTCACGGACGCCGAGCCTGGAGTGTATTACGTCGCGGCGCGCGCGGACGGCTCTTCTCTTTCCGTCTCCGGCGCCGACCCCGGGGGGATCCCGCGCGGCGGACGCGTCTCGTTCGACGCGTCCGTTTCACTGAGAGCCTCCTCCTCGCCCACCGCGTTCAACGAGTGCGCGCACGGCGACGGCCGCCTCGTGGTCGAGGTCGCGGTTTCGGGCGAAACGAACGAGACGTCTCGCCGGTACGAGTTGCTCGGCCCCTCGCCCGTGGACGAGACGGGCGCGGAGGGCGCGCCCCTGCCCGGGATCCCGTTCGCGGATTTCGCGGACGTGTACGAGCCCGCGTACGGCGCGTGCGGCGCGTTCGTCGAGAGCGACGGCGGAGACGACGGGACGGCGCGGGAAGGTCCCGGACCGAGTTCGAGTTCTCAGACGGTGTTGCGGACGTGCTACCTGGGCGACGACCACAGCACCGGGCGCGTCCCGGACCTTCCCGAGACGGCCGTCGGCCACGGGCGCGTCGCCGGCCAAGCCGTGCTCGCCAAGTCTCGGCCGGCGCGGAACGACCGAGCCTACCACTACGTGTTCGGGGACATACGCAAGCGCGAGGGGACGCCCGCCAGTACGAGCGGCGGCGGCGACGGGTACGCCGACGCGGACGCGGACGCGGACGTCTTCTTCGCCGCCGCGCCCAACGACCCGAACAACTTTGATTTCGAGGCGTGCGACGCGTTGCTCAACGCGGACGAGGTGCGTGGCAACGTCTGCGTGACGGCTCGCGGGTCGTGCTTCTTCAGCCAGAAGACGCTGGCGTGCCAGGCCGCGGGCGCGGTCGCCGCGGTCATCGTCAACACCGACTTCGCACAGGGCGCCGTGGACGCCTGGGTGGGCGCGCACGCGCCCGGCGAGATCACCATCCCGACGCTCGCCGTCGGCGGAATCGCCGGGAACGCGCTGCTGCGGGACATGACGGCGCTTGAGACGGAGAAGTCTTCTCCGTCTGAAACGAACGACTCACGAAACAAAACGAAACCGCTCGCGTATGATCCAAAGCGCGTCAAAGTGACAGCCTCAGCGTATACGTGCGCGCCTTCGGTTTTCTGCCCCGCATGTGGCGCCGGGCTCGCCTCGCCGGCGACGGCGTGCGCCGCCGCGCGGTGCCCGGGCATGAACGACGCGTTCTCCGCCAACTGCTCGGGCCGCGGCGTCGGCGCCGACGGAGGATGTCGTTTCGTCGTTTCGGACGAGAAAAACGCGAACGCGTCGTTCGTCTGCGCGTGCGCGGACGGGTACGAAGGGGAGGCGTGCGAGACGCGCGTCGTGGGTTCCATCGCCGGCGCGGACGCGTCGATAAAAAGAACAAAAAGAACAAACGAAGACGAAGACGAAGACGAAACGGAGACGTCCTCCGCCGGCGTCGTCTCCGCCTCCCTCCCGGGAGACGTGAGGGAGGCGGAGGGTGACGAAAACAAAAGAAACGCTCGCGCCGCCATCGCGGTCACCGGCGTGGTCATCCTGTGCGTGGCCGTCGCGCTGGCGGTGGTCTCGCTGGTCGCGGCGCGGCGCGCCGCGCGCAAACGCCGCGCGCGGCTCGAGGTGGAGCGGCACATCCAAAACGCGGCCCTCTAGTCGGCGCGCTGATTTTTTCGCGCTTTTGTTTTCGCGCGAAAACGCGAGACGAGGAGAGAGACAACGAGAGACGCGTACGGGGGCATGTGTTCCGCTCGCCGGTGGAGCGCGCGATACGAGACACTCTCCGGTGGTTTTGTTTTTGTTCGCGCATCGATCACAACGAAAACCCAAAGCTTTCCCAAACCCTGAACAAACGCTGTTTTCACTCGTCACGTCTCCGCGGCGTCGCGAACGTCGCGGGTCATCCTCCGGGGAGCGCTCGCGCCGAAACAGGCGATCGCGCTCGTCGCGTCTCAATCGTCACGACATCATCACATATCACATGAACAGCGCGGCGCTCCTCCCGTTGCTCTCCTTGGCGAGCTCGTTGTAGGTGTACATGTCGAACTCGTTCCCGAAGTCGACGTGCGCGCTCTCCGTGAGCCGGTCCGCGGCGTCCACCATGCCCTCGAACTCCACGAACGTCGTGGCGGGCGCGGCGGCGCCCGGCGCGAGCGACACGGTGACCGTCTTGTCATCCGACGTGCGCAGCGTCATGGTGGCGCCGTCCGTGGACTCAGCCTTGCCCACGAGCAGCACCTTCTTACCGACGAAACGAGCCATGAGCTCGCCGTTCACGCGGGGGGCGGGGGCGGAGGTGTCCATCTGGGGACGCGGCGGGGAAGCCGGCGTGCGGGAACGCGTAAGGCGTAAGGCGTCAGTTCCGTGCGCGGCGCGGGAGAGGAACGCGCGTTTGAAATCTGGGCACCGGGGGCGGGTGCCAACAAAAAGAGCGCGTTTGAAATCTGGGAGATCGCGAGGCGCGACGCGCTCGGTCGAGCGGGATCAGGGCGATGACACGCACCTGTGTGGTTTTTAGGCGACGGTGCTACGCGACGCGCGTGCTGTTGTGCCTCGCGCGGGGCGCGAGGCTCGAGCGAGGGGCCCCGAAGAGATTCATTCATCCGCGAAAGCTTCCCGGTCGGCGAGAGGTCCGACCGACCGTAAAAAAATTCTGAAACCTTCGCAGCGACGGGCAGTAGTGCGACTTCTACGCCAAGTACCCGGGGGCGCAGAAGAACGCCGATTTCTGAGCGCTTTCGGCTCTTCTCGTCGTGCATGTCGTCGTGAACGTGTCTTAATATATACGTATCAAGAACGAACGAACAAAAAGCGTTCTTCACACCCCCGCGCGTCTCGCGTCTCACGCCACCATCACGACGTCGTCCTGGTCCAGCGCGTCGCGCACCGCCTTCTCCGCTCTAACCCGAAGATCCTTCCCGACGAGCTTCGACGCAATCTCCAGCCCGAACCCGGCCACGAGCAGACTCCTCGCCGTCGCCGGCGACAGCCCGCGGCTCTGGATGTAGAAGAGCTCCTCCTCCTCCAGGTCGGACACCGTGCACCCGTGCGTGCACACCACGTCATCCGCCACGATCTGAAGGTTGGGCTTCACGTTCACCGTGGCCTTGGGCACCAGCAGCAGATTCCTCGAGATCTGCCCCGCGTCCGTGCGCTGCGCCTCTTTGTTCACTTTGACGTTCCCGTCAAACACGCCGCGCCCGGTGGCGTGGCTCACGATGCACTTGTGCACCTGGTCCGTCTTGCCCTCCTCGTGGTCCAGCGTCACCGCGGAGTGCAGGTCCAGGCACTGCCCCGCGCCCGCGAGGTTGAAGCACGACAGGTTCGTGGACGTCCGCGCTCCGAGCTGCGTGACGGTGAGGTCGTGCCGGCCTACGGCGCCCCCCACGTTCACCTCCGCCAGCGAGTACGTACTCTCCTCCGCCTGCGTCACGTGCGTCGCGCGCGTGTGCACGGCCTTTCGGCTCTGCGCCTGCACCATCGAGTGCGTCACACACGCGTTTTTCCCGACGCGGATCTCGCACACGCCGTTGAGCCAGTACGCGCTGAGCTCGGCGCCCGCCGCGGAGGCAAACTCCTCCACCAAAACGACCTCCGCGCCGTCCTGAACGTCCACCACCAGCCGCGGCGCGGACGTCGCGATGGATTCGTCACCGGGCAACGCCGTCGAGAGTTGCACGACGTGCAACGGTGTGCGCATCTTCACGCCAGCGGGCACGGTGAGAATCACGACGTCGTTCGCCATGACGGCGTTCAGGTCGTCGAAGACGCCGGCGCGAATCGCGGACACCGCGCCGAGCGCGTCGCTCGGTTTCGCGCCGGCGGACACGACGCCGCACTCGACGTCTTTCGGGATCCCGGAGAGGTCCGAGAGGTGTTCGCAGAAGACCCCGTCCACGAGCACGACGCGCGTCGTGGACGCGTCCTCGAGCGTCCACTTGGAGGCGTCCACGCCCGCGGCCAAAGCGGGGTCCGCGGCGGCGGGCTTGGCGGCGACGAGCGGCGCCAGATCCGTGAAGCGGTAATCCTCCACCCTCTGCGTGGGCATGCGCGCGTGCGCGAGGCGCGCCAGCGCGCCCTCGCGCAGGCCGGCGACGCCATCGCCCACGGCGCACCGCTCGATGCTCCCGGCGATCCACGCGTCCTCGATCGCGGCGACGTCCACGGAGGCAGCCTCCGCGGTGGTGGCCATCGGGCGCGCGCCGCGTCGCGCACCGCGCGACACGCGATCGCGACGACGCGCGCCGTCCGCCGCCGAGACGCGGGGCGCGACGCGCGAGGCCGCGGCGGAGGCGACGCACGACATGTCGTCTCCTCTTCGAACGAGTGGGCTCGAGAAACGCGGGGGGCTCCGGACGGAACGCGCGAGCGCCGAGACGGCGGCGAGTGCCGCGTCGTCGCGAGGGCGGCGGCTTATCCAGTCGACGGACGACGACGGTTGCAAAAAATTATTTTCGTGATTTTCATGACTACGTGTGCACCAGGCGGGACGCGTTTTTCAGCCGCTCGGAAGACCTTTTTCTCGACAGCTTCGCACGGTGCCGTCGTTTTTCGTCGTCACTCCTCGGCGCGCGATGGCGCCAAAGCGCGCCGGGGTGCAGGTGGACCACACCTCCCCCGAGATCGAGTTCGTGCACGAGGCGTTGGGGGACGCCTCCGTGACCGTGCAGCAGAGCCTCGGGCCTCTCGGGGACGGGCGGGACGCCACCGCGCGGTGGGTATGGGACGGCGCAGCCCCCATGGCGCAGTTTCTGTGCGAGCACCCCGAGCGCGTGCGCGGCAAGACCGTCGTCGAGCTGGGCGCGGGCCCGGGTCTGCCCGGCATCGTGGCCGCGCGGCTGGGCGCGGCGCGCGTCGTGCTCACGGACCTGCCGGGCGAGCTCGAGCTCCTGCGCTCGAACGCGGCGAAGAACGGCGTGGCGGCGACGGCGACGGCGGCGGCGTGCGCGTGGGGAGACGCGCGCGCCGTCGCCGCGCTCGGACGCTTCGACGTGGTGCTGTGCTCGGACGTGCTGTACGGCCACCTGGAGGCGACCGCGGTGAAGCTGGCGGAGACGGCGCACGCGCTGTGCGACGAGACACACGGCGCGGTGTTCCTCTCGTACTTCCCGCGGGAAAAGCTCGAAGCGGACACGCCGTTTTTCCGGCGGTGCGACGCTTTGTTTCGCGACCCGGTCCCGCGAGACGTCGGCGGGTGCGCGCGAGACGACGAAGACCTGTGGTTCTTCGAGTACACCCCGCGCTCCGCGGGCGTGACGTGAGCGACGCGGAGGTAGGTAGCCACGGCTCGTTCGTTCGATTCGTCATAGTCAGCTCGTTTTAGTTTTAGTCAGCGCCGACGGCGTTCTCGTCGAAAAAGAGGTGCCTTTTCTTTTTTTTTCCGACGGAAAAGCGCGATTCGACGGCGCGACGACGCGTTTCGTTCGAAGATGTGGCGATTCTCTCGCACGCGCCGTCTCCTGACACAGAATCTCGCGCCAGCCGAACAACCGGGAACGAACGGCGCGCTTTGTTTGTGCTTTTCGGAAATCGGTTTGCGGCGGGCGCGCGGGCCAGAGCGTCGCGCGCACACGCACTTGGTCCGTGCCGGACTACGGCGTGGCTCGGAGGGCACGAGGACCGTGTCCTGGGGGCTCGATAGGAGAAGCTCCCGCGTCGCACCCCGGAGCGACGCGCGGGGCGACGCGAACGCGTCGCGTGTTACCTGCCGGCGGTGTTATCTGCTCCCGAACAGGCGTCGAAGATGGTTTCTGTGAGCGGCGCGGGCGCGGGCGTCGGCGGCGCGGACGCCGAGGATGACATGCAGTTCGACGATATGTTCGACCGGCGCGAGTCCGGCGGGAGCCCGCGCGCGGCGGCGGCGTCCGAAGGGGAGACGCGCGACGCGGAGACCGCCGAACGCGACGCCGCGCGCGTGAGCGCGTTCGTGGGTCCCACGAAGGCGGTGGATCAGCCTCGACCGGCGCCGGGGTTCGGGAAGCCGCCGGCCACGCCGGTCGCGCGGAAGCCGTCCAACCCGGCTCCGTCGCAGCCGCAGATCAAGACCACCACCGGGTTCGACTCGCCTTCGGAGCGCGACGCGCGCGGTCCGCAGCTCGGCGAGACTTCCGAGCAAACCGCCGCGCCCTCCATGGACCAGGCCTGGTCCGCCATCTCCGCCGGCGTCTCGGGACTCGATTTCGGCGGCGCGGGCAGCCGAAGCGCGTCGCCCGGCGCGGCGCCCGCGCCGAGCCCCGCGCGCACGTCCAGCCCCGCATCCGGTCTGACCAAGTCCCTGCTGGCGGAAGGCGGCGGCGCCGAGAACGGCGGCCTGCGGCGCATCGACAGCGGTTTGCTGCACAACGTGGCGCCGGTGTCTAACGCCGACTCAACTCGCGCGTCTGCTCGCAAGAAACTGACGCCGGATGACTTCGAGATGCTGTGCTTGGTGGGCCAGGGCGCGTTCGGGAAGGTGTTCCAGGTGCGCAAGAAAGACAGCGGCTCCGTGTACGCGATGAAGGTGATGCGCAAGGAGACCATCATCGAGCGCGAGCAGACGGATTACATGCGCGCCGAGCGCGACATCCTCACCGTCATACACCACCCGTACGTCGTGACGCTGCGGTACTCGTTCCAGACGTCGCAGAAGCTGTACTTGATCATGGACTTCGTCAACGGCGGCCACTTGTTCTTTTGGCTGTACCGCCAAGGGCTGTTCGACACCGCCCTCACGAGGTTCTACGCCGCGGAGATCGTGTGCGCGATCGGGCACCTGCACTCGCTGAACATCATGCACCGTGACTTGAAACCGGAGAACATCTTGTTGGACAACGAGGGGCACGTCAAGCTCACCGACTTCGGGCTCGCTAAGCGTCAAGACCCGGAGAGCACGAAGCGCACCAACTCGTTAGTGGGGTCCATCGACTACATGGCGCCCGAGATTCTGCAAGCAACGGGGCACGGCAAGACCGCGGACTGGTGGTCGGTGGGCGTGCTGATGTACGAGATGCTCACCGGGCAGTTGCCGTTCCGGGGGAAAAACAAACCCGCGATCCAGAAAGCCATCTGCTCGCACAAGCTGAAGATGCCGTCGTTCCTGCCGGGCGACGCGACGGGCCTCATCAAAGGGTTGCTCGACAGACAGCAGGACAGACGCTTGGGGGTGGGGCCCGACGGCACGGACAACGTCAAGGGGCACGCGTTTTTCAAAGCCGTAGACTGGAGCAAGATCGAAGTGCGCGGCGTGTCGCCGCCGTTCCGGCCCACCGTGCAGGGGGAGATGTGCGTCGCGTGTTTCGACGAGCAGTGGACGAAGAAGGAAGCCGTGGACAGCGCGGCGGGCACGCCCGCGAGCGACGACCGGGACGTGTTCCACGGCTTCTCGTTCACGTCGCCGTCCATCATGGCGGAGGCGGAGGCGGCGGCGGCGGCCATGCAGGTGCTGGAGAAACGCCAGGAGATGGAGAAGATGATCCGCGAGGAGGAGTCCGAGGAGGAGGAGGAGGAGGCGCCGGCGCCGGCGCCGGCCGCCGACGCCGCCGACGCCGCGGATGGCGTCGGCGGGCTGAGCATAGGAAGCGCGCTCAAGGCGAGCGCGCCCGCGTTCGTGCCGGGAAGGAGACCGCACTAGACACTAGAAGACTGTACTACGATGTCGTCGAACACGTCGTCGTCGTCGTCGTCGTCGCTCTCATCGTCGCTCCTACCCGCGTATCGTGTCCCCCGCCCCGAGCGAAGCGTCCGGATCCCGGCTCCTCGCCCGCTCGGCGCGCTCCTCGGCTTCCCAGCGCTCGAGCGACCCGTCCGTGGTCATGGCCTCGAACAGCTCGACCGCGCGGCCCACGTCCTGGTCCGCGTCCCACAGCGCCTCGCTCAGCCGCGCGTGGCACTCCTCCAGCTCCACGCGCAGGAGCCGGTCCAGCGGCGACAGGTGGCGCGCCTCCGCCGCGGCGATGGCGGCGCTCTCCACCACCCCGAGCCGCGTCTGCAGCAGCGGGTGTTCCCTGGCCATCGCGCCGTACACGGTTTCGGGCAACGGCCTGTACCTGCAGAAGAAGCCGAAGTGCCAGGGCATGAACTCCATGTACCGCTTTTTGCCCAGCTCGTCCGCGCGAAAGTGCTCCTTGAAGTACCCGCACAGGGTCAAGTACACGCCGACGCGCGCCTCGGGTGTGGGATCCCACTCGGCGCCGTCGATCTTCTCCTTGAAGATCCACGGCTTGATCAGCGCGCCGCGGCCGGTCATGGTGGCGAACGCACCGGACTGCTCAACGCGGTTCTTGTGCTCGTACCAGGTCAAGATGTCGCCGTTGCCCACGACGGGTATGGCGCGCGCCTCACGGATCTCGCCTATGAGGTTCCAGTTCGCCGCGCGCGTGTACCGCTGTTCCTTGGTCCGGCCGTGGATGATCACCGCGGCGGCGCCGGCGTTTTCGCAAGCCTCGGCGAGCGCGGCGGCGGGCGCCTCGGACGCGCCCGCGCCCAGGCGTATCTTCACCGTCAGCGGCAGGGGCACGCCGTCCGCGATGCCGCGCACGAGGCGCTCGAGCTTGGCCGGCTTCTTGAGCAGCTTCGCGCCCAGGCCGCGTTTCCAGGTCTCGTGGATGGGGCAGCCACAGTTGAGGTCCAAAAAGTCGGCGCCGCTCTCAAACGCGAGGCGGCCGGCGTTGACCCCCTCCGCGATCTGGTTGGTCGCGATCTGCACCCCGAAGGTCTTCTCGCTTTCGTGCCTGCGCAAACGCGCGAGCTCCACGGGGTTGCGCTTCAGCGCGTACCGCGCGAAGACCATCTCGCTCACGGTGACGTTGCATCCCAAGTCCACGCACAGGCGACGGAACGGCAAGTTTCCGCCTTTCGTGAGCGGCGCGAGCATGAGCTCGTTCGCGATGGACGCACGGAACGCCGCGATTTTCTCGTCCGTCACCACGCGCTCCACCGTCTCCATCCCGTCGGGGATGTCGCTGAACTGCCTGCGGCCGTCCACGTGCGGCCTCTTGGGCACCGCGGGCGCGTCCCCCTCGGCCCGGGCGGGAGCAAGGCTCCGAGAAAAGCCGCCCCGAGAGAGTCGCCTCGGCGTCGCGACCGACACCGCGCGCGCGAGGCGGAACATGCTGCCGCGGACACCGACGCGTGCACCACGTGTGGGCCCCGTCGCCGAACCCTGGGCGAGCATCGCAAGCGCCGCGCGGCCGCACGAGTGAGGCGACGTCGCGCAGATCCGAACCGATAACCTGATGACACGCTTTTTTCTGCCGTGCGTTTCTCGGAAGGCGTTCGCGGATGACGTGGAGATAAGGTTGCCACTCTTCGACGCGCGGTGTCCCCGACCCGCCTCACGCGCGCAGCCTCCCGCTGTCTCGAGAGCCTCTCCGCGCTCGTCCCCACAGCCTCAAGCGCCCCACCGACGCGAGGCATGTTCGCCGTCAGCGCGCGCGCGACGCGCATCCCCGTCGCGAAAACCGGGTCGGTGCCGTCCGCGCGGCGGACGGCGAGGAAGACGGCGATCGTCTCCGCGGCTGAACCGTCCACCGACCTCCGCGAGCCGGCGTCGACGCGAGCCGCCGATGGTCGCGAGCCCGCGAGACCTCCGCGAACCGGCGTGCCCCGCCGAGCCGCGATGGCCGCCGCGCTGGGCCTCGCCGCCCAGACCTCGGGGCTGGCGCGTCCGAGCCCGGCGTCCGCGGCGGCGAACGCGCTCTTCTCGATCGCCGAGGAGACCGGCGCGGGGAGGACGTTCGAGTTCAAGACGTACAGACTGACCGCGCCCTCGGTGTACGAGGAGGTGAACGTCCCGCTGAAGGATCCCGCGACCGGGGTCGTGTCGCCCACCGTGCTGCTGCTCAAGGACACCAGGGCGGGCCAGGCGGGGAACACCGTGTCGGTGTCGAAGCAGACGATACCGCCGGGCGGCATCGCGTCCGTCAAAGACGTGGGCACCGCGCGCGAGACCGCGGAGCGGCTCGTCGCCGCGGAGGGCGCGCGGTCCACGGGGACGTTCGGGAAGGCGTTCGGGGGGAACGGGAGTTCCGCGACGTTCCGCGACGCCTCCGAGCGCACGGACGAAAACGGGATGCTCTACTACACCGCGGAGTACTCCAAGCGCGTGTTGGGTGTGTCGCGCGTCGTTTTGACCACGCTCGTCGTCGCCGACGGCCAGCTGTACACGCTCACCGCGGAGGAGGACGAGGGCAGGTTCGAGAGCGAGATGGCGGAAGGGCTGAGGCGCTGCGCGCGGTCGTTCCAGGTGATCCCGCAGAACACCGCGGCGGCGGCGACGCCGCCGGCGACGCCGGCGAAGAAGAAGGGGAAGAGGTGAGATGAGAAAAAACAAAACTGAGGCGACGATGAAACGCATCCGCTTTCTGCAATCCATTTCCCTTTTGTGTCCACTGAATGCTGTGTCAAGAAGTCTCCGAATTCGAAATTGCTGACTGTGTCCCAAGGACAGCGCGCGAGTCGAACCGTTGTCGCATCCGAGGAGTTGACTGCCGCCGCGCCTCCGGCGCGCGCCACTGTGGGTCACGCCCGTCGCCGGCGCGATGGCGGGACTCAAAGTGAGCGGCGAGCAGAGGGTGCCGCTGATGGAAACTTCGGGTGCGTCTCGCGCGTCCCCGCGGGGACTTCTCGCTTCCGCCGGGTCGCATCGCGCCTCGTTTTGAACGTTGTGGCGCTCATCCTGACGAGATCTTCCCTTCCCCTCCCGCGCTCCTCCTCGACCCCAGGGAACGTCGAGATGCCGAACGTGAACAAATTCCCCTCGTCCAAGCTCAAGCTCGATGAGTTCTTCCTGAACTGGCTGTCCTCGCAGGACTCGCAGAAGCTGGTGCGTCCCCGCCCGCCGGGAAGTCGCGGTCCCTCCGTCTTCTCCATCCTCCCGCAGCTGTCGCTCGCGCGCGAAACGCGGCCCGACGAAGAGCGACGATTTCGACGAGACGCCGTCCGTCCCGTCGTTCCTTTCGGCCGCGTCGTTCCGAAAGCGTGCCCGCCCGCCCTGACCCACTTCCGAGCCCCGAACGACCGCACCGCATCGCAGGTGCTGGACTTGCTGGAGGACGCCAAGGCGGGTCGTCCCCTGCAAGGCCCGTCCCCGCAGAGCGCGTCGCCCGCGGGAGCGTCGCCGCTGTCGCCGTCGACCACGCAGGCGCTGCTCCGGGACTCCTCGTCGCTCGCCACGCCCCCCCTGTCCCCCCAGAAAGGCGCGGCGAGCGTCCCTCGGGACGTGCCCGGCTCGCCCACGTCGCCCTCGCGCGCGCGCCCCCCCGCGACGCCGCCCAGGCAGCCCACGCCGCCGGGCGGCGTCGCGCGGAGCCCGTCGAAACTCGCGCCCGCCGTCGTCGCCTCCGCGGCGGCGCCGGAGGCGGGCGACTCCTTCGCCGCGATTCCCCGCTTCTACCTCGGCGCCGAGGCTGACGCGTGGCCCGCGGCCGCGAGCGCGGAGAAGCTGCAGCTCGCGGCGCGTCTGTTCGGCGGCGAGGGGAAGGCGCTGGACGTCGAGCAGTTCCGCGCCGTGGCGCGCGAGGTGTGCGAGCTCCCCGGCTTCTTCGCGCCTCTGCTGATGCACCGCGTGCACGGCACAGACCCCATGGCGGAGTCCGCGTCGGACCCCACGGCCGCGCCGGGGTCGCCGTCCGCGCCCGCGCGCGCGCCCGCGCCCGTCACGCTCGAGCAGTTCCGGACCTACTGGAACGCGACGCTGCGCAAGTACGCGCGCGAAGACGCGCGCGCGTTTCACGTGCTTCGCGGCGAGCGCGTGGTGGACGCCGACGCCGCCGCGGCGTCGCGCGTCACGACGCAGTACCTGGAGCACTCCGATTTCCGCCCCGTGCTTCGCGAGCTGTTGGCGAGCCACCCCGGTTTAGAGTTTCTGAAGGACTCGCCCGAGTTCCAGGACCGGTACCTCGAGACGGTGACGTACCGAATCTTTTTCGAGGCGAACGTCGCGTGGAACGGGAAGCTCACCAAGCGCGAGTTTCTGAGGAGCGACTTAACGAGCGCGATGCGCTTCGCGGACGAGGAGGAGGACATAAACAAGTGTTTACGGTACTTCTCGTACGAGCACTTCTACGTGATGTACTGCAAGTTCTGGGAGTTAGACACCGACCACGACTTTTTGGTGGACAAGGAGGATGTGCTGCGATACGGCAACCACGCTTTAACGTACAGAGCGGTGGATCGCGTTTTTTCGCAAGCGCCGCGCGCGTTCACGAGCGGCGTCCCGAATAAGATGGGGTACGAGGATTTCTGCTGGTTCGTTTTGGCGGAGGAGGATAAATCCAACCCTTTAGCGTTGGAGTACTGGTTCAGGGTGGTTGATTTGGACGGCGACGGCGTTTTACGCGCGCGCGAGTGCGCGTTTTTCTACGAGGAGCAGTTACAGCGCATGGAGTGTTTGAACCAAGAGCCCGTGGTGTGGGAGGACGTGCTGTGCCAGATGAGCGACATGCTTTGCTGCGAGACGGACGGGGTGATCACCATGCGGGACTTGCGGCGATGCAAGCTCGCGGGCAACTTCTTCAACGTGCTGTTCAACCTGAACAAATTCATCGCCTTCGAGAGCCGCGACCCGTTTTCCATCCGGCGCGAACGGGAAGAGCCGCACCTCACCGAGTGGGACCGCTTCGCGCGCGCCGAGTACGTGCGGCTGTCCATGGAGGAGGAGGAGGGAGGGGAAGGGGACGACGTGTGGGACGACGGCGCGGGCGACGAGAACGGGTCGTCGTTTTAGGGACGCGTAGTCGATGTAGAGCGTATGTTCGTAGTGGTTGCGATATACGCGGATTTAAAACCTACGTCGTTACTCCGCGCGTTTGATGGGCTTGACGGCGTACATGCGCACCTTGAAGAGCTCGCTCGGGAAATCCTTTTGCATGCGGTGCTTGACCACCTCCCAGCCCAGCCTGTCCTCGAACAGGTGCATGAAGTACTTGTGCGACCGCGTCAACGAGCTGTCCTCCGTGTCCAGCACGAACCCGTCCTTGGCGTTGTTCTCCTTGACGAAGATCAACCCGTCTTTTTTCAACCCGGAGGCGCACCGATTGAAGAAGGACACGAAGTCGTCATCCGTCAGGTGCCCGACGCACCACTGGATCCACACCGCGTCGTACCGCTCGGGCGTTGGCTCGAACCCCTCTAGAGGCACGGCGAAGAAGTTCTTGACGACGTGCCCGTCCGCGCGCGCGGGCGCCCCGGCGCCGAGAAGCGCCTCCGCCTTGTCGATGAAGTGCCGTACGGGCTCCACCAGGTCCACCTCGTCGAACTCGTGGATCAGGAAACTGCTCGTCACGCGACCTATGCCCGCGCCGCAGTCGCACGCCACGAGAGGCCCCCGAGTACCCGCGCGCCTCTGCTCGAGCACGTCCCCCAGCGTGTCCCGGAGGAACTCGGCGTTCTCCTTCGCGTCCACGGAAGAGACGTGGCCGTACCCGCCGAGCACTCCGTCGTCCGTCGCGTCGACGGTGTCCCAGTAATCTATGCCCTTCTTGTACCACAGCGGCTTCCCGCTCGCGTCCTTCGAGCCGGCAGCGACGGCTTTCCAGAACGAGACGTTCGTCCCGATGCTGTTGCCGCTGTCGTCCACGCCCTTGAACACGGGAGGCATGGTGCGGACCTCGGCCTGAGTGCGCCTCGCGCGCTCGAGGTTTGAAAAAGATCAGCGGCGGTGGTCGACATCGAGGCGGCGGTTTCGAAGCGAGTATTCCTTTTCCTTTCCTCGGCGAGCTCCGCCCACTCCGAGGCGCGCTTCGAGTACTCCGCCGCGCGGCTTCGGCGCGCGCGTGCGCGATGGCGTCGTCGTGGTCTGGGCGGACCGCGGCGCGCGGCCCGCCGCCCTGGCGGCGCAACTTCAGCCAGCTCGTGGTGGTCTGCTCGATGACCGCCATCGTGGGCGCGACCCTGCAGCTTAACAAGCTCGCGGTGCTGGACGGCGCCGGCCGCGAGTTCGCGCAGACCAGCTACGGCAGCAAGACCGCGTTCCTCGTGCCGTACGCGCTGTTCAAGGCGGCGTGTAACCTGCTCGTGGGCGGCCTCGCGGACCGCCACGGCCGCAAGAGCATCGCGCTCGCGGGGAGCCTCGTGGGCCTCGTTCCGCCGGTGATGGTGCTCGCGGCGAGCGGCAAAGGCGGCGACGGCAAAGGATGGCCCGCGTTCGTCGGGAGCGCGGCGTTCCTGGGCGTGCACCAGGGCGTCACGTGGACGTGCTGCGTTCTGATCACCATGGATCTGTGCGGCCCCAACGCGCGGGGGCTCGCCAGCGGCCTCTCCGAGACCGTGGGGTACACGTTCATAGCCATCTTCGCCGAAGCGTACGGCGCGCTCGAGCGAAAATCCGTGACGTGCGCGTGGGATCCGGCGGATGTTCCGACTTCCGAGTGCCTCGAGGCGTCGCGAGGGAAGTGCGACACACCGGATGACTGGGTGGCGGAATGCACGGGCCAGTGCGTGTGCGTTGGGTACGCGGTGGCACCGTTCGCGCTTCAGCTCGCGCTCGCCGCCGTCGGCGTCGGCGTCGCCGCCGCCGCGCTGCGCGAGTCGCGGCAAGCTCCGTCGCGAGCGGCGGCGGATTCGGACAACGCCACGGAGCTCTCCGCGCGCTCTCCTCGCGACGCGCGCATCGCGGCCGCGGCGAAGACGGGCGCGTTCGTGGAGCTGGAGGCTTTAGAGGCGGACGACGACGCGCTCCTGGAGCGAGACGCGTCCGGAGAGATGAGCGCGGAAAAGGAAAACGACTTCGAAGCGTCGAGTGATACGCGCGACTTTCGCGCCGAGCGCCTCTCCGTCTCCTTCGCGCACGCGACTTGGGGCAACCGCGCGCTCGCTGTGGTGTGCGTCGCGGGCTTCTGCGCCAACTTCGAGACGGGCATGGCCTGGGGTCTGCTCGCGAGCTGGTCTAGGGACGGGCTCGGGATCGGCGGCGCGCGTCGCGACGCGTTCATGGCGTCGTACTCGTTCCTCAAGGGGTTCTCGCAGCTCGCCGCGGGGATCTTCTCGGACCGCGTCGGCCGGCGCTGGCCCATGAGCGTCGGTTTACTCGGCGGCGCCGCCTCGCTGCTTCTCGCCGCGTTCGGCGCGGGGTACGACGGCGCGTATTTGTCTTCCGAAACGCGGGGCGACACGGAGGAACACGCGCTGGACGCGCGGTTCGCGAACCTGATGGCTTCCGGCGTGCTCCTCGGGTTGTTCACTGGTTTGATGTACCCGGTGCTCGCGGCGGCGGCGGCGGACCACGCGCCCGGCGGCGCGCTCGCGGGCACGGTGGGCACGGTTCGGTTCTGGCGGGACCTGGGGTACGCCATGGGCATGCCCGTGGCGGCCATCGCGGACGCGAGCCGGCCGGAGACGGCGCTGATTTTCGTGGCGTGCGTCATGGCCGCCGCGGGTGCGCTCGTCGCCGTCGCGTACGTCGAGAAACATCCGCACAGGGCGTGACCGACGCGGAGCATAGACTCACTCTAGCTAGCAAGGAACGCCTCGACGCGCAGAGACATTAGGTGATTAGGAGGTATACTATCTCTGTTTATATTCACGTATAGCTAGCCGGTTAGTCGCCGCAGCTCTCGGGGAAGACGTGCTTCCCGTCGGCGCCGAGCGGCATGGCGAAGGTCTCGGCGACGACGGACATGGGCAGGGGCTCCTTGCAGAAGACGTGCGAGCATCCGTCGGGGAGGTAGTGGATCAGCACGCTCCCGTCCTCGGGGGGGCGCTTATCCGCGGGCTCCTCCGTGGTCCACCGCACGATCCGGCCCCAGGTGGCGGGCTCCATGCGGAGCAACGAGCAGTCCGTCGCCGCCGCGAAGAACATGCCGGCGACTTTTTTCACCATCGCGCCGTTCGAGCTGTGGCTGAACCCGTCCGCCTTGTCCAGGTCCGAGCCGAGCATCGCCCCCGCCTCGGTCCAGGCCTTCAGGTCTCCCGGCGTCACGATCTTCCAGATCACGCGCATGTCGGGCGTCGTCGGGATCGTCTCGGTCGGGGACGCCATCTCGCGTGTCGGGAGTCCGCGCGCGCGAAAGTGTCGAGACGACGATAGTTCACGACGTCGACAGTTCGGACGGAAAGTTTCGGAAGCCCCAAACCGCGTCGAGAGATTTCCGTATCTCGCGCCGCGCACTCGAGCGCGCGCCACGCCGACGCACTCGTCGACAGTTCGGACGCGTCCGAGCTCCCGCGATCGTTCGTTCGACCTCCCGCGCTCGAACCAGCCATGGTGCTCCTCGTGCTGTACGTCAAGGCTGAGCTGGAGAACATCGGAAGCATCAAGTTCCCCGCGAACCTGCAGTACTGCTTCGACGTGAAGGATGCGCAGAGCGACGAGGAGAAGAAGGGCGTGTACTTGTGCGCGGACGAGATCGCCGAGATCGACGGCTCCAAGGGCGACGCCAACTTCGTGATGCGCTTCCCCGACTGCAAGAAGCAGTGCACGGTGACGTTCACGGACGTCAAGGGCGTGACCCGCGACGAGTACACCGAGGAGGATTCGGGGACGTTCGTGCCCATCCGCGCGTTCGACTGCCGCGGGCTGGAGTTGACGAACTGGACCCCGAACGGAGGGCTGATCGTGCGTTCGAAGGAGGGCACGGTGTGGGAGGACGTGGACCTCGGCGCGGACCCGGACGGGTGGTTCGAGTACTGCGAGAAGCAGGGTGAGTCCGTGGGAATCACCGAGCTCGCGTTCGAGTTTAGGAAACAAAAGTGAACGCGACGCGGAGCGAGACGCGAAGAGGATGATCGGCGATCTCGATCGCGTGTACCGCTACTACTTTTACCGCTACGAACTACCCCGCGTGCTTCTTCGCCGCGCGCCGCGTCACCCGGTGAAGAACCGAATGAACTTGCCCATTTTGTACAGCACGTAAAACCCGAGGAACACGAACAAACAGAAAAACACCAGGACCACGAGGTGGCCGCCGCCGCTGTGCTTGAACGCTTTATCGATTTTTCGTTTCGCATCCTTCATCGCCGACCCCGCGCTGGCCATGCTTTGTTCCAGCTGATCGATGAGCTTGCCCCGAATGTTGCTCTCGTCGTGTATCGCGCCGGTCATCTGTTTCAACATGCTCACCTTGCCGTGCAGCTTATCCACCTCGTCGTCGATGTCGAAGTCCACGGGCATCTGAAGCTGTACCTCCCCGGAATGCCCGCGTCCCCGAGCTCCAAGACCACCCGCGCTGTACCCGGGAGGGTACACCCCGTTATACGCCATCGCGCGTCGCGGTCGGTCGCCGCGGGCGAAGCACGTGGTCGACTGCGGGCGATCCCGACGAAAGCGCGTGCCTCGCTCCCACCGCGCTGACAGCAGTGGCCTCGGAAGCCTCGGAATTTGACTTCTGGCGCATTTTCGCGCAGTCGAGAAAGTTGCGTGATTGCGCCCGGAAGAGCGTCGCGCCTGTCACTCTGTTGGGCGCGCCTCCTTGCCACATCCGGGCCGCCGTCATGCCCGAGACCGGCGAGCAGATCGCCACGGCGTTCGCCACGAAGCTCGCGGGGCTCAACTCCACGTCTCAGGTGCGTCTCCCGGACGAGCGACACGTCGCGATGCCTGAGGCGACGCATCCACGGGTCCGAGAGAATCCGACCCGACGCGATTCCGATCGCTGACCGCGCCCCCGTCTTTCCCACCGCGCCTTTCCTCCCTTTCCGCAGAGCATCGAGACTTTGTCGCACTGGTGCGTGTTCCACCGCAAACGCGCCAAGGCCCTGGCGCCGGTGTGGCAGAAAGAGCTCCGAGCCGCGCCCGGGAAGCGCAAGCTCAGTTTCCTGTACCTCGCGAACGACGTGTTGCAGAACTCGCGGAAAAAAGGGAGCGAGTGGATCGAGGCGCTGTGGCCCAAGATGGAATGGGCGATGAAACACACACTGAGGGCGACGTCGGACGAGAAGACGGCCAAGTCGTGCGCGAAACTCGTCAAGGTGTGGCTGGACAGGAGAATCTTCGGAAGCCGGTCGCTCGAGGGGTGGCTCGACGCGAGCGCCGGGGTTGACGACGCCGACGCCGCCGCCGCGTCGGATGCGGCGGCGGCGGATGCGGCGGCGGCGGCGGCGGCGCGCGCGCCTCTGGTCGTGCGCCGCAAAGAGGAGCGTTTGACCGAGATCCCCGCGGCTTTGACCGGCAAGAACGCGGCTCTGGCGAAGGCGCTCGAGGCTGCGGAGAAGGCCATCGCCGCGCTCAAAGACGCGGACAAAACGTGCGCGGCGGACCTGCGCGACGATGTGCTCGCCGACGGTTTCGTGGACACAGCGGCGGACCCCGAGGACGCCAAGCGCAAGATCCAGGCGGCCGAGTCCGCGCTCGCGGCGCGCCGCGAGGCGCTGGAGGAGAGCTCGCGTTTGCGCACGGAGGCCGCGCGCCTGGCGCGCGAGGTGTGTGAGGCGCACGAGGCGGCCGCCGCGAGCGAGAGCGAGGCGCTCGAGGCGAGCGCGGGCGTCGCCGTCAAGGTGGCGACGCTCCGCATGAAAGCCACGAAGCGCGCGGCGGCGGCGATGGCGGTGGCGGCGGCGGCGGAGGCGGCGGGCGTCAACAAGTCGCGCCCGGGGCTCGAGCCGCCGCCGACGGCGGCGGTCGCACAGACGGCACCGGACGCAAACCATGAACCGCCCGAGGAGGAGTACGTTCCTGAGCCCACGGCCGGCGAGGAGGAGTACGTGCCCGAGGAGGTCCCGCAGGAGGGCGCGGCGCCGGATCTCGAGCAGCTCCTCGCCGCCGGCGCGAGCGACCCCGAGGTGCTCGCGCAGGCGCTCGCGGCGCTCCCCGCGGACCAGCGCGAGGCGTTCGAGGCGCAGCTCAAGGATGCGGGCGTGATGTGAGTCATGGCAGCGCGTGTCAACGCGCGTGGGGAGATATCGTGCGATGATGCGCCACCGGAACTCGGAACTGAATCGTTTTTGACATGAGACAAACCCCCGGAGAGTCGCCGCGCTCTTTTATTTCACTACTCCACCGTTTCACCGGTTCTTTTCCTGTTTCAGGATCTCCTTGACGATCTGCTTCGCCATCTTCTTCGCGGACGCGCGCTCGACCGCGCGCGCCGCCGCGCGTCCGCCGCTCACGCGCCTGTGCGGGGTCACCCCGAACGCCTCCATCACGAGCCGCCACCGCCGGGCGAAACCCGCGCACCCGCTGTATCGCCAGACGAGCGACCGGAACCAAACGCCGACGCGCGTGTTCCTACAAACAAACGCCACGACGCACAAAACCGCCACCGCGATGAGACGCAACGCGCCGTCTACCAGCGCTGCCGCGAGAACAAACGCGATGTCTGTCTCGTCGTGTTTAGCCCGCCCCCGGTCGTGTCCCTCCCCTCTGTTGTCCCCTGACTTAACAAGCCACATCTCCTCCGCTCTCTGGAGCTCCTTCAGCCTTAACGCCGCGCGTTTGTCCATCTCCGGAGATACGAGCAGTTGGCGGAACAGAGCCTTCGCCGCCGCCGCGTCCGCGCGATCTCCCGCGGGGGGATCGCGTTTGGAGGTTTCCGAGGGCAGAGGACACTTAGAGTCGCTGCTCTCGTCCACGAACGGACCCGCGAAGCGCGCCAGCAGCGCCTCGCCGGCGCGCATCGCGCCCGCCTCGAACCCGGCGGTGCCCGCTCTTCTGTACATAGACACGGTCTCGGCGCCGCACCGCGACGCGCCGTCCGGCGGGCGGCACGCGAACGCGTTGGCGCCGAGGAGCGCCGCCGCGGGCATCTTGTGTGCCGCCTCGGGCGCGTCCGCGGCGAGCGCCAGCGCCTCCGCGGCGGCTCGGCGCGAGGCGTCCTTGGACGCCTCCGCGGACAGCCCGGAACTCGCGGCGGCGACGTCGTCGGCGCACGCGCCGGCGGCCAGGCAGCATCCCAACGCCAGCAGTTCCGGGAAACGCAGCGCCGCGGTCGCGACGACGGCGCGGTAGTTGTCCGCCACGGCGTTCGCGCCCGTCGCGCTCGGCGACGCGTCGCCGTCCGAATCTGCCCGAGCCCGCGTCGCCGCGGCGCGCGCGTCCGCGAGGAACGCGGAGAGCTTCGGGTCCTCCGCCAGCGCCGGAAGCACCGTGGTGGCGCAGAAAGCCTCCGTCTCCGCGCACGCGGCCGCGCCCATCGCGGTGAGCCCGAACGATCTCGACCGCGCATCGGGCGTCCCGTCCGCGGCCGACGCCGACGCGAGGAGCGCGAGCGTCACCGCCGTCGCCAGCATCGCGCGCCTCCCCAAACCTCGCGCGCCTCTCACGCGACACATCGCGGGAGAGCACCGCCGCTTCGATCTGAGACTTCGACGTCAACATTCCGAGTTTTGGTCTCGCCGTGTTTTCTCGCAATTTCGCCGTTGCGTCCACAAGAGCAGTCGGGCCAATCGGGGAGTCACAAACCCTCCATCAGAATGTGGGGCGCTGAGAGATTCGCGCGAAAAGTTGATGACTCAGCTTCGCCAATTACGTAGCTGACGGCACGCGCGTGACCGAACGCGACGGCCGACACACACGACCGCGCGGCACACCACGCCGTCGCACCAAACACGCGTAACGGGACGTCCGTCACGCGCACACAGCGAAGCCTGCGCCGCCTCGAAGCGCGCGACTCGACGCGAGACGAAGCCGCGTTCCATCAGCACACGTGCTCTTGCCGAACGCACGAGCGACACGCGACATGGCCCACTCCGAGCTCAAGGCGTACTCGTCGGACGAAGAGATCGAAGAATCCGACGAAGAGCAGATCATGTGCGTGTGCGCACCTTTGCTCGCCCCCGACGCGGCGATCGAGCCGACGCAAGATCTCCCCGCGGTCGTGTCCCGCAGATGCGCTCGAACGCTTTCACTGCCATGTCAGCTCGCCTCGTCCGTAACCGCCCATTTCACGTGTCTGACCCGTTCTTCCTCCCCTCTCGAACGCAGCGAGATCGCGCAACACCCGAAACTGACACCCGGGATGCGCCGGGTGGACTCCCTGGAGCTCCACCGGCTGAGGGTTCCCACGCGCGCGCCACGACGGAGGTCGCGGCTCGAGCCGAAAGAGCCCTCCTCGCCACCGTCTTCGTGGAAGATCTTCTCCATCCTCGGACTCTCGCACGCCGTCAAGGCGTGAGCGCGCGTTCGGAGGGGCGGGTGATTTAATTTTTTCCGGCGACGGACGCGCTGGAGCGAGACTTCGCATCGATCGCGTCGCGCGCGCGATCGAGATTGTAACACCGACTGTATTCGTACCGCACTCCGACGCGCGAAAAAAACGAGACGTCTTTAGACGTCGACGAGAAGAGTCGTGAAAGACTATTTTAGTATGAGCGCTTCCAACGCCGCGCCGGCGTCCTCGTTACAAAAGAAAAAATACGCGAGCGCGTCCCGCTCGCCGCGCGCTCTCCGCCGCGCGCTTTCGCCTAAAAAATCAAACGTTTTTTCGTGAACCAGGTTCAGCGATGTTCAGATGTCCACCTCGCCCGAGATGTTGAGCGCGGCGGCGGCGGTGTTGACGTCCTTGTCTCCTCTGCCGGAGCAGTTGAGCACCACCTTCTGGCCCTTCTTGAGCGTGGGCATGAGCTTCTCGAGGTACGCGAACGCGTGCGACGTCTCCAGCGCGGGGATGATCCCCTCCATGCGCGAGACGCGCACGAACGCGTCCAGCGCCTCCTCGTCCGTCACCGCGTGGTACTCAGCACGGCCGAAGTCCTTGAGGAACGAGTGTTCGGGGCCGATGCCGGGGTAGTCCAGCCCCGCGCTGATGGAGTGCGGCTCGATGATCTGCCCCTCTTCATCCTGGATGAGGTACGAAAACGACCCGTGCAGCACGCCGGGCTTGCCCAGCGTGAGCGTCGCGGCGTGCTTCTGCCCCGGGCCCATGCCCTCGCCAGCAGCCTCGACGCCCACCAGCTTCACGTCCTCGTCGTCCACGAACTCGTGGAACAGGCCCATCGCGTTGGACCCGCCCCCCACGCACGCCACCAGGTAATCGGGCTTACCGCCCCACTTCTCCAGCGCCTGCGCGCGCGTCTCGCGACCGATGCACGCGTGGAAGTCTCTGACCATCATGGGGTACGGGTGCGGCCCCGCGACGGAGCCGAGGATGTAGTGCGTCGTCTCGACGTTCGTGACCCAGTCGCGGATCGCCTCGGAGGTGGCATCCTTAAGCGTCGCCGTGCCCGCGCGCACGGGCGTGACCGTGGCGCCGAGCAGGCGCATGCGGAACACGTTCAGCTTCTGGCGCTCCATGTCCGCGGCGCCCATGTAGATGATGCACTCCAGCCCGAAGCGCGCGCACACGGTCGCGGTGGCGACGCCGTGCTGACCCGCGCCCGTTTCGGCGATGATGCGCTTCTTGCCCATCTTCTTAGCGAGAAGCGCCTGGCCGACGGCGTTGTTGATCTTGTGCGCGCCGGTGTGGTTCAGATCCTCGCGCTTGAGGTAGATGTCCGCGGTGCCGTAGTGCTCGGTGAGGCGCTCAGCGAAATACAGGGGGTTCGCGCGCCCGACGTAGTCCTTCAGGATGGACGCGAGCTCGGTCTGCGAGGCGAGACGCGGAGACAGAGAAGGTGGGAAAGTGAGCGGAGCGTCAGCGTCTCGCGGCGCGTTTCCGACGTTGGAAAACTCGTCATCGGCGTGTCTTTTCAGTCTGGGAAAAACGTGCCTCGACCGAGAGATAGGGTCGATCCCGTCGCGATCGCGCACGCGTCGACGCCCGTCGCGACGTCGCTCGTCGTCGCTCGCGGGCACGCGCGAGACGCGAAGCGGCCGCATCGCGTGAGTCGTGTGTGTCTATCTCGCGTCCGCGTACGTACCTGGAACTGCTCGTCCGACGCGAGCGCGGCGTACTCCTTCTCCAGCGCCTGGAGCGCGGGGATGAGCGTCTCGGGGACGTACTTGCCGCCGTAATCGCCGAAGCGACCGGTCTCATCGGGGCGCTTGACGTCCTTGATCGACGCCTTGGGCGGGTCAACGATCGCGGCGCGAGTCGTGGTGTTCACGCGGCGCGCGGGGGCGACGGTGCGGCGCGTGGCGCGCGCGCCGCGCACGGCGGCGCGGGCGGACAGGGCCCCGTGGGGAGCGGTCACGGCGGAGGCCATGGTCTCGGGTCGTGCGTGGGAACGGGCGCGACGAAGGGCTTCGACGGCCTGGGAGGTTCGAGACGAGGCTCGAAGAGACCGAAGCCTGAGCGGTGCGACGGTCGTGCGTGAAGCGACGACGTGCGCGTGTGCGTGTGGGTCGAGGAGCGCGAGCGCGCTTCGGGTGACGTCGCGAAATCTCCATCCCGCACCGCGTCGAACTCGCGACGTGGCCACGAGACGCGATCTGCGTGCACAACTGGCGGAGATCGTAAGGGGTCGGAGGCTACCAGTGTGAGCAGTCTCAAAAACTCTCAAAAAAAAAGAGAAAGAGAACTCGAATAAACCGTCATTCTTGGGTCTGGATGACTGACTGACCAGGCCAGTTGACTGCGGTTGCAAAAAGTCCGGAAGGTCGAGAAAATAGTCGGCGCGCGAAAACGCGAGATCTGCGCGCGCGCGTGCCGCAGTCGATCCGACGCGCACGCCCTTCGGCGATGTCGACCGAAGAGACCGCGCCCCCCCCCGCCGCCGAGGCGGCGGAGACCCCCGCCCCCGAGGCCTCTCCGGCGGAGCCCGCCTCCTCCGAGACCACCTCCGCGGCCGTGGACGCCGCGGCGGATGCTCTGGAGAAGGTTGGCGTCGCCGAGCCCGCCGACCCAGACGCGCCGGACGCGCCCGACCTGGCGCTCAAGTCCGAGGTGCTGGTGGAGCAGGAGGAGACTGTGGTGGAGAAGAAGGTGGTGGACGACACGCCGTACGCGAGCGCGAAGTCGTTCGAGGAGCTGGGTTTGTCCGCGGAGCTCCTGCAGGGCCTGTACAGCGAGATGAAGTTCGAACGCCCGTCGAAGATCCAGGGCGAGACCCTGCCGATGATCCTGACACCGCCGCACAGGAACCTCATCGCGCAGGCGCACAACGGGTCGGGTAAGACGACGTGTTTCACGCTCGGTATGCTGAGCCGCGTCGACCCGAACTTGCAAGCTCCGCAGGCGCTGTGCATCTGCCCCACGCGCGAGCTCGCGATCCAGAACATGCAGGTGATGGAGAAGATGGGCAAGTACGCGAAGATCTCCATCGCGTACACGGCGGATCCGCGGTGGGCGGACCGCGTCTCGAAGCGGGACAAGGTGGTGGACCAGGTGGTGATCGGCACGCCCGGCAAAGTGCTGGGGTGGATGCGCGAGAAACAGCTCAACTGCGCGACGATGAAGATCCTCGTGTTCGACGAGGCGGACCAGATGATGGACACCGACGGCCACCGCGTGGACTCGCTGAAGATCATGAAACACCTGAAGAGCTCCACGAAGGTCATGCCGCAGGTTCTGCTGTTCAGCGCGACGTTCAACGAGCGCGTCAAGGACTTCAGCACCAAGGTGGTCCCGAACGCGAACCAGATCTTCCTGCCCGCGCACGAGCTCTCGTTGGACGTCATCAAGCAGTACCGCGTGAACGTGGAGTCCACCGAGGCGAAGGAGATTCTGCTCAAGGAGAAGATCTTCCCGTGCTGCGACAAGATCGGGCAGACCATCATCTTCGTGCGCACGCGCGAGGGGTGCAAGCGCTTGATGCGCGCGATGAACGAGGCGGGGTACAAGTGCACGGCGATCGAGGGCGGGATGGACCACGCCGACCGCGACCGCGTCGTGAAGGAGTTCCGCGACGGCCTCACGAAGATCCTCATCTCCACCGACGTGCTCAGCCGCGGCCTCGACGTCTCCACGGTGACGCTCGTGATCAACTACGACATGCCCGTGGAGCACAGCAACCCGCGCGCGCCCAACTTCGAGACCTACCTGCATCGTATCGGCCGCTCGGGGCGCTTCGGGAAAAAGGGCGCCGCGTTCAACCTGCTGCTCGGCGCGGACGAGCGCGCCGTCCTGGACTCCATCGCCGACCACTTCGACCACCCCGTGCCGGAGGTGAAGTTCGAGGACGACGACGCGTTCGAGACTGTGCTGGAGGAGGCGGGGCTCATGAGCAAGGAGGAGGAGGTGTGAGAGGTAACGTAACAACACGAGAGAGAGGTGTCGTAACATAACGGGTTTAGGAGTCGAGCATTGTCGAGCAGTCGAGGCGATCATGCATGAAGAAGTCGTCGAAGCGGAGTCGTCTCTCGACGCCGCGCGTCGTCTCTCGACGGCGTTTTCGATTGAAGCGTTCTTACATATGAATACGTCGACGTGCTAATCATCGCCGTGGTGCTATGCGCGCGCGCGGACTTCAGCTCGCCGCGGTGCGTCGCCCATCTCGCTCGCCGCCGCGCCGGCTCGTCAATCGCACTTGTGGCAGTCATCCTCGCAGTGCTTCGTCTCGACGTGCACGTGCGAAGGCTTGACCGCGGTCTTCGCCAGGACCTCGGGGTCGACGCTCATACCCACCGCGCGCATCAGTCGAGGCTTGAGCCACCGCCAGGTGAACCACTCCTTCTTGATGGACCGGAGGTACCCGCGCTGGTGCGCCATGCCGATGAGGAAAGGCACGAGCGCGTGCAGGGGGACGCAGCATGGCCCGAGGCATATCACCACCATCGCGACCGCGCGAGAAGAAATAATGAGAGGCGCGGTGCGCAGGTGCGCAAGGGAAAAGCCGAGCTCAGGCACGGCGCGTCCCAGAAACTCACACAGATTATTGGGGCGAATTAAACCGACTTTCTTGAGTCATTTTCGGTCGCGAAATAATGCTCGGTTGGTGTTACAAAAAACCTTCCGATTACTACGCCTCGGCAGTATCCGACGCTCCGGAGCCCGCGCGGGTCTGGAGCGATGGGCGGCGAGGTGACGATGCCCGCGTCGGAGGACCGCGCCGAGCACGTGAGCCTGCTGCGGTGGCAGCTCGAGCCCGAGTCCGCGCGCACGGCGCGGGTCACGAAGCAGTCGCCCGTCCCGGTGACGGCGTTCCTGACGTGCGCGGCGCTCTTCTTCACCGCGTGCGTGGGCGTGCTGGTGGTGGGCTCGCGCCCCGCGGTCCCCGGCGTGGTGCTGCCCCTGAGCAGCCTGCAGTCGCGGCGCGACGCGTCCGCGGCGGGCGAGCGCGCGCTCATGGAGTCCCTGCGCTTCGACGAGCGCTGGTACGACCAGGGGAACACGCTCGATGCGATCAAGATCGACCACGAGCGTGAGGGGTTGGGCGCGACGTCGCAGGCGGATTTCCCCACGCAGGCCGGGTTCGAGGCGTGGCGCGGCGCACCGTACTGGCAGCACTTCCGTGAGATTCCCGTCAGCTTCAACAGGCCCGCGAAGGAGATGCGGGACGAGCCGCTGGTGGTCGTCGGGCACGCCACCGACCGCGGCGACGCGCCGCTGTGGCTGAGCAGCCTGCGGCGGCACGCTCTGCCGGCGGCGACGTCCGGGGAGGGCACGTGGTGGCACGGCGACGAGGACAAGAGGATGGGGCTGAAAGCCGCGCTGATCACACTCCAGGGGCTGAACGAGGGAAGAGAAGAGGGGCACGAACGGATGCGAGAGGATGCTCTCGAGAGCGGATTCGGCGGGGAAAGTACGCGCGAAAGAGGAACGGGGAACGATCCCGTCGTCGCGTTCACGGATACCGCGGATGCGCTCTTCGCGTGCGACGCGCGCGAGATGCTTTTACGGTTCGAGGCGGCGGACGCGGACGTGCTGATTTCTAGGGAGGGGGACGGCGGCGCGATCATCGGTCGCGCGTCCAAGATGCTCGAGCTCGTGCGGGACTTCGAGTCGTTCCTGGAGGAGGCGAAGACGCCGGAGCGCGGAAAGTCGCTCGGCGCGGGCGCCGCCTGGTCCGACTTTTACAAGTCGTGCGCGCCGACAAAGGACGCCTCCGCCTCCGCGCAGCTGTACGACGACCGCGTGTGCCTGAGCAGGTACCTCTCCGAGCGCGCCGCCGCCGGCGACGCGCGCGTGAAGCGTGATGTGCGCGGGTCGTTGCTCGAGACCGTGGGCGGCGCGGACGCCAGACGCGAGACCCTCGCGGCGGCGCCGTGCGTGTTCCACTTCTCCGACCCGACGACCAAGGCGCTCATGAAACCGATGGCCGCGAAGTTCCCGGGGGTGCTCGTGTGATGCCCCCTCCGCATAGCGTTTATTTTAGATGATGTTTGATTCCATACACACACACACAAACAGTTTCTGGCGTCGCGAACCGACGCGTGCGCCCGGAAGCACGCGTGGACTGGCGGCGGGGGCGGCGCGGGGCCACGGCGCGCGCGCGCGCGAAGGAAAAAATCGAAATTGGCGTTTTTTTCCCCGAAAAACGAGGCCGAGACGAAGCGACGCGCATCACTTGATGGCGGGCGCGGGCGCCGACCCGACCGATGGGTCGTCCCCTCTCCTAGCGTTGCTGGGCACGGCGGAGGGCGACACCGCGGTCACCGCGTACGTCGCGTCGCTCCACCCCGCGGGAGCGCGGGTCTCGAAGCCGGACGTCAAGCGGTTCCCGCCCAGCTGCGCGTACGTCAATCACAAGGCGATCGGCCTTTCGCTGTGCTACGAGGCGGGCGTGCTAGACGCGATCCACCTGTACGCGGACGGCGTGGACGGGTTCGCGGGGTTCCCGGGGGAAGCGCCGCACGGCTTGTGCGTCGCGGGCGAGAAAAGCACGGGGAGATCCGTGGTGGAGGCGCTGGGCGAGCCCACCTCCAAGGGCACGGCGGGGGGATTCGTGTTTGTGCAGTACGACGCGCTGGGCGTGAAACTCGACCTGGAGGCGGCGGACTGGGAAACCCCGGACGCGCGCGTGCGGTGCGTGTCGCTGTGGTCCACGTAGCGACGCGCGACATTGAGCTCGCGCGACCGCGTCTGGGCCCGGAAACAAAGCAGAGCGCGCGATCGAGAGAAGAGCGAGAGCGTGAGACGAG
>ENA-OUOG01000089-OUOG01000089.1-marine-metagenome-genome-assembly--contig:-NODE-89-length-106420-cov-8.382197_pt1 | contig 106420 bp, 103 predicted proteins | sample MGYA00248635_ERZ508505 | MGnify/ENA primary metagenome ERZ508505 (study PRJEB26176, sample SAMN06267871) | marine metagenome | isolation source: Saanich Inlet, British Columbia, Canada | place: Pacific... | reverse complement strand
GAGTCTTTCAGAGCGACCGAGCAGAGATATAATGTTGGTGATGTCAACTTTGTGGACTACGAGGTGGCAAGTAACAATCTCTTTGCGGCAAGAACCGACCTTGTTCGTGCAAAATACGAGTACATTTTTAGAGTGAAGATTTTAGATTTTTATTTAGGTAACCCAATAACATTAGATTAAGAAGAAGATGACGAAGAAGAAAAAAGGATCAAATAAGATCGTTTGGATTTTACTAGTATTAGTAGTGCTAATACTAGTATTCGCGATTGTTGGAAAGCAGGCAGGTGTTATTGGTGGAGCGAAAACCATTAAAGTTGAATTTGCGGAAGCAAGTCGTGTAACCATTGTTGAGAAAGTCACTGCTTCTGGTGTAGTTCAGCCAGTAACTGAAATCTCAATTAGTCCAGATGTGGCAGGAGAGATTATCGAATTGAATGTTGAAGAAGGAGATGATGTAGTTGAAGGAATGATTTTAGTGAAAATCAGACCTGATAACCTCCAATCGGCTTTAGATAGAACTAGGGCAAACCTAAATCAGCAAAAAGCTAATTTGGCGTCCTCTAAGGCGAGTAAATTTCGAAGCGAAGCACAGTTAAAGCAATCGGAATTGGCCTTTAATAGGGCTGAAGGTCTAAGAAAGGAAAAAGTAATTTCAGAAGCTGATTATGAGACTGCTAAAGCAAACTATGAAGTAGCGAAGTTTAATTTAGAAGCAGCAGTGCAGAGTGTAAACGCTGCAGAGTTTATCATCAAATCTAGCCAAGCTACAGTTGAAGAAGCAGAAGAGAATGTAAGGTTGACTACAGTAAGAGCTCCTTCGACAGGAACAATCTCTAAGTTGAATGTGGAGCAAGGAGAACGTGTGGTAGGTACACAACAAATGGCTGGTACTGAAATGATGAGACTTGCTGATCTTAATCAAATGGAAGTACAGGTTGACGTGAATGAGAACGATATCATTCGTGTAAATGAAGGTGATACGGCTATTATCGATGTGGATTCTTATTCTGCTATGGATAAGAAGTTTAAAGGAGTAGTCACAGCAATCGCTAATACGGCCAATCCTAAAACCTCTCCTGATGCAGTAACCGAATTCAAAGTAGAAATTCGGATCTTAAATGATAGTTTCGGTGATTTACTTTCAGAGATTCAAGGACCATCTCCATTCAGACCAGGTATGACAGCAAGCGTTGAGATTATTACCACCACTAAATCGAATGTATTATCGGTCCCATTAGCATCAGTGACGACTAGAAACCCCAAGCTGGAAAAGGCGAATGCTAAAAAAGGTTTTGGTGACGACAAAGAGGAAGAAGAGCCAAGGGTTACAAACGCCAATACTAAACCTATAGAGAAAGAGGACATCAAGGAAGTAGTCTTCATTAATGATGGTGGGACAGCAAAAATGGTCGAAGTAACAACTGGGATTAGTGATTACGATAATATTGAAATACTGTCTGGCTTGAGTGAGGGTGATCAAGTGATTTCTGGTCCATTCTTCGTAGTCTCTAAGAGACTCAAGACAGGTGACTTAGTAGAAGCAACGGCTGATAAAAAGCCAGCTTCATCATCTAAATAAGTCAAACCGAATATATAGGACTTTAAAATTGGGGCGAGTAGCCCCTTTTTTATTGAAAGGACTTTAATTCCTTATAGAGTCTATTTAGGGGTAAGCCCATGACGTTGTAATAGTCTCCCTCTATTTTGCTAATACCGATCATTCCTAGCCATTCCTGAATGCCATAGGCGCCAGCTTTGTCATAAGGCTTATAGGAATCTATGTAGTAGTTTATATCCTCAGGACTGAGTTGGTCGAAAGTTACAGCTGTAATTTCCGTAAAGCTTATTTTTCTCTCATTTGTCCTCAAGCAGACACCAGTGGCAACTTGATGAGTTCTGCCTGACAAACTTTCAATCATTGATAGAGCTTCAGTTCTATTATCCGCTTTTTCTAAAATTTTGGAATCTATCACAACGGTAGTGTCGGAGGTTATAACAAGCTCATCAGCTGCGATTTCTCCTATTGCGTCAGATTTCTTAAGCGCTAAGTATTCGGCAACTTCAAGTGGTTCAAGGGTGTTAGGGAAAGATTCATCAATGGGGTTTAGACGAACCTCGAAATCTAAGTCTAAGCTTTTGAGCAAAGCTTGTCTTCTAGGAGATTTAGAAGCCAGGATCAAGCGGTAATTCAAACTCATCATTTTTTATTGATCCAAACAGATAACCGCAAATTACTTTGGGATAAAAGTATGTTGATTTTTGTGGAAGCGTATAACCTGAGTAACAGACCTGTTTTACAGTATCCATATTAATCTCTTGCGTAATAATAGCGAATTGCGCATCACCTCTTATCGTTTTGGTAAGGCAACTGGCAAAATTCCTTTCGAAGGTTATATTAGTCGATTTTCTTTGATCTTTACCAATGATACCTAGGGCCTTTTCAATAATGAAGTAGTGCATTACTGTAAGGTCTAGTTTTTTGATTACATCAGGGAAATTCCATTCCATGCGATCAAGTGCTTCAGGCTTTAACCTAACCTTATAAGCTTCTTCACCAAACAGTAAACCAAAGGCCCAAGGTTTGCCTAAAATAATCTCTGTTACATCGTTCGGATTCTCTAATGGCATTATGACAAAGTTGGGCTCAAGTTTTTTGAGAAAATCATCCTTATCAAAACCAGCAAGGTCACTTATTAAACGATGTGTCGGAAGAATCCTCAAGTCATCGGTTTCACCATTTGTGAGGTACATCATGTGATAGTGGTATCCTTCACTACCCAAATTAGCTTCACCTTTGTCGATCAATTCTTTTCGATATAAAATAGAACTTTCCAACCTGTGGTGTCCATCAGCTAGGATTATTTTCTTCTTGCCTAGCTTATCGATAAACTTTTGAATTACACTTCTATCGTGAATAACAGATAGGACATCACGTACACCTTGATAATCTTCAGTCTCATAGATAGGGTTTTTCATGCTCTCATCCATGTATTTCTCTAATTCGAAAGTAGGATCAAAATATAGGCCATGCGTTGGACTAACATTTAATTCGGTGGCTCTCAGAACTTCAACGCGATCTGAGACTGAGTGAGGAATTGTGTTCTCATGTCGTAATATACCAGAATCGGGTTGGCCCCAATCTGTCGCTTCTATAAAGCTTATGAACCCTTTCCTAATATAACTTTTGGAACTTCCCGCTAAGGAGAAATACTGATAATAGACATAAATACCAGGTAATGGATCTTGTTCAATCACCCCGCTAGCTTTCCACTTTGCAATGGTTGCCTGTGCGTGGTCGGGAGTCTCTCCATGCAGCGGCACACTTAAATGAATACTATTATGTGGGTGCTCGTATAGTGCATCTCGCTGTTTTTGAGAAATCACATCAAAAAGAGGAGAGATTAAATTCTCAATATTGGCAGATAGTTCCTTATTATATCTCCACGCACGGAAAGGTAGAATGTTAGCCATTATTATTGCTTAGCCCTTAGTTTCCATTTGCTCAATTTTTCACTTCCGTTGAGAGGCTCATTTCCATTTGATTTTTCATGAAGAATATGTGCAGCCAAAGCAATTGCAAGCGCTTCTTTTTCAGTTGAGTTATCATTCAATGCTTCTGGTGTGAAGTATTTATCGACAAACTTTGTGTCAAAGTTACCACTGATGAATGCATCATGCCTTAAAGCAAAATCGCAAAAATCTAATGTTGTCGCTACTCCAGAGATTTGGTATTCATCAATAGCCCTTAGCATTCTTAACCTTGCTTGCTCTCTATTGGCACCGTGGGTGATCAGTTTGGAGATCATTGGATCATAGTAAATAGGTATTTCCATTCCTTGTTCATAGCCATCATCCACGCGAACACCTGGGCCTTGAGGGACAACATAAGTGTTCAAAGTCCCTGTATCGGGAAGAAAGTTTTCTCTTGGGTTTTCAGCATAAACCCTGACTTCCATAGAATGACCATTGATTTTCAAATCCTCTTGCTTAAAGCCAATGGCTTTACCTTCGGCAATAAAGATCTGTTCTTTTACCAAATCAATACCTGTAATCTCTTCCGTTACAGGGTGTTCAACTTGAAGACGCGTATTCATTTCTAGGAAGAAGAAGTCTAAGTTTTCATCCATAATGAATTCCACGGTACCAGCCCCGTAGTATCCACAAGCTTTTGCAACTCCGACAGCGGCCTCGCCCATTTGTTTTCGTTTCTCAGGAGTAATCACCGAAGAAGGTGCTTCTTCAATTACTTTTTGATGCCTTCTCTGAATTGAACATTCTCTTTCAAAAAGGTAGAGTATGTTTCCATGTTGGTCTCCTAGGATTTGTATTTCAATGTGCCTCGGGGAGCTGATGTATTTTTCAACAAAAACAGATGAATCGCCAAAAGCCGATTTTGCTTCGCTCATTGCGCGCAGCATTTGGCTTTCTAGTTCTTCAGCCTGTTCAACAACACGCATTCCTTTACCACCACCACCGGCACTTGCCTTAATTAATACAGGGTAGCCAATCTCATTAGCAATGGATTTTGCTTCTTCAACTTCTGTGACCGCATGGTTTACTCCAGGAACCATCGGGATGTCATACTTGGCAACCGCGTTTTTGGCAGCTAACTTGTCACCCATCACCTCAATAGCATGAGTAGACGGACCAATAAAAGTTATTCCATGGTCTTCCACTTGTTTGGCGAAGCCTGAATTCTCAGAAAGAAAGCCATATCCAGGGTGAATTGCATCGACATTCAGCTCTTTGCAAACATCTAATATTCTTTTTGTATTGAGATAAGATTCAGAAGAAGCGGGTGGACCAACGTTGACGGCTTCGTCTGCATAAGCAACGTGAGGAGAGGCAGAATCTGCATCGCTGTAGATCGCTACAGTCTTGATTCCCATTTCTTTAGCGGTTCGCATTACACGAATGGCAATTTCTCCGCGATTTGCAATAAGTATTTTATGAATTTTTTTTGAGGTCATATCTCTAGTTAATCAGCATGCAATGCTAATTAATAATAATCGCAATGAGAACCAATCAATGTGTTATATGTACTCTAATTTTTGATAAATGGTCTTTATAGTGTTATCTTCGTAACTGGTTTTAGCAATTCTAAAACTTCTCATACTTAAAGACAGAATACGTTGGATTTATTTGAAAAGCTACTGACTAACCGAGGCCCTTTAGGGAAACATTCTGATGTTTCTGAAGGATACTTTATGTTCCCAAAATTAGAGGGTGAAATTGCCCCTCGCATGAAGTTTATGGGCAAGGAAGTGTTAACCTGGAGTTTAAATAATTATTTAGGACTTGGTAATCACCCTGAAGTAAGAAAAGTGGATGCTCAGGCAGCTGCTGATTGGGGCATGGCCTATCCTATGGGTGCCAGAATGATGTCTGGTAACACAAAATACCATGAGCAACTGGAGCAAGAGCTTGCCACTTTTGTTAGTAAAGAGGCGGGTTTATTGTTGAATTATGGTTACCAAGGCATATTATCTATTATTGATGCTGTTGTTGATCGTAAAGATGTAATCGTATACGATGCCGAGTCACATGCTTGTATTGTTGACGGAGTGAGATTACACATGGGTAAACGTTTTGTTTTCCCTCATAATGATATTGCAAACTTAGAGAAGCAGCTTGAAAGAGCGACTAAGTTGACGAATGAGACCGGTGGTGGGATATTAGTGATTACTGAAGGTGTATTCGGAATGTCGGGTAACCTCGGAAAGCTAAGAGAAATAGTTGCACTAAAAGAGAAATTCCAGTTTAGACTTCTTGTTGATGATGCACATGGTTTTGGTACTGTCGGTAAGACGGGTGCTGGAGCGGGTGAAGAATTGAATTGTCAAGATGATATTGATATTTACTTCTCTACTTTTGCCAAGTCGATGGCGGCTATTGGAGCCTTTGTTGCAGGTAATAAGGAGATTGTTAAGTTCTTAAAGTACAACTTGCGTTCTCAGATTTTTGCTAAGTCATTACCAATAGCGTTCGTTATTGGTGGTTTGAAGCGACTTCAAATGTTAAGGGATAACCCTGAACATAAAGACAAGTTATGGACAATAGTGAATGCACTTCAAAGTGGTTTGAAAGAGAAAGGGTTCAGTATTGGTACAACTGAGTCACCAGTAACTCCGGTAGTTCTTAATGGAACGGTAGGAGAGGCTGCTGCGCTAAGTAAAGACCTAAGAGAGAACTTTGGTATCTTCTGTTCAGTTGTAATTTATCCTGTAGTACCTAAGGGGACTATTATATTGAGATTAATTCCAACGGCATCACATTCTTTAGCAGATGTCGAAGAAACAATTGCAGCATTCGAAGCTATTAAAGGGAAGTTAGCTACGGAAGAATACAAAAAACAGGAACTAGCATTGGCATTTGGTGAGTAAAATCAAAAATAAGTGCCTTCACTGTTGATAGTAGAACATTTTGCCTTATATTGTGAACAGTTAGACATTATTATCAACAACCTTAAAACACGATAAATATGAGTCAGTTTAGTAAAGTTCAAGATTTAGTAAATTCTTTAGAAGGCGATTTCGAAAAGTTCTACGACAAAGGAAATCAAGCTGCAGGTACTAGAGTTAGAAAAGGAATGCAAGACCTTAAGAACCTAGCACAAGAAATTAGAATTGACGTTCAGAACAAAAAAAACGGTTAAGAAATTAACTTCCAGTTAAAAAAGGCTTCGACTTGTCGAAGCCTTTTTTATGCCTTTTACTTTAATAAATCGGCTATTTGAGCATTAAGAGCGGGTGTTGCACCCAATAACGGTAGCCTTACAAAGTTAGAGCATACGCCCTTTTGCCTCAGAACTTCTTTCACACCAACAGGGTTACTTTCGACATACATCAGCGAATTAATCTTCTCAAAAGAGGCGGTTGCAGCTTGGGATCTTGTAATCTCACCCGCTAAAGCTGACGTTGCGATAGCACAAAACTCAGTAGGGAATCCGTTCGCGAGCACAGAGATTACACCAATACCTCCCATCTCAATCAGATCAGTAGTGAGTAAATCTTCACCAGACGTAAGGAAAAAATTAGAATCCATACCATTAATAATTTTACGGCATTGATCTAAATCTCCTGAAGCTTCTTTAATCCCTATAATGTTTGAGTGTTTTGACAAGACAAGAGTAGTTTCAGCCATTATGTTTGACATTGTTCTGCCAGGAACATTATATAGAATGATTGGAAGAGGCGATCTGTCTGCCAAGTACTCATAGTGAGCTATTATACCTGCTTGGCTAGGTTTGTTATAGTAGGGACTCACGGATAAGATGGCATCAACTCCGTCTAGATCTGCCTCAGCAATATCTTTAGCGACCTGAATGGTACTGTTTCCTCCTATTCCGTAAACGATTGGAAGGTTTTTGGGATTGTTGTCCTTTACGAACTGCAGGATTCGAGCTTTTTCTTCTGGTGAAGTTGTTGCAGATTCTCCAGTTGTACCTAGCACTACGTAATAATCAACAGCTTCTCCAGTAAACTCTAGTAACCGCGCAAGTCCATCAAAATCTACCGAACTATCCGCATTAAAGGGAGTGACTAGTGCTACACCTGTGCCTTGAAATTTTTCCATTATCGTATCGAACTAACGTATTTTATCATTTGGTCAGCAAAATTAGTAATGCCAGCGCTTTTATTAATACCGATCATCAACTCGTAGTATGCTGTATTGAACTCGTCATGAATGCCTATTCTACATTTAGCCTTTGTCTGTACTAATATGCTTTTCACTATTTCGTCCGATTCAAGGTCAAAATGGAAAAGGTAGTCAAAAGGAAACTGAACAAAATGCTGCACTACTTCAGCGTTCAGCTTTCCGAAATGAGTTAAGGCTGTCCTATCAAAAGACGGATATTCTGTCGGAATGGGTGTGTTTGAAGGGTTGAAGCAGAGGATTTCTACTTTTTTGTTTAGTCCAATTTGCTGAACGAGGGATGCGAGGACCTCTTCTTTTTTGGAGTCAGTCCAAGTATAAAGAACTCCAATTGATGAGGCTTTTTCAAATGGGACTAAACTTGTTCCACTTCTCTTACGCCTATTTGGGTTATTTAATAGGCTTAATATTTTTTTACCAATTGTTGACATTACTTGTCTAAGAGTGCTAAAAATTCTGATTCTGAAATGATATTCACTTCAAGTTTTGTTGCTTTTTCGAGCTTTGCAGGTCCCATCTTGTCACCAGCCACAAGGTAATCGAGTTTGGCGCTTATGGAGGAGACTACCTTACCTCCGTTAGCCTTAATCTTCTCTTTCAGCTCATCTCTAGAGAACTGTGTAAAGACTCCGCTAATGACAAAAGTCTTATCTGCCAAATTGGATCCTTCACTGATCACAACCTTTTTAATGATTTCAAAGTTAAGTCCAGAAGCTTTGAGTTTGTCAATTTGTCTAATGCTCTCTGGTGTATCAAAAAACCGAACTACGCTCTGAGCAATTCGCTCACCAATCTCTGGAACTTCAATAAGGGTTTCAAGACTAGCTTCCGCTATTTTATCTATCGTTTCGAAATGCTCTGCTAATTTTTCGGCTACAGTTTGGCCGACAAAGCGAATGCCTAATCCAAAAAGTACTCTTTCAAAAGGAACCGACTTGGAAATTTCAATTGCCCTGATGATGTTTTGCGCTGATTTTTCTCTTAGGCTCCTGAGACTGAAATCTCCTTTCTTCTCAGAATAGGTTTTGAATTCTAAGCCATTTAGTTGTTCATATGCCAATGAATAAAGGTCAGCGTAATTCTTTATAAGCCCATGATCTAATAACCCACGAATAGTTTCTGTACCGAGGCTATCAATGTCCATGGCCTTACGTTGGATAAAATGCTCTATTCTACCCTGTATCTGAGGTGGGCAGCCATCAATATTTGGACAATAGTGATTGGCTTCACCTTCGGAGCGAACGAGTTCTGTACTGCATTCAGGACAATGACTAATATAGGTGATAGGCTCACTGAACAGACTTCGTTGAGTTAAGACAACAGCCGTAATTTTCGGTATAATTTCACCTCCTTTTTCGACAGCAACGGTATCTCCAATCCTAACACCAAGCCTTTCTATCTCATTGGCGTTATGTAACGAAGCTCGTTTTACGGTGGTGCCAGCAAGTAGTACAGGTCTTAAATTGGCAACTGGTGTTACTGAGCCTGTTCTGCCAACTTGATAGGAGATGCTTTCCAAGATTGTTGCAGCGCTTTCTGCCTTGTATTTATAAGAAATCGCCCAGCGAGGGCTCTTGGCTGTGAATCCAAGTTCGTCTTGTTGGTTTAAGCTATTGACCTTGATGACCACACCATCGGTTTCTGACGGAAGTGTATGTCGCTTTTCTTCCCATTCGGTAATGTATTTCAGCACCTCATTGATGTCTTGACACTTTCGGTAAGTCGGTGACACATTGAAGCCCCATTGCTCTATTTGATGAATCGCTGCCGAATGTGTTGGGAAATTCATTCCATCACCTAACAAATAATATAAGTAACAGTCGAGTTTTCGACTGGAAACAACGGATGAATCTTGCATCTTGAGGGTTCCGGATGCGGCATTCCGAGGATTGGCCAATTGGTCTTCTCCTATATCTTCTCGCTCTTGATTTAAGCGTTCAAATTCATGTTTGGGTAAGTAGACTTCCCCACGGACTTCAAACGCATTAGGGACGTCTTGACTGATCTTTAAAGGGATAGAACGAATCGTCTTGGCATTAGCAATTACATCATCTCCTCTGGTACCATCTCCTCGAGTGACCGCCCTCTTAAGTATACCGTTTTCATAGGTTAGACTTAAAGCCACTCCGTCAAATTTCATCTCGCAGAAATATTCATAACCAGCACCATCAAGTCCTTTTGCTACTCTATTATCCCATTCGATAAGGTCCTCTTTAGAATACGTGTTACCAAGAGAAAGCATTCTGTATTTATGAACAACTGAATCGAATTCCTTGGTAATAGTGCCGCCAACACGCTGAGTAGGGGAGTCTTCTTTCTTAAATTCTGGAAATTTGTTCTCTAGAGTGATTAGCTTTTCTAGTAATTGATCAAATTCAAAGTCACTGATTTCAGACTTACTCTGTTGATAGTATAGATCACTGTGGTAGTTGATCTGTTCAGTGAGGGACTGAATTTCTTTCATCACTTCCTGAGGTGTCATACTAATTCAATTTGTCTAGCGAAGTTTGAAGATCAGTTTCTGCATTTTGGAGTTTGTCTTTACAGGAGCCAATGAGACCAGTCGCTTCTTTAACTAAGGACGTCAATTCATCTATATCGAGATCGTCTCCTTCAATTGTGACAACAATTTCATTGATTCGGTTTATCGCTTCTTTATACGTGAGGCTTTTTTTACTCATTTTTTACTGCCGTTACTTCGCTCTGAATGTTCTTATTTAATGTTCTTGTTTCCAAAAGATCACCAATCTCCACTTGTTGGTTCACAACAGATTTTCCATTCTTCAATGTGATCGAATAACCTCTGTTAAGAATAGTGGCAGGGTCGATCAGGTTGAGTTGCTTGTCCAGCGTAGTGATTTGCGCTTGTTGGCGTTCCAAATATCGCTTTGAAACATACCTTAAAGTAAGGGATTTCTGCTCTAGTTGGTGGTTATCTGTTGTTAAAATCTGCTGGGCAGACTGTCGAATTTGGTTGGATAGATATTGGAGGTGTTGCTGTTCGATAATCAGTTTCGCTTCGCAAACCTTTTCAATTTTGTATAAATATTCATGGAGAAGGTCATCAAAACGACCCATGCCAGAAATTAAAAATTCGGCTACCGCAGTAGGGGTTTTTAAACTTGTATGCGCTACAGAATCTGCTACTGTTTGATCCCTTTCATGACCAATTCCTGTGAGTACGGGTAAGGGAAAAAGCGAGATAGCCCTTGCTAGTTCATAAGTATCGAAACAATCAAGGTCTGCTTGAGCACCGCCACCACGAATAATGACTACTGCATCGAAACTTATTTCGCTTTCGTATATTTCCTTTAGCGAGGTTCTAATAGAAACCACAGCTTCATTGCCTTGCATCATGGCTGGAAAAAGCTTGGTTTGGAAATGATAAAAGCGGTTATTGTTATTTAACTGATTCATGAAATCACCATAACCAGCTGCAGATTCTGAACTAATTATGGCAATCTTTTGAGGGACTAGTGGGAGTTCTAATTGCTTGTTTTTATCAATCAGGTCTTCTTTCTGAAGCCTTTGAATAGTCTCCTCTTTTAATCTAGATCGTTCGCCAATAGTATAATTAGGATCAATATCGTTAACCGTGAGACTAAGGCCATAGACCTCATGAAAATTAACACTTAGATTAAATAAGACCTTGATTCCTGGCTTTAGCGATGTGCTCGTGGCCTGTTCAAATTGACTGCTGAGTGTTCTATAAGTATATGACCAGATATTGGCTCTAATCTTGGCTTGGATGAAGTTGTTTTCTTTCTCGACCAACTCCATATAGCAATGACCCTTTTGATTAAGTCTTAATTCACTGATTTCTGCTATGACCCAATAGTTGGGAGCTAAGTGGGTCTCTAGCTTAGATTTAATCAGGTTATTAAGCTCGAAAAGAGTCAACTGCGCCATACTGCAAATTACATCAAAGTGCCATGGCTACAAACTAAAAATCCTGCCGAATAAGCAGGATTTATTTAATGTAAGTTCTTTTTAATTGCCGCCCGCATTGTCAGGCTTCGCCTTTCCGTCTGGACGGTTGCCTCGGCTGACTCTTTCCATTAAGGACCTTCTGAAATCCGAGTCAAATCGAATGACGCGCCAAACTTGCCTCATCGAGAGTACTTCTTTGAAGCGACTTAAATATATTTTCTCGAGATCAAGCTCAGCTTGCTTCTGTTCTAAATAGATCGCCAACATCTTATCTGCATTCTCATCAGAGATATTTCGAGTGCCTTCATCAAATAGAGACCTTTTCTGGGTGCCATATTTCTTGGAAAGTGTACTTTTTTCATTGTCGTACTCAGTGAAAATAGGCCAAAACACCTTGGCAGTTTCAGGCGTTAGCTCAAGACGATTCGTTAAGAATGCAATTCTTGCTGCTTGCAACTTTTCACTGTTCATCTGTGAACCTCTTCTGTTTCCTTCTTGAGCAAATGTTAGTGTAGTACACAATAACACGAGCAAACTGGTATATATGACTTTCATATTTCTAATAGTCAAAGTATTCAAAATCGTATTCTAACTCAGGATTACTATCCATAATATTCACAAAAATGCTGGTTTCATCAGCATAGATAGCATCTAACACGCTATCGATTTCCCCCAAATTTAAAAGCAACTCATCACTCAGTCCATTTTCACTTTCTAGAAAGGAGATAATGGTTTCGTCAGATACGCTAGACAATAAGTCCGTACTAGCCGCCTGATCCGATTGATTGAAATAGAACGTGATGAGTAAAACCAATGAAGCAGCAACTGCCAGCCACCTACTTAATGGACGCTGGTAGAATTTTACTTCCTTCTGTTCTTCACGCAGTTTAGCCTCAATCTTACTTGATAAATTATCAAAATACCCATCGGGTACTGTAAATGGTGACTTCTTAAGGTGTAGGTTAAACTTAAGATCACTTTCCTCAGCATCAATAGCATTCATGATTTGTTCAGATAGTCCGTTGAAATAACCAGCTTCAACTTGGAAGGGGTGCTTCTTAAGTTGTGGGTTGTCAAGAGGGTTGCTATCGTAATCTTTATTTTTCATTTTCTGTTTGATACTCAAAGTGTTAAAGGGTTTAATCTACACTTAAAGACTCTTCAACTTTTTTTACTGCCAAATGATAACTTGCTTTCAATGCACCGACACTTGTGCCGGTGATTTCAGACATTTCATCATATTTTAAATCGTCAAAATATCTCATGTTAAAGACTAAACGCTGCTTTTCGGGTAGCTTCACCAAGGCCTTCTGTAATTTCATCTGAATCTCGTCACCATCGATTTGTTCTCCATGGGTAAGGGTGTTTTCTAACTCGTGATAGACATCGTCAATAGACACCGAATGTCGTCTTTGTCGTTTTTTGAGGTAGTTGAGCGCCTCGTTAGTAGCAATTCTATAGATCCATGTGAATAATTGAGAGGCTTCTCGGAAGGTGTCTAAGTTCTTATAAACTTTGATAAAAACTTCCTGAACCACATCGTCAGTGTCATCATGTGAGATAAGAATCTTTCTTACATGCCAATAGACGCGCTCTTGGTATTCAGCTACCAAATTTTTGAAGGCAAAATCTTTGTTGGATGATACCCTAAACGCCTGAAGTATTTCTTTGTCTTCCAATTGGTGCTCTATTTCGTATCATTAGATGATTATTCAGACAAATGGTTTAATCACTGATTATTTAAATATAGTCATTCACTTATTAGTTGTCCTTTGCTGCGGTGCTCTAAGGTTTATTTACAACTAATTACTAATTTAGTACCAATATAACTTACCAGAAAAATGAGTATTGAGGAAGATATTAAGCAGGGTAAGAAGTTTGACAATGTTTATGAGAAGCTAATTGTGAATATTATGTTCACTAATGGCTGGATAGTTGATGAGCAGAGTAAGATTTTTAAACCCTATGGTATTACGACACCACAGTATAATGTCCTTAGAATTTTACGAGGTCAGTATCCTGATCCGTGTACTGTAAATACTATTATCGACCGAATGCTAGACCGTATGTCCAATGCCTCTCGTATAGTCGATCGACTAGAAGTTAAAGGACTTGTGGAACGAACTGTTTGCAAGACCGATCGAAGGGCAAAGGATGTATTGATCACGGAGAAAGGCCTTGCGATACTAAATAAAGTTGATAGCGCCTTACTTCTATGGATGAAGAAGTTAGAGTCAGTGACAAAAAGTGAAGCACATCAGATGAATGATGATTTAGATAAACTGCGGAGTATCTAAGGTTTTATCACGCTATATTTTTTCAATATTTCTAGTACTCTTTTTAAAGGAAGGGCATTTATAGAATGCTCATCACGCCCCACCATTGTTTCAGCAGCGAATAAGGAATTAATGATAGCCTCTTCAGTGGCTTCAATGGTAGCCATAAACAATGGAGACATGGCATCATTCCTTAAGACATCACCTTTATCGAGTTTACCTTTTGTTTGATAAGGGGTTCGATTGCTTTCCGCAGTAGAAGCTGCCACCACATAGTCACCACTGCCATTAGAGGCAATTCCTCCAGTTCGGGCTAAGCCCATCATTGCTCTTTTAGCCACTCGATCTAATTGGCGAGCGTCCAGAGGAGCATCAGTCAATATCACTATCATACAAGAGCCATCACTTTTTTCGATAGCATTTCTGAAGGGATATTGATTTAATTCTTTACCGATAGGAGCACCATTAATACTCAATACGCCTCCAAAGTTGGTCTGAACTAAAACGCCTACTGTATACCCGCCAACAGATTTAGGCAGTTTGCGAGAGGAGGTGCCGATGCCGCCTTTAAACCCAAAAGCGACTGTTCCTGTGCCTGCGCCAACGTTACCTTCTTTTACTGGTCCACTCTGAGCATTTTCAATGGATGTAATTACATCTGATTCAATGACATGCATCCCGCGGATGTCATTCAAGTAGCCATCATTGGTTTCTCCAACTACAGCATTCACAGATTGCACATTTTCGTTTCCCTTAAGACCCAGGGTATACTTTACTACTCCTTGAATTCCCATGGGAACACTTAGTGTATTGGTAAGTATAATTGGTGTTTCAAGGTTGCCTAACTCCTTAACCTGGCTTATGCCGGCTAGTTTCCCGAATCCATTACCAATGTAAATGGCAGCAGGTATTTTGGATTGGAATATATTTCCACTATGTGGAAGGATCGCTGTCACTCCAGTTCTTACATTTTCAGCTTTGATCAGTGTTTGATGGCCTACTTTAACTCCTGGTACATCTGTGATTGCGTTCAGCACACCAGTGTTCAATACACCTATTTCGATGCCATAATCTCGGGCTCTCTTTTTTTCTTGGGCCATTGATGAAAAAGTGAAGAGCAGGAGGAAGATTAGAATCAAGGTTTTCATACACCTAAAATAGTTAATTGGCTTTTCAATTTGTGAATAGCTAAACAGTTCAGTAGTGTTTTGTATCTATTATTCATTAGTCAACAAGTCAGAACATTTTGTTATCTTCCGTTTCAACCTTGTGAAGCACCATGAAAAATAATACCATAAAGCTCTCGCTTTACATCAACTACTTCGTTTTCGCTATTCTGCTAAACAGTGTTGGTATTGTGATTTTAAAATCACAAAACGTTTATGGTGTTGATGAAGTACAGGCCAGCGTGCTTGAAGCTTTTAAAGACCTTCCTATAGCCATTGTATCCTTTATAATCGCCTCCTTTTTGCCCCGAATTGGCTATAAAAATGGAATGTTAGCTGCTCTAGCTTTGGTTTCGGCCGCTTGTATTGGCATGTATTTTGGGAATTCTTTTTGGGCGGCTAAGTTATTATTTGCTACGGTAGGAGTGAGTTTTGCTGTAATCAAGGTTTCAGTATATTCTGTAATCGGTTTAGTTACAAATGGTCCGAAGGAGCATGGCAGTCTTATGAGTAATATCGAGGGCGTTTTCATGTTTGGTATTGCCTTGGCCTATTTTTTATTTCCAGCATTCAATGCCGAAGGTGAGCCTAATGCTTGGCTGAACGTTTATTGGCTATTAGCCGGTCTATCGATGCTATCCTTTCTATTCTTGCTCAAAGCTGATTTTAACGAGGGGGGAGAAGTTCCTGGGGCGAACATTAAAGAAGACTTTGCTCAAATGTTCAGGCTTATAGCAAAGGTGTTGGTAATTGTCTTTGTTGTTTCTGCTTTCTTATTCGTAATGATTGAGCAAGGCATAATGACTTGGTTGCCAACCTTCAATGAAAGAGTCCTTGAACTACCCGAAAATGTCGCTATTATGATGGCTAGTATCTTAGCCATCAGCTTAGGTGTCGGCCGAATTCTTGCAGGTCAATTGGCTAAAAGGTTTTCATGGGTATGGGTATTGACTGTATGTATTTTTGCCTCTATGGCTGTGGTGATCTTTATATTACCCAAAGCTGTGAATGCTGATATCGGTTTGGTTGAGACACTCGCTGATGTTCCCGCCATTGGATATGCTTTCCCATTGGTTGGTTTGTTTATAGCCCCTATTTATCCATTGTTAAATTCAGTAGTGTTGAGTGCATTGCCAAAGAAGTTACATAGTCCAATGTCAGGCTTGATTATTATTTTCTCCGCTTTAGGTGGGACATTGGGTTCTAGAATCATTGGTATTCTTTTCAAAGAGCTCGGGGCTGATCAGGCATTTACCTACACTCTAATTCCAATGAGCCTACTATTGGTCGCCCTATTCTTCTTAAAACGACTTACGGCTAAAGAAGCGGCAATAATCAATTAAACCATTGTCGTAAATCGAAGTCCAACTGGGAAATTGTTTAATGAATTTTTTAACAATAGCGTATATGAAGAATTTGATTAAAACATCAGCTACCCTGTTCACCGTCTTATTGATCAGCAGTGCATTCGTTCCAAGGGCAATCGGTCCGATAACTCCTGAGAATCAAGGTGATGCAGGCATTGAAATAGCAGGAAAAGTCAAAGAGATTATTGAGGCAAAATGCATGAACTGTCATAAGCCTGATGCACGAAATGAAAAGGCCCGTGAAAAATTGCAATGGGTGAAGGTCCCAGAGATGGATCAAGAAGAACAGGAACACCTAATTGCTGAACTGTTCGAAACGCTTGAAGAAGGTAAGATGCCTCCCAAAAGAACAGTTGAGAGAAGACCTGAAATGAAACTCACAGATGAAGAAACGAAGATCTTAATGGCCTGGGTAGAAAAGGAAGATAAACGATTAAGGGGTAAATAACCCCTTATATCTCTCTTATCAAATCGAGCAAACCTGCGTTCTTGCCCTTAGGTCTTATCACCATCATCGGTATGTCATTATTGTACTGAATCAATTGTTCTGCACGGCTACCAATAAATAAAGCAGTCGTTGAAGTTCTACCTTTGACACCAATGAAAATAGCTCCCGGTTGATTATCATGAGCAAAGTCAATGATATCAGTAACGGGGTTATCGTTAGTATCTAATGAATAGACCACGTTCAAGTTGATTCCTTCATGGTCAATTTCTGACATGAAGCGCTGATAATCTTTTTCGGCATTCTTTTTCATTACTTCAGAAAACTCTTCATATGTCTTTCCAGAATAATGATATCCTCCCGGGACAGTAAAAACGTTCTGACAGATGATTTTTACATGATCATACTTTCTCGCCACTTTGATAGCCTCTTCCATGGCAATTTTAGAGTGTTCAGAGAAATCACAAGGGACATGAAGAAGGTCGGTGTTTGGTTCGACACCCTCTGGGATGATAAATAGAGAGCAAGCCGCTCTTCTCGCCAATCGATTTGACAATACACCTCCACCAATAAAGTCCTTATGTCGTCCCATGATAATGAGATCGATATCGTTCTTTTCAACAAATTTTAATATTGCTTTTGAAGGAGCACCTTCTTTTATATGTACTTCAGAAATGTCTATCAACTTTTTAGTCAATACACTCTTGGCAAGCACTTCGATCTTGTTCTTACGCTCGGCAATTGATTTGTCTTTGATTTCGGGAAACTCTTTCAAAACATCATCAGGGATTTTCATCTCACTGATGCTATTGAAAAAATGTATTTCCTTGGTTTCGTTCGTGGTGGCGATAATTTCTAGAAACTTCAGAAGGGTTCTATCCGCATCTGAGGTATCCATTAAAACCATTATCTTTTCTCTAGAAGGCATATGCTTAAAAAATTCGATACAAAACTAACACTTCTTTTGCTTTGAAGATTGAAGGTGACATTAAATTAGTGAAATCGAATTCTAAATAATAACAGTCTCTGAATTAGATTGTTGCATTGATCACATCAACCAACAACTCCATCTGCTCCTTTGAGTGTGTAGGGAAGGAGGCAATTCTGATCTGTTTATTCTTGTAAGCACCATATCCATTGCCTAATACGAAACCTTTTTGAGCTAAACTTTCTAAGATCTTACTCGAATCTCCTGTTGTATTAGCCACTGTAATCATCCTAGATCTTAACTTCCTATCGCTAACGAAATGTTCGAGTTTAGGATGATTCTCTACCAAATGATTGAGTAAAGCAGCTTTATAGTCAGATTCACGTCTAATTACATCAATTCCTTTTTCCAACATATCTCTACTCACTTTAGCGAGCAGAAAGATGTTTAGTACGTTTGCTGTGAAAGTCGTTTGAAGTTTCAAACCATTTTTTAACAGGTTAGGTAAGGCCTGATATGACCCGATCGAGTGACCTAAGGCTAACTTTTCTGCTGCTTTTTTTATAGCCCTTGGGCTAACAATCCAAACGCCTAAACCAGCAGGTAGGCCAAAACACTTTTGAACTGAAAAGTAGACACTGTCAACTTGAGTGAAATCTAAATCCAAAACTGGTAGAGCAGAAACTCCATCCACAGCGATTAAAGTATCAGGATGACTTTTTCTGATATTATAAATGTCTTCTTGTGGAAATGATACCCCGGTGCTTGTTTCGTTAAGGGCTATAGTAATGAGCTCAGTATCTTTTGGTATTAAATTGGGGTTAGTGTCCGGTAATTCACCAAAAGTGCTTTCTGATTTTTCAGGCTTTAGACCCCATTTAACAGCAAAGTCGTAGAAGCGATTAGAGAATGCTCCCATGCAATAATGGAATGATTTTTCAATGACCAAATTCTGTAGCTGTCTTTCCCATATTTCTGTAGCTGAACTTAAAAAGAAGACTTGATAGTCATCGGGAATGTCCATTAGGTCTTTGAGGTTGTTCACCGCTTCAGCATAGTAACCTTCGGCTTGGGAGCTTCGGTGGTTAATTTCCATTACCTGTGCTCTAGAAGCTTGCTTCAGGTGTTCTTCTACAGTGAAGTATAGCGCGGAGGGACCAGGGGTAAAGAAAATCTTTTTAGGCATTTAGTTCGGCTTCTTTAAGTATGGCAACATGTCTTTCGTAGTGCTTTTTCACAAAAACGAAAAAGTAAATCAACGGGAACAAAAGTATGACTCCCGAGGCAAAAAACATATTGGCTAAGCCATAATACTCTGCTATGTAGCCAAGTGATATCGAGCCCGCTGCAATGCCTAAGTCTACAGCAGAAAAGAAGGTTGCATTCGCAGCACCTCTACGTTCTAGTGGCACCATATTGAGCGCCATAGTCTGAATGGTTGGCATAATGATGCCATTCCCTATGCCTACAAGGACTCCTACTGTCATGAATTGCCAGAAACTATCCACATAGCTAAACCAAATAAGACCAATAATGGTGACGGTTAAGCCAGCAAAGACGAGCATTGATGGTCCGTGCTTATCCATTATTTTTCCGACAAATATCCTTGCCAAACCAACGCCAACGGCCATAAAAATAAAGAATAGTGAGCCTTGCTCGATGCTGAGCTCTTCGCTGTAGAGTAGTATGAATGAGAAGATGGCAGCATAAGGGAATGCTCCTGTAAACATGACAATGGCGATTCTGTTGACTCGCTTGTCGAACATCTTTGAAATACCAATCTTGGTTTCTCCAGTTTTGATCTTTGGAATCTTAATGAAAAAGGCAAGAATTAGAGCCGCAACAGCAAAGCCAAATGAAATAGTGAAGAGGTTAGAGAAGTTGTTTTGTCCCATGATTTGATCTCCAGAAAATGGGGCAAGTGCGATGGCCAAGGTCATCGCCAGGCCAAAGTAACCAATGCCTTCTGCTCTTCTGCTTTCGGGAATGAGGTCTGCAGCAATTGTACTTCCTCCAGTAGTAATAATACCCCATGTAAATCCATGAAATATTCTAATGACCAATAGTATATAGAAAGTGGAGGAGTAATGATAGAGCCACATTAAGATGGTAAACAATACCAGTGCGATCAGGTAAACCGATCTTCTGCCGTAGGCGTCTAGCACATAGCCACAGAATGGTCTAATAGCCAAGGCTGATGCTGCATACACTCCAATGATCCAACCAATCTGATTTTTCTTTGCCCCAAGCGCTACTTCAGCATAGGTGGGAAGGGTAGGTAGGAGGAAATAGAAGGCCGAAGCCATCAGAAAGTAAGAGGTAAAGTGCAAGATGTAATCTCGCGTAAGAATTTTGTCAGTAGGTATACTCAAGGTCTATTATTGATCTCCAATAAAGAATGCAAGCTAAGAAATTATATGCCAAATACCGATTTGTGTATTTTGCCGATTAGACGTTATTGTTAATGAAAATGTAACATTAATTCTTGTCGAAAAGAGTTTTTTGAAACCAAACACCTGTTATGTTTGTATGTAATACACAGTTTTAATAAAGATTTCCCATTTGAGCTTAGACTAGTTTTCGAACTTTACAATTATAAATCAAATACCGGGTGAATCCCTCTCAAAACAAGGCCTCACCCCGACTTGTCGGGGCCTCGTTCTTCGGAAAAGGATAACAGTGGACTGTTGCGAGTCTAAAGGATAGCCTAAATCTTGTCTTACATAGAGGTTCGAAAGACCTTTAGGCTTGAATTGGGATAATATAGAAGCCTCGACTTTGTCGGGGCTTCATTCTTTCCAATCAATAAGAACATCTCTTAGCGTTTCTACTACCTGATCTACATTCTCTTTAGAGAAACAAAGAGGGGGTTTTGACTTAATGACAGAATCATAAGGGCCATCTGTACTTATTAGAATTTGTTTTTCCCTGAAGGCGTTCTTAATATGTTGTGCCAGTTCTGTATTAGGCGTGAGTGATTCATTCTTAATGAGTTCGATTCCGATAAACAGACCAGATCCTCTGACATCTCCAATAACAGGGAAATCTTTGTGTAATTCCCTCAGACTAGCCATGTGATAGTCACCAACGATTTTGGCATTTTGTTGTAGCTTTTCATCTTCTATTACCCGTAATACTGCTTTACCTATTTCGCAGGAGACTGGATTACCACCGTACGAGCTAAAGAATTCCATACCATTATCAAAAGAGTCAGCAATGGCGTCTGTAGTCACTACGGCCCCCATTGGATGGCCATTGGCTATCGGCTTACCTAATACCACGATGTCTGGGATGACATCTTGCATTTCATAACCCCAAAAATAGTCCCCTAGTCTTCCGAAACCGGTTTGAACCTCATCGCTGATGCAGACACCTCCTTGACTTCTAATGTAGCTATACACATGCTTTAAGTATCCAGGGGCGAGCGGTACTTGCCCACCGCATCCTACCACTGGTTCGCTAATGAAAGCAGCAATTTCTTGATTTGAGTGCTTTAGGGTTTCTATGAACTCATGGGCATAAGAGCGACCAGTTTCAATGGTGCTACCTTTGAATTTACCCCGATAGGTATCAGGAAGGATGGCTTCGATAATATTGTCGTCTTTTCCTTTGCCACCAGAGCCGTTGTATTTATAGTGACTTATGTCGATTCCGATTCTTGTGTTGCCATGATAGCCATGCTCCATGACTGCAATAGTCTGTTTATTCGTGAAATTTTGTGCAAGTCTGATTGCTAAGTCACTGGCTGCACTTCCTGAATTCACAAAAAACACTTTGGTAAGTGGGTTGGGGAACTTGGATAAAAGCAGCTCGGCATATTCATGCAGCGCATCGTAAATGTATCTTGTATTGGTGTTTAAATGTCCAATTTGCCTTTGTGCAGCAGCGACTACTTGAGGGTGTTGATGTCCTACATGTGGGATATTATTATAGGCGTCTAAATAGGTGTTGCCATAGCGATCGAACATGTATTGGAAAGCAGCACTTTCCATGTAAATCGGATTCTTATAACTAATAGATAGGTTTGATCCGGTGACTTTCTTTCTCCTTGAAATGGCGTGCTCAATTGTATCAATTGCTGGCTTTTCAAAACCAGCTGCTTCGTAGAACTTGTTTTTAGCTAAGGTCGGGTTGATCTTAATCCATTCATTCAATAGGTCCCATGCGGGTTTTTCGCTTATGGTAATGTATTCGCTGTCAGGTTGAGAAAGCTTCTCTTGGGCTGATTTGCAAACACTCGTAATTAGCCTTCCCGCGATTAAGTAGTATAGTAGATTAAGCTCTTCTTTCTCAATAGGAAGCTTTTTGTGATAACCACTAATGATTTTACATGCCCATTTTAGTGGTTCTTCTTTGCTAAAAACTCCATAGGCAATAGTTATAGCCAACTCATTGATTAAGGCCGTATAAACGGAGTCACCGAAATCTATAATACCAGTAACTTCATTGTCATGGGTCAGAATGTTCCAGTCATTTCCATCATTATGGATTACAGATTGGCGTAATGCTGAAATTTTAGGATAAACATTTAATTCCCATTGTATGAAAAAGTGCTTTACAAGCTTTTTCTGAGAGGGTTCCTGAATATGATCAGCTAGCCGCTTAACTAAATTTAGGTGTTGCAAGTCCCATTCTAGCCTACGTCTTTCAATCCCCGCATTTCGGAAATCCATAAGGGATAAGTCAATGTCAGCCATGAAACTTCCTAATGACTCAAAAAGCTCAGGTGTATGAGTTGCGTCTGCTAGGAATCTACCTTCTACGAAGGAGAGGAGGCGATAAATCTTATTGTCATGAATGGTAATTGCGCTATCATGGTTGTTAGCCACAGGCTGAGAAACTTGCGATTTACTTAAGTGAGTCAGGCGACCTATAAGCTCATTTTCAGCTAATATCTCTTCGCGCGTTATACTTGAATCCTCATAAACCTTAAGCACGAAAATTCCTTGATCTGAGGTGACCTTGTAGTTTTCGCTGACATAGCCGGCCATTGGATTGAGCCCGCAGTTGGTCAATTTGTAGTGGTCTAAGAGAATTTGCTCCATGATTACGGAAGATAATAAGGTCAGACAATTCGAAGGCTAAAAACGAATAAAAAAAGCACGAACCAAATTGGATCGTGCTTTCAATAAGTTAGTTAAGTCTATTTACTTACCTTTTTCGTAAAGTATCTCTCCGTTAATGATCGTCATGGCCACTTTCGTATCCAAGATTTCCATTTCAGGAACTGTCATAATATTCTTGTCAAATACAGTGAAGTCAGCCGCTTTGCCTATTTCAATTGAGCCTTTAAAATCCTCTTCGAACTCACCAAAAGCAGCGTCCAAAGTGAATGATCTTAGTGCTTCATCTCTAGACATTGACTGATCGGCCTCGAAACCTCCTTCAGGAAATCCATCTAAAGTCTTTCTAGCAACTGAAGCGAAGAAAGATGGTAACGGATCCACTGGTTCAACTGGAGCATCCGTTCCATTGATGATTTTAGCGCCAGACTGTAATAGCTTCTGCCATACATAAGCGCCTTCTTCAATTCTTGCCTTACCTAGTCTATCAATAGCCCATGGCCTATCAGAACTCATGTGTACTGCTTGCATCGCAGCGATAACGCCCATTTCGCCAAAGCGAGGAATATCATCTACATTAAGGTGCTGTGCATGCTCAATTCTGAATCTTACGTCTTTAGAGTTAATGTTTGGAAATTTCTTAAACGAAGTCTCATAACGGTCAAGAATTTCTCTGTTTGCTCTATCGCCAATGGCATGTGAACAGACTTGAAAACCTGTAGCCAAAGCTTTCTCAGATACTGAATTGACAGTTTCTATTGGTAGCGTTTCATGTCCATAGTGGTCTGCACGATCGGTGTAGGCTTCTAGTAGCCAAGCACCTCTTGGGCCTAACGCACCATCGCAATTTAGCTTGATTGAACGAACGGTTACCATATGGTCAGGGTCGATCATTGGGCCCCTTTCGTACCACTCTTCTAAAAGCTCAGGTTGACGTCCGGTAAGCATTACATATTGACGAACCTTTAATTTGCCTTCGGCTTTAAATCTTTGAAGTCTATCAATAAATGCTTGTCCTGAACCAGCATCATGAAAACTAGTAATTCCTTTTTCCAAAAGCTCTTGAATGGCCATTTCTAGTGCTTGATCATCACGCTCAGGCGTCTCTTGTGGTACAAGTCTACCTACTAAAGAAGAAGCTCTCTCAGTGAAAACTCCAGTTGGGTTACCCAATTTGTCTTTAATGATTTCTCCACCTTCTACTTCGCCAGAAAGACTTTCGGTGCTCAAACGATTAACGCCAGCCATTTCCATGGCTTTAGCATTTGCGAAAGACGCGTGTCCACTAGCATGTCTAAGGAAAACAGGGTTGTCAGGGCTTACAGCACTCATGTTATCATGGGTCTGGAAACCTTTTTCCATTACATCTGGCTTCTCAATCCATTTGTCTTGGTGCCAGCCACGTCCTGTGATCCATTGTCCAGGTTCCGCTTTTGCTACGGCTTCGGCAACTTTTTCTACTAACTCATCATAGGTCTTCACATACATTAAGTCTAGTTCTAGCTTATTGTAGCCAATACCCATGAGGTGGGCATGTGATTCGATTAGTCCTGGTGTCATAGTCATGCCGGCCAAATCAACTATTTTGGTGTTTGAACCAGCCATTTCACTGATCTCTTCGGTAGTTCCAACCGCTTTGATCATGCCATCAGTGACAGCAACGGCTTGTACCTTAGAGTTGCCAGCATCCACTGTATACACCTCACCATTAATGAAGATAGTATCAGGACCTGTTTTAGGGGAGCAGGCTTGCGTAAATAGCATTGCTGCGATTGCAACTAAAGATAAAAGTTGCTTGAGTTTATTGTTCATAGTATAAGGTTTCAATTTGTGCTAGAAATTAGCACATTTCAAGCTTTTGCACAATTGGAACTACACTAAGAAGTAACTAGGAACTTTTAACGGTAGTTCTCAATAGAGGACTCTAAATTTAATGGTATGCTCGATCTTCTTGAGCGTCTTAGCCAAGTCCTTATCATACGCTTTATCGATGTCAGTAATGACATAACCAATTGACTCGTTTGTCTTCAAATATTGTCCGACAATGTTCGCTTCATGAGCAGCTAGCACTTTATTGATTTCTGCTAATACGCCAGGTCTATTCAAGTGAATGTGTATGAGCCTATGGGCATTGTCAAGAGGAGGTAATGTCAGGTTGGGAAAGTTGACGCTTAAGGCTGTGTTACCGGTATTGATGTAGTCCATGATCTTTCCTGGAACGAAATCACCTATATTTTCCTGAGCTTCCTGAGTGCTTCCTCCAATGTGAGGGGTTAAGATCGTATTGGGTAAGCCTATTAATTCGGATTCGAAAGGATCGTTATTGCTTTTTGGCTCTTCAGGGAATACATCTACTCCAGCACCTCGGATCTTTCCACTCAACACTGCTTCTTTTAGTGCCGATATTTCTACCACAGGGCCTCTCGCTAGGTTTAAGAAGACAGCCCCATCCTTCATCATTACAAAATGTTCCTTCCGGAAAATGTTCTTGTTTTCAGGTCGTCCATCTACATGTAGAGAGACGACATCAGACTGCGCTAGAAGTTCTTTTAATGAGTCGCATTTAGTCGCATTTCCTAAAGCAAGGCGTTCCTCAATATCATAATAGAATACGTTCATACCCATGTTTTCAGCTAGCACCGATAGTTGGGCACCAATATTTCCATAGCCAACGATGCCAAGCTTTTTGCCTCGGATCTCATAGCTGTTCGTGGCCGTCTTAGACCACTTGCCTTGATGCATATCGCTGCTCTTGTCAGAGACACCTCTCATAAGCATAATAATCTCAGCGATTGCTAGTTCTACCACAGATCGGGTGTTACTGTAAGGCGCATTAAATACTGCTACACCCTTTTTTACAGCTGCCTCTAGATCGACTTGGTTAGTTCCAATGCAGAAGGCTCCAATGGCCATCAATTTGTCTGCATGCTCAAGTACTTTAGCCGTGATTTGAGTTTTGGAACGGATACCTAATACGCGAATGCCTTTTATCTTTTCGCATAACTCATCTTCATCCAGACCTGCTGGATAGCTTTCTACGGAAAAGCCATCTTCTTTTAGCTTGGCTAAAGCCTTTGGATGAACGCTCTCCAGTAAGAGCATTTTGATTCGGTTTTTCGGGTAGGATAGGGCTCCACTCATGTTATTATGGAATAAAAATTCATCAAAACTAGGGGCAATGTGATCGGCATGCGCCTTAACGCTGTCCCTTTCTATATTTTCGGTATAGGCATAAAAAGTATTGGCAGCGCCAGCTTTTCTTACCTCGTAATCAGTGTAACCATCACCAATCATATGGACATTACCCTCAAGACTCAGTTGCTCGATTTGCTTAACTTTTCCACCATTGGATGACAATACATTGTCTCTGTTAAAGTCGATAATGTTACCATCATCATCGAATACAAAATCATTTGCAAAGACATGCTCGGGTCGAATCCCCAGTTGAGTCACTACAGGAACAATGAACTCTTTGAATCCATTGGAGACTATAAAAGTGTTTGCCGCATTAACCTCAAAGAATGTCTTATTACGGCTAATAGATTTAGATACTAATTGGCTCAATCGTTTAACTAATTCTTCGATATGAGATTTATGAGCATCCAGTATGTTAATTCTTGATTCTAAAGATTCTCGAAGAGACATTTCTCCTGCCATTCCGCGATCGGTGACATCTTTTATAAGTTGAAGTCTCTCTTCCCTTTCTGGGTGATGGGCAAGAGATATTTCTCCTAAAATATCGAGCGCTTCTACCTTTGTGAAGGTGCTGTCAAAGTCTATTACAAAATGTTGGACTTCTGATGTGGTTTGATTCATTGATCGCTTTGACTAAAAAGTGCCCTGCATTGATTGCCAAAAAGCCCAGCAATTCCAGCGGCTAATCCGCCAACTATTCCTGTCACTAAAATGAGTAAAACAGCATTCCCTCCGAGCGGTAATAGCACTGCAATTTTCTCGGCAAGAATGAAATCGTTAGCACTGCTCAACAACCATGCATATACTATCCAAAATACGGCTATTGCCAAGAACGGAACAACGAAAGCAGAGGCTTTTCTTAAGCGAACGATTGCACCAGATAAGAAGGCCGCTAACATGATGGACCACCATGGCAACAATAGTGAAAAGACAAGCGCTAGCACTAAGGTCAATAAGAAGTTAGATAAGAAGCTCTTCATTGTTTTGGAGTTAAAGTTTGAGTGAACATAATGCCATCTTTGGACGATTCATCTTGCATAAAGAGTATTTCTAGATACTCACCAGCAGCCCATTTGTCAATGAAATCATCATAGTATTTACTACCCGGATTACCTGATTGACCTCCTGGGTAAATGCCAAAGGCTTTTGGTGGGTCAGACATTTCGACAATCATTCGCCAAGAAGGCCCATGGTTTTGGCTCGTGGCATTAACGATTCCACTATTTCCTCCTATCGGCAGGTTAAACCTTGATAAAGCAGGGAGGGCTTGCAGCAGATGACCGACATAAGTGGATTTGTATTCACCCCAAGCATAATCTCCATTTCTATCCTTCCATGATTTGATATCAGCGGCAGCTTTTTTGAAGCTTAATAGAAATAAGTCCGAAGCCGTTTCTATTTCTGGGGTTTCCAGTATGTCCATGAATTTATCATTCGGATTATTCTTTAATAAGTAGATCGTCTGGTAAGCAAAAGGATAAGGCATATCATTTTCATCTTTTGCCAATTCGTCCCAAACCATATTACGAATTTGAATCCACCAACGCTCCCAAATGGTTGCTCCCTTTTTATCTATTTCATTGTAATAATCCCAAGCACCAACTTCACCCAGTAACATTTCTTCTTCAGGATTCAGCTGAGCAATGTCGAGGTTTTGAATCATGTGAGGTAGCAGTTCGGCTGCCTTCAGGTTGTAATTATTGTTATGCAGGTCTTTAAAGTCTTGGATGTCAAATTTCTCCTTTGACCTGAAGAAATCGTTAATCACTCTGTTTCGATAAGCCTCATATCCGTCATTGAATACATAGTAAGGATATGACTCGTCTGTTGGGTGCTGGTTCGCAGAACTCACAAAACCTCTTTCGGGGTTCTTTACATGAGCATTATGTTCTTGAGGAATAAAGCCTTGCCAATCATGTGCTGGGTTATTGCCGTCTAGTAAGAATTTGCCTTGCCCTTCCCACTTATTGGGGAATTTGCCTTGAATCCACAAAGCGATGTCACCATCAGCCGAAGAGAATATAAAGTTCTGAGCCGGGGCAACGAAATGTGTAAGAGCGGCTTCATATTCTTCATAGTTCTTAGCCTTATTAAGCTCAAGTAAGGTTTGTTGATTATTCCCGCCTAAGTGACCTGCCCACTTCATGGCATAGCCGACTAGTTCTTCATTGTCAGTAAAACTCGCATCATAAGTCACTGGTCCATGATGCGTATATACAACAGTATCGTAGAAGGTTTTTTCACCCCGAATGCCAATCTCTTCGATCTTCTTGGTCGTTGCTTTCCATTGATCGTTATGCAAGTACTCGTTTCTTGACTTGTCTTTAAACTGGATTTTGTACCAGTCTTTCACATCGCGAGTGGCGTTAGTTACACCCCAAGAGATATCATTGTTAAAACCGATTACGATGCCTGCGGCACCGGGAAGTGTCACCCCGAAAGTGTTTTTCTCAGGAGTAGCCAATTGCATCGCATACCAAATAGAAGGGAGGTTAAGACCTAAATGTGGGTCGTTCGCTAATATGGCGTTTCCAGAATATGACTTTTCAGGCCCGACTGCCCAATTGTTGCTACCATTATCAGGATGGGGCTTTGGCAATAAACCAGAAACGTATGCTATTGGTGAATCGCCACCTGGGATGTCAGGTGAGCTTACTTCGCCAAAGTCACTCCAATCTCTTTCAGATGGAATCACCGGGTCATTGACATCATAGAAATCAGGAAAGAATAGGTCGAATCTCTCTTTGCCATACTTCTTTAAAAAGTTCGTGTATTCTAAATCTGAATCACCACCAGCAAGCATATCGGTCATGTACATTAGTAATAGCGCTGTCTTTTTCAAAGTCCATGGTTCTGGGGAATAATCTAGCAGTTTGTATTCTAAAGGATAGTCTGCTGGGGAAAGTGAAGAGATATAGCTATTAATTCCATCGCGATAAGCTTCAAGATTTTTAACGAGTTCAGGAATTTCTTTCATCTTTTCTAGCGCATTTTCCGCACCGAACACCATTCCTTTTCTTCGTTGTCCACGATCAAAGCGGATGGCATCGCTTCCAACGACTTCTGATAAACGCCCAGCGGATGCGCGAGTCTGAAATTCCAACTGCCAAAGACGATGTTGAGCAGTAATGTAGCCTTGCGCTCTGTATAAGTCTAGATCGTTTTGTGCAAACACATGAGGTATAAGGGCTTCATCGTAATGCACATTTACGGGTGATGTCAAACCATCCAGTTGGCTTAAGTCTTTAAAATCTTCAGTAGATCGCTCATTTTGCCAAATGCCAGTATATGGATTTAAAAATTTACCGATAGGAGGTATGGATCCAAATTTGGTATTGAGCCCATAGAATATTGCTACTGAAAATAGTAGCGATAAGATAAACTTGAATTGCTTCATAGTGCTGAATAGAAATATGGAGGTGAATATAATAAATTAACCAGCGCCACATTTGATAGAAGTATCCAATTCTTTGTCAATCGAAAAGAATCCCAAAGGCGCTAATTCGGGTTTCCGTTAAGATTGTTATTCCTATAAAACCAAAAATCTATATTTGTGTCAAAGTGGAATTTCCTTTTACTTTTGTTTAAATCATAATATGAAGGACATATCGCCTGAAATTCTCGCAAAGGCAAAGCAAATCAAGGCCATCATCTTTGATGTTGATGGAGTACTGACTGATGGAGGTATTATTTATGATAATACAGGCATGGAGTACAAGCGATTCAACGTTAAGGATGGTCAAATCATCAAATACCTGAGGCAGTTTAATATCCTAACCGGAGTAATCACAGGCAGGGACTCTCAAGTGGTCCGAAATAGGTGCAACGAACTCAAAATTGATTTTCACTACCATGGTATAGAAAATAAGGTTGAGACTTTTCGAGAGATTTTACTCAAGTATAAGCTTTCTGAATCTCAAGTAGCCTATGTTGGTGACGACATCAATGACTTACCAATACTGACGAGGTGTGGCTTAAGTGCTACGCCCGCTGATGGCCATAAGGCAGTTAAAGAAAGAGTGGATTTAGTGACAAAGACAGAAGGTGGTAAGGGCGTAGTTAGAGAATTAGCAGATGTGATTCTTGAGAGCAAGGGTCATTATGAAGAAATAATTAAAGGGTTAACGACTGATGGAAATATTTAAAGAAGGTTTTCAGATTACTGATGAAATATCACTCGGTAAAGGTAAAATGGTCTTGTTCTCAGGGCCTTGTGCCATCGAGAGTTATGACGTTTGTGCAAGGATTGCGGAAAGCTTGAAAGAAACTTGTGAACGGCTCGATATTCAGTATATATTTAAGGCATCATTCGACAAGGCCAACCGAACTTCAGTAAATTCATACAGATCAGTAGGGTTGGACCAAGGGTTAAGCGTATTAGACAAGATTAGGCGCGAGTTTGACCTTCCGATCGTCACCGACATTCACGAAGCTAGTCAAGCTAAACCTGTGAGTGACGTGGCGCAAGCATTGCAAATCCCCGCTTATTTATGCAGACAAACAGACCTATTAGTGGCAGCAGGAAATACAGGGAAAACGGTGAAAATCAAGCGAGGACAGTTTATGGCACCCGAAGACATGCAGTATGCAGTCAATAAGGTAAGATCAACTGGAAACGACAAAGTTTGTCTCACTGAAAGAGGTGCTTCCTTTGGTTATCACAACTTAGTGGTTGACATGAGAGCATTACCTACCATGAGACAATATGCACCAGTAATTTTCGATGTCACCCATAGCGTTCAGCAACCGGGCGGTGCAGGAGGTAGTTCTGGGGGACAAAAGGAGTTCGCTCCATACTTAGCGCGAGCCGCAGGTGCAGCAGGCGTTGATGGTTTCTTTATCGAAACACATCCAGACCCTTCAGTAGCACTAAGTGATGGTCCGAATATGATTCCACTGCATAAGATGAAAGACTTTTTAACAATGAGCAAGCAAGCCTTTGAGCTTGGCCAACAAGCTCAAAACTCAGTTGAATGACAAAGTAAACCCCTAAGCTATTACTAGGCTTTCTATTTATCCTGTTTCTTGCGAGTAGCTGTATTCCGAATGAGAAGGTTCTTTACCTCCAAGATAAGACCCAGACTATTCCGGACGATTCATTAATCTCGCTGAGCAGAGTTGATTACAGGCTACAGCCCAATGATATTTTGTTAATCAATTTCTACAGCGGGGTAGCAGAAGCGGTTGAGAAATATTATCCGATTTTTGCAAGGCCCAATGCGATTCAGGCGGGTGGAAAAAGCGTAGGAGACATAGTGTAACTCCTGGTATAACAGGCTGGGCGCAGGTGAACGGAAGAAATGCTATTAGTTGGGAAAAGAAGTTCGAGTATGATGTTTGGTACGTTGATCATTTGTCTTTCAGCTTAGACCTTAAAATCCTATTTTTGACTTTAACCAAGATATTTAAAACCTCAGATATTAATTCTGCCACTTCTGCGACAATGGAGAAGTTTACTGGTAATCAAAAATGATCTTAATCGGAGCCTCTGGACATGCTAAAGTTATAATTGATATTCTCGAAAAACAGGATATCAAAGTCGACTTTTTGGTCGATGCAAATCCTGCAATAAAGGAATTGCAGTCCTATAAAGTAATTCTTGAATCGGATTTTAATATTGATGCTATTAATGAAGAAGTGATCGTTACCATTGGTTCGAACCACATAAGGAAGAAGGTTGCAGAGAGCCTCAAGGCAGAATATGGTTGGGCAATTCACCCATCTGCTATTTTAGGAGATGACGTATCAATCGGTCAAGGGGCTGTAATAATGGCGGGTGCCATTATCAATAGCTCTTCTAGTATAGGTAATCATGCTATTATCAATACATCGTGTTCTATTGACCACGATTGTACTTTAGAAGACTATGTGCATGTTTCCCCGAATGCTACCCTTTGTGGTACGATCTTAGTAGGAGAAGGTACCCATATTGGCGCTGGTGCTACCATTATACCTAATATCTCCATTGGGAAATGGGTGACTATAGGGGCAGGTGCTGTCATTATAGAAAATGTACCAGATCATGCTGTTGTAGTTGGAAACCCAGGACGAATAATAAAATATAATGACTGAACCCTCTAGGATTTGGCTCTCGTCACCTCATATGAGTTGACACAAACAAGCCTTTGTTCAATCTGCTTTTGACACCAATTAGCTAGCACCTTTAGGGCCTAACGTAAGACTAACTCCGATCATCGGATTGGCTACTGTATATATACCATCGTACATGTCTCCATTATAAAGCGAGTAGCCAACACCATAAGAAAGCATCCATAAACGGTCTCTTCTACGCGAATAGAAACTTTGGGCATCTGCGAATTCCACAAAAACCAGAAAAAGACATAATATGAAAGCAAATTTTCTCATCGAGATAAACTCATTTAGCGTAAAGCTAATTAAATGGTGGGATTACGAAAAAGATATAGGTTGAGAGTGTAATTTTACAACCAAATAGTAAAAATAAAAAGTCCCCAAATATCAATTTGAGGACTTTTGCGCACCCGGAAGGAGTCGAACCCTCAACCCCCAGAGCCGAAATCTGGTACTCTATCCAGTTGAGCTACGGGTGCTAAGCTGATTTTATAATGCTTGTTGTACTTTTATAGCTGCATCTTTTAATACAATGGCTGATTGAACAGCCAAACCACTTTCGTTAATTATCTTAGCTGCTTCTTCAGCATTTGTTCCTTGCAGTCTGACAATAATTGGAATATCGATGTTACCAATCTTTTTGTAAGCCTCGACTACGCCATTGGCTACCCTGTCGCATCTTACAATACCACCAAAGATATTGATCAGAATTGCTTTCACGTTAGGGTCCTTCATAATGATCCTGAAACCTGCTTCTACGGTCTCAGCATTAGCGCTACCTCCTACATCTAGGAAGTTGGCTGGTTCACCGCCAGAAAGCTTAATGATATCCATTGTGGCCATGGCCAGACCAGCACCATTTACCATGCAACCAACGTTACCGTCTAGCTTCACATAGCTGAGTCCATATTTTCCTGCTTCTACTTCAGAAGGATCTTCTTCAGTAATATCTCTTAAGGCAAGTAGGTCTTTGTGTCTGAATAATCCGTTTTCATCAAGGTTCACCTTTGCATCGACTGCGAGGATCTGGTTGTCAGAAGTCTTTAAGACTGGATTGATTTCGAATTGTGAAGCATCTGTATCTTCATAAGCAGCATAGAGAGAGTAAATGAATTTTACCATCTCCTTGAAAGCTTGTCCTTCTAAACCTAGTTTAAAAGCTACTTTCCTAGCCTGAAAACCTTGTAGTCCAACTCTTGGATCGATCCATTCTTTGATGATTTTTTCTGGAGTCTCTTCCGCAACGGTTTCAATGTCCATTCCACCTTCAGTAGAAGCCATGATTACATTGCAACCTTTGGCTCGATCTAGTAAAATCGATAAATAATATTCTTTTGGTTCTGAATCACCAGGGTAATAAACATCCTGTGCGACTAAAACTTTATTCACTTTCTTTCCTTCAGGACCAGTTTGATGCGTAACAAGTGTTCCTCCGAGAATGGCTTCTGCTATTGGACCTACTTGGTCAAGACTTTTGGCTAAAACAACACCATGAGAACCAGTCTCCTGAACTTGTCCTTTTCCTCTGCCTCCTGCATGAATTTGTGCTTTCACTACATACCAACTCGTTCCCGTATCGGCATTAAGCTTTTTGGCGGCTTCAGTAGCACTGGTTGCGGAATCGGCAACAATACCTTCTTGTATTTTAACTCCGTATCCTTTAAGTAATTCTTTGGCTTGGTACTCGTGAATATTCATGTCTAAAATTTTGTGCGAAGCTAAATCTTTGGGCTTATAATAACAAGGGAATTCCTACTATTACACAGAATGATTAGACAACAATACGACATTAATCATTATGTTTGAAGAGCTATTCTCCTACTTATGTTAACTGCTTCTAATTTAAAAAAGTCCTACGGTGCCCTTAATGTCTTGAAAGGGGTTGATCTGAAAATTGAGTCCGAAGAGGTGCTTTCCATAGTAGGTGCTTCAGGAGCAGGTAAAAGTACTTTATTACATATTCTTGGAACCTTAGACTTGGCAGATCAAGGATTACTGTTAATTGACAATACTGAAATATCTAAGCTCTCCGCTCATCAGTTGGCTACTTTTAGAAATCAGCGAATAGGTTTCATCTTTCAGTTTCATAACCTTCTCCCAGAGTTTACAGCATTAGAGAATGTCTGCTTACCAGGGTTTATTGGAGGAAAGCCAGAAAAAGCGGTAAGGAGTAGGGCATATGAACTCTTAGGTTCTCTTGGTATGAGTGGACGTATTGATCATAAACCTTCGGAATTATCTGGAGGGGAGCAGCAGCGAGTGGCTGTCGCTCGGGCATTGATAAATGATCCATCAATCATATTCGCAGATGAACCAAGCGGTAACTTAGATTCTAAAAACGCAGCTGAACTGCATAACCTTTTCTTTCAGCTAAGAGATGAATTTCACAAGACCTTCGTCATTGTAACCCATAATCATGAACTGGCAGAAATGTCTGATAGGAAAGTTGAAATCGCTGACGGAATTATCTTGTCCGCTTAGCTACTTTGCATCGGATGGAAGATTTTCCGTAAAGTGACTTAGGTAAATAATAGCCTAATCTAAATCCAAAACGAAGATAACCATCGTTGGAACTATCACCTCTAACGGTACCTGCGGAAACTGGAGCCACTGGTGGCGTTAAAGCTGCTCTTGGGTCAGACAATAGTCCTAAAGTGGCAGCATCCACGCCATCGGTGTCTGAGAAAGAGGAGGGGTCTCGATAGACACCACTTACATCATCTAAATATCCTGTTAACGCAATGGTGTATTGCATTTCAAATTGAATGTCTACATTTTTTGAAATGTAGAAGTTGGCCCCAACTCCTAAAGGTACAGCAAGGGCTATTCCCCCATACTGAACACCTTCCAAGGCCAAAGGCCTTAGCTTATATTCAGTACCGGCTAGTTCTGTTTTTGGATTGTTTGAAGTTACACCAAGGCCAAGGTGAAAGTATGGATTGATGAAGGAACGGTCTTTATAGCCAGATGATGGATGCCTAAATGCATAGTACAAGGCCTGAACGACAAACTCCGCATTAGTCGCTTTAAAATTGATATTTCTAAGCTTATTGTTAGTTAAAGGAGATAATGAGTCATCCGCCTGTATCTTATAGATACTAAAAGAGGTTCTAATCGCAATGTTGTCTGTAAAGAGGTGCTCATATCCGATACTAACACTTGGGGCGGATTGTAATTTCGAATCCTCAATTCGCCTTAATTCACCGATATAGGTGTTTAAACCTAAACCAATACTTGCTTTAGATAATCTATCGAAATCTCCCGTTGACACGAACTGCTGTGCGGCAACCCATGTGTTAATTAAAATAAAGAAGGATAAAAGAATTACTTTCCTCATGAGGCTTTTTTCCATAAGAGGTACAAATTTATAATTCGAACGAAGAATTTTGACTTTTATTCAGTTTTTAATTCTCTTATCATACTATCCAAGTGTTTCTTAGCTCCAAAAAGATCAGCATAAACTGCTTTTATTCGCATGTTTTCACCAATCAAATAGGTGATCCGTTTAGGGATTTTAACAATTGGCATCAAAGCATCATAGGATTTGCAGACTTCTCCTTTAGGGTCACTTAACAAATGGAATGGGAGCTTGTGTTCATCTCTAAACTTTTTGTGAGACGAAATTGAGTCTCTACTAATGCCATATACGTCAATATCAAGGTTCCGCAATTCAGAGAATCCATCTCTAAAGCTACATGCTTCCTCCGTACACCCAGGCGTGAAATCTTTAGGGTAGAAATAGATGATACACGGAACACTGTCCTCTAACCTTAGTATTTCATCAGACGTGCTCTTAAGTTCAAATCCAGGTGCTTTAGCCCCAACTTTTAATGCCATAAGTATTTAGTTTACTAGTTTTTAAATCTACACTAAAAACTGATCTTCGCACATGATTTCTAAAGGTGTAATCTACATGCTCTTAGCCACATTTGTTTTTGCGGTCATGAACGTATTGATCAAATATGTTCCTAGCATTCCTGCCATAGAGATCATTTTGTTTCGCTCAATTGTTTCATTTGTGATGTCAGGCGTAGCTTTAAAATTCAAAAAAGTACCACTGCTTGGTACTAACAGGAAGATTCTTTTGATACGTGGCTTAGCTGGAGCGATAGCTTTGATAATGTTTTTTACTACACTTCAAGAGATCCCATTGGCGAGTGCGGTGACCTTAATGTTTTTGGGCCCAATATTTACAGCCATTCTAGGTATTTGGATTGTTAAGGAAAAGGTTAGCCCTTTGCAATGGTTGTTTTTTGCAGTTTCCTTTGGCGGAATTTTGATGATTCAAGGCTTCGACACAAGGGTGTCTATTGAGATGGCTCTGCTCGGTATCGGAGCAGCTTTCTTTTCTGGTGTCGCTTACAACATGATCCGTAAACTTAAGACTTCAGAGCATCCACTTGTTATCATTTTCTACTTTCCACTTGTAACCTTGCCAATCGTGGCCATATATTCTTGGCTTAATTGGGTGATGCCAGTAGGTGAAGAATGGTTGATCTTACTTCTAATTGGGGTTTTAACCCAAATAGCTCAGTATTTCATGACCAAGTCTTATCAATCAGAAGAATTAGCTAAGGTGGCGAACATCAATTTTATTGGAATTATCTATGCTTTAGGTTTTGGGTATGTCTTATTCGATGAAACTTTTAATATGATGACTTACCTTGGTATGACCGCAGTTTTGATAGGGGTCGTCCTTAATGTGATATTCAAAAATAAAAAGCGAAATGAAGTTATTTCAAATTGATTCATTTACTAAAGAGTTGTTCAAAGGCAACCCAGCAGCAGTATGTGTTGTAGACAGGGGGCTCACAGATTTGCAAATGCAGCAGATAGCTATTGAAATGAACCTGTCTGAAACTGCCTTTGTAAGAATTGAGAAGGAATCATGTGATTTGAGGTGGTTTACACCTGCTAAAGAAGTTCCTCTCTGCGGGCATGCTACTTTGGCTACTGCATTTGTTTTATTTAACGAAGGGTATTGGTTGAAGGAAAGGCCAATTGTTTTCAATACGCTGAGTGGTAAACTGATTGTAACACTTAATAGTGATCAGAGCCTGTCGATGGATTTCCCAGGTTCAATGCCTACAATTAGTAATGAATCTTTTTCTCTAGATCTTGAAGCACTTTTTGGTGGAAAAATCAAAGAGGTACTGACTGTTCCCAACGAGCTGATAGTGATATTTGAAAGTCTGGAAACCGTTTTGAGAACTAATCCAGATTCAAGCGTGATTTCCAACTTAGCAGTCAATGGAGTGATTGTTTCCGCTTGGTCTGACAATGATGAATACGATTTTGCTTCAAGATATTTTGCACCCAACTTGGGCATCAAAGAAGATCCCGTTACAGGGTTTATGCATACAATTCTAACCCCATATTGGTCAACGAGAACTAAAAAAACCACTTTTAAAGCCTATCAAGCCTCAGATCGAACTGGCCAATTGACCACTGAAATGAAAGGAGATAGAGTTATTTTGAAAGGAAATGCAATCAAGGTTTTTGAAACAGACTTTAATGTCTAATCCTGGCTTAGAATAAATGCCGTCATCGCAGGGATAGTTATACCACCTGTTCTAGACCGTCCGATGCCGTTTTCCTCGATGATTTCGCCATTCCCGATAAGCTTCCAACTTCCTATTGGTAAAGCAATGGTCTTGTTCAGGTCACTTCCGTTCAAGAGGACTAAAATCTGCTTCCAGCTATCCCCATTCGCATTGTCTTTTATTTGATAGGCGATGAAGTTATCACCAGGGATATCTAAGAACTCGAGATTACTTTGAATCATTTCTGTTTCTGGCATTCTAAAGGCAGGATGATTTTTTCTCAAGGCAATTAATCCTTTGTAGTAGTTAAATACATCTTCGTATTGCTCTTTTCTCGTCCAAACGATCTGATTGATTTCGTCAGGTAAGTTATAAGAATTCTCTTCACCATTTTTGGTACGAAGCATTTCCATCCCTGCATGAATAAATGGGACTCCTTGAGAGGTTAGTACTATCGTCTCGGCCAGTTTATGCATCTTAATTAACTCCTTTTCTGAAGCTTCAGGATTAGAAATGCTAAGTCTATCGAAAAGGGTGTGGTTGTCGTGACACGAAACGTAATTAATGGTTTGAGATGGCTCGGAAGCCCAAGGCGCGCTGGAATAATTTACGGCTTTATAATCAATTTGAGGATGTTGTGTTGACGCAACGATGCCGAACTTGATACTTTCCTTCATGCTACCTCCTTGGCTCACAAATCCGCGTTCCTCATGCTCGAAGACACTACCTTTCAGACCATCTCTTAGGTCATCGCTAAAGGCGGAAACCTTTTCCATTTTATAAGTATTCGCCTTGAGTGCAAGTTGATCATTTGGTAGGGGAGAGTCTCCTGCTTTCCACCCTTCACCATAAACAAAGATTGAAGGGTCAATTGCCCTGACAGCCTCACTGATGTCGTTCATGGTTTCCATGTCATGGATGCCCATTAAATCGAATCTAAACCCATCTAGGTGGTACTCATTTACCCAATGCTTTACTGATTCGACCATGTATTTCCGCATCATCAATCGCTCTGAGGCCGTTTCATTGCCGCAAGCTGAAGCATCTGAATAACTGCCGTCAGCTTTCTGACGGTAGAAGTAATCTGGCACTAGTTGATTGAAGTTGGAGTCTTCGGTTTGACCGGTGTGATTATAGACTACATCGAGAATTACCCGAATTCCGTTCTTGTGAAACGCTTGAACCATCTCTTTGAACTCTTTGATTCTAGTGCGACCATCAAATGGATCGGTAGAGAAGCTTCCTTCTGGAACATTATAGTTCAATGGATCATAGCCCCAATTGTATTGTGCTTCCTCTAGTCGGGTTTCATCAATAGACTTGTGATCAAAGGTAGGGAGTAGGTGAACATGAGTAACGCCTAATTCTTTTATGTGATCTAAACCAGTTGTTAAGCCATTAGGACTCTTCGTTCCTTCTTCGGTGAGGGCTAAGTATTTCCCTTTATTTTTTGCCCCAGAAGTTTCGTGTATTGACATGTCTCTGATATGTAGTTCATATAGAATAATATCAGTATAGTTTTCTAACGCAGGTCTACTATCATTTTGCCAACCCACGGGGTCAGTTTCATCTAATTCGACAATCATAGATCGTTGACCGTTGACGCCAACAGCCACAGCATATAGGTCTGGCTTTTCTTGCAACCAAGCACCATTTTGTCTGACTTGGTAAGTGTAGTATTTATTCCTTTGGTCACCAGTTAGTTTGAAAGACCATTCCCCTTGGTTACCTCTTTTCATTTGAAAAGAGCTTTGAAGGTTGTCTCCGTTGCCACTTGCATAGATGTTTAGCTTTACCTCTTGCGCAGCCGGGGACCACATTTTGAAAGTGGTAGCAGCTTTATCGTATGAGAAGCCAAGATCACTTGCTTCATACACCGGGTAGTCTTCTAAACCATCGTATTGAGGAGTATTATCACAAGCTGTCATAAAAAGGAAGAATAAGGCTGCTAATCTTAAAAGTGGTTTCATAAAGTTTCATTTAGTGTCCTCCTGAAGGACTTATGGTGGAAGCTTTTGAGTTAGTATCCTTAACGAACAGCCAAAGGACCCCTGATACTCCAAGAGCCATCGCACAGATGTAAAATAGTGTCCCAGCGTTTTCAGATTCGTTCAGTATTTTTCCAACACCTAAACTTGACATGAGTTGTGGGAGAACCACAGAGAGATTGAAGATTCCCATGTATAGCCCCATTTTTGTCTGGTCCACCCTTTCTGACATAATTGCGAAGGGTAATGAAATGGTCGCTGCCCAGCCAATTCCTACAACGCTAATCAGTAGATAAATAGAGGTTTCAGAGCTGCCAAAAAGAGCGAGGCCCAAATATCCGAAGGCTGATAGAAAGATCGAAAGCGTATGTGTTTTCACCCTACCAATTTTTTGCGATAGCGGCCCTAAAGCGATCGTAGGCAATAATGCACCAACCAGATTGAGGAATAGGAAGGATAAGGCGACTATGTTGCCAACAGCATCATCAGCATTGAAACTAGCAATGTCTTTTCCGGTTAAGAATGAGGAAAAATTATTTGCCATCACTCCATCATTAAGGTTAGGAACGACAACATCACTGATAAAAGGAGTGAAATAAACGAACATGCATTGAATTCCAAGCCAAGTGAATGCATGTGCTAAAAGGATCTTTTGGAACTCCCCTTTGTTTGTTTCTTTGGAGGCACTTTTGGCAATAAGCCACGCTCCAATAATAAAAGTGATTCCTACTGATACATAGACGGCAACGTTTTGAAAGTCGTCAAGGGCATTGCTGAGGAACAGCTTATTAATAATACCGAAGACTCCAAAAAGTAGAAAGCCAAAAAGGGGTAATATGGAAAGTAGAGACTCTTTAAGGGAGACCGGCTTTTGATCAGCGTCTTGTTGTCCTTCTAAGTTTTTAGGTTCAGTAATAAAAAAGGAGGGAACCACAGAGAATAGCAGTACAAGGACAACTCCAACATTTATCAGTACATAGTTATCCCAAATTACTGAGATCAAGTAGGCGCCTACTCCGAAGGTGCCAGAGACGGTTTGCATCCAAGTATATCCGCCTGTTCTGATTTTTCCTTCAGGTGTTACGTCTGCAATGATAGATCTTGTGGGGTTGAAGCTTATGTTGATGGCTAAGTCTAGCATAAGGGCTACGCTAGTCGCAACGGTCAATATACCTGTGAAGCCAAGCGAATTGCTTATGATACCAATGTTCGGAAGCGCTAGTAGCATTAGGGCGGCAATAGTACCACCAATTAGGATGAACGGGCGTCTTCGGCCTCCCCAAAACCAAACTTTGTCGCTGATAACCCCTATTATCACTTGACCGAAAATTCCGGCAATAGGCCCAGCAGCCCAGACAATTCCTATCTCTTCGACATCTAAGTCGTATTTCGTTTTTAATATCCAGCTCAAGGCAGCAATCTGAATGGAGAGGGCGAAGCCCATTGCTGTAGCAGGCAGGCTGAGTAAAGCAAAAAATGACTTAGTGTAATTCTTTTGAATAGGCAGCATAGTGAGGTTTGGGCTTTGACCAAAAAAGAAAGATAAGACATTCGCCCCGAAACGTAAATGCTAACGTTTGCACCCGTTTGATTTACACAAAAGAGATAATCATATGCCCTGTTATCTTACGTTGAAAGTGGCTTGTCCTATTTCGTAAGTATCAGCTAGAATAATGATTTTGTAATCACCAGACTCAAATTCAGAACCTTTGTCATAGACGAACGAGAGCTCTTGCTTAGAGTTATCGAAGACAATTTCTTGCAGCGCAGTATAAAACTCTTCTTTACCATCAATTTTGAAAGATCCTGAACCTCTAGCAACATCGAAAACTACATTGCCGAGTGGATCAACAAGTTGGATAAGGATTTTATGCCCAGCTACAGGAGCTACGTCATTAGGCGCTAGGTTGAAAGTAACTTTCACTTTTTGTGCCTGACGTTTTCGGAAATCACCTTCACGCTCTTTGCCACGGCTATTGATGTTGAACACTTTGATGTTCTCTGCGCGATGTTTTGCGGCAAGAGATATGCGCTGTTTGTATGCTTGTTCGCGCTGAGCTGCCTCAGTTAAGGATTGGTTAAGCTCATTTTTATCGACTTTGAGATCGATATTCTCTTCAAGTAGGGTATTGTTCAATTCTTTTAACTGAACGATCTCCTCGTCCTTGGCAAGTAGCAATTCCTCATAGCCATTTACTTTTCGATCTAGCCTTTGAATTAAGGCCTTATTAGCAACTCTTGTTCTTTGAAGTTGATCTCTTTCGGAAGTAATTGAGTCTTTTAATAGGATGAGTGAATCGATATTTCCTCCTAATTCAGAAATTTCAGAAATTCTAAAGCTCAATTCTACAGAAATACTATCCAGCTTGGTGGTGAGTGTCTCACGGGTAGTATCGAATTCCGCTTGCAGGGCTTTCCTATCTTCACTGTCATTGTAGATTTTAAAACCTCCACCAATTACCACACCCAATAGGATGACGATAAGAACGATTCTGATGATATCTCTGTTATTTTTACCTGTTACTTCACTCATGATCCAAATGGATTTACCCTCCAACTAAAAAACGTTGGTTCAATGATTTATTGGCGAAGTACTTAAACTTTTTTTAATAATTCAATGCAAGAAAAGAGAGAAGCAAGAATTGTTGACCTGGATGAGCAATTCTGGACGGATAAATACGAGAACGATCAGATTGGATGGGACATCGGGGGAGTCTCAAGTCCTTTAAAAGCCTATTTTGATCAACTTGTCGATAAGAGCATCAAAATATTGATACCAGGTGCAGGAAATGCCTATGAGGCGGAATATCTATGGAAGAATGGCTTTGAACATGTTTATGTGGTCGACCTATCATTATCACCCCTCATTAATTTTGCAAAGAGAAATCCAGACTTCCCGAAGGATCAACTGTTGAATGTTGATTTCTTCGCACTGAACCAGAAGTTTGACTTGATTATTGAGCAGACTTTTTTCTGTGCCCTAAACCCAACCTTGAGGAAGCGTTATGTTACCAAGATGCAAGAATTACTTGTTCCGAATGGCAAACTAGTTGGCCTAATGTTCAAGGTGCCATTAAATACCGACAGACCCCCCTTTGGCGGGAATGAAGGTGAGTATCGAGCGCTTTTTGCAGACTATTTCCATATAGACGTGATGGAGGAGGCCAACAATTCAATACCTCCAAGAATGGGCAACGAGCTATTTATTAAAATGCAACGATCAAAACTTTAGGATATAATCTGATTTTTCAATGTTTGGATCAAAGAATAGTAGGCCAGCTTCAAATAGGTCTATAGAAAGTGAGACCTCAGTTCTGTCCTTAATTACGCCCCAAGCTTCGTTCATTTCTTTGGACCAATGAATGTCATCAATGACAACCAGACTCCTTTCATGTAGAAGAGGCAATAAGGATTCGAAGTATCGAAGCGTTGGTTCATACCTATGATTAGCATCTATATACACCAGGTCGATTTGTTTTGATCTTTTTAATACATCGGGAAGCGTTTGGTCAATATTGCCGATGATCACTTCAATGTTTTCTCTTCCTAATTTTTCGAAATGGCTAGTGGCCAAACCGGCAATGATAGGGTCACCTTCAAAAGTAGTAATATTGACTTCCTTCGTTTGACTTAAGTATAAACTGTTTATGCCTAATGAAGTACCTAGTTCCAGGATTTCGGTGTAGCCAAAATGATCAATAGCTTTTGAGAGGAGCCGAGAAAATTTAGAGGGCGTACTCGCGTGCTTCGCGATTGATCCAATCGATTTAATATTATTGTTTGATACCCTCGAACCAGCTCCAAAGTCTTTGACCTTAATGTCAGCTTTTGATTTCCTTAAGGCCTTTCTTATGGATTCAATACTTGAATTTTTATGATGAGGACTACTGATTACTTCTGTGAAAAACTGAAATACAAAAGGGGAGTGAAGTGAGTGCTGATCGACTCTTTTTAACCAATATAGAAGGAATGAAAATATCTGAAACAAAGCCTAGTTCATCAGGTAGGGAACTACCATATTAAACTCTGGTATGGCTACTTCAAACTCGGTACCGTCAACTACCTTTTCCATAAGGTAAGTGCCAAACATTTTACCAAAGCCTGATCTTAGGTTGCAACCAGAAACATACTGATGCTTCTGACCGGGTTCAAGAATAGGCTGTTGACCTACTACACCCTCACCCTCGACTTCTCGCATTACGTTGTTGGCATCATGGATGTACCAATGACGCCTATGTAGCTTAATGGTGTTGTCACCCTTGTTTTCGATAGTGATTCTATACGTAAAGACATAGTGCGACTGACTCGGGCTGGAGTACTCGGACTGATAGTTTGTTTCCACACAAACTTTGATTCCCTCAGTTATCGCTGTAACAATCATTTTCTGTTTATTTCTGTGATTTAAAGTTATAGATTAGTTCGAAAATAACTAACTGGGTCTAATAATATTCCATGAGTGTCAAAATAGAGGAAAGTTGGGCGAAAGTATTGTCAGCTGAGTTTGAGAAGGACTATTTCAAGCAGTTGATCGAGTTTGTGAAAGAAGAATATAAGAACCAAACGGTTTACCCTAAAGGGCAAGATATTTTTAGGGCTTTCGATGCATGTCCATTTGATAGTGTTAAGGTTGTTATTCTAGGCCAAGACCCATATCATGGACCTGGACAAGCTAACGGTCTTTGCTTTTCAGTACATGAAGGAGTACCATTTCCACCATCCTTAGTGAATATTTTTAAGGAGATTAAAAATGACATAGGTCGTGATATACCTCCTCATGGTTCATTAGATCGCTGGGCGAAGCAGGGGGTTTTATTGTTAAATGCTACCCTAACGGTAAGGGCTCACCAAGCAGGTTCGCATCAGAAAAAGGGATGGGAGATGTTTACAGATTCGGTTATCGGGCATCTTGCAGCATCTAGAAAAGATGTAGTTTATTTTCTTTGGGGGAGCTATGCTCAGAAAAAGGCAGCTATGGTTAGTCCAACTGATAACTTGGTTTTGAAGTCTCCTCATCCATCGCCACTCTCGGCATACAGAGGGTTTTTCGGAGAGAATCAATTTAGCAAAGCAAACGAATACTTGGCTTCCAAAGGACAAGAAGAGATTGAGTGGTAATTAGTCAAATTTCAGAAAGTCATTCATTGATTTCACCCCACTTTGATCTTTAAGCCACTGAGCAACAGCGATAGCTCCTTTGGCGAATCCTTCACGCGAATGAGCCGTATGTTTTATCTCTATGGTATCCACTTCAGAACTGTATGAAATTTCATGCGTTCCAGGGGCTGGATCGATTCTTTCAGATATTATTTCTAGCGCTTCATCAGCGTCAGCTTTATGATTGACCCAATCAGATTTTCTTTCTAGATGTTTTAGAATTCCTTCGGCAAGGGTAATGGAAGTGCCACTAGGGGCGTCAAGCTTGTGTGTGTGGTGTATTTCCTTTGTTTTGACAGTGTATTGAGACTGACTGTTCATCAATTGGGCTAATTGTTCATTAAGCTTGAAGAATAAATTAACGCCTATGCTGAAGTTGGAGGCGTAGAGATAGGTGCCATCGTGAAGCTTGCAATAAGCATCAACTTCATTTTTTTTGTCAAGCCAGCCTGTCGTACCAACGGCTACAGGTATCTGATGATCGATGCACCATTTAATGTTTTCGACTGCTGCTTCTGGTTGACTGAAATCAATAGCTACATCTACGGAGTTGCTATCAATACTTTCTAGGTCTTGTCTGTTGTCTATGTTGATTTTAGCAACAATCTGATGACCTGCTTCCGTAGCAAGTTGATCGATTAATTGCCCCATCTTTCCGTAACCGAGTAAGAGAATGTTCATCGTCCTATGGGGAGTGTAACACCAAAACCGAGATAAGCGGCTCCATTGGAGATTACACCAAGCTTTGGTTTGATGTTTAGTGCTAAGTTTTCATCAACATTGAAACCTTTCAAGTGCGCGTCAACCGTTGCTTCAATGATCTGTAGTGCATAAATTCCTGCTATGGTTAGAATAACTAGGTCTCTATTTTTTCGCCAATTGTCGGCTCTTCTTCGGTAAATTCTTATGAGGTTTTGATTAGGGATGTCCTTACTTAATTCTTCTTCAGCAAAGGCAAGGTTTTCATTTCTATTATTCTCGTTGACTCCAATGAAGTACGCTGCAACACCAAAGCCTGTATATAATACGGGTACTTTCCACCAACTGTCGTTATAAATCTGGCCCCAACCTGGAATAATTGCTGATCGCCTAGAAGCGATTTTAGGGTTGTAATACTTTTGACTAGGGTTTACTTCGATCTTTTTACCCGTTATGATGCCATTATCTAAAACAGCGTTTTTCTCTTGCGCCCAAAGAGGCGTGGAGAGTAAGGAGCAAAGAACAATCAGATTTAAAAAGCGCATTACATATTGATAATTTCCAGTATGCGATTCAGGTCTTCGGTAGATACGAAAGGGATTTTAATCTCTCCTCTAAACTGACCATCAGCCCTCAGACCAACTCTAGTGCCGAAATGAGAAGAAAGTTTTTGTTGTACTTGCTGCACCTCATAGTTTCTATGTTGCGTGCTACCTTTCTTTTCCGTGCTAGGTTTATCGCTGCTACTTGACATCAAATCGCGTACCAGTTGTTCCACCTTTCTTACAGAAAGCTCTTCATTAATGATTTTTTTATAGATATGGAGCTGCTGATCAATGTTATCAACATTAACAATGGCTCTTGCGTGGCCCATTGATATCTCCTTATCTCTTATGCCTGCTTGAATGTCTGGAGGAAGTCTAAGAAGCCTCAGGTAGTTGTTGACAGTAGTTCTATTCTTGCCGACACGATCACCTAATTGCTCTTGTTTTAAATCACACTCTTCAAGAAGTCGTTGATAACTCAATGCAATTTCCATTGCGTTTAAGTTTTCTCTTTGGATATTCTCAATAAGCGCCATCTCTAGCATCTGCTGATCATCAGCAGTTCTTACATAGGCCGGGATTGTTTCGAGGCCAGCAATTTTAGAAGCCTGAAACCTTCTTTCTCCTGAGATGAGTTGGAATTCATCCTCACTAAGCCTTCGAACAGTTATCGGCTGGATGATTCCTTGAACCTTGATCGAGTCGGCTAACTCTTCAAGCGCCTTACGGTCGAAGTGCGTACGAGGTTGGTAAGGGTTGACTTGAATTTGATCCAGACGGACTTCATTCATTGAACCTACTGGGTTATTATTTAAAGATTCCGGAGTATTTGTTGAGGAGTCCTCTAAAAGTGCTCCCAAACCTCTACCTAATGCGTTCCTACTCTTTGAAGTTTTAGATGCCATATAAAAAAGTATTATGCCTGATTCTTATCAGCGATTTCTTTAGCCAAACTTAAATATGCCAATGCGCCTTTACTATCCGCGTCATGGACTATCGCAGGTATACCGAAACTCGGTGACTCACTTAATTTCACATTTCTAGGAATGATGGTTTCGAAAACCATGTTTTTGAAATGCGTTTGAACTTCATCTACTACCTGATTAGACAAACGAAGCCTTACATCATACATTGTTAACAGAATTCCTTCGATTTCAAGTTCAGCGTTTAGCCTTTTTTGAATGATAGTGATGGTATTCAATAACTTCCCTAATCCTTCTAGTGCGAAGTATTCACATTGCACGGGAATTAACACTGAGTTTGCAGCGGTAAGGGAATTGATAGTGATTAAGCCTAGAGAAGGAGCGCAGTCAATTAGTACGAAATCATAGTTGTCTTTGATTTCACCTAAGACATTTCGCATTTTCTCTTCTCTGTTGGTCAGGTTGACCATTTCTACCTCAGCACCCACTAGATTAATATGCGATGGTACTAAATCAAGGTTAGGGACATCTGTTTTAACGATACAGTCTTGGATCTTTCCTTGACCTACCATGCACTCATAGATACTCAATTTTACGTCTCTTGGGTTTTCCCCAAGACCAGACGTTGTGTTAGCTTGAGGATCAGCATCAACTACTAGCGTTTTGTATTCTAGCACAGCTAAGCTTGCTGCTAAGTTCATGGCTGTTGTAGTTTTACCTACTCCTCCTTTTTGGTTTGCTATTGCTATAATCTTACCCATGTGCTATTAAAGTGAAAGGGTTTGTCCAATTTCTGGTAACGTCAACTGTACGTTTTTTTCTGCTGCGATCTGCATAGACTCGCTCTTGTCGATGGCCACATATGGGAAAGTATCGAAGTGAACTCCAATTACTTGATCACACCTAACCATTTTGGCAGCTTTCATTGCATCCGATACACCCATGGTAAAGTTGTCACCGACAGGCATGATAGAGAAGTCTAGATTGAATTCTTCTCCTATCAACTCCATATCTTTGGTCAAGGCAGTGTCACCGGCATAGTAGAAACAGCCTTCGGTATTTTTTACAATAATACCAACTGGATTTCCTCCGTAGCTACCATCAGGCATAGAGCTTGAATGAACTGCATTTACAAGTTTTACCGTACCAAAATCGAATTCCCATGAGCCACCGTGATTCATTGGGTGTCCTCTTTCAAGGCTCTTTGCCCCAAACCAGCCAACTACCTCGTAGTTTGAAATGATAGTCGCCTCCGAGTTTTCGTAAATTCTTTCAACGTCAGCTACATGATCGGCATGCCCATGACTCAATAAAATATAATCTGGCTTGATTGCATCTACATTGATTTCTTTAGCCAACTCATTAGGAGTAATGAACGGATCAAAGAGTAGTTTTTTACCCATTGTCTCAACTAAAAAGGAAGAGTGTCCAAAGAAGGTAAATTTCATTTATAGATCGGTTTTGTTGGGTTGACGTATACCGTACAAAGATAGAAGTTTAGTCGAAAGTATAATGCGATGGTACAACGGCTTGATTAGCTAATTTTCAATCTGTATTTCTAGTGTTTAAACCACAAGATACTAAATGTAAATTTCCCTTGGTGTAAATAAAAAAGGAGGCTTAAGCCTCCTTTTTTATTATTTTTTGCCTTTCTGTTTTTGGCGCTGCGCTTCTTGACTTGCCTTCATTGCATCTTCAAGTCGTGACGCGAATTTTGATTTCTTTTTGTTCACATTCTTCTTCTTGTTTTCTTCCAGCGTAGCCCTGATTTTATCTTCATCTACAAATCTCCTGATAAGCGTTTGCTGACCAAAAGTAATAATGTTGGAAACGAAGTAATAGAAACTCAAACCTGAAGAGTAGCTGTTTAGTACAAACATGAAAATGATTGGCATGAAATATCCAATGCTCTTCATAGGACCTTGAACAGAACTCACCTGATTGTTTGACCAAGTGTAAAGCAGCGTAGAAAGCGTCATGAGTAAAGTAAATCCACTAACGTGCGATCCGTAAAAAGGGATAGTGAAAGGTAGGTTTATCAATACATCATAAGTCGAAAGGTCAGTTGCCCATAAGAATGACTGCTGTCTTAACTCAATTGAGTTAGGGAAGAAGAAGAACATGGCAAACAAGATCGGCATTTGAAGTACCAATGGAATACACCCACTAATCGGATTCACTCCAACTTGTCTGTAGAGCTTCATCTGCTCTTGCTGCATTTTCTGAGCATCACCACCCAGTTTTTCTTTCATTGCATCTAGTTCCGGCTTTAGCGCCTTCATTTTTGCCATAGAGAGATAAGACTTTCTAGATAGCGGGAACAGTGCTAATTTCACTAGCAATACAATGATCATAATAATCACTCCATAGTTGCTAATGTACTTTTCAAGGAAGCCGAATAATTCAACAATAATGTACTTGTTTACCCAGCTGACTAGCTTGTAGCCCATGTAAACGTTGTCTTCATAACCTTCAGTAACCTCCTTAAGTCCCTTGTAGCTATTTGGGCCGAAATAGTATCTTAGGTTGGCACCTTCATACAAATCGGTAATAGGCATTGACAACTCCATTAACCCAGACTTGACAGTCGCTGAATCTAAACCTGGTGTAGAACCTATGGTAGCTCCTGTAAAACCCTTTTCAGAAATGATCCCTGAGTTGAAGAATTTCTGTGAGAAACTTAGCCACTTCACTGTGTCAGTAATTATTTCTCTCTGAGGGTCTTTAGAGGTGGCAGATAAATTATCAGAGTCTTCGGAGAGTGTAAAATATCGAAGCGTTGTTTTGTTTCTTGCATCTTCTAGATTCTTCTCGAATCGCTTCATTGTATCTGACCACACGAGTGTGGCATCATCACTGATAATGCTATTGCGCAGTCCGTTTATCTTTATCTGATAGTCTATATCATACTTCTCAGAACTGATAGTGTAAGTCTTTTCTACGGAGCTACCATCTCCTAAATTCGCGACAAACTTAACGGTTGTAGTGCCGTTGGCAGAGACAGTTTTGTTTGAACTGTTCGTGCTAAAGTATAGCGAGTTAAGGTCAATGATACCTTTCGTAGTGACGATGTTCAGTGCCTGCTGTGCAGTAGTTTCGTCAAAAAGAATTAATGGTTTCTTATCAAAGGTTAAATATTCTGTTAGATCTACAGCCTGAATTCTACCGCCCTTATTGGAGAAAGTATATTTCGCTTTTTCAGTTTCAATGACGAAAGATTGCTCTTCACCTTGCATTGCAGCAGCGAATGGTCCAAACTTAGCTGAAAGCTCAGATGCATTTTCTGACTGATCGATAATCTCTGTTGGTTGGGTTTCCTGTACCGGAGTCCCTGGGTTTACTTGTTCAACAGTAGCCGTATCTGCAAATTCTAAAGGTTCTTCTTGCGAAGGAGGCCTAAAGACTAATGAGTATACAATGAGTATTACTGCTATTAAAACAAGACCAATGGTCTGATTTCTATCCATTTCTCTAAAAATTAATTCTTATTGTTTTTCACAATTGCCGCTATAAAGCTAACAAATAGTGGGTGGGGCTTCATTACAGTGCTTTTAAGCTCTGGATGAAATTGTGTCCCTACAAAGTAAGGGTGTTCTGGGATTTCAATGATCTCTACCAAGTTTGATTCTGGATTCGTTCCAACTGCCTTCATGCCAGCGTCTTCAAATTCCTTGAGGTATTGACTATTGAATTCATACCTGTGTCTGTGGCGTTCTGATATCTTAGCACTGCCATAGGCACTATATACTTTCGATGGTTTAGAAACTTTACAGTCATAGGCGCCAAGTCTCATGGTGCCACCATAATCTTCAATACTTTTCTGATCTTCCATTAGGCCGATCACTGGGTGTTCAGTTTCTGGGTTCAGCTCAGTTGATGCCGCATCGGTAAAGCCTAAAACGTTTCTGGCAAATTCTACTACTGCGCATTGCATGCCTAAACATATACCAAAGAAAGGGATGCTGTTTTCTCTAACATATCGTATCGCTTCAATCTTACCTTCAATACCTCTTTCTCCAAAACCAGGGGCAACTAACACACCGTCCATGTCTTTCAAGATTCTATGAACGGATTTATTGTTAATGGTCTCTGAAGAAATCCAGTGAACGTTCACTTTACAGGCTAAGTGTGCTCCAGCGTGGATGAAAGCCTCGGCAATTGATTTGTACGCATCTGGAAGCTCAACATATTTACCGACTAAGGCGATGTCCACTTCGTTAGTTGGGTTCTTTAATCTGCCCAAGAATTCTCTCCAATCATCAATTTGAGGCTCACCCTTTGATGGAAGTCTCAACTTAGAAAGGACTCTCTCGTCAAGCTTCTCTTTTCTCATTAAAAGAGGTACATCATAAATTGTGTCAGCATCTAGTGCCTCAATGACAGAGTTTAACTGTACGTTACAGAAAAGCGCTAATTTTTTTCTAATGTCGTTTGGCAAAGGTTTCTCAGAACGGCAGACCAAGATGTCAGGCTGAATACCCGCCTCGAGCAATTGCTTTACAGAATGCTGAGTAGGTTTAGTCTTTAGTTCTTTCGCTGCTTTCAAGTAAGGGATAAGCGTCAAGTGAATAACTAGACAGTTATTTTCTCCAACGTCCCAGCGCGCTTGTCTAACGGCCTCAATAAAGGGAAGGGACTCAATGTCACCTACGCAACCACCAATTTCTGTGATGACAAAGTCATAATCACCTGTTTCTCCAAGCCTGAAAAAGTTTCTCTTAATCTCATCAGTAATATGAGGGATCACCTGCACAGTCTTACCTAAGTAATCACCTCGCCTTTCTTTAGTGATTACATCATAATAGATTCTACCCGTGGTAACATTATTCGCCTGAGAAGTAGGTGTATTTAAGAAACGCTCATAATGACCTAAGTCAAGATCTGTTTCTGCTCCATCGTCTGTTACATAACATTCGCCATGTTCGTAGGGGTTGAGCGTCCCTGGGTCTACATTGATGTAGGGATCGAACTTTTGAATAGTAACCTTGTAACCTCGGGCTTGAAGTAGGTTTCCTAGTGATGATGCAATAATTCCTTTCCCTAAAGAAGAGGTAACACCACCGGTAACAAAAATGTATTTAGCAGAAGCCATAAGTGTGATAATAGAAATGAACCTATGGGATACAAAGATATGAATTTCAATTTAATCTGACTGGCATTTCTCATCTTTAAGTAGATGTCTTTTTGTTCGTTTTGAACTCACTGATATAAACTGCTAACTTTGCCTGCCTTTTAAGAAATCTCATACATGAACCTGGCAAAAAAGCTTAAGCATCCAATCTTTAAAACCATAAGTCAAGTAGCTGAAAACGAGCAACTAGAAACCTATGTGGTGGGAGGTTATGTAAGAGATTTATTACTCAATCGTCCGTCAACAGACATTGACTTTGTTTGTGTCGGTAGTGGGATTCAGTTGGCTGAGGCTGTAAAAAAGGCTTTAGGCGGTCAAGTACCACTGTCGGTTTTTAAAAACTTTGGCACCGCCATGATTAAGGATGGTGATCTAGAATTGGAGTTTGTAGGGGCGAGGAAAGAATCGTATCAACGAGACTCTCGAAAACCGATTGTGGAAGATGGGTCACTTGAAGATGACCAAAACCGGAGAGATTTTGCCATGAATGCAATGGCCATTAGCTTAAATGAATCTAATTACGGAGAGCTAATAGATCCATTTGGGGGAGTTGAAGATTTAAAGGAGAGACTTATAAAAACACCTTTAGAACCGAAAACTACTTTTTCAGATGATCCACTACGCATGATGCGAGCAATCCGCTTTGCCTCTCAGTTGAAGTTTGATATCGATGCTGACACCTTCCAAGGGATCATAGACATGAAGGATCGCATTAGTATCGTTTCGAAAGAGCGAATCATTGTTGAGATGAATAAGATCATTCTATCGGATGAGCCATCGTATGGTTTCAAGCTCCTGTTCCATTGCGGACTGTTAAAGATCATCTTTCCTGAGCTGGTTGCACTGCAAGGAGTCGATAGTATTGAAGATAAATCGCATAAAGACAATTTCTACCATACCCTGCAAGTGTTAGATAACATCAGCAAGAATACGAACGATCTGTGGTGGCGTTGGTCTGCTATTATGCATGATATTGCTAAACCGGCCACCAAGCGCTTTAATAAAAAAGTTGGCTGGACTTTCCATGGCCATGAGGATAAGGGTGCTCGGATGACTCCTGCGATCTTTAGAAGACTTAAGTTGCCAATGGGGGAGTCAATGAAGTTTGTCCAGAAGATGGTAAGGCTACATTTAAGGCCAATCGCCTTAGTGAAAGCCGAGATTACGGATTCTGCTGTGAGAAGACTTTTATTTGAGGCTGGAGATGATGTCGAAGCATTAATGACGCTTTGTCGAGCCGATATTACATCGAAGAATAATAATAAAGTCAAGCGCTTCCTACAGAACTTCGACAAAGTCGAAAAGCGAATGATAGAGGTAGAGGAGAAGGATAAAGTTCGTAACTTTCAGCCCGTAATTACCGGAGAGATGATCATGACGGTGTATGACCTGAAACCAGGAAAGACCATAGGTGAGATCAAAGAGGCGTTGAAAGAAGCGGTTTTAGACGGTAAAATCAGGAATGAATTTGATGAGTCATATGAATACTTACTTACCCTAGGGAGTAAATTTGGCTTGAATGTTGTTAAATCACTGAAATAATTTAGATACAAAGAATAAAAATGAAGAAGATTAAATTTCTAGTACTGGCAATTACATTGATGTTTGGAAGCCAAATGATGATGGCACAAGACAGTACTTATATATCCAATGAGTATGCAAAAGCGATTGCTTTGTTGAGGAAGGCTGAGCAATACAACGATGTAATTATTCAGAAGCAAGCGCTGGTAGATATTTTGGTTTTGAACCCTCGTGATTCTGCAGCTATGAGAATGCTTGGCGAGTTGTATTACAATACACGTCAGTACTCTTCAAGTACATTGGTTGGTCTGGACTTTCTACAAAAATATGATGGCAACGAACTGGCATTGGAGATTGTCGCACTGAGCTATGAAAACCTTAGACTCTACGAAAAAGCGGTTGAGTACTATGAAAAGCTTTGGCTGAAGACTGAGGATATCAATGTTCAGTACCAGATGGCATACTTGCAGTATTCTATTCAGCGTTTCGCTGAAGCTGAGGTAAACCTCCTGATGATGGAAACAAAGCTTAAGGATGAGGATAGCATAGAGCTGAGTAAAAGTGATGGTTCAACCCAACTCGTCTCATTCAAAGCAGCGGTTCATAACTTAAGAGGATTAATGGCTGTAGAACAAGGTAAAAGCGAAGAAGCTAAAGGCCACTTCAACAAAGCACTGGCATTAACTCCAGATTTTGAATTAGCAAAAAATAGTCTTGACGCTTTGAACAAAGGTTAAGTCTTACGAAACTTAGATTCTGAAAACCCCGCTTAGGCGGGGTTTTTTTTATGCTTATCTTTCAGTATGCAACCCTTTCAATGTTGCCATGTCTTTAGTGTGATTTTTAGCGTTGGAAACAGGATATCAAAACATACATCAACCAATTATTGATCGCTGCTTGACTGGAGACAGTTCAGCTCAATATGAATTGTACAAGCTTTATTCTAAAGCAATGTATAATACCTGTTTGCGCATTACAGCGAGTGAGATGGATGCAGAAGATGTGCTTCAAGATTCTTTTTTAAGCGCTTTTAGAAATCTAAAGAACTATAAAGGAACTGCTGCATTTGGTAGCTGGCTAAAGCGTATTGTAGTAAACAACGCGATCAATTTAGTAAAGAAGAGGAGGCTTGATTTTGAATCTGTCGATGATATTGGTCAGTTTGACGATCGTGCAAGCGAAACTGAGCACAGGGATATTACCTACGATGTTGCCATTGTAAATGAAGGCATATCTCGTTTGCCTAATGGCTATCGTTTGGTTTTGACCTTGTACCTAATTGAAGGGTATGATCATAAAGAGATTGGAGACGTTTTAGGGATAACAGAGTCAACTTCAAAATCACAGTTTAATAGATCTAAGAAGAGACTTAAGGAAATTTTAAGAGAGGAATTGCAGTATGCAGGATAAAGATAAGTTAGCACGATTTATTGAAGAGAATCGTCAAGAATTCGATTTGAAAGAACCAGAGCAGCAGGTTTGGGAAAATATTGAAAGCAAGTTAAACCCAGTGCAAACAACTACCCTTTGGTATTGGAAAGCTGCGGTTTTCTTATTGATAGGAGCAGTAGGGTTTCTTTTGACAGATAAATTCTTACCTGAATCTGAGACGATCATTTCAATTGAGCAACAAGAGGCCTTAGCTACATCTAACCTTGAGAAGTTTGAGGAGTTAGAGGTTTTTTATTCTTCGATTATTTCTAAAAAGAGAGCAAAGGTTTCGGAAGAACTGGGGACAGGCGACATGTTCAATTACCTAGAGGGAGATATTCAGGAATTAGATGTAATCTATAAAGACTTGAAGGGTGTATTTCTAGAAAGTCAGCAGTCTGAGGAGGTTTTAGACAGGCTTGTTCATGTATTAAGGCAAAAAATCCACTTGTTAAATAGCCAATTGGATATTCTTGAAAGAGATAAGCTTCCTGAAGAGATGAGAAAATCGATTGATATTTCTATGTAGTTGATTAACGCGGTTGCGCAGCTGAATCTATTACTTGACCTTTTTCACAGCTTAATGTGCGTTTCGGGTAGTTCTCTATCAACTTAAAATCGTGAGTTGCCATGAGCACAGCTGTACCACTTCGGTTAATGTCTTCAAAAGTTTGAAAGATACCTTCGGACACCTCTGGATCAAGGTTACCCGTTGGCTCATCAGCAATGAGAATAGAGGGCTCATTAATCAGAGCTCTTGCAATTACAACGCGCTGCTGCTCTCCACCCGAAAGTTGATGCGGCATTTTACTAGCGACAGATCCCAACCCTACTCGCATGAGTATATCTGCTAAGCGACTCTTCATTTTTGCCTTTTCTTTCCAGCCAGTGGCCTTCATTACAAAAAAGATATTCTCAGCAACAGTTCTATCAGGGAGTAGTTGAAAATCTTGGAAGACAATACCTAGTTTTCTGCGCAGCAATGGAATTTCTTTCCGCTTGATTTTTTCTATGTTAAAATCACATATGCGAATACTGCCCATGTGAAGAGGGATATCGCAGTAGAGTGTCTTCAAAAGAGAACTCTTTCCGCTTCCCGTTCGTCCGACTAGATAAACGAACTCGCCTTTGCTAATTTTAAGACTTATGTTATTGAGAACAGTTTGATCTTCTTGAAAAATACTGGCGTCAGTGATTTGAACAATGGGTTCTCCTGAAAAGGACATGCTAAATTTCTAGTTTTTGAAGTTTTCCAAAAGGCAAGTTATTAATTACTTTTTCTAACGCAACTTCCTTGCCTTCTAGTCCATACTTCTCCAACTTTTTCAGCGGACGATCTGCCCTGAAATAAGCAATCAGGACAAAGTTTTGGTCCCTGAGTTGAATGTAGTCTGGGATTTTGGCCTTCCCTTTTACCTTGATAATATACATTTCTAAAAAAGCAATCGGATCACGTAAGAAAGAACTAGTAGTTCGCTCGAATGTTTTAGCCATTCGCCTTTGCGTGGTCTGCAAGAAACTGCTCGAGACCTTTATCCGTAAGCGGGTGGTTCAATAAACTAGTAATCACCTTCAGTGGGCAAGTAGCTACGTCTGCACCAATTTCTGCACACTGAATTAAGTGCATAGTGTGTCGAACAGAAGCTGCTAAAACTTCGGTAGGATAGCCATAGTTGTCATAAATTTGGACGATTTGCTCGATTAACTCTAGTCCATCGAACCCAATGTCATCAAGTCTTCCTATGAAAGGAGAAACGTATGCTGCGCCAGCTTTAGCCGCTAGAAGCGCCTGACCTGCAGAAAAGACCAATGTACAGTTCGTACGAATACCTTCATTAGTGAAATGCTTGATCGCTTTTACACCGTCTTTGGTCATCGGTATCTTTACTACAATTTTGTCATCAATTTTAGCCAGCTCTAGGCCTTCTTTTACCATGCCTTCAAAGTCAGTAGCAATTACTTCAGCACTGACGTTATCGTCCACGATATCGCAAATGGCTTTGTAATGCGCCATAACCTTAGCATGTCCCGAAATTCCTTCTTTGGCCATCAAAGATGGATTAGTAGTCACACCGTCTAAAACACCTAAATCATAGGCTTCTTGAATATCACTGAGATTGGCTGTATCGATAAAGAACTTCATAGGATTAACGTCTTAATTTGTAGATGTACAAATCTAAAACATTTGGTGCTTAGAATTGGCTAAAATTAATGAAGTTTTGATCAAGGCATGATTGCTTGCTATCATGCAAATGTGTTAGCTTGACTTATAAAATAAGATTCAATAGCTTGGATCGCATAGATAGTAAAGCCACCATTATGTCAACACTTCATATCAAACTGGCCAAGAAACTAATGACCTTTGCCAAGGCAAGCACGAGTTCGACTAAAAAGGGTTTTGTGGATCCTGGTGATTATTCTTTGGTAGACTCAAAGCTAAACTTTCCAAATCAAGATACTGACTACATCCAAATTGAAACAACCTTTGGTAAGGTTTGGATTTGCTCTAGGTGGAAGGACAATAGCTATACCGAGACGCTGGCTTCACCTGAAGAAGCAAAGAAGGAGGAGTCTGTAAATCTACTGGATGCTCTTGGTGTAGTTTCAAGAATCAACTTTGATAATAGTAGTGATGCAGTGGACGAGTCGCGCTTGGTTGGCCTTGTAAAAGACTATGATGGTTTTGCTTATGACTTGCATGATCCGGCCTATCCTTACCAGCTTCCTGGAGTCAGCCTACCGATAGCTCCGCCCAAGGCTAGGCAGAACAATTGCTGCACCTTTGTTGAAGGCCTAATTGAAAAGGCATGGTCTGACGCCTTTCCAGATTTCGAATGGAATAATCAGCGACATGGTCAGATGATGATTTTCTCTACTGACGACTATTTTTCTCCCGTAACAGCAGCATTACAAAACGGCATGGGAGAGGAGGTTGATGATGTAGATGCCGCTCCTTTACCGTGGACTCTTGTTCAAGGCTGGAAATCAAGACAAATAGAAGGAGTTCCTGGGTCGAAATGGTCGGGTGGGCACACGTTTATTATTGTAGATCATCATGCCGAAACGGATAAGGTTTTGACTTTAGAGTCTAATAAGGCTTTTGGGTTAAATGGTGTTGGATTTAGAAAGCTTGGCATGGCTTCAACATTGAATCACCTTCCGCCTAAGGATTGGTGGACCCTTCCTGGAGTCTGGACTTGGGAACAAATCAAGAACAGTTATAAAGCCCGAGCAATGGCCACACTGAAAGTGAAGGATAGAAGCTGGTCAGGGTTATCCTGATGTACTTCTATTATTCATTACTTAGTTGGTGACATCATCTATTATGTCGTAGGTGATATAGTCTGTTGAACCCCAGTCGTAGGTCACCTTCTTTGGTAAGTTAAATTCATTGTATTCATAAGAAAAGATACAAGGGTTGCAGGCTAGATCTAGTAACCCAGAATAGTCGGTATACTGGGCTTTCGTGATGTTGTTTTTGGTAGTAGCGCTAAATTCAAAGTCACTGAAGAATGGATTCCCTAGTTTGTAGTTGGATGCACCGTCATATTGATAGCTGGCTTCATACCTAAGTGCATCCTGGTAATAGTGTTCTGTTTTTATAATATTTCCATTGCTCCAATAATATCTATTGCTGAGTTCTGTGTCAGGTGAGGTTGGGTTGTATGAAGTTCTTTGTTTAATAGTACCATCATCATTGTATTCAAATTCATTTATCCAGCTAACTGTCATTGTGCCATTTTCTGAGTAAGCAGTGTACAACTTATCTATGAGGCCATTCCCAAAGTAGGTGATAGAATCTTGTCTATGCAGTACATTCGTAGGTTGATAACTGAAAGTTTTAAAAATCAATTGCTCATTGTCATAGAGGAAGTTGGTAGTTTCAACATACTCATTAGCACCTTCATTCGTGTTTAAGTCATGTATGACAGAGCGTAATTTCCCATTGTTACTGTATGTGAAATCCTTCACCTGACGCTGGTCTCCACTTTCGGAAATAATTTGTTTTACCAGAAAGTCGGCAGTGATCGCGGGGTTAATCTGATTTTCGCATGCCGAAAGGCTTACAAAGAGTAGCATAAGAAGCAGGTTCTTTTTCATAGTGCCATTGTTTTCTCTTTTGACACAGTGTTGGAGCATGAGGTTGTAAGTGACTGACTGAAACCTCAATTAACGTATTCTTGTTTTTTAACAAGGGCAAAATAGTCTCCTTCTATTGGTAGGTAGCCGTATTCATAACAGAAGTAGTAAGTGGCACCAGCCTTGGTTGTATAGGTAGTGGTGTGGTAGCTAAAATCGAATCCCTTTTCGGTCAGCTTAGATCGCGTAGTCTTAGACTTTCCATTCGGATTAAGCTCTTCAAGTATACGCCTATTTCTTCTTAAGACATTGTGGACATTCCTTACGTAGTTGTTACTGTCTGAATTCTGTTTGTTGTTGAAGCTATTACGGCACTGATCATCGCAAAACTTCTTGTCAATTCTCCCATAAACAGGTTTACCACATTCTAAACATAATCTTTCTTCCATTTTTGTGTGAGCTTGTTTATTTACAAGTTATTGAAAAGCAGTAGTATATCCAATTACAAACGCTTACAAACGAAAGTTAATCGGTTACAAGTGTTTAGTAACCGACTTAGCTTTTTAACCTGCCTTTACTTTGCCACTGTCAACTCGAACAATACCGAAGAGACACAGAAAAAATTGTTAAACATAAATTTTATAATCATGCAAAATCTAAGAAACCGTGTACAATTAATTGGCAGACTTGGTCAAAACCCAGAAACAAAAACTTTGACGTCTGGAAAATCTCTTACTACATTTTCAATCGCTACAACTGATAGTTATAGAAACGCAAGTGGAGACAAAGTAGAAGAGACGCAATGGCACAATATAGTTGCCTGGGGTAAAGTGGGAGAGATCGCTGCTGAGTACCTGACAAAAGGACAAGAGGTAGCCCTTGAAGGGAAGTTGACACATCGCTCCTACGAGACAAAAGAAGCAGAGAAACGCTATGTCACAGAAATCAATCTGAATGAATTATTGATGCTGGGAAGTAAGAAGTAAGACATGGAATGTTATGTAAAAGGAGTACTTGCATAGCAGGTGCTCCTTTTTTTATATCAGATGCTTTAGAAAAGTTAATTACACTAGTTAGCATAAAGAAAGACGTAGATGTGCAGTGGTTTGGTTCCCCTTATCTTTTTTCTTCGTAATTCGGTGTGGTTATTTCTTAGCTTCTTCGATTATGGCATAAATAATAGCCAATACTGCAAGCACAATACTAATCCAACCTAGAAGGTTCGTGCCCTCCTTAAAGGCTAAATAATAGAGTGCTGCTCCAGTACCACCACCTAGAATAGGTCCAGCGATAGGAATCCAACTGTATGACCAGTTAGAATCGCCTTTGCCTTTGATGGGTAATAGAAAGTGAGCTAGTCTTGGGCCAAAGTCACGAGCCGGGTTAATGGCATAACCGGTACTACCACCTTGCGCCATTCCTATGATGGTGATTAAACCACCTACAACCAATGGGTTGAGGCCTTCTGTAAACTCGTTCGCGCCTATCATCAGCAAACCAAAAACCAGCACCATAGTGCCGAGCATTTCACTGACCAAGTTGGATCCTTTTTGGTCTATTGCTCCTGCCGTACAAAATACGCCAAGTTTAGCTCCTTGATCTTCTGTTTTACCCCAATGAGGCAAATATTGAATCCATGTTAATGTAGCGCCAAACATGGCTCCTAATACTTGGGCTATGATATATCCTGGTACGATACTCCATTCAGCTTCGCCTGCTATGGCAAGACCAATTGTAACGGCCGGGTTCAGGTGGGCACCACTAATTTGACCAACAGCATAAATGCCAAAGGTTACTGCTAGTCCCCATCCTATGGTGGTAATAATCCAACCAGAATCTTTTGCATAGGAATGGTTAAGGGTTGTTGCGGCATTAATACTATTACCGAAGTAGAGCAGTATAGCTGTACCGATGAATTCTGCTAGATAAACTGACATGGAAATGAAAAATCGTTCTTGTAATTATACGATTTAGGTGGGAATAAAAAAAGGCATCGGGATGTCGCATCGCTCTACCGCTTACCCTTGCTCTGTTCCCAGCCTGGGGGAGTTCAGCAGGAGCTGATCGCATCCCTTTGCCAGGCACAAAGGTATTAAGAAATAGTTAACTCGAAAGCCTGTTTTTATAAAATTTAGGATTAATAAAATACTTGCTTTTTGATACCTGATTAATCAGGTGCTTGGAGTTAATTTTTATCCAAATATATGCGATTTTTGTCCGTTCAGAGGACTTAACTCATAAAGCTGAGTCACCTTTAAAAATTCATGTTTTGAAAAAACTATTATTTAACGCTATGGGTTTTGTCAAGCCTGCGATCAATTTTAGTTTGATTTAGTCGCCCTTACGTTCGAAAAAGTCTTTCTTCATGTAGAGTTGAAATTCTAAAGCACTGCTTTCTTTGAATTCATCTACTTGTAAATCTTCATAGACCCCCTCATCAAACTGCATGTCTGTTTTCTCCACTTTATCACCTGGATGAACGATTAGTTCAATTCCTGAAAAGTCGATAGGGTTGACTGCTACCAATACTTGGTAGTCATCAAATACTCGTTTGAAATAATTATAAACGATGGCATCTTTTTTACCCATTTCTCAACAGTTTCAGGTTCTCAAGCTTCAATTTCAAAAAATAAACTAAATATCCGGCTCCAATACCGATTAACGCACCCATGATGATGTCACCAGGAAAGTGGACGCCTAAATAAACTCGGCTATACGCTACTGTTGCAGCCCACGGAATCAAAAGCCAGATGTATTTAACATGGTCTTTCAATAGCAACCAGCAAAAGATGGCGATAGCAAATGAGTTAGAGGAATGGGATGAGGCAAAGCCATACTGTCCACCACAGCCTTTTAACAAATGGACACTGTCCATTAGCTCTGGGTCATAGCAAGGCCTTAATCTACCTACGTAAGGTTTTAATATCCCTGAGGCTACTTGGTCGCTTATCAAAATTAGAAGTCCAATACCGATGAAGGTGACTAACAAATTTCCTTTCTCATGCTTTACCATCATATAGATGAGTAGTGCATAAAGGGGTATCCAAATCCACTTGTCGCTGACCCAAGGCATTAAAAAGTCAAATAGGTCATTATGAGCCCCATTTATGAGCTTAAAAAGCGACTTGTCCCATTGTTCAAGTTGGTTGATCATTTGGTCCAATCAATTCCTTTTTTAAGTAGTCGGAGCGTATCTGATTCTAATGATTTGATTGGAGGGGAGTAGTCATATTCCCAGCCAGCTTCCGGTGGTAAGCTCATTAGAATAGATTCGGTTCTTCCGTCTGTTTCTAACCCAAACTTTGTGCCTCTATCTATTACAAGGTTGAATTCAACATATCTGCCTCTTCTCAGTCGTTGCCAGTTCTTCTCTCGTGCCCCGAATGGTTTACCGGCATTTCTATTCATGATGTAGGTATAGATTGGAGCGAAGCAAAGTCCAATATCTTTTATAAAGTTGAATAGATCTTCTTTAGAGTGCTCTTTGTCTTCAGAAACATGATCGAAGAATATCCCTCCAATGCCACGCGTTTCATCACGATGTTTGATAAAAAAATAGTCGTCTGCCCAATGCTTGTATTCTGGGTAGTAGAATGGATCATGCTTGTCACAAACGGCTTTTAATTTTTGATGAAAGAAAGTAGCATCCTCTTCGTCTACATAGTGTGGGGTTAAGTCAATGCCTCCACCAAACCAGTACGTCCCATTGGACATCTCAAAGTACCTGATATTCATGTGAATGATAGGAACCCAAGGGTTTTCAGGATGTAAAACGATCGAGACACCAGTAGCGAAGAAATCACCTTCCGTTAACCCAAAAGACTTCAATAATTTTTCAGGAGTTTTGCCATGAACCTCAGAGAAGTTTACTCCACCTTTTTCGATGATATTGCCGTGTCGTATAATACGGCTTCTACCTCCTCCTCCTCCTGGTCTGTTCCAATTGTCTTCTTGAAATTCGCCAAGGCCATCAGCTTTTTCTAATTCGGTGCAGATATGATCTTGTATGTTCTTGAAAACGCTAGCGATATGTTCTTTGTCTATCTGAGGCATGATGCAAAAATATCAGAATATTCTGAGGGAGGATTAAAAGTATAAAAAAGCTAAACTGTCAACTCATTGTGAGAGTTATATGAAAGATAACCTAACGATCGGTAGGTTTTTCTATTAGCCGTTAAATTATTGCTTATTTTTGAGTCGAAACGCCAATTACGCTATGGAATTGTCACAGGATAAAAAGACTAACACTTCAAAAGAGAAAGACATCAATATTCCTAAAAAGACTTTAGAAAAGGCATATCGCCTTATGCATACCGCCAAAAACATGGCGATTCTGTACGATGAAAATCGTGCTGTATGCAGTAAATACGTACATAGCACTTCCAGAGGCCATGAGGCGATCCAATTAGCGGCAGCCTTTCAGCTACAAGCGTATGATTTTGCAGCTCCTTATTACAGAGATGAGTCTATGTTACTGGGTATCGGACTGCAGCCGAATGAGTTAATGCTTCAGTTAATGGGTAAGAAAGATGATCCATTTTCAGGAGGAAGGACTTACTATGGTCATCCATCACTCAAACGTGAGGGGTTTCCAACAATTCCGCACCAAAGTTCAGCCACAGGCATGCAGGCAATACCTGCTACGGGTATGGCACATGGTATTCATTACTTAGAAGAACAAGGTCTTTTGGGTTCTAATAACAAACCAGTGGTCTTATGTTCCTTAGGAGACGGTTCGGTTACCGAGGGTGAAGTATCAGAGGCTATGCAAATGGCTGTCCTTCACAAATTACCGGTTGTGTACTTAATTCAGGACAATGATTGGGGTATTTCAGCAACAGGCAAAGAGATGCGAGCTATGGATGCCTATGAATTTGCCGCTGGATTCAAAGGGATGGAGCGAATGCGTGTGGATGGTGCCGATTTTACGGCTTCGTTTGAGGGTATGAAAACGGCCTTCGATTATGTTCGAGAAAATAGAGCGCCAATTTTGGTTCATGCAAAAACACCTCTTCTAGGGCATCACACTTCTGGTGTACGGAAAGAATGGTACAGAGGCGATTTTGATCTCGAAGATCACCAGAAATCTGACCCAATCCCCACACTACGCAAAGACCTTAAAAAGGCCGGTTATAAAGAGTCAGATATTATTAAGGTAGAAGATGAGACTGTTGTCTTTGTTCAGGCAGAATATGCAAGAGCACTGAATGCTGATGACCCAGACCCGGCAACAATCTTTGATCATGAATTTGCACCGACACCAATCACTGAGGAAAAGGGACAGCGCAAACCTAGAGGTGCCGAGAAAGTAGTAATGGTGGATGCTGCATTACATGCAGTTGATGATATTTTAAGAAATACGCCTAATGCCTTGTTTTATGGGCAAGATGTTGGGGGAACACTAGGCGGTGTATTCAGAGAGGCGGCTACCCTTGCTCAAAAGTATGGAGATAGTAGAGTTTTCAATACGCCAATTCAAGAAGCTTACATAGTGGGGTCAACTGCTGGTATGAGTGCCGTTGGCGCTAAGCCAATTGTTGAGATCCAGTTTGCAGATTATATCTGGCCAGGATTAAACCAGTTAGTAGAAGAGCTCTCAAAAAGTTGCTACCTATCTAACGGGCAATTCCCTATTCAGTCACTTATTCGAGTCCCGATTGGTGCTTATGGTGGAGGTGGGCCTTATCATTCGGGTTCTATTGAGTCAACCTTGCTTAATATTAGAGGTATTAAAGTAGTGTATCCATCTAACGCAGCTGATATGAAAGGTTTGATGAAGGCTGCTTTTTATGACCCGAATCCTGTCATTATGCTTGAGCATAAAGGATTGTATTGGTCGAAGGTGCCTGGCACCGAGGGAGCTAAGACTTTTGAGCCCGACTCGGAGTATATCATTCCATTGGGCAAGGCTTTAGTAGCGCAGGAAGCATCGGCTGAAGCCATTGAAAATGGTGAGTCATGTACTGTAATCACTTATGGTATGGGTGTTTATTGGGCAAAAGCCGTTAGCAAGAAATTTAAGGGAAGAATAGAAATACTTGACCTGAGAACTTTAAACCCATTAGACTGGGAAGCCGTAGTTGCTTCTGTAAAAAGACACAGCAAAGCACTTGTTCTGACTGAGGAGCCATTAATGAATTCATTTGCAGAGTCATTGGCTGGTAGAATCTCTCAACACTGTTTCCAAGTGTTAGATGCACCAGTGATGGCCTATGGAGCCGAGAATCTTCCTGCTATTGCTTTGAATGTAGACTTAGAGAAAGCCATGTTGCCTACTCCTGAGAAAGTTGAGAAGGTAATAGGAGATTTGCTTAACTATTAGAAAGCATAACCAACAGCAATATTGTAGACGATCTGGTTAGGTCGCTTGAATAGACCTTGCCAACGCTCACCCTCTGGAAATCTAGGGTCCTTAATTTTATGGCCTGCATCTAGCCTGAAAACCAAGAAAGAAAAGTCTAGTCTAATGCCTATTCCTGCCCCAATGGCTAATTCTTTATAGAAGTCGTTGTAGTCAAATTTAGCTCCTTGCGAAATACGAACGACCTCGCCCTCTGCTGGCGCTTCAAATTCAGTAAGCCTCCATATATTTCCTGCATCGATAAAGAACGCCCAGTCTAAAAAGCCTGATATCTTTGCTCGATATTCAGCGTTCAACTCAATTAGTACTTCACCAGGTTGTTCAAATTGATAACTGTCGGCACCAGTTCTATTGGCTTTGAGTTCTCCATTTTCAATGATATTTTGGCCAAACTCATCTAATTCGTAGGGGAAGGCCGATCCTGGGCCCAAGCGCCTCGGGTTCCAAGCGCGATTACTGCTGCTACCACCTGCAAAGAAGTACTTCTCATATGGCAATGCATTATTGCCACCATAAGGGTCGGCAATACCACCATTTAACCTAAAGACAACTGATTTATTAATACCGAGTGGTACTTGCCTTCTATAGTCTACTTGTAGCTTATAGAATTGGTAGCTTTCTAAATCGTTATTGTCCAAAAGGGCTTGCCCAACAATGTCGTAAATGGTGCCTCCAGATTCGACAAAAAACCTCAGGTAACTCGAGGGGCTCGCGGGATCGCCATAGTTAAAATTGTAAGTCGCATTAAAGGACGAGCTGGAGACAAACGATCTATTGAACGAGAAGGCTAATGTATTGCCTTGTAGTAATAGATCATCTAATTGTTGCTGAAAACCAGATTCAGGGTTAATCTCTGTGTCAATAAGACTAATATCTGCCAAATTGAAAGAGTAACTCTTCGTTCCTCTCAGGTTTTGCCAAGTATAGGCAAATACTCCGTTCAGATTACTTCTTACATATTCAGGGCGATCAGTGAAATTGAACCCTAATGAAACTCTTGTTCTAGGATTGAAAGTTATTTTGTTCAATCCTCTAGACCTGAATGGGGTAATGAACCTTGGGAAAGTTAATGAGGTATTGGCACCGTATTGTATCGTTCTCAATACTTGGCTTTGGTCTGATGCGGAACTAACTCCATCTATACCGACAAAAACGCCTATTTGAAAAATCTCAGAACCACGAAAGATATTTCTATTCTTCAGACTAGCATTGTATAGGGGCCCTGGTAATCCTTCTGTTACATTAAAACCTAATTCTTGGGTCAATTGAAATTTTGGCAGGGGGGCAGTGTAAAGGTTTGCGATGAATTTATCCTTGATGATTGTTGTGTCAAAATTCATGTTCACAAATCGGAACTGATCCATGTTCAGTAGCTGTCTTTGAGTATTCTCTATATCCGTATAGTTGTATTTTTGACCGGGTTCAAACCTTAACCTTGCATCAAGCGATTTGGGAGAGTACTTGAACTTGCCATAGTTGTATTTCACACCAAAGTAGTTTCTAGTCTCAGTGATCGGATCGTTTCCATTGGTGTTAATAATTATCGAATCTAGTTCAAATGACCTATGGGATTCTTGAGCAGCTGGTTTATTGATAATAGTAGCCACCCAGAGGTCTGTCTTTGTCGGGTCTTCAAGAATTTGAAATTCTATATATCCCTTGTTAAACCCGAAATAGCCATTTTCGATCAATAATAATTCAATACGAGCCCTTTCCGCATCGAGCAAAGCCCTATCATAGAAAGCACCTTTTAGAAGGTATGACGCTGATTGGTTGGCTTCCAGAAGTGTAGTTAATTCTGAGTCACCAGTTCTGATAATTAAGCTATCGATAACATTCCGAGGTCCTGTCTCGATGAGATAGCGCAATGAAACTTTACGTTTCTTGATTGTTTTTTTGGTACTAACTTCTGCCTGTCTGAAACCTTTTGAATTGATGAGGAATGAATTGATTCGCTCTTTTATTCCTTGGACTGTAGAACTGTCATAAATCGCTAAAGGGCTACCTGTTTTCATTCGAAAGTTTCCGTCTTTCAGTTTTTTTTCAAATCGGGCTACTTTTCTTTTCTTTTTAGCTTCTAGCTTCTTAGTCCTTTTTTCATCGCTAGACTTCTGCTCAATTTTCTTGTCAATAGCTTCTATGAAGGCCCTTTTCTTACGGTTAATCTTTGTCGTATCGAAATTATCTTCACCGCGCTCATAGATTGCAGCACCTAATGGACCAATTAATGGGATCCTGGTGTTTGGCTTTAAGGGGATGAGTTGATTTACCTCGTTTTCAAGCTTACTATCCACACCTTCGATGCGTTGTTTATAAAGCCATTTTTCTCCATCTTCCAAATGCCTTGTACCTGAGCATGCAGAAAATAGATGCGCTAAAAACAAGAAGAGTATAAATCGAGTGGCTAACTTCACGAATATTTCAGAATATGCTTTCTAAACGACTAAGTAAGTACTTTAAATCTCTGCAATTAAAGAAATATAGACTTCAAGAGCGAAAGTTTTTGGTTGAAGGTGCCAAAGGGGTTTTGGAGGTCTTACAATCTGATTTTGCAGTCGACTATTTATTGGGTACTTCAGATTTTCTTAAGGAACTGGAAACGGGGCTAAAATCCTCAGTAAATGAGCTGATAGAATGTAAGCCAGTGGACTTGGAGTCGGTTGGCACTTTCAAATCTAATAACGCTGCGATTGCCATTGTACAAATGCCCGAAGTCAATTCAGTTAATATACCTAAAGGTGAGTTAAGCTTGGCTTTGGATGATGTGAAGGACCCTGGAAACCTAGGGACTATCATCAGAATCGCAGATTGGTATGGCGTTAAGAACATCTTCTGTAGTTTAGAAACTGCAGATGTATTTAACCCCAAAGTGATTAACTCAACTATGGGTTCATTCACGAGAGTGAAAGTTCATTACACTGATCTTTATGATTTGATAAAAGCTTCTGATTTACCTATTTATGGAGCATTACTTAGTGGTAAGTCCGTTCGTGACGAAAACTTGATACCAGAAGGTGTTTTGCTAATGGGGAGCGAATCTCAGGGTATAAGTGATAGGTTATTACCGCTTGTAACTAAACCAGTTTTTATTCCTGGTAGAGGTGGAGCGGAGTCTCTCAATGTGGGTGTTGCAACAGCTGTGATGCTAGATAATTTCTTTCGCTAGAAAAGTGATTTATCACTCTCATCACTCGCTTCTTCCATTAAAATCTCAGCTGTTTCTTTACCCAAATATCGGTCAATGACATAATGGGCAACATAGAGCAAAGGAGTAAGTGTAATTGCAATTAAGAATTTATAGATATAATTAGTCGTACCGACTGCCAGTACTTGGCTTAATGACCATCCACCAAGAAGGTAGAAGGCAACAATGAGTACCACAAAACTGTCGATTAGTTGCGAAATAAGTGTAGAGCCGGTTGCTCTAAGCCATATCTTATTCTTTCCAGTTAGCTTTCTCAATCGATGAAAGACATAAACATCCACGAATTGGCTTATAACGAAAGCTACTAATGAAGCAAAAATGATGTTTAGGCCCTGCGTTAATACTTGCTCAAAAGCATAGTTGATGTCAAAAGGAGCCCCATTGTCGTCAGTTCCAAAAACACTCAACCAAAAATCTGCTGGAGCTAATCTCATGGCTAGGTATATCGCAACGAAAGTGTAAGTGATCAATCCAACGGTTATGAAAGTGATCTTCCTAACACCCTTTTTGCCAAAATATTCGTTGATGACATCTGTGGTAATGAAAACAACTGGCCAGAGGACTACACCGGCAGTAAGGTTAAATTGAAGTACAAAATCTCCAAACATGGGAATGTCCAGTGGGTCGTAACCTAAGGTCCGTTCTACTGAAAAAATCTTTCCGCCAATTAATTCTGCTATCAGGGCATTAGTAATGAAAATACCACTGAGGATAATGAAAAGATTGGTTTTCTTATTATCCAGTACAGACTTATCCATGCTTAGTCTTCTAAAATGAATTCTTCTCCCTCTATGGCAAGGTCAGCATTTTCAAACACAGTTCTAGCTTCATCACGGATAGGTTCTAACTCCCTGTATCTAACCGAGAAGTGCCCCAGAATTAGCTTTCCAACTTCAGCCTTTTTAGCAATTGTTGCAGCCTCTTTTGCAGTACTATGATATGTGATACTCGCCCTTTCCGCATGCTCATCCATGAAAGTCGATTCATGGTAGAGCAAATCAACGTCCTTAATCAATGGGATTATAGACTCATCATATTTCGTGTCAGAGCAAAAGGCATAAGTAAATGACCTTCTAGCAGGTAAGGTTAACGCTGCATTCTTATAGAGTAGGTTTCCTTCTTCATCTAGGATGTCTTCACCATGTTTTAGGCGAATGATATTCTTGACGGAAAAGTCTGCTGGAAGTGTGTCCTTCTTTATTCTACGGTTCTTTTTCTTTTCAGCAAAGAGGTAGCCGCTACATGGAACCCGATGATTTAGGGGGATACTGTATACTTTCACAAAATCGTCCTCATGTACCACTTTGTGTATTGTTGTGTCTACTTCTACAAAATTGATTTCGTAGTTAAATACGGTTTCAGAGTACTTCAGCTGCATGGTAATGATCTCTGAGAGCCCCTTGGGACCATAGAGGTTTAACTTCTCTTTTCTACCCATTAAGTGCATGGTAGAAAGAAGTCCCATTAAGCCAAGATAGTGGTCACCGTGGAGGTGGGAGATGAAAATGTTGTTGATCCGCTGCGCTCGAAGTTTATATCGCTTCAGCTGAAGCTGTGTTGCTTCACCGCAGTCCATCAAGTAATACTTCCCCTCAATACTGATGAGTTGAGCGGTATGATGCCTGCGGTGAGCAGGTGCAGCAGAATTGGATCCTAATATTTTGACGCGTATACCCAAAATGGAGCTTACTCTTCTCCGTCTTCTGGGCTGTTGGCAAGGACTAAGTCTTTAGCCGCTTCGTCACTGGCCAAAATGGTCAATACATTGTTCAACTGAGAGATAGTCAATAATTTATCTACAAATGGCGTGATTTCAGAAAGAATGAACGCACCTCCATTTTCAGCATATGCCCTATTCCCTGTTAGCAATGCGCTAAGTCCAGATGAGTCTGCATATTTGGTAGTAGAAAGATTTAAAATCAGGTTTTGAGTGCCTTGTGCTTGCAGCGAAACAAGCTCAGATTTTAAGTCTGGTGATAATGTTGAGTCTAATTTCTCTTCCTCAAGTGTGAATACCGTGTATAGGTCTTGCTTATCTATGCTAAACTTCATAATGTCTTTTATCTATTCTGTAAGTAAGTACTAATATTCGTTTCAATCCTTTCAAGAGTATTTTGGTTCCCATCCTTATGGAAGGATTCGCCAGTTACTTTCTCGAACAGTTCAATATATCTTTCGGAGATAGAATTAACAACTTCGTCAGTCATTTCAGGAATTGCTTGTCCCTCTTTTCCTTGAAAGCCATTTTCAATCAACCATTGTCTCACAAATTCTTTTGAGAGTTGTTTTTGCTTCTCGCCACTTTGTTGGCGTTCCTCGTATCCTTTTTTATAAAAGTAACGAGAAGAATCAGGCGTGTGGATCTCATCGATGAGAATAATTTCACCGTTCAGTTTACCAAATTCATATTTAGTATCTACTAATATCAGCTCTTGTGTAGCGGCCATTTCTGTGCCCCTAGCAAACAATGCTTGAGTATAAGCTTCGAGCTGCTTGTACTCAGACTCTACAACTATCCCCTGAGCAAGAATATCTTCTCTTGAAATATCTTCATCGTGCCCCTCCATAGCTTTAGTGGTAGGCGTAATGATTGGGCTAGGAAGTCTGTCGTTTTCTTTGAGACCATCTGGTAATGCTACGCCACAAAGCATTCTTTTGCCTGCTTTATATTCTCTCCATGCGTGACCAGCTAGATAGCCTCTTATGACCATTTCTACTGCATACGGCTGGCACTTTAAACCAACACTGACATTCGGATCAGGACTTGAAGTAATCCAGTTAGGGACGATGTCACTAGTTGCTTTAAGGAATTTAGCTGCGATTTGGTTTAGTACTTGCCCCTTGAAAGGGATTGCCTTTGGAAGTACAACATCGAAAGCTGAAATACGATCAGAAGCAACCATAACCAATAAGTCAGAGAAGTAGTAAATGTCTCTTACTTTACCTCTATAAAAATCTTGTTGATTTGGAAACCGAAAGTTCGTTTCCTTGATGCCTTCAATCATTAGGTAAAAATAGTCAAAAATTAAATCAGGGAATGCAGGAAGTCAATTTTCTGAACTACTCATGAGCCTACCTCTAGAATAGTTTTCTGTCTTGATAAGTTTCTCAGAAGTGTCGTAGTATTCCCAATTGCCTTGACGGACATCATAAAGGTGATTCCCCTTTACCTTTACCTTACCATTTTCATAATACTCGTAGTACCTACCTGACTTCTGCCCATCTAATAATTTAGTCTCAGTATGTTTCTTTTTGTTAGGGTAGTAGGTGATTTCAGCTCCAGTGTTCCTTCCAAATTTATAGGGAATGGTCTTTTCAAGAACACCTTCTTCAGAAAATATTTTTACATCTCCATTTAGGACACCTTCTAAGTAGGGCGATTCTGCAGCTACTTGTCCGTTTTCATAGTATGTCTTCCACGTCTTATTTTCTCTGCCGCCAGTAAAGAATTGTTGAGTCTTGATTTGGCCGCTTTCATAATATTCTGTTAGCTGACCATCTTTGGCGATTTTTGTATAATTCTCTAACCACATGAGTTTTCCACTAGGGTAGTAGACGTAGTTCTCTCCAATTTTAGCTCCCGTTTGATAGTTAAATACTTCTTTCTTCGCACCGTCATCGTAGTAGGTGTTCCTTGGGCCAGTTACGATTCCTTCGTAATATGCCCCTTCGTCAATTAATTTTCCTTTTGTATTGTAATGTTGATAAGGTCCAGTCTTATAGCCATTGAGGTATTGGTAAGTCCACTCTTTGACTCCATTGCTATAGTATGTTTGATAGGCCCCTGTGATAACTCCGTTTTGGTATGAGAATTCTGCTGAGGTCTTTCCGTTCTCATAATAGGTGATCGCATCACCTGCTTGTTTGCCATTGATATAGTTGAATGATTGCTTCAGATTTCCATTAGGGTAATATTCTTCGGCTTGCCCATCGGGAGTTCCCTCCTTAAAATTTGTTTTTGTTTTGATGGTACCATCTTCGAAATACCCATTGACAAGTCCATTTAGCTTGCCTTCAACATAGCCACCTTTTTGAATTTGTTTTCCTGTTTTAGATAGAATTTCAAAGGCTCCGGTTTTGAGACCATTCTCATAAGTAGTTTTAGAAAGTACATTGCCATTCTCGTAGTACTCAGTAAAGATTCCGCTTGGCTTTCCCTTGATGAATTCTCCATTTACGGCAATAGCGCCATCTTCGAAGTATTTCGTATACTTTCCGTCAATCATGGAGGAGTCACCATCGAGTATGGTGTAGACCTCTTTTTTAATCCTATATTCAGGTGGATAATAGGTGGTTATTTGCTGCTGGGCAATCGCTGTGGAAGCAAAAAACGATAGAAGTAATATGTAGATGAAGTTGCGCATAAAAAAGCCTTACGTAAAACTACGTAAGGCTTTCATAATTAGTATATCAATCTTATAATTTCTCAATGACCATGGCCGAAGCACCACCACCACCGTTGCAAATCCCTGCAACGCCAATCTTGCCGTTATTCTGATCAAGAACGTTACAAAGCGTAGTAACAATTCTGTTACCAGAAGCACCAAGCGGGTGGCCAAGAGCCACAGCGCCACCATTCACGTTCACCCTTGAAGGATCTAAACCTAGCTCTTTGTTATTTGCAATTGCGACTACAGCGAAGGCCTCGTTGATTTCATAATAGTCAACATCATCTTTGCTTACACCTGCCATTGCCATCGCTTTAGGAATAGCTAAAGCCGGAGCTGTCGTAAACCAAAGTGGGGCTTGGGCTGCATCAGCGAATCCAAGAATCTTGGCAATTGGCTTAACGCCTAACGATTCTGCCTTCTCTTTGCTCATCAACACCATGGCTGAAGCACCATCATTAATAGTTGATGCGTTTGCAGCCGTTACAGAACCCTCTTTATTGAAGACTGGGCGTAGGTTTGGGATTTTTTCGAAGATGACATTGTTGAATTCTTCATCTTCTGTCATCATAATCGGGTCTCCCTTACGCTGAGGAATGGCGACTGGGACAATTTCATTTTTGAATTTACCGTCAGCTGTTGCAGCTGCAACTTTTTTGTATGAACTGATCGCATATTCATCTTGAGCCTCACGGGAGATGTTCATCTCTTTTGCTGTGTTATCAGCACAATTACCCATAGGGAATTCGTTGTAGACTTCCCATAAACCATCCTTTACAAGACCGTCTACTAATTCACCATTTCCATATTTATATCCTGTTCTTGCCTTCGGGATGTAATAAGGGATATTACTCATGCTTTCCATGCCGCCAGCTACTACCACGTCATTAGCGCCAACCATGATTGATTGAGCCGCTAACATTACGGACTTCATGCCTGAGGCACATACTTTGTTGATAGTGGTACAAGGTACACTATTGCCAATTCCTGCACCGAGTGCTGCTTGACGCGCTGGAGCTTGTCCCAGACCTGCTGAAACAACGTTGCCCATTAAGACTTCTTTAACCTCAGTAGCATCTACGTTTGCTTTTTCTAAAGCGCCTTTGATAGCAAATGAACCTAATTGAGTGGCTGAAAATCCTGATAATTTTCCTCCAAAACTGCCGATTGGAGTTCTGGCAGCTGATATTATATATACTTCCTTCATTGTATTGTAGTTTACCTAACGACCGTTAGCAAAGTTAATCAAAGGAATGGGAATACCATGCGGGGAATTGCGTTGTTTGCGCGTGAGGCTAATCAACAATGAATAATGAGGAATGTATAATAAAGAATTGTTAAAAAATATATTTGGGCAGATACCAAATCCCAAAATTCACCTAATCACTTATCCTCCGAAGTCTTGACGAAGGGAAAATCACCTAATACTACCAATCAGGTTTGTCGGAACGCTTGCGTTCTGTTGCTTTACGTTTTTTCTGCTGAACGTACTGCGTCTCATTATTTTTCATAGCCTCAAGGATCATTTGCGCTTTTTCCAAGGGGATGTTCATTTCCTTCAGTTTATCCATGAGCTTTTCCATTGGGTCTTCTTTCTGCTCTCCCTCTTTCTGCTCTTCGTTTTCCTTACCCTCTTCTTGCTCTTGTTTTTGCTCTTGGTCCTGATCTTGTTTCTCCTGCTTTTCCTGATCTTTCTTTTCTTGATTCTCGTCTTTCTGATCTTGTTTCTCCTGATCTTGTTTCTCTTGATCTTTCTTTTCCTGATCGTCTTTTTTATCCTCTTTCTGATCTTGGTCTTTCTGCTCTTCTTCTTGTTCCTGTTGCTGTCTGATCAATTTCTTAAGTAGCTCGTAATTGTATCGCGCTTGATCATTCTGTGGGTTTTTTAAGAGTGCTTGCTTAAAGTTGTTGAGTGCAGACTGTGTGAAAGATTCTTTTTCATCGGGAGATTGTTCACCCATTTTGTAGGCAATGATTCCAAGCTGGTTGTTGGCCATAGAGGCAAGAGAGATGTTTGACCCGTCTTTTACTCTATTATAGTTGGATTCGGCAATGTCGAAGTATTTTAGGTCACCACTGATAGCATTTAGAGCAGCAGTATCTTCAATCATGGTTTCTCCTGAGCTAATCTCGCTCAATAGGCCCATGTTGTCACCACCATAAGACATTACATATGCTGCATTGGCTAGGTTCAGTCGTGCTCTATCGTCTTCAATTCCCATTGAATCAAGAAGCATCTGGTATGAATCAATAGCTTCTTGAAAGTTACCTTCGGCATACGCTGAACCTGCTTCCCTCTTAAGCTTATTGGACTTAGCAATCTTGGTTACAGGATCTGTAACGCTTGAAAAAAGAAGGACTACAATCAATAAATACTTCATATTCTTAATGTCTTTCTTCTGATCATTGCGTCAAGCACTAATAGGGCAATTGCACCAATCAAGAAATAATAGAACTTATTAGCAGAAGCGTCAATTACACGGGCATCTCGAAGTTCACCTTCTACTTCGTTAATGGATCTGATTAAACGATTTACATCATTTTGATCATCATTAATCTCAAAATACTTTCCTCCAGTATCAGCTGCTAGCTTCCTCAACGACTTTGAATTCAGTTTTGTTACTACATCCGTGCCTTGTCTATCTCTTTTAAACCCATTGCCTTGTCTTATTTTAGAACCAGTTTCTGTACCAACACCTAAAGCGAAGAGTTGAATGCCTGATTTAACGACTTTGTCAACCGCGTCTTGCGTCTCATCACCGAAGTCTTCTCCATCGCTGATTAAAAGAATAATTTGAGCCTTTTGCTGTGTAACGGAAGACTCAGTGTTCTCCAGTTTCTCCAAAGCAATGCTAAGCGGAGAACCAAAGTCCGTACCTGCATTTGGTACTAAGCCTGTGTTCAAGGTATTGATAAATAGATTCAATGCACTTTGATCGTAGGTGAGGGGGCATTGTACGAAGGCTTCGGAAGAGAAGATGATTAAACCGATTCGATCTGAATTAAAGGACTCTACGATTTTCTTCAATTCGTACTTGACCTTTTCAAGCCGGGTCGGTGGAATATCAAAAGCATTCATCGATTGTGATAAATCAACGGCCACATAGATGTCTTTTCCTTCAGACTTGACTTCTTTAGTGGTTTCACCGAAAGAAGGTCCTAATAGCGCTACAATCAACAATGACATCGCCAATGAGCGTAGAAGAATCTTAAATAAGAGTGGGCGGAAGGTCGTATTCATTCGCTTTGCTAAGCGAATAAGTCGAAGGATATAAATCAAGTAGGCCACTATAAACAGGCCTACAAAAACCCACTCCATCATTCCAATACTTTTAAACCAAGTCATGCTTCTAGATCTTCGAAGGAGCAAATATAATCAAGCGCTGAACTTTATGAATACCATTCATAAATAGCTTACGCTCTTGAGGAGTTAAAGATTGTTAATAAATGGTGTTGTTATGGTTCGTCAGAAGAGATTTCTCGAGAGAAAACAAAAAACCCACTCAATTTGAGTGGGTTTTTTCTGTGATCCCTTCAGGACTCGAACCTGAAACCTACTGCTTAGAAGGCAGTTGCTCTATCCAGTTGAGCTAAGGGACCAACGGGCTTTTTTAAAGCGAGTGCAAATATAGTAAAATAGCTTTTTGACTAACAATGAGTTTTGAAAAATATTTGAGCTTTTTATGTCTTTATTTTCGGTAGAGATTCTTTACTTTAAGAAGAATAAGAGCCTATGAAAACAGACTTAACCAGAGATAACCTTAGAAATGCGTCTTATTGGATAATTATTATCGCTGGAGTCTTTTTTGGTTTAATCTATTTCAGGTCTTTTCTTGAACCCATCGTATTAGCGCTTGTCGTTTGGTATCTGATCCGAACAGCGCGTAAGTATGTTGGGAAGATTAAGATTAGGGGGAAATCTCTCCCAGGTATCGTTCAGCGTATTTTAGCCTTTATTCTCACAGTATCCCTTCTTTACGGAGTTTATCAGATCGTTTCGGTGAATGTTAAACTGATTAGCGCTAATGCCGATAGTTATGATGATAACCTCCAAGTTTTCATAGACCAAATTAAGGGCTTCACAGAAGCGAACAGTGATTATATACCTGAAGTTAACGTTCAGGAGACTATTGATAAGATCGACTATCAATCCATTCTCTCTAGTGTCTTTAACTCTGTTAGTGTGGTGCTTGGCAACTTTGCCTTAGTCATCGTCTACGTCATCTTCTTCTTGATTGAAGAGAATTTTTTCAACCAAAAACTAGATAACCTCTTTAAAAAGGAGGCTAACCGAAAAAATGTCATGGGTATTGTGGGCCGAATCAACAAAGCGGTCAACAAATACTTTACGGTGAAGACAGAGGTCAGTTTAATTACGGCAGGAGTCAGTTATTTAATATTGCTGGCCTATGGAGTGGACTTCCCTGTGCTCTGGGCCTTCATCATATTCGTGCTAAACTACATACCTTATATCGGTTCGCTGGTAGCGAGTTTGCTCCCTGCTATCTTCGCCATTTTTCAATTCGCATCTTTTTGGCCATTTGTCTGGGTGTTCTTTACGGTAGAGGCAGTCCAAATCTTTGTTGGTAATTATGTAGAGCCGAAGCTGATGGGAAGAACACTTAATTTAAGTCCGCTAGTAGTTATTATCTCCTTGGCTTTTTGGGGATCGATATGGGGGATATTAGGGATGATTTTATCAGTGCCAATCATCTCTGTTGCGGTGATCATTTGTGCTCAGTTTCCATATACCCGTGCCATCGCAATTATGATGACAGAGAACGGTTTTATTGAGGAGATAGACCACAAAGAATAGCCATGAATTATCGAAGGCTCATTCGAGCGAATCTTGACATTTCTGAAATCAGTTTTGGGTGCATGTCTTTGGGGTTAAAGCATGCCGAAAACCAAGCATTAATACAATGTGCTTTCGATGCTGGCATCAATTATTTTGACACAGCCGATGTCTATAAAAATGGCTTCAATGAAGAGTCTGTTGGAAGAGCACTGAAGCCTATTCGACAACAAGTTATTCTAGCGACTAAGGTAGGCAACGTTCCTAATGAGGAGGGAAGAAATAGGGAATGGAATCCTTCAAAAAACTATATTCTTAAAGCAGCCGAAAAGAGCCTAAAGCGATTAGGTACAGACTACATTGATATCTACCAACTCCATGGGGGAATGATCGAGGATGACTGGGAAGAAACCATAGAAGCATTCGATATTTTGAAAGGGAAGGGGATGATTCGACACTATGGAATTTCTTCCATTAGGCCCAATGTCATTAGAAGATTTGCTACTCAAACTGGTATTGTTAGTAACATGATTCAGTACAGTCTATTGGACAGAAGGCCCGAGGAAGCCGCATTAGGAGTTTTGTCAGATGAGAAGGTAGGCGTCATGGTTAGAGGATGTTTGGCAGGTGGTCTATTGGCTGGAAAAGATTTAAGTGATTACTTAGGTTATAGTATAGAAGATATTGATATACTGTTAGATAAGGTCAATTCATTCTCAATTGAGAAAATGTCAATAGCTCAGGCAGCGGTTAAGTGGGTGTTGAGTAATAATTCTATCACAACTGCTGTGGTTGGGATCAGAAATATGGAGCAATTGAAAGATACTTTGGGTGCTGTCGAAGTGCCAGAGTTATCCGTTGAAGCAGTGCGAGAGTTGAGCGATTTACTCAAGCCGAACCTATACGCCAAGCACAGGTGAGTCTTGAAGGTCAAGATTTTTATAGGTCAGCGAAAATCACACTTGGGCTGTACCTGGCAAAGTAAGATTACTCACTTAGTCCACTCGAGATCTTTCTAGAAAACATTCAATCTTTTGATCTTAATAACCTTTAGAATGATGCTGAGAAGAAAGCTTTTGGATCAACATTTACAACGGTTTGGCGAACTATCAAATCGTTAAAAATGTGATAAGGGAATCGGTTTAGGAGAAGCGAGATTTCTTTACTAATCAGTCTTTATTGATCGATGATTTTGCTTTCTCTTTGGACGATATTGAGTACGGAGTTTTGAGGCGTAATGGACCGAGAAATAACAATGAACCAAATCAGTTTTTGGTAGGTGATCAGCGATTGAAATTTATGGTTCAGATCATGGACTATCGCGGGCATTTTGCACATAATTGTAGCAGCCTTTCTTGCCCTCCACTTGCCTGCTATTCACAGGGTAAAAATCGATAAGCATTGAGCCTCGCTGAAGAGAGTTTTTGAGCTATCGAATTCGTGATTAATCAAGAGGAAAAAAGCATTGATTGTTCTTCAATTTTTCTTTGGTATCGTTCCGAATTTGGAAACCATTATCTTAATGATTCAGTTTTATCAAAATACACTGTGAACGAACGCCCTTTTATCTGGAAGATTCAATAGACTAAATGAACCTCACTCTATGGCACTAATCAATAAGTCCTCGTTTGACTTTTTAAACCAGCTTACTGAAAACAACAACCGAGATTGGTTTGCCGAAAACAAACCTTGGTATCAAGATGAGCATCAGAATGCAACTGATTTTGCTGAGGCAATGCTTCAAGGCCTTAAAGAACATGACGAGATTACTACACTAAGTGGTAAAAAGAGTCTAATGCGCGTCTATCGCGATGTTCGGTTTTCTAAAGACAAGTCGCCTTATAACCCACGATGGGCCGGTGGCTTTAATCGACAGAAGCCACATCTTAGAGGAGGTTATTATTTCCACCTGAAGCCAGGTGAGACGGTAGTTGGTGGTGGGTTTTACGGTCCTGCCGCTGAAGATTTGAGGTTGATTAGAGATCAGATTGCTCAAGATGATCAACCTTTAAGGGCTGTTTTGAATGATCCGAGTTTTAAAAAGGTATTTGGTGAATTACAAGGCGATCAAGTAAAAACAGCTCCTAAAGGTTTTGACAAGGAACACCCTGCGATTGATTTGTTGAGGTACAAGTCGCTCTATGTGTTCAGGAAATTCAGCGACAAGGAAGTACTAAGTACTAACTTCATGAAAGAGGCCCTGGGTACTTTTATCGCATTGCGACCTTTTTTTGATGTGATGACCGAGATGTTGACGACCGATTTGAATGGATTGTCATTGGTTGAAAAATAGCAATTAAGTATGACTAAGAAGAACATCTTCCTTTTCCTAGAAGCACTAACCGCTAACAACTCTAAGGAGTGGATGGACAAGAACCGTTCGTGGTACGAGGAGACCAAAGGTGAGCTAGTGGCATTATTCGATCCTATTTTGGATGAAATCAAACGCGTTGACCCAAGGATCGTTCAGCCTAACGCTCGCAGAGCACTCGGTAGAATTAATAACAACCTAATGTTTCATCCAGATCGGCCTACTTACAAGGACCATTTTGGAGTGGGTTTTGGCTATGGAAAAGGCCTGGCTGATTTTTATGTCGGACTGGGTGTGGCGGAAGTACAGATTGCCGGAGGTCTTTGGCACCCGGACAGTGAGCGCTTGAAGAAAGTGCGCATGGAAATAGACTATGAAGGAGAAAAGCTCTCCGCGATCATTAGTTCAAAGGCTTTTCAAGACTCCTATCAGCTGTATACGCAAGATACATTGAAGACAACGCCTAAGGGCTTCTCTAAAGATCACGAACATATTAAGCTGTTGAGATTGAAGTCCCTTGCGGCTTTCCGAAAGATCACGAGGAAGGATGTTTATTCAGTTCACTTTGCAGAAATGGTAGTAGAATCTTATTTAGCTATCGTACCCTTATTAGATTTTATTAATACTGCGATTGGTGATGACCAATAGTCTAACTACCTGAAGTCTTGGTGGATAATTGGATGCTGGTGACATCAAGTTTTTAAACCTTGAAAAAAACTGAAATTTATCCTTCGGGCAGTATAACAAAAAGAAAAAAGAATCTATATTTGCACTCCGATTTGAGACATATGTCTCAAGTTTTAGGGCTCGGGGTGTAGCGTAGCCCGGTCATCGCGCCTCGTTTGGGACGAGGAGGTCGCAGGTTCGAATCCTGCCACCCCGACAGAAAAAGCTAGTTTATGACTGGCTTTTTCTTTGTCAAGTGACCCGAGTTTGAGTGGATTATTTTTAAATTCACACAGCAGTGGGTAACAAAAGCAAATTCAGTAAAGAATCCACGGAGAGGTGGGTGAGTGGCTGAAACCACATGTTTGCTAAACATGCGTACGGGAAACCGTACCGGGGGTTCGAATCCCCCTCTCTCCGCAAAATAAAAGAGCTCCAATTTTTGGAGCTCTTTTATTTTGCCTGGGTGGTGAGAACCCGAGGGTTCGAAATCGTAGCGCAGCGAAGATTCACGAGGGACATGGCGCATGCCTGATCCCCAGCTTATCAATAGTGAGGTTTTGCCTTCGCAGAGATGTTATTTGACTAAGCCATATCTAGCCCAATCTTTGTCTCAGAAAATAGGTGGTAAGCGGCTACGATGATAGCGTGAGTCCCTTGGTGCTCGTTGATCTCTTCCCTACGCTCTAAATAGACAGGGCAGTAGTCTTGTTCGCCTTCTTCCCAAATCACAAGCATAAACTCGTAATTGATTTTACTCTCTCTGCCATTGACCAACCATTGATCAAAAGTGTCTTCATCTAAAGATTTGGAAAAGCCTAAGCCGTCAAACATGAAGTGAAAGTATAAAAAAAAGACCTCCAATCAGAGGTCTTTTTTCGTGTTGAGTGTTGATCTATTTCTTATTCGTAACGTAAAGCTTTCACCGGGTTCTGGTTCGCTGCCTTAAGTGAGTGGAAACTCACAGTTAAGAAAGCTATAAGCAAGGCTAAGACGCCTGCTATGCCAGCTGCACTGATAATCACAGTGGATAAATCCATTGTATACTGGAATACTTGAAGCCAATCTTCTATAAATAAGTAGGCGATCGGTGCCGCGATTACGAATCCAACGATTACTAATATCATAATGTCTCTAAAGATCAAGTAGACCAGTTGGAAGACTGAAGCGCCTAATACTTTCCTCACACCAATCTCTTTGATTCTGGTAGCAGTCGTATAGGAAGACAGTCCTAAAAGTCCCAGACATGAGATTAGGATGCAGATGTAAGAGAGCATGCCAGTTAATTTGCTTTGCTTCTCATCGGCCTTGTATAGCAGTTCTGCTTGATTGTCGAGTAAACCGTATTCAAATGGATGACTTGGGTCTAGTTCTGCATATCGGTCTTCTAAATAATTGAGCGTCTCTTGCAATGCACCTGCCTTCGCATGTATGACCACTGCTGGCTGCACTTGAGTCACGGTGCCAAAACTTTCATACCTGAATATCAAGGTAGGTTCAACTTTAACGTGTAAAGAGAAGGCGTGAAAGTCTTTTATGACCCCAATGACTCTTGAAACTGGAGAGCCTGGGCCAGCATTTTGTATTTTCTTTCCAAGTGGATTATCCCAGCCCATAATTTCGACCAAGGCTTCGTTCACCAAGACACCATTAGTTAGATCCGTAGGGATATTGTCATCGAAATCACGACCATTTACAATTTTCATATCCATGGCATTTACAAAATTTTCACCAATGCTCATGATGTTATAAGTATCAGGGACCATGACCGTATCTGCTCCTTCAACAAGCATAACCCGTCTGCCGCCACCAATTAAACTGTTACCAACTGATGCCGATGATCCTGTATTCATTCCTGTGGCTGTAGTGACGTCAATGATATTGGGGTTTTGGCGTAACTCATTCTGTATAAAATCAAGCCTTCTACTTACAAGGGTGTCCCTTGTAGGAATGATTATGACGTTGTCTTTGTTGAAGCCAATGTCTTTTTGCCTCATAAAGTCGATTTGGTCACTCATGAGTAGTGTAGCGATAACGACACCGATCGATACGAAAAATTGGAATGCCACTAATACCTTACGCAAGAACAAACTACCGGGTCCTGATTTTACAGAACCTTTCATGGCTAAGAGTACCGAGATGGTAGAAAGATAGAAAGCAGGGTAGAGGCCTGAGAGCAACCCAATAAGGAGGGTAATGCCTAAGGACCCGAAGAGCAGAAGGTTATTACTTAAGAAGTGAAGTTCAAGTTGCTTGTCTAGCAATTCATTCATGCCAGTGCCATGAATTAAGAGGTTTACGAGAACAATTGCCACTAGCAGTGAGACGAATGTAATTACGATCGACTCACTCAAAAATTGGCCTATTAATCGGCCTTTTGTAGAACCTAAGACCTTTTTAATGCCTACTTCTTTAGACCTTTTAGTAGCCCTAGCGGTAGCTAAATTCATGTAATTAATAGATGCTAAAATCAGCACAAATAATCCAATGGCCATAAAGGCATTGGTATATGCTTTGTTACCAGTCGGCAAATCATATTGCACTTTTGAATTAAAGTGAATTTCGTTTAAGGGTACTAGTCTTGGTGAAAACGATGCTTCGCGCAGGGAAGGTGCTAGCAGTGTCAGTGGTTTCATATACTTTTCATACAAGTCAGGAAACTTGTTGTAAATACCAGTCACATCATAGCCCTTAGGGAGTTTGATATAGGAGTAGAGTTGAATATTCCATAAGGCACCACTTCTTTGTTGTGCAGTTAGGGCCGGTTGTCCTGAAGTGGCGGTACTAAAAGAGATAAGGGCACTGAACGTCAGGTGGACGTTGTCGGGTACATCTTCAATCACTCCTTTTACAGTCAACGTATTGTCATCTGTCTTCACCAACTCATTCAGAGGATTTTGGTCTCCAAACAGTTTTTTAGCAGTACTTTCGGTTAATACGATGCTATTAGGTTCTACTAAAGCTGTTTTGGGATCGCCTTGGATAAATTTATGTGTGAAAATATCGAACGTTGTCGAGTCTGCTAAGTAGACATCATCGACATAGAAGTTATTATCACCGATTCTAAATAGAACTTGTCCAGCATTCTGAAGTCTGGTAAACGATAAGATTTCAGGAAACTCCATCTGCATGGTCTCGGCCAAAGCTGTAGAGGTTAGTGCAAATTCATCGTTTTTAGGTGGGATATAGAATTTGGATTCTATTCTATAGACTTGGTCCCAGTTTTCATGAGACTTATCATAATTATAGTCACTTTGGACATAAAGCATAATGATTATGCTGACAGTGAGTCCGATGGCTAATCCAAAAATATTAAGGAAGGAGTAAAACTTGTTTCTAAGTAATACTCGAATTGCGTAAAGAATACTCTTCATAGATTGGTTGACTGATGTGAACATTACACCATGCAACATGAAGCATACCAAAAGCCAATTATGATTCTAATTAACTGTATATCAGTTAGATAATAAGTAGGTTACCAAGTAGTGAATGTCTTTTCTGTGCGTATTCGTACTCGTTTGTGAACGATAACGTACACGAAATGGGTATTGGAAAGTAATATCTAGCTATCAGTTATCGCTTTTTGAAGTTCTTTTTACCTCCGTAGGATCTCTTTCCACGACCGGCAAACTTCTTAGGATCATACTCTGGTCCATCGCCTAGATGGGCTGGCATTGGGACCTTTCTCACAACTGCTTCAATCAACTCCTCAATCTTCTGGAAGTTTTCTTGATCATCTTCGTTGATAAAAGTAACTGCTTCACCTTCTGATTCGGCACGAGCTGTTCTACCAATACGGTGTACATAGTCAGCAGCATCACCTGGCACATCGTAGTTAATGATCATGTCAATATTATCTACATCGATGCCTCTAGAGATTACATCAGTAGCTACTATGATAGGGAGTTGCTTGTTCTTGAACTCTCTCAGCATATCTTCTCTTTCTACCTGCTCTAGATCACTTGAAATACCTTTAGCATTGAAGCCTTCCTTCTGTAGCGCACGAGTGATCTCTCTTACCTTAGTTTTTCTAGAGGTAAATATGATTAAGCTTGGAATATCGCCAAATCGCAACAAGTGCTTAACCAAATCGATCTTTTGTGAATCATAAGTAAGAAATGCCGCCTGCGTAATTTTCTCAGAAGGTTTCGCTATGGAAATGCTAATTTCTTCTGGATCCGTCAATATTTCCATCGCCAATTTCCTGATTTTAGGCGCCATGGTTGCGGAAAAGAGAAGGTTTTGACGCTCTTTAGGAAGGAACGTAATAATCTTCATAATATCATCATAGAATCCCATATCTAGCATTCTATCGGCTTCATCAAGCACTAAATGTTTTAATTGATCAACTTTAACATAGCCAAGGTTCAAGTGAGATATCAACTTGCCTGGCGTGCCAATAACAATATGTGTTCCTTTAGCTAAGGCATTTTTTTCTCTTGTAAATCCAGCACCATCACCACCACCATAGACAGGTAAGGACGTAATACCACTAAAATAACTTAGCCCTTCTAATTGCTGATCAATTTGTACGGCCAACTCACGGGTTGGGCATATGATCATTGTGTTAATATGCTCGTCTGATGTACCTGCTTGTGCTATTTTATGCATTAAAGGCAGCAAGAAGGCCGCAGTTTTACCTGTGCCAGTTTGTGCGCAGCCAATAAGGTCTTTGTTGGCTATAATGATTGGGATGGCTGCTTCTTGGATAGGGGTGGGTTTTGTGAAACCCATGGCGTCTAATCCTGCAAGCACATCTTCATGTAAATTGAGTTCTGAAAAGGTCAAAGCTTGAACTATATTGTGAATTGATTTGTATGGCTAAATAGAAGCCAGTCGAAAGATACTAAGATCAATTGATGCAACAATAAAACTGACTGAAAATGAAGAAAGCTGTGTATAAGACAAATATCAATTGTGGAGGTTGTATTGCCTCGGTTACCCCTTTTTTAGAAAAGGCTCAAAGTGTTGAGAAATGGTTTGTTGAAACCGAATCTAAGCATAAGCTACTAACGGTTGAAGGTAGTTCATTAAGCAAAGATGAAGTGGTTGACTTGGTTAAATCTGCAGGATTTGAAATCAAGGAGAAAAAAGGATTCTTTTCTTTTTGATTAGCTCTTTCTCCAGAAATGAGGGGAGAGCAGCATTAGAACAGTAAATAGCTCGAGTCTACCTAGAAGCATTAAAGCTGATAATAGCCATTTACCACCTGTTGGCATTTCTGAGAAATTATCTAGAGGTCCTACATCACCAATACCTGGTCCTACATTCCCTAATGAGGTAGCTACAGCGCCAAAAGCCGTATCAAAATCCACATTCATAGTAGAAAGTAGCGTTACGCCTACCAAGAATACAAGGATGTAAATCATGATAAAGGCAAGTACGTTGTATACAATACTCTGTTCTACTGCCTTGCCGCTAATTCTTACAGGCATAATGGCTGAAGGGTGTAGTTGTCTTTTTAGCTCCAAGAAAGAGTTTTTGAAAAGCACTATATGACGTATCACTTTCACTCCCCCTGCGGTTGAACCTGCTGAACCTCCTACAAATAGAAGGATAAAGAAGATCACGGATAAGAACGGAGCCCAAGAAGTATAGTCTGCTGAAACAAAGCCGGTTGTTGTAATTAAGGAGACCACCTGAAATAGTGCATCTCTGAAAGAAGCTTCAAATGGCTCATCGCTCACTACCAAAAGTGTAATGGTTACGATTAGCGTTATCACTACTGTAAAGGATAAGTAGACTTTGAATTCTTCGTTTTTGAATACTTTTTTGAAGTTTCGCTTTAGTGCAAAATAGGTGAGCGTAAAACTAGTTCCTGCTAAGAACATAAAAAATATAACGATGTATTGAATTACGGGGTCTACAAACTGTAAACTGTCATTTTTGGTCGAGAACCCTCCTGTCGCCATGGTGGTTAGAGAGTGATTGATGGCATCAAATGGCCCCATTCCAGCAACATAGAGGGCTATAGCTTCTGCCAAAGTCAATCCTACGTATAGAAACCATAGGCGCTTGGCAGTTTCTTGGATTCTAGGTTGGAGCTTGTCAGGTGTGATACCAGGAGCCTCGGCTACAAAAAGCTGCATTCCACCTATGCCTAAGAACGGTAGAATGGCTAATGCCAGCACAATAATACCCATTCCACCAATCCACTGCGTTAAACTACGCCAGAAGAGAATGCCGTTGGGTACCGCTTCGATATCCGTAAGAATTGAAGCTCCAGTAGTAGTATAGCCAGAAATCGTCTCGAAGAACGCATTAGTAAAATCAGGGATAGCCCCACTAAAAATATAGGGTAGAGCTCCAAAAACGGACATAAAGATCCATCCAGCGGTGACAATAAGATATCCGTCTTTCTTTTTAAGTTCTTTGCTCTTCTTATTTCTAGTTAAATATTTAAGCAGAGCGCCTGCTCCGATCGTGATGAGACTTGAGGTGAGAATGGCTGTCCAGTCTTGTTCTCCATAATAAAAAGAGATAGGTAAGCACAGTGCCATAAAGCCACCATTAATCAGGAGAAGAATTCCCAATATATCACCGATAACTTTATAATTGAATCTCATTGAAATGTCCTAGATGAAGTATTCTTCGACCTTTTTGATGCATTCAAGTTTGGAAAGTACCACAACACGATCTTTTGGTTCAAACTTGAAGTTACCTGGTGTCGTCAATCCTTTGCCATCACGAATTACGCCCCCAATAATGGCGGCCTTAGGGAAGTCAAGGTTACGTAGTTCTTGGCGTGTAATTTTGGATGTTTCCTGTACTTCGAATTCAAGAATTTCTGCATCTACACCGTGTATGCTTGCAATAGATACAATTTCACCTTGTCGTATATGGCGGAAGATAAAGTTTGCTGCAATGAGTTTTTTATTGATCATGGTATCAACACCAATACTCTGCGAAAGGTGAATGTAATCCATGTTCTCTACCATGGCGATGGTTTTCTTAACTCCCATCTTTTTGGCCACTAGACAAGAAATAATATTCGTTTCTGAGTCTCCAGTTACCGCAACGAAAGCATCCATTTCATTGATGCTTTCTTCTTCCAGTAACTCTACGTTCCTACCGTCACCATTGATTACCATGGCATCTGGTAGTTGGTCAGCTAGATCAAAGCATTTTTGAGCGTTGCGCTCAATGATCTTTACGTTATATCGTGCACTTAAGAGCTTTGCAGCATGAAAACCAACTCGCGACCCCCCTAGGATCATTACGTTTTTGACGCCTTCTTTTTTCTTTCCGGTTAGGAAAAGTAATTTCTCCACACCGTCTGGTTGTGCAATGAAGTAGGCATGATCGTTTTCTTCAAAACAAGTATCCCCATAAGGAATGATTGTTTCATTGTCTCTTAGAATAGCTACTGTCATAAATGACTGATCAGGATTGATCTTAGCTACTTCCAGCATTGACTTACCTTTCAACGGACTTTTAGAATCAATATTTACACCGATCAGCTGGAGCAAGCCTTTTTCAAACTCAAAACTATCAGTAACGGCTACTTCTTTCAATAGTCTTTTAATCTCTCGCGCTGCTAGTGACTCTGGCGAGATCACATCGTCAATACCGAGATGCTTAAGATTTAGTTTATCTTTTTGGTAAAGGAATTCAGTATTTGATATACGAGCAATGGTTCGTTTTGCTCCAAGATGCTTAGCAATAATGGCCGTAGCAATATTGGCCTCCTCAGAAGAGGTAACCGCGATTAGTAAATCTGCGTCTGCTACTCCTGCTTCTTCTAGCACGCTATATGAGGTGGAAGTCCCTTTAATTGTGGCAGCATCAACACTGTTACTGGCTTGCTTTAACTTATCAGCAACTTTATCAATCAGGACAATATCTTGACCCTCTTGACTCAGAAGTTTAGCCAAATGAAATCCTACATTTCCAACACCCGCAATAATAACTCTCATCGACTTTCCTTATAAAGTGCGCCAATTTATGAAAAATTCAACTAGTAGTATTGCAATTAGTCTTGATTCCTTTTGAGCCATCACTATGCTTTGTTTGTATTTGGCCAGCCAGACTTTAGATGTAAATCTCTTTGAGGGAAAGGTATTTCAATTTTATGCTCTTTGAACTTCTTGAAAATCTCATAGTAGAGCTGACTTCTTAGAATGATGGGCTTGTCTATATAGCTACTTGTCCATACGAGTAAGTCGAAGTTGATGGAGCTGTCACCATAACCAATAAACAATACGTCAGGAGCTGGTCTTTTCAGTACATCCTTATTTTCATCTGCTACTTCAAGGATGACTCTTCGAATGAATTCAGGATCTTCCTTGTACGAGACTCCTACGGGTACATGGTACCTAATCCGCCTATCATTATGGCTCCAGTTGATGACTTGTTTGTTGATGAGTTCTGAGTTAGGAATAATGATAGAGATGTTATCATTTGTGCTGACCGTACTGGCTCGTGAAGATATTTTCACTACATCACCTGTTACATTACCCACTTCAATTCTATCACCGACTTTGATGGGGCGCTCGAAGAGGATAATCAAACCTGAGATAAAGTTATTGGCAATATTCTGTAGGCCAAAACCAATACCCACGCCTAATGCACCTGCAAGTACATTGAGTGATCCGAGATTGATCCCTGAACTCTGGATCACCACAAAGGCACCCATAATAATAAAGAAGTACTGAATGATTGTACCAATCGATTGACTAACACCTATGTCATCTGAATACTTGGAAAGTATTTGTTTAACAAATATCGTCTTGAGTTTACCTGAAAGAAAAACCAAGAGTGTCATTAAGAAAACCAACCTGATTACGTCAAAGATTCTCAAGGCGGGCTTATCATCAGAATCATAGGTTAGGGTATAATTCAGATCAGAATTACTACTAAATCCAATCGCTGCTAAGACTGTCGCAACACCGATCGCCAGGATGATATATTTAGTGGTATTACCGATGGATAATACGGTTTTTCGGTCTTCTACGTACCTCGATAAGATTTTATTAATAAGTATTGACCTAACGAGGTTGCCAAAAAGATTTACAATGAATAGAAATACTATTGGGATGATAATCTCAGTAATAGTAAATGTAAAGCCTTCTCCAAAAACTTTAATGGGCTCCCCTAGGAATGGGATATTCGTATTAATGTAATTGATGAGCCAATCGTATGGTTTAGCCATATGCCAATATAGTTATCTTTTCAGATTAAGGTAGTAAAAGTGACGAGTCTCCATAGCTTAGGAAGCGATATTCATTTGAAAGGGCGTGGTCGTAAACCTTTTTCCAGTCCTCCCCTATAAAAGCTGCCACTAGCAACATTAAAGTACTACCAGGCTGATGGAAGTTAGTAAATAGTCCATCGCAGACCTTAAATTGATAGCCAGGCATAATAAAGATTTCTGTGTCACCAGAAACTTTGTCTATTCCCTTACTTGTCATCCAGTCAAGGATGTTTTGAAATGATTCTTTTCTTGATGGGAGCCCTGTCTCTTCTTGATATAGTTCGAGTTTTTCGATCGAGAACTTTTCATTGCCTTTCCCTAATCTAACCCCATACCAATAGAGACTTTCGAGCGACCGCATGGACGTAGTCCCAATCGCAATGATCTGCTCGGCATCAATAACGTCTTTAATGCTGTCAATGGTGACCTCGATTTGCTCAGAGTGCATTGGATGCTCGCGTGCATCATCCACTTTGATGGGCTGAAATGTACCAGCACTTACATGCAGTGTAAGAAAGGATTCTTTAACGCCATTCTGTACTAGTTTGGCTAAAATCTCCTCTGTAAAGTGTAGGCCAGCTGTCGGAGCGGCCACAGCACCTTCTTCTTTTGAATAAACGGTTTGGTAGCGGGGTTTGTCTTCGGCCTCAGCCTCTCTGTTCAGGTAGGGCGGAAGGGGTACCTTACCAACCAACTCAACTATTTCGGCAAACGAGTAATTGTTATTGTCCCATGCAAAGCCAATCCTTCTTTCTTCTCTATTGACCAGCGTGGCCTCAATTATGATTTCGTCTTGGCCAGAGATCAAAGTACGCTTCAGCGGGGCGTCTTCTTTCCAACGTTTTAGGTTACCAATCATGCATTCCCAAACCACTTTTCCGTTTGATTCCATCACTGTGCTTATGACTGTGGTTGGTGCAACTGGCTTAAGTAAGAATATCTCTATTTGAGCACCAGTGTCTTTTTGAAAATGCAGCCTGGCAGGTATGACTTTAGTGTTATTAAAGAAAAGTGTCGTTTTCTGGTGTAAGAATTTTGGAACTTCTCTAAATGCCTTGTCACTTATTTGTCCTTTTTGATAAAGTAAGAGCTTCGAATCATCACGATTGGCTAATGGATGCTTAGCAATTTTTTCATCTGACAGAAGATAATTGAAAACCGATAAATCTGGAGAGTTAGGTATGCTCATAATACTTGCGCAAAATAAATGCAAAACTTCAATTTATCCGCCTGAGAGACCGTTAAACATTTTTTTCGCATCTCATGCAACTTTTTTTGCGCCTTCCTTTGAACAGAATTGTCCGCATTTATGAACGAAACCGAACAATCCCGAACATGGACAATTATCTAGCATCGATATAATCAATTGATTGTCAGGTAATTAATACTTTTGGCATAGCGATTGGAAACAATATGGCAGGTCAAAAACAACGGTCAATTGTAGGTCAATCTGCCACCCTCGGGTGGAACTCAAAATATTAGAAAACATGAAAACGGTAAGTAAAAGAAATATATCAGCACTTTTCGCACTTCTGCTCGCAGGAACCATTCTCACCTCTGCCAAGACAGACTCAGTGGCAAGTTTACCAGAAGTACCCTCGATTGAAGATTCCCACTATACTCAATATGTAGACGAGTATGTACAGGACTACTTTGAGGCAATAGAAAGTGATACGTTCGAAACTTCAGAGTATGTGAAGATTTATGATACCAATAGTGAATTATTAGTGTCTGGAGAAAGGTCCGAGTTGGATGAAGATCAACTTCAGCTACTGAGACAAGCAGATTTGCTCATTGAGCAATCAGGCACAGAGTATTATCAATTGAATAATTAGTTAGTAGTTTTAGTTTAAGGTTAGATTAAGGCGATTTCGAACGGAAATCGCCTTTTCGCATTTTAGAGCTCTTCCAGACTGACAAGCATGAATTTCAATTCATCCCCAGGTTTCAGTTGTGCTACTATCTCTAAGTCATCTGAAACTACATTGGCTATTCTAGGGTAGCCTCCAGTGGTTTGGGCGTCTGCCATCAGGATAATAGGCTTGCCTGCATTACTTATTTGTACCGTTCCGATGACAATACCTGAGGATATTTCCTCTCCAGAAGGGACGTAATCCTGTAAATTATCTTTCAATCGATAACCCATCCTATTAGAGTCACCGTGGATCACAAATATTCGATCAAAGAAATCTTGAATCACTTCAATTTCGAATTGGTCAAATTCAGGCCCCGTAACCACACGAATTACATAGCATTCGGAAAATAACGGGCGATTACGTTCTGGATAGCTAATTAGTTCTTGCGTCTGGTTGATGGCTACAGTAAAAGAATAGTCATCGACTAACCTGGCGGGTAGTCCTGGTTCTTCCATTAAGCTGGGTAGCGCGCTGAAACTATTGGACCAATTTTGTACTTGCCATTGACCACCAATACTCATGTAGGTACGACACCCGAAATCAGTGTTATGAAACTGCAATAGATCTCCTGAATCGATATTTAGGGTCATGTAGTTCTCAATTGGATTGCCATTTAATGTTGCTTTCATATTAGCACCAGTGATGGCAATTTGCCCTTTGCCTTCGAACTCAAATGTAGGTCCAAACAGCGTCATCTCGAGGACGGGTGAATTTGGAAGATTACCTACTAACTCATTTGCGATTCTCATTGAGCTTTTGTCTAACGCACCACTGATGGGAATACCCTGATCTTGGACTCCAAATCTCCCTTCGTCTTGAATAGACGTATAGAGGCCTGTTTTTAGGCATTTGACCTTTAGGAAATCAGGCATGGGCTTCCTCCATTTCAAAAATACCAGTTTCAATTTTTAGTTGAATGATCTTGAATTCAGCTTGACCTATTGGTCTGAACTTTACGTTATCTCCAGGCCTAAGTAAACTTGTTTCGGGTCTATTCCCATCAAACATTCTAAGGGGTGTTTGACCAATGATTTGCCAACCACCAGGAGCCTCTGTTGGATAAATTCCAGTCTGCAGCCCAGCTAAACCAACCGACCCCTTCGGGACTCTTAGTCTGGGTGTCGCTTTACGTTTGCAAGCTACGTGATCAGGTAAACTACCCATGTAGGCAAAGCCGGCTACAAAACCTAGCATGTACACACGAAATGTTTGGCTTGAATGGATCTCTATTAATTCTTTTTTGCTCAAGTTCGTTTGCTCACAAACATCATTTGAGTCAAGGTCGAAAGGCGCTTCATAGCAGACTGGTATTGTGTAGGTTCTTCCGACTACAGTTAATTCTGGCGTGGATAATTGATCAATTGTCTTTTGAATTGAGATGCTAGCGCTACTCAAGCTCCATTGTTCTACTTTTAGGCCAATAGTGAGAGAATTATAAGCGGGAATAAGGTACAAGATACGTTTTTCTGATTTCAGAGCATTGTAGACTGCAATGACCTTTTGATTTGTCGCTTCCGAAATGACTTTTTCGAAGGTTACGATAAGTGCACTGTCACCAAAAGGTTGTATTCTCATGTTAGAAGTGCTTTTTTTCAATATTATGCGCTGTTAGTAGCGCATCTATTTCTCTTAGAATGTCCACTGCAGCAGGATTATCACCATGTATACAGAAGCTCTTGGCATCTAACAGAACTTTCTGACCATCGATCGATTGTGTTTCGCCATTTTCGGCAATTGACAGAACCTGCTGGGCTGCAGTAGTAGCATTATTAATTACGGCATTTGGTAACGACCGAGACCTAAGCTTACCATCTGCTTCATATTGTCTATCAGCAAATGCTTCTGGGACATACGCCATATCCATAGCGTTAAGAATATCTTCCACATGACTACCCGCTAGCCCCATTATTTTTAGCTTTGGATCAATACTTTTGATTGCCTTGTATACTGTTTTGGCCACGGTTTTATTAATTGCTATTTCATTATACAAGGCACCGTGAGGTTTCACGTATGTGAGTTTTCCGCCAGCGCTAGCTACCATTCCTTGCAATGCGGCTACTTGGTATTTTACAAAAGAAGACAACTCATCCTGCGCCATTGGGATTACCCGACGGCCAAAACCCTGAAGGTCTGGATAGCCAGGATGAGCCCCAATTTGTACACCATAAAATAGTGCTAGATCGATCGTTTTTTCGATTTGATACGGGTCGCCAGCATGAACGCCACAGGCGATATTGCAAGAAGTAATATGTGGAAAAATAGCTTCATCATTGCCAATCTTAAAATTGCCAAAGCTTTCGCCCATATCACAGTTGATGTCAACAGACTTCATAGTCAATTATTAATCTCGAGGGATGAATCTAAGAAAATTGAATGACTATTTGGGTGGGTCTCTCTCTATGTTAATTGCTTCTTTATGAAAACTGTATTACTGACCATCAAATGGACCGTTTAAAGGAATTACATGGCAGCAATCGTGACCTATCATAAAGTCTTGCTGTACTACAATTTCATCACCTTTTAAGCCGATGAATCGAATATTCGTGCCTGCCTTGTTAATTTCTCCTATTTGAGCATCTGTGACTACGATATAGCTATTCTCTTGTGCAAAATCATTGTTTTCGGTACTGTAAGTGTTGCCATTATCTAGGTTTTGAGCGTAAAAACTGTCTAGCGTAATGGGTTGATTATTGATGTCCTTTGGACTAAAAGTGAGTGACACGAATATTTCGGTGCATACAATGTCGGTTGGGCAGTCAGAAATATTATTCATTCCGTCATCCTCATTGGTACAAGAGAAGACAACTAGATTAATTAGGAGGATTGAATAAATCAGTTTTTTCATTTCTAATCGTTTTAGGCTTAGACCTGATATTAGACCAAAGGGTTGGAAACAGTCTTATGAAAAAAAAGGACTACTTGATATAACCAACTTTCTTAAACCAGTTTAGCGCTCTGTGTACCGCGTCATCAGCAGATAGTTCTGGTGTATAGCCCAGTTCATCTTTTGCTTTTATACCATTTAAATGTTGACCGCTAGAAAGCACCGCGATGGCAGTGGAGGATAGTGTAGGAGGTGCGCCTCTGAAAAGTGTATACCTTATTTCTTGTGCTTTTGAAATGATTTTTGCGATATTGATGGAAAGGGTTTTTTCAAGTTTTTTTACGCCAGCCTTTTTACAAATCAATCCTACCAGGTCATCGGTATTGGTGTTTTCACCAGTAATCAGATAGCGTTCGCCAAAACGACCTTTCTCTAAGGCCAATAATAGTCCTCGACCGGCATCACCCGCAAATACTACGTTTCTATCGCCTTTGACGTAAGCGGGAAGTGTGTCGTTAGCCAATTCAACTATCAACCTTCCAGTTGTTGGACCATAATCATATTCCCCGAAAGTCATTGACGGGATTCCAATGACAATGGGTAAACCAGCTTTTGAAGCATTTCTCGCCATTTCATCCATCAACCATTTGACCTGCACATAGGGTGCCGTGTTTTCTGGAGCTTTTTCATAGACTTGTGATTCGTCAGCAGTTCCTGAAAGAGACTTAGGGATGGCTATGGCTCCACCGACATAGAGCGCTCGTTTTACATTGGCTTCCTTTACTGCATCAAGAAAGAATTGCATTTGTAGTCTTGCCGTCTTGATTTCTGCAGATAATGGCTTGGGAATTGTAGGATAGTAAGCTGCTGCATTAACAACATAGTCGAGGCCTTTGAAGGCATTTATCAGACTTCCTCTATCGTTTAGGTCTGCTACCCTAGACGCATGAGTAAGGTCGCTAATTCTACTAAGGTCTGAATCTTCGCGGTGAATAATGACAATTTCATACTGTTTGAAAATGGCGGCAATGGCAATGTGGTGTCCAAGCATTCCTGTGCCTCCGATGATTCCTAACTTCATTCAATGAATTGTCTATGGGTATATAAAAAAAGAAGACGTTTTAGTCTTCTTCAATGTTATCATCTTCGTCAAAAGGATCAGAACCATCCTCGTGTTTGTCTTCGTATTCCTCTTTGATTTCATCCTTCAGGTTACCGTCACCATCGTAATCGTCATCATCTTCGATAATCTGCTGAGCTTCCTCAATAGTCATTCTTACCAGGTAATGCTTTTCCTCAGTTTCAAAAGGCAGGGCTGACACACGCTTGCCTTCCATGTTGGTAAAAGAGATTAGGTTGTCTTCGAAGCCTTCAGGGTACTCTAACTTGATTTGTTCTTGGATGTCTTGATCCAGTTTGTCAAAGTCTTTAATTACTCTCGGCTTGGCGTTAGGTGTTGACATCGGTTTTTACTTCATATTGCTTGAGCAATATGAAATAAAAACTATCACAAAGTCAATAGGATAAGGTTAATTTATTAGATATTATTTTCTGGTCTATTTGACTTCCTGAGCAACAATCTTCAGCTGATTATCTCTTTTGTATCGTTCTAAGCCAAGTTCTATAAGGATATCAATGAGTTCAGGATATGAAATACCAGTGGCTTCCCACATTTTTGGGTACATGCTAATATTGGTGAATCCTGGAATAGTATTGATTTCATTGATCAAAATTTCCCCATCGTTAGTAACGAAAAAGTCTACCCTAGACAGTCCTTCGCACCCCATAGCTTGGTAGGCTTTAATAGACATACTTCTTATGACTTCTAATTGATCATCCGGCAGCTGTGCAGGTACTTGAGTGGAAGAAGCATCTTTGTTAACATATTTGGACTCGAAATCATAGAATTCGGAGTTCATGATAACTTGACCAGGTAATGAAGCTTTTGGCTTTTCATTGCCTAAGACAGCACATTCAATCTCTTTGCCTACGATAGCCTTTTCAATTAGAACCTTATAGTCATAAGTGAGCGCTTCTTTAAGCTTCTCATTGTATTCGCTTTCGTTCTCTACTTTGAAGACCCCAACGGAGGAGCCTAGATTTGCAGGCTTAATAAATAGTGGCAGGCCTAATGCCTTTTCAACCTTAGCAAAATCCGGCTTATACTCAGGAGTAGCCACCATATATGGCGCGATACCAATACCGGCATCGCGAAGGATACGTTTGGTAAGATCTTTGTCCATACAAGCAGAAGAGGCCATTACATCGCATCCAACAAAGGCGACATTCATCATTCTGAAATAGCCTTGAATGGTTCCATCTTCTCCGAATACGCCATGTAATATCGGGAAGGCTACGTCTATTGTTTTTATGATTTGCCCCGTTTCAATGGCTAAAATTGAAGTACCATACTTACTCGGGATAAGTGTGATTGGGATGGATTCAATGGCGTCAACCGTATCGACCAAAAACCAATTACCATTGATGGCAATTCTGACCAAAGAGATGTCATATTTATCTTTGTCGATTTCTCTTAGAATACTTCTGGTTGACAATAATGAAATCTCGTGTTCTGTGGATTTTCCTCCAAATACAATGGCCAATTGAAGCTTAGACATAGGGGTTTCTCAATCTTTATTTGAAGAACGCTAACTGATTACAATTTTCATATTCCGAGGTGATTTATTTAAGGTAAATGTTCACATTTGATCACGCTGTTTGACGTACAAATTGAAAGAGAATGAATTTGATAAGTCGATTGACTGGTTTGATCGACTATCAGAAGATGACTATGTGATCATAGACAACTTCATCGATGATAAGCTTTTTGAAAAGCTAAGAGATTTCTTTTTGACTAAATTGGAAGAGGAGGATTTTAAAGCCGCTGGTATAGGCCCGCTGACTAATCATCAAATTGTGCCCAGTATTCGCAAAGACTTTATCTATTGGATAAACAAAGATGAGGATGAAAGCACCGAAAAAGCACTTGAACTTTTTGATGATGTAACTCAAGCCTTGAGGCGGTATTGTTTTTTAAGCATTTCTGATTCTGAGTTTCATTTGGCGCATTATCCGAGTGGAGCTTACTACCACAAACATGTTGATCAGTTCAAAAACAGAGGGAACCGGCTGATTTCGCTGATCTTATACCTAAATAAAGATTGGAAAAAAGGAGATGGTGGTGAGTTGAGGATATTCAAAGAGGATGGCTTTGAACTAATTGAACCTATCGGAAAGAGATTGGTGATGTTCAAAAGCGATCTAGTTCCTCACGAAGTCTTAAAGACCAATGTTAGTCGTTACAGTCTGACAGGTTGGTTGCTGAATAAGCCAAAGGGAGTGGGATATCTGTTAGGCTAGTTACGTTCGGCATAGAAAGTCTATCGCATTGTCCGTGTTTAACCATAATTTGTATCTTCCCCCCATGAAGTCAAAGTTCTGGAATTTCATTTTTTGGCTGGTAATTGCAGCTGCTTTTATAGGACCTGGTACTGTAACAACCGCAGCTTCAGCAGGAGCTAATCATCAATACCAATTATTGTGGGCATTACTCTTTTCTACTGGAGCATGTATTGTACTTCAAGAAGCTGCTGCTCGTGTATCAATTGTCACTGGACAGAGTTTAGGTGGTGCAATTCAAAGTCGTTTTAAATCTCCAGGTCTAGTTTGGTTTATTGCTATTGCTGTTTTTTTAGGGTGTGCCGCTTACGAGGCGGGTAATATTCTTGGAGCAATCTCAGGCTTGGCCTTAATTGTTACTGGCATTCCAACTTGGGTATTTACTGTAATCATTGTGGCAGTTGCAGCCACAGTATTGCTAATCGGGAATATTAATACAGTGGCTAATCTACTGGGTGTTATTGTGGCTCTAATGGGTATTGCTTTTCTATACGCAGCGCTAAGTTTAAAAATCGATGCAAGTGCTTTTTTCATCGGCTTACTCGTTCCAAGTATTAATGAAGAAAGTGCTTTACTCACTTTGGGTTTGGTGGGAACCACCATTGTGCCTTACAATATTTTCTTGGGTTCTGGATTAGCAAAAGGGCAAACTATTAACCAGATGCGATCTGGGATGATTCCATCCATTATTCTAGGTGGTATTATATCGATGGCGGTTCTTGTTGTAGGAACTTCATTGATTGGAGATTTTGGTTTTGGAAACCTCTACCAGAAACTCGTAAAAAATCATGGTGCCTTTATGGGGGTAGTATTTGGTATTGGTCTTTTTGCAGCAGGATTTACTTCTAGTATTACAGCAGCTCTCGCTGGAGCGATTACCATTAAAAGCGCTGGAGCAAGTCAGCCCGATGAGAAATCATGGAAATTCAGACGGGTATGGATATTAGTCCTACTGACGGGCTTGGTATTTGGAGTCATCAATATGAAGCCTATTCCAGTAATTATTCTTGCGCAAGCAGCGAATGGCTTGATACTTCCTTTGCTTGCTTTCATTTTATGGATGATGGTAAACCAACGAACCATTATGAAAGAGCATCAGAATAGTTTGCTGCTCAATGTTTTCATGGGAATTACTGTTTTTGTGACCGCTATGCTCGGATTTATCAATGTTTTCAAAGCTACATTTTCGGTAATAGGAGAGCAATTTGTATTCAATGGCGCAACACGTTCCATTATTCTTATGCTTGCAGGATTGATACTTTTCTATGGTATTGTTAAAATTCATAAGGAGCAAAAGGCTTAAGGAGATCATAACTGCGATTGGCTTGAGGCAGGTTATTTGTTTATCAGAGCTTAGACCAACTCATCAGGTATTTTTACCTTTTTTATCAAATTCCCAAAATTCCATTTGCTTTAAAAAAATCCTTTTCTACATTTGGAGCACAATGACAGTAACAAACAGATATAACACTTGGTGGTGGCACGTAACGGAACTCCGATAATGTGAACTAAGTGCTATACCTAAAAAAAATTAGATTTAAAGCCTGCAGTTCCTGCAGGCTTTTTTCGTTTTAACGCGATAAAAAAAGAAAATGACCAAGGTCAAATTAAATACGAACCATAAGAAACTACTTGCTGATACAGTCACACCAGTGAGCATTTACTTGAAACTGCGCGATAAATTTGAGAACCCAATCCTTTTGGAGAGTTCAGATTATCACGGTGCAGACGATAGCTTTTCTTATATCTGTTGTGAACCAATTGCAAGGTTTGAAGTCAAAGGCGATCAGTTTAAACAGTCTTTACCAGGTTCCGTGACTGAAGGCGAAGTATCGGGCAAAGATGTGATGACCAAACTTGATGACTTTGTGGCTTCATTCCAGGTGTCTGAGAACCCGTTTAAGTTCATCAATAATGGGTTGTTTGGATATATCGGCTATGATGCTGTCCAGCATTTCGAGAATATCCCGGTAGGAAATCATCAAGCTGACGAATATGGCATTCCAGATATCCTTTATCATGTGTATAGGTATGTGATTGCCATCGATCACTTTAAGAATGAGCTCTATATCTTTGAACATTCTCCAGAAGGATCAGAACCAAAAGGCCTTGGCGCCATTGAAAACTTGGTGAATAATAAGAACTATCCGTCTTATGAATTTACACCCGCCCAAAAGGAGACTTCCAATTATAATGATGAGGAGTTTTTGGAGATTATCGATAAAGGAATTCAGCACTGTTTCAGAGGTGATGTATTCCAAATTGTGCTTTCTAGAAGGTTTCAGGACAGTTTCTCAGGAGATGAATTCAATGTCTATCGTGCGTTACGTTCGGTGAATCCATCGCCTTATCTATTCTACTTCGATTATGGGAGCTATAAGATTTTCGGGTCGTCACCAGAAGCACAATTGATTATTAAGGAGCGCAAAGCCACCATTCATCCAATAGCAGGAACATTCAGAAGAACTGGTAATGATGAGGCTGATGCTCAGCTGGCAAAGAAGCTTCATGAGGACCCTAAGGAGAATTCAGAACATGTAATGCTAGTTGACTTGGCTCGTAACGACTTAAGCCGTGCCGGTTCGAATGTGAAGGTTGATACTTATAAGGAGGTTCAATATTTCTCACATGTCATTCACTTAGTGTCGAAAGTGACAGGGACCTTGAACAAAGAGGTAAGTGAGACCCAGATGATTTCGGGGACTTTCCCTGCAGGAACACTTAGTGGAGCACCGAAGGTGAGGGCCATGCAGTTGATCAATGAATATGAATCTACACGAAGAGGTTATTATGGTGGCGCTATAGGTTTTATGGGTTTCAATGGAGATTTCAACCATGCGATCATGATCAGGTCTTTCCTGAGTAAGGATAATACCCTTTTCTATCAAGCAGGAGCAGGAGTGGTGGCGAAGTCGAATAGAGATTCAGAATTAGATGAAGTAACTAACAAGTTGGCTGCGTTAAGAAGTGCTATCGCACTTGCAAAAGAGATTAGATAACCCGACTATCCTCCCTTGAGGGAGGTGGCTGAAAGCCGGAGGGAGAATAAAGAGATACGATGAAAATATTGGTGCTAGATAATTACGATTCATTCACTTTTAACTTGGTTCACTACTTGGGAGAGCTAGGGTATAGAAGTGATATGGATATTTGCAGAAATGATCAGATTGATCTCGCTGCAGTAAGTTCGTATGATAAGGTTTTGCTTTCTCCCGGCCCCGGGGTTCCTAGCGAAGCAGGCATAATGCCTGAACTCATCAAGAGGTATGGCAAGGAAAAGAGTATTCTAGGAGTCTGTCTAGGGCATCAGGGAATAGCGGAAGCTTATGGTGCTCAGTTGTACAATATGCCAGAAGTATTACATGGTGTTACTAGCGAGCTTAAAGTGACTCAACCTGAGGATAGGCTATTCAGCGGGCTACCAGAAACCTATAAAATATGTCATTATCATAGCTGGAATGTAAATAAAGAACATTTAGGAGATGAATTAGTAGTTACTGCGATTGATGAATACGGTGAGATTATGGCGATAAGCCATAAGGAGTATGATGTAAAAGGAGTTCAGTTTCACCCGGAATCGATTATGACTGAACATGGGCATGAGTTATTAAAGAACTGGATAGAAAACTAAATGTCATCACGAGGAAACGAAGTGATCCCCTAAATGAATAAGGAGATTGCCGCGCTGCGCTCGCAATGACAAAAAGAAAGAATGAAAGAAGTATTAAACCAACTGTTTGAATATAAGTCGCTTGAGAAAGAGACCGCTAAAGAGATTCTAAAGAACCTTGCCTTAGGTAAATACAACCAAAGTCAAGTAGCGGCATTCTTGACAGTATACTTAATGAGAAGTATCACTGTAGAAGAGCTCGAAGGCTTTAGAGATGCAATGCTTGAACTGTGTGTTCGTGTTGATATCCCAGAATATGATGCTATCGACTTATGTGGGACGGGTGGAGACGGCAAGAATACGTTTAACATCTCAACATTATCTTCCTTTATAGTAGCAGGAGCTGGTCAGAATGTTGCTAAACATGGAAATAACAGTGTTTCCTCCGTGTCAGGGTCATCTAACTTGATGACTCATTTTGGATATGAATTCACTAATGATGTGAGCAAACTGAGACAGAGCTTAGATGAATGCGGATTGTGCTTTTTACATGCCCCCCTTTTTCATCCAGCCATGAAAAATGTAGCGCCAATTAGAAGAGACTTGGGTGTGAAAACCTTCTTCAATATGTTAGGGCCTATGGTAAACCCGTCTTTCCCTAAGAAACAATTGGTAGGAGTTTTTAGTCTTGAATTGGCTAGGCTTTATGGCTACTTATACCAAAAAACCGATAAGCACTTTGTCATCCTTCATTCTTTGGATGGATATGACGAAATATCATTAACTGGTGGATTTAAGAAAATTTCAAACGGAAATGAGTCAATCCTTAATCCATCAGATTTAGGGTTTGAGACCATCAAGCAAGAGCAAATTTATGGTGGAGAAACGGTTGATGGATCAGCCAAGATTTTCGAGACCATATTAAAGGGCGATGGAACTACGGCCCAAAATAGTGTAGTGATTGCCAATGCGGCAATGGCCATTCAATGTGGTAAAGGTGTTTCTACCGATGATGCATTAGGAATGGCAAAAGAATCGCTAGAAAGTGGTAAAGCACTTAGGACATTTAAAAAAATATTAGAACTATAAATAAATTGTCATTGCGAGCGCAGCGCGGCAATCTGCCGAATGAATTGAGGAGACTGCTTCGTTCCTCGCAGTGACAGAAAGCACAATGGATATACTAGAAAAAATCATAGCACACAAACTCACTGAGGTAGAGAACAGAAAGGCACTTTTTCCTGAAAAACTGCTAGAACAAAGTGTCTATTTCGAAGGAAAGACAGTCTCTCTTAAGAAGTATCTACTCAGAGAGGATAAGTCAGGAATCATAGCTGAGTTTAAGCGAAAGTCTCCTTCAAAGGGAGTTATCAACTCACATGCTAAGGTTGAGCGTACTACCATTGGTTATATGCAGGCTGGTGCTTCGGCACTATCCGTACTGACAGATACAGAATTCTTCGGAGGGAAAAATGAGGATTTAACCGAGGCAAGGAAATTCAACTTCTGTCCCGTTTTAAGAAAAGACTTTATCATCGATGAATACCAGATCATTGAAGCAAAATCAATCGGTGCAGATGCAATTCTCTTGATCGCGGCAGCTTTAGAACCTCAGCAATTGAAGTCTTTAGCTGCTTTTGCAAAAAGATTAGGCTTAGAGGTTTTAATGGAAGTTCACAATCAAGAAGAGTTAGAAAACAACTTGAGTGAACATCTAGATATTATAGGAGTAAATAACCGGAACCTAAAGACTTTCGAGACAAGCTTAGAAACCTCAAAAGGATTAGCCGCTCTGATACCCAATGAGTTTGTGAAGATATCAGAAAGTGGCATCAGTGATCCAGAATCCATCAAGGACTTACGAACTTATGGATACAAGGGCTTCTTAATTGGCGAGACCTTTATGAAGACTGCGAGACCTGAAGTTACTGCCAAGGAATTTATTGACAAGCTAAATAAGCTTGGTTAGGAACAAGTTGATTTCGAACACTAAACATTAACACTAAACATTGAAAATTCACCTAAAAGTTTGTGGCATGCGAGATAGCGAGAACATAGAGCAACTGCTTGCGCTAAAGCCAGACTATATGGGTTTTATCTTTTATGAGAAATCTCCTCGTGATGCGGAAGATGTCCTTGATCAAGAGCTGTTAAGAAACTTCCCTGAGCAGACCAAAAAAGTGGGTGTCTTCGTGAATGCCGATTTGGGTTTAGTAAAGGAGAAGGTGAAGACCTTCGGTTTAGATTATGTACAGTTACATGGAGATGAGTCGGTGGAATACGTGGCCGAACTCTTTGCTGTCGGTATTAAGGTGATTAAGGTCTTCTCGGTAGGAGATGAGTTTGATTTTGAAGGACTTGATATCTATAATCCCTTCGTTGACTTCTTTCTGTTTGATACTAAAGGAAAAGCAAGAGGAGGAAACGGAGAAGTATTCAATTGGGAGATTTTAAAAGATTACAATCAAGAAGTGCCCTTCTTCTTAAGCGGAGGGATTGATTTGGAAAATATTGACTCCTTGAAGGCATTAGAAGACATGAACATTCATGCCATTGACGTGAACTCCAAACTTGAGTTGACACCAGGCTTTAAGGATATTGAAAGAGTAAAAAAACTAACATCGTTATTGCGAGCTTGACTGTCGGTAGACAGGCGCAGCGCGGCAATCTCCCTATTGATTAGGAGACTGCTTTGCTTCACTCACTGTGACGTTACTTAATGTGATATGAAAGTAAAAGTTGACGAGAGAGGGTATTATGGAAATTTTGGAGGTGCATACATCCCTGAAATGCTATACCCAAATGTGGAGGAGTTAAGAGGCAACTATGAGCAAATCATGCAGTCTCCAGACTTTCAGGAACAGTTTCAATCTTTGTTGAAGGACTTTGTAGGTCGTCCTACACCTTTATACTTCGCCAAGAGGCTTTCCGAAAAATATGGCGCAAAGATCTATTTGAAACGAGAAGACCTTTGCCATACAGGGGCACATAAAATCAATAATACCATAGGCCAGATACTCATGGCACAGCGTCTGGGTAAGAAGAAGATCATAGCCGAAACAGGTGCAGGTCAGCATGGTGTGGCAACTGCCACAGTTTGCGCTTTGATGGGTGTGGAGTGCATTGTCTATATGGGTGCTGTCGACATGGAACGTCAAAAGCCTAATGTAGAGCGCATGCGCATCCTTGGCGCTGAAGTTCGTGCGGCTGAAAGCGGAAGCAAAACCCTGAAAGATGCAACGAATGAAGCCATGCGTCACTGGATCAACAATCCATCCGACACGCATTATATCATTGGCTCTGTAGTGGGGCCTCATCCTTACCCAGAAATGGTTGCTCGATTCCAATCGGTGATCAGCGAAGAGATTAGAAAACAACTACTCACCCACGAGGGTACCGAGAAACCAGATTACGTGGTTGCCTGTGTGGGTGGAGGAAGTAATGCTGCCGGATCTTTCTACCATTTCTACGAAGATGAAGACGTCCAATTGATCGCTGTAGAAGCAGCGGGGCTAGGAAATCATACTGGAGAGTCTGCTGCGACAACTGTGCTAGGAAAGCCAGGTGTACTCCATGGCAGTAGAACGCTATTGATGCAAACAGAGGACGGTCAAGTTGTAGAGCCCTATTCAATTTCTGCGGGCTTGGACTATCCAGGGATTGGACCAGTACATGCGCATTTGTGCGAAACAGGTAGGGCAACCTTCTACAGTGTGACAGATGAAGACGCCATGCAATCAGGAATTGAACTCAGTCGATTGGAAGGTATCATTCCGGCCATTGAAACGGCCCATGCTTTTTCTGCATTGAATCAGATGACTTTTAAGCCAGATGACGTTGTTGTGGTCAACCTTTCTGGAAGAGGAGATAAGGATTTAGAGACCTACATCAAATGGGGGAAATATTGAAAATATACGTCACCCTGAACTTGTTTTAGGGTCTTAATTAACCAGATGCTGAAACGAGTTCAGCATGACGAAAAAACTAACATGAATAGAATAGAAGAACTTTTTACTAAGAAATCACAACGCGTGCTGAACGTGTACTTCACTGCAGGCTACCCAAAGTTGAATGACACTGTTGCGATTCTAGAAAGCCTTGAACAGTCTGGTGCAGATTTAATTGAGATAGGCATACCCTTTTCAGATCCGATTGCTGATGGCCCAACCATTCAAGAAAGCAATGGCATTGCCTTAAGTAACGGTATGTCATTAAAACTCCTGTTGGGGCAGCTTGAAGGTCTTCGCGAAAAGGTAAATGTTCCGATCGTGTTGATGGGTTACATTAACCCAATCGTTCAGTATGGCATAGAAGCCTTTTGCAAAAAGTGCGAAGAAGTAGGAGTAGATGGGCTCATTTTGCCAGACCTGCCTATGTTTGAGTACATGAAAGTCCATAAGCCACTTTTCGAAAAGCATGGCTTACTCAATATCTTCTTGATTACGCCTCAAACTTCTGACGCGCGCATCAGAGAGATAGATGATAATTCTAGTGGGTTTATCTACATGGTTTCGTCTGCCAGCACTACTGGTGCCAAGACTGGGATAAGCGATGAGCAAGAAGCTTATTTTGCCAGAGTAAAGGCGATGAGCTTAAAGAATCCAACGCTGATAGGCTTTGG
>ENA-OUOG01000088-OUOG01000088.1-marine-metagenome-genome-assembly--contig:-NODE-88-length-106777-cov-15.658163_pt1 | contig 106777 bp, 87 predicted proteins | sample MGYA00248635_ERZ508505 | MGnify/ENA primary metagenome ERZ508505 (study PRJEB26176, sample SAMN06267871) | marine metagenome | isolation source: Saanich Inlet, British Columbia, Canada | place: Pacific... | reverse complement strand
CGGTAAGAAGTACGGCAGATTTATGCTGAAAAAAAGAAGTGAATTTTTTCTTAATTCCTCCCTCAATAAACCAGTTTACAATAAGTGAAATGGTTCCTAGGCTCATCAAGAATTTTGAAAAAGGCATGCCAATCACTATCAAACTCAAGCAAAAAACATGAGTCCAATATCCAGAAATAAAAGAGAAAAAAGTCGTTAGTTTTTTCATGTAATTATTTAATTGGCGCTAAAATCTGGTCGTATTCTGTTTTGTTGAGTAGAGTTTTAGTAGCATTGGAAACAAATTGGTCTTTGTTCAATTCAAATTCCATTTGACCGTCTTGGTAATAATATCTTCCTACGATTTCGCTCTCGATAAGCTCCGTTATTTCCGAATTAAATTTAATTAAATCTCGGCTTTTGTTTGGCGATAATTTTTCTCTTAAGGCCTCATATTCTTCTTTCGAAGATTCAAAATACTGCTCGCTTTCGGCAATTTCTTTCAGTTTTTCTAGAAATTTTTCCGATCCAGTGGTGTATTCAAATTCTTGAGAATGTGCAAACTCAATGAACTCATCATATTCATTTTTGGTCAGTTTAAACTGCTTGGCAGGAGCTATACTTGGGTGAGAATAGAAGTAATGTGTGGCAAAGTCAAACACGATATTTTCTCTCATTAATGCGCCCGAAATAGGTGAATATGAAGTGTTTTTCACCTCTACGTCTGGCAAGATTCCTCGTCCGTCTGTAACCGGTCTTCCATTGGATGTTTGGAAGTTGTGAACGAGGGAATCTGAGATGTTTTTTCCTTTTCCAGAAGCATTTCTGTCGCTGTAATCTAGTTTTTGGATGCAACGCCCACTTGGTGTGTAATATTTAGCTATCGTGATTTTAATGATAGAATTGTACTCCATGTTTTTGGTCTGCTGAACCAATCCTTTTCCAAAGGACTGATTTCCCACAACAACTGCTCTGTCCAAATCTTGCAATGTGCCCGATACAATTTCGGAAGCGGACGCAGATCCCTCATCAATTAAAACAACCAAAGGAATTTTGGTGTCCATTGGCTTGTTTCTTGCAAAATATTTTAAGTTATTCTGCCTGTCTCGTCCTTTGGTTTCTACTACTAAGGTTCCTTGGGGTACAAATAGGTTTACAATATTTACAGCTTCACCCAAAAGACCACCAGGATTTCCTCTCAAATCAAGGATTAATCCTTCCATGTTGTTGGAGTCTTTTAATGTTTTTAGAGCAGCTGCTACTTCCGAGCTTGATGTTCCCAAGAACTGCGAAAGTTTTATGTAACCAATTTTGTCATCCACCATTTTGAAAAAAGGAACAGTAGGCATTTTTATAATCTCTCGCGTGACAGATATATCAAGAGGTTGCGATTCGTTGGGTCTTTCAATTTTTAATTTTACTTCGGTATCCTTTGCTCCTTTTAGTAAATCACTCACCTCCGATGCCGATTTGCCTTTCACAGAATTTCCATCAATCTCAATGATTTTGTCTCCTGCTGCAAGTCCTGCTTTTTGGGCAGGATAATTTTGATAAGGATTTGTAATAAGAATGTAATCTTCTCTTTGCTGAATTAAGGATCCAATTCCACCATATTGGCCACTTTGCATCATTCGGTAATCTTCAATATTGGACTCTGGTATGTAGTTGGTGTAAGGATCGAGCGATCGCAACATGGCATCAATTCCTGTTTTCATTAATTCTCCAGGGTTCGTTTCGTCTACAAAATTGAGGTTGATGTTTTTGTATACTTCGCTAAAAATGGTAAGGTTTTTAGAAATCTCAAAATACTCATCGGTTGCCGTATTTTCTTGTGCCCAGCCAGAAACAATGTAAGGGACAAATAAAAGTAGCAGTAAGGTTTTTTTCATAGTTCAATCTGTTTATGGAACGGGATCATGACCGTGACCGCCCCAAGGATGACAACTTAATATTCTTTTTGTGCCTAGCCAACCTCCCTTCAATGGACCATATTTTTTTAGAGCCTCAATGGTGTAACTCGAGCAACTTGGTGTATACCTGCAAGTAGTTGGCAAAAGCGGAGAAATAAGGTATTGATAAGCTCTTACTAATAGGATAAAAGGAAAAGACAATATCGTTTTCATTATTCTTTGGTTAAACGACTTAAAAGTACAATTATTTTCTCTTCTGTAAGAGAATATGGAAGGGGTTTCTTTTCAAGATAGATGAAGCACAAAACCAATTGTTTGTTCTGTTTTTCGAGAGATTTGTAGAGGATGTCTTTATTAAGACGATAAGCTTCTTTTGCTCTGCGTTTTACTTTGTTTCTGTTTACGGCAAGCTTCACTTTTCTTTTGCTTACGCTAAACATTACTTGTGCTGGGTACTTCGAGTTGAGTTCCGTTTTCTTTGCAATTACCATCCACGGATATTGTGTAAACTTTAGTTTGTCTTTTTCTTCAAAAAGTGAATCAATAAGAATTTTGCTGCAAAGTCGTTCTTCTTTACAAAATGTGTGTTTCATCTTATTGAATTTGGTGTGATGGAATGTGGCAACAATTTATGCCAAGAAGTTTTACAGAAAATTTACTCTGTTTTTCCGTCCATGTAGTTTTCTATGGCCTTTTTCATCGAAGGCACTTTGGGCATAGGCGCTTGCACATCGATTCTTAGGTCCTTCTTAAGAACAGCATCTGCAGTTGATTGTCCCCAAACCGCAATCCTCGTTTTGTTTTGTTTAAAATCCGGAAAGTTGTGGTAGAGAGATTCAATACCAGAAGGACTAAAAAAAACAAGCATGTCGTAATTTACGTCCGCCAAATCAGACAAATCTGAAATCACAGTTTTGTACATAATTGCCTCCGAAAAATTGATGTCATTGTTCTTCAATATAACAGAAATACTGCCGTTGTGCTGGGCAGAAAGAGGAAGGAGGAATTTCTCCGATTTATTCTTCAATATCAAGGGCATTAAATCATTGAAAACAGCTTTTCCAAAAGAAATTTTTCTTTTTCTGTACACGATATATTTCTGAAGATATTTTGCAACACTTTCGTTCGTGCAAAAATATTTCATAGAATCTGGCACATCAAATCTCATTTCTTCAGCCATCCTGAAGTAATGGTCAACGGCACTTTTGCTTGTAAGAATAATAGCTGTGTGGTCTTTTAATTCCACTCTGCTTTGTCTGAATTCTTGACCTGGAACCCCCTCTACATGAATAAAGTGTCTAAAATCAACCTTTATTTTTCTTTCATCAGCCAAGTCGTAATAAGCCGATTTTTGTCCCTCTTCCGGTTTCGGTTGAGAAATCAAAATGCTTTTAATCTTGGTGTCCGTTTTAGCTACACTCATATCTCGGTATTTATAAGTACTTGATTAAAAATAATACAGGTATTAGTTCTAGGATGCAAAGGTACAAAATTATGTGAAAAATGGAAATATTACCTAGTAAATATGCACTGCTCCCAACCATATTCACTAACCACACAAGACAAAAAAGAGTTGCGTTTATATAAAAAGTGGAAAAAGGCAAGTAACAAACTGCGATAAGTCCTACAAACAGAACGATTGAATTGAATTCGTTGTATGCGAGTCTTTTTCTGAGGAAATCCTTATCCCCCGCAAAATTTATTAAAGTGACTATATACAGCGCTATTAGTTGAAAAATGTACAAAAAGACAACGTAGAGAATTCCTGTGCTTACTGAGGCAGGGGAAAAGTTCGTTGTTGAATTGAACAGTTGGCTCATGCCAACTCCAGCAAGTACAACAAAACTTATTTGCAACAATACACTCCCAAAGCTCGTAATTCCTGTCTGTAATAGAGAATCAAAATAAGAGGAATCTGAAAAAACGGTAGTCAGCAAGTTTTTGAAAAATGAATTTTTAGTTGTTTTGAGGTAAATAAGCACAAAGGAAACAGCGATTAAAACATAAAATTCGATTGACGAATCGTTTTTAATTACCTGATTTTGAAGTTCGATAGAGTTCAGAAATGGGATCAAATCAATGAGCTTAATGAGTAAAAAATTAGGACGTAAAATTACTCTTAATATTCGGAGTAAACAAAAAACAATCCTGAACGAAAAAAAAAGGCTAAAAACCTTAACAATATGAATTCTTTTGCCTTTTTTTGTAAGATAAATTAAAATTTAAAAGCGAATGTCAGCATCTAATTACCAAGCTCAAATTGATGAGTTTATGAATTATGTAAAAGGTATTATTCCAGCAGAGCCTGAATTTTTACAAGCAGTATTGGAAGTTGCAGAAACAGTAATTCCTTATATTGAGGAGAATCCAAAATACAAGAAAGCAAAGATTTTGGAAAGAATGGTAAACCCTGAACGTGTCATCATGTTTCGAGTTCCTTGGTTAGACGACAAGGGAGAAGTTCAAATTAATAGAGGTTACAGAATTGAAATGAACAGTGCCATTGGGCCATACAAAGGAGGTTTGCGTTTTCACCCTTCGGTAAACTTGAGTATTCTCAAGTTTTTAGCTTTTGAGCAAGTCTTCAAAAACAGTTTAACAACTCTACCAATGGGTGGTGGAAAAGGGGGTTCTGATTTTGATCCAAAAGGAAAATCAGACAACGAAGTAATGAAGTTTTGTCAAAGCTTTATGTCTGAATTAGCTCGTCACATTGGGCCTAATACAGATGTGCCAGCAGGAGATATTGGAGTAGGAGGAAGAGAGATTGGTTACATGTTTGGACAATACAAGAGATTAAGAAACGAATTCACAGGAGTGCTTACCGGAAAAGGTAAGGAATGGGGAGGAAGTTTAATTCGTCCAGAAGCGACAGGTTATGGCTGTGTCTATTTTGCACAAGAAATGTTGAAAGCAAATAACAATTCTTTTGCAGGGAAAACAGTAGCAATTTCTGGATCTGGAAACGTAGCGCAATATGCTTGTGAAAAAGCAACTGAGCTTGGAGCAAAGGTGGTAACCATGTCTGATTCTTCGGGACATATTTATGATGCAAATGGTATTGATGCTGAAAAATTGGCGTTTATCATGGATCTTAAGAATGTAAGGAGAGGAAGGATTAAAGAATATGCAGATAAATTTGGAGCTGAGTTCCACGAAGGAAAAAGACCTTGGGGAACAAAAGTAGATATTGCTTTGCCATGTGCCACTCAAAATGAATTGAACGGGGAAGAGGCTAAATTCTTAGTTTCGAACGGAGTAATTTGTGTAGCCGAAGGGGCAAATATGCCAACTACACCAGAAGGTGTCGCAGCATTCGAAGAAGCCAAGATTTTGTTTGCACCAGGAAAAGCATCAAATGCCGGTGGTGTTGCAACATCTGGTTTGGAAATGTCTCAGAACTCAATGAGATTTAACTGGACTAGAGAAGAAGTGGATGCAAAATTATTGCAAATTATGAAAGATATACACGCATCTTGTGTTGAATACGGAACAAAAGACGGTCACACAGATTACGTAAAAGGAGCAAATATTGCAGGGTTTGTGAAAGTAGCGGATGCTATGATGGCACAAGGAGTGGTTTAATAAATAGACTCATTAAGTTAAAGCCCGTCCCGATTTCTCGGGACGGGCTTTTTTTTGTTTAATTTTAATTTTTTCATTCTCTCTTTATCTGTCATTCTGAACTTGATTCAGAACCTCGCGGAGTATTTTTTACGCGTTTTATCACGTTACCCACGTATCAAAAGCTACTATAATAATCGGTCCTAGTTACGCTATCGCTAAACAAGAACTAAGCTAATACGGCATTACCCGAGAAAAGGATAAGGGAGAGTACAATAACTTCAAGGATTACTCTAATTAACAAAAATAGAGAAGGACAAAAGAAATTTAAAACAAAAAACCCGATTCAACAAAGTCGAATCGGGTTCTGTAACAATTAAGTTTACGTGTTTTTAATACTCATCTTCATTAAAGAAGAAATCATCCTTGGTAGGATAATCTGGCCAAATATCTTCGATAGACTCGTAGATTTCTCCTTCCTCTTCAATGCTTTGAAGGTTTTCTACCACCTCAAGTGGAGCAGCTCTACGCATCGAGTAATCGATCAACTCCTCTTTCGTAGCTGGCCATGGCGCATCTTCTAAATATGATGCTAGTTCTAACGTCCAATACATAATTTTCGGTTTTATAAATTTCTAATATTACGCAAAAGTAATTTTTTTGTAGTCAAAAGCAACTAATTATAGAATTATTTTAATAATAAATCATAATTTTGTAAAAAAATCCATATGAACATTTTAATATTAGGATCAGGAGGAAGAGAGCATGCACTTGCTTGGAAAATAGCTCAAAGTCCTCTTTTGTCCAACTTATTCATCGCCCCGGGAAATGCCGGAACAGCCGAATTGGGCAAAAACATTGACCTTTCTGTTTCTGATTTTAAAGGGATCGCAAATTTTTGCATCAATAATGAGGTGGGAATTCTAGTTGTAGGTCCAGAGGTTCCTCTGGTAGAAGGGATACACGATTTTTTCGAAGAGGGCGAAAAAACAAAGAATATTCATGTTATTGGACCAAAAAAAATGGGCGCTCAGTTGGAAGGCAGTAAAAAATTCTCAAAAGAATTTATGCAGCGTCACCAAATACCTACTGCTAAGTACCAAGCATTTACACCAGAAACATTGGCCGATGGATTATCTTTTTTAGAAACTTTGTCTCCGCCTTTTGTTCTCAAAGCAGATGGACTTGCAGCTGGAAAAGGAGTTGTAATTCCCGATAATTTGGAAGACGCAAAAAGTGAATTGACCGAGATGCTTGCCAATTCGAAATTTGGGGCGGCAAGTCAAGAAGTGGTGATAGAAGAGTTTTTAGATGGGATTGAACTCTCTGTTTTTGTCTTGACGGATGGTGAAAGCTACAAAGTATTGCCCACAGCAAAAGACTACAAAAGAATTGGTGAGGGCGATAAAGGTTTGAATACAGGGGGAATGGGAGCTATATCTCCAGTGCCATTTGCCGATGATGCTTTTTTGAAAAAAGTGGAGGAAAGAATTGTAAAACCTTCGGTTGAAGGATTAAAGAAAGACAAGATTGAATTTGTTGGTTTCTTATTTATTGGACTAATGAAAGTGGGCGATGATCCTTTTGTAATTGAATACAATGTGCGAATGGGAGATCCAGAAACGGAAGTTGTGATTCCTAGAATTGAGTCCGATTTGGTAGAAGTGTTTCAGGCTGTGGGTAATAAAACTCTAGATAAGATTGAATTTAATGTATCCGAGAAAACTGTTTGTACAGTAATGGCTGTTTCGGGAGGTTATCCAGAAAGTTACGAAAAATCAAAGGAGATTTTGGGGCTTGATACCATAAGTGAAAGCATTCCATTTCATGCTGGGACAAAGAGCCAAGAGGGAAAAATACTTACCAATGGAGGGAGAGTAATCGCGATGAGTTCATTTGGAGGCACAAAAAAAGAAGCGCTAGAAAAATCATACGCTTCTTTAAATAGAATTAATTTCGATAAGATGTATTACCGAACCGATATTGGGTTCGATTTGGAGTAAAACTTACTTCAATTGATTTGGGTCAGCTTCAGCTTGTTTGTTGTATTTTTGCTGACATCTTAACCAGTACACAAGCCCAAAAACAATAAGTGACCAAAAAACAATCCAAGGTCCATTTTCTGCAACTTTTAAGATTCCAAAAGTGGCTTGGAACAATCCCTCTAATAAGTCTACTAACCAATTCATATGTGTAATTTTTTCGTTGTTGTCCACAAATATAAATAACTTTACCTGATTACTTCAAACAACTCTAGGCATTTTTTATATTTATCATGATTACATCTATTTTTAAAAACACGCTTCTCAGTTATGTGATTATTATTCTAACGGCCATCGGTTTTTGGGGATTTGCTTTTTTTTCAACCCATCCTGATGCACTTGTTTCCATCGATTTTGCCAGCGAATCTTATCAGCTTTCAAAAAAAGTAGCTATCATTATTTCTTTTTTTGCTACTTTGATTAGTGCATTTTTTCTAAATCAAAGGGTGAATAAATTTCTATTTAGTTACGAACCCAATAATTTATTTTTGTGGTTTTACTTACTCTTTTTTTCAGTAGAATTGTCTAACTCGAGTTTTTTGGTATACGATGTAGTTTCCTTCCTGCTCATTGTCTTTGTTTATTACTTGCTCACCTTTATTAGCAGCAAGGAAAGTAAAAATCACGTATTTAATTCCGCCTTTATCATCGGGGTTTTATGCTTTCACAATGTATTTTTCGCACTGTTTTTGTTGCTGTTAATCCACAATCTTAGCACAACAAGGAGAGTGGAGATTTCCGAACTAATGTTAATCTTAACTGGGTTTTCCATTCCTATCCTACTCGTTCTATCATTGTCCATTCTCACCGATAACTTTGAGCTGATTGGTACCTTGTTGGATTTCGAGTTTAATTCACCCGACATTTCTTGGAAGTTTTCAGTATTCATAGTTGCAGCTTTTTTATTTGCTTTAGTAGGTTTTCAATTGGCTGCGAATAAGCGTTCTGGAACAGATATTAGCGTATTGTTATTAGTGAATAATCTATTTGTTTATCTCCTAGTATCACTAGCGATCAGCGTATTTAGTATATTTTTGCAGCCTCAGCACTATATACTTTTTCTGTTTACTTTGCCGTTGTCAATTTTTCTTAGTTTTTTCTTCTCAGAATCAAATTCCAAATGGAAAGAACTCGCTTTCTTGTTAGTAATAGGTCTTACCTTCTTATTGAGATAATTTGGGCGCTTTTCTTTGTAAGCAATCAAGGCTTATTTGCTACAATTTTTTATTACTTTTGTAAACAAAATTAACTAAACGCAGCAAGCTATGAAATTCGGTGTTATCACTTTCCCAGGGTCCAATTGTGACGAAGACATGATTTATGTTTTACAAAACATTATGAAACAAGAAGTGGTGAACTTGTGGCACAAGGATACTGATTTGCAAAATGTAGACGTGGTCGTTGTACCTGGAGGGTTTTCTTACGGAGATTATTTGCGTTCGGGAGCAATCGCCCGATTCTCGCCAATAATGGAAAAAGTAATTGAGCATTGTAACCAAGGAGGTTATGCTATTGGTGTGTGTAATGGATTTCAAATTCTATGCGAATCTGGATTGTTGCCAGGAGCACTTTTACACAATGATTCTCAGCGATTTATTTGCAAAAACGTACACATCGCTCCACAGACAAATAATACTGCTATAACAGCTAATTTAACCAAAGGGAAAGGGTATAAAATCCCAATCGCTCATGGAGAAGGAAGATACTTCGCTTCAGAAGAAACCATCAAAGAATTGAACGAAAATGATCAAGTTCTATTCAGGTATTCTGACGAAAATGGTGTGGTTGATTCATCCAATAATCCGAATGGATCTGTGGAGAACATTGCAGGTGTTACCAACAAGCAGAGAACTGTGTTTGGAATGATGCCTCACCCAGAAAGAGCTGCAGATGACGAATTAGGAAATACAGACGGACGTCTTTTCTTTGAATCGATGATCATGGAGATTGAAGGGAATCTAGTTTAGTTAAGAGTCAAGAATAGCTGTCACCTCCTCTTTTTAAGAGGGTTAAAATGACATTTATTTAGTTAATGCATAGAATTCACCTTCTTCTTTTTAACCAGTTAAACCTATACGTTTAATTGTAAAAGTATTGAGCAATAGCTTATTTTTTTCTGAAAGTGGAGAACGGAAAGTAAAGAAATTTGTCAGAAAACTTTGATACCTCCTGGGTATTTTTGGCGTTTTATCTAGAGAGAAAGTAGAAGTGTTTTTTATCAATGGAAAAAATGAACAAAGCCGATGAGTCGTGACTCGGTTTTTTATCAAACTAAAATTAACTGATTAATAAGATTTCTGCCTTTGCAAAAACGACAAGTAAAAATTAGCTATATACTACTTATAAAAATTCATTTCATCCACATACTTAGCCACTTTATCCGTCAATAAATAGGCGACAGATTTACCCTCTTTTATTCGTTTTCGAATATAACTAGCCGATATTTTCATAACAGGAATATCTTCCAGCATAGAAACATTTTTGTGAGTTAAAATTTCTTGTTCAGCAGTTTTAGAATCCTCTACTCCTAATCTTGGATACACCACAATGGAATGGTTCTTAAGAATGGTTTCGAAATTTTTCCATTTATGAAAAGACTTGATATTGTCTTCCCCCATGATAAGCGAGAACTCTTTTTTGGGGTACTTATCCATTAAATAAGCTAAAGTATCGGAAGTGTACGAAGGTTTTGGCATGCCAAACTCAATATCGCATGACTTAAGATTGTGTTCCTCTTCAATTGCTTCATTTACCAAAGCCAATCTGTGGTAGTCCTCAAGGAGCGATTTTTTTTCTTTCAATGGATTTTGAGGAGAAACAACAAACCACACCTCATCTACTATGCTGGACTCGGCAACATGGCTTGCAATAACCAAGTGCCCAATGTGAATGGGATTGAACGAACCAAAAAATAATCCTATTTTTTTCATGACAGAGGGGTTAATTTACTAGGAAAATCCTGGGTTTAGTATTTGTTCGAAGTTGCTATTTCTAGAAAATCACACACCACTTTTCGAGCTTCTTTTTTAGCTGCTTCCAATGTGTCGTTTATCAAGATATAATCAAATTCCTGAGCAGATTTCATTTCAACTTCAGCTTTTCCTACTCTTTTTATGATTGTTTCGGGTGTTTCACTTCCTCTACCAATCAACCTGTTTTCCAATTCTTGAATAGAAGGTGGCTGAACAAATATAGACAAAGCTTTTTCTTTAAAAATGGATTTTAATTGAATGCCACCCATCACATCAACATCAAAAATCACATGCTTTTTTTCTTTCCAGATTCTTTCAATTTCAGTTTTTAATGTGCCGTAAAAATTATCCGTGTACACTTCTTCCCACTCAATGAATTCATCCTCTTTTATTTTATCTTTGAAATTACTAACAGAAAGAAAATAATAATCATACCCATCTACCTCGTATTCTCTTTTCGGCCTGCTGGTAGCTGAAATAGAGAATTCTAAGTTTTTCACTTTTTCTAGCAAATACCTTACAATTGTTGTTTTTCCTGCTCCCGATGGAGCCGAAAATATGATGCATCTTCCTTCAAATTCCATGCGTAAAAGTAATAAAAATAGGGCGGCATGATACAAAAAACCTAACAGGTTTTCAAAAACCTGTTAGGTTTGGATTTTTGAGCCGTCATATTTAATTCATAAGAATTGTCATTTAGAGTTATCTCTACTCTAATAAATTATCTTATTCACTTTGTTGTTTTCCGTGATACAAAAACCTAACAGGTTTTGAAAACCTGTTAGGATTGGATTTTTGAGCTATTTTAAACTCTAATAAATGGTCAAATTCACTTTGTTGTTCTCAATAATCTTTCTCAAATTAATGAGCGCATACCTCATTCTTCCCAGCGCAGTGTTAATACTAATGTCTTTGGCTTCGGCAATGTCTTTAAAACTCATTTCTTTAAAGTGACGTAGGTAGATAATTTCCTTCTGTTCCTTTGGCAGATAGTCGATTACTTTTCTTACATCTTTGTGAATTTGTTCTTCAATCATCTCATCTTCAATACTTGCTTCGTGCATGTTGAGGATAGAGAAAATATCAAAATCATCCTCTTCATTTTTTGAGGGATTTTGGCTAATGGTAGGCATTTTTTTTACCTTTCTGAAATGATCGATTGCTAAATTGTGTGCAATTCGCATTGCCCAGGGAAGAAACTTTCCTTCTTCGTTGTATTTTCCTTTTTGGAGCGTGTTGATGATTTTGAAAAATGCGTCTTGAAAAATATCTTCTGCGATTTTTCTGTTTTTTACCAATGAGATTAAATAACTAAAGATTCTGTCTTTGTATCTCGAAAGTAGGATTTCAAACGCCAAATCCTTTCCTTCTAAATAACTTCTAATTAGCTCCTGATCAGAGCTTTTTCTGTTAATTTCCATAATACTACTTGTTTTATTACTTGGGTTAATAATGTGTGTTTAAGTAGTCTTTTGGTATAGGCGTGTGAATTAGATTTGTATTTTGTCGAATGTAAATATATGTAAAACATTTCCAATCTTCCAAATAAATAGCACGTCAGAATTTGATTTTAAGAAAAAAATAACAGGAAAATTATACAACTTAGAATACAATAAAAGGAGTGTTGACTTATTTTTCTCCCCGTTAATATAAAATGTCATTGACTTTTTTTTCCGTTTACTTATCCTTAATTTTAGAAGGAATTTATAACGAACAAAAACAGTTAAAATGTCAAAAGGATTTTATAACGTACCGTTTCAAGGAAACGAAGAAGTATTGAGCTATGAGCCAGGTTCTCCAGAAAGAGAAGAGCTTCAGGCTAAATACAAGGAAATGTATAATAGTAAAGTGCATGTTCCGCTCTACATCGGTGGAGAAGAAGTACACACAGATAAGAAATTTACGATGTCACCTCCTCATGATCACAAGCACAGCTTGGGAACTTATAGTTATGGAACCAAAAAACATGTAGAGGATGCAATTGATGCGGCTTTGGCGGCAAAAAAAGATTGGGAGAACATGTCGTGGAACAGCAGAGCGGCTATTTTCTTAAAAGCGGCAGATTTATTGGCTGGACCGTACAGAGCAAAAATGAATGCAGCAACTATGCTGGCTCAATCAAAGAATTGCTACCAGGCGGAAATTGATTCGGCCTGTGAAATGATTGACTTTTTTAGAATGAATGTAGCTTACATGCAAGAAATCATGGAAGTTCAGCCAGATTCAAACCCAGGACTTTGGAATAGATTGGAATACAGACCGCTAGAAGGATTTGTTTTTGCTATTACGCCATTTAATTTTACGGCTATTGCGGCAAATTTATGTGCTGCTCCAGCAATGTTAGGAAACGTGGTTGTATGGAAGCCCGCAGAATCGCAAATATATTCTGCACAAGTTATCATGGAACTATTTAAAGAAGCAGGACTGCCTGACGGTGTTATCAATATGGTATTGGTAGATGGACCAGAAGCTGGAGAAGTAGTGTTTAATCACAAAGATTTTGCAGGTCTACATTTTACAGGTTCTACGGGAGTATTCAGACACCTTTGGAAAACAATTGGAGACAATATCTCAACGTACAAGACCTACCCAAAAGTAGTGGGAGAAACTGGGGGAAAAGACTTTATAGTAGCTCACAAATCGGCACATGCCAAGCAAGTCGCAACCGGAATCTCTCGTGGAGCTTTCGAATTTCAAGGACAAAAATGTTCGGCAGCGTCAAGGGTGTATTTACCATCCAACATGGCAGATGAGGTGATTGAATATGTAAAACAAGATGTTGCGACTATGAAAATGGGATCGCCAGAAGATTTTGGAAACTTTATCACGGCAGTGATAGATGAAAATGCTTTTGATAAAATTGCGGGTTACATCGATTACATCAAGCAACAAGATGATGCAGAAATAGTAGCTGGAGGAAACTACGATAAATCAAAAGGTTATTTCATAGAACCAACTGTGGTTGTTACAAAGAATTCAAAGTTCAGAACAATGTGCGAAGAAATTTTTGGACCTGTCATTACCATTTATGTATATGATGAAAATAAATTTGAAGAAACGTTAGAACTGGTTGACTCTACTTCCGAGTATGCCTTGACAGGTTCTATTTTCTCACAAGATAGATACATGATTGATTTAGCGGCAGAAAAATTGAAAAATGCGGCTGGTAACTTCTACATCAATGACAAGCCTACCGGAGCTGTAGTGGGTCAGCAGCCATTTGGTGGAGCCAGAGGTTCTGGAACAAACGACAAAGCGGGTTCTATTTTGAATATGTTAAGATGGGTTTCTCCAAGAACAATTAAAGAAACTTTTGTAACTCCAACAGATTACAGATACCCATTTTTGGGATAATCGATACCGAATAAAAACATGCAAAAGCTCCTGAAGAATCGGGAGCTTTTTTTATGTAAATTTGTTTCATGAAAATTTATACAAAAACAGGAGACAAGGGAGAAACATCTCTTTTGGGTGGAGCCAGAGTTCCCAAGTTTCACTTGAGGATAGAATCTTATGGAACAGTGGATGAACTAAACTCTCATTTAGGATTAATTCGTGACCAAGAGATAGAAAAGGAGACCAAAGAATTTTTGATTCAAATTCAAGATAATTTGTTTGTAATAGGCTCGCATTTAGCCAAAGAGCCAGGAAAAGACAAGGTTAAACTTCCTTCTATTTCAGAAGAAATGATTGTTGAGCTAGAAGAGAAGATAGACGAAATGAACGACTCCTTGCCAGCTATGAAATTTTTTGTGTTGCCAGGTGGGCACCCAACCGTTTCTTATTGCCACATTGCGAGATGTGTTTGCAGAAGAGCTGAGAGAATTTCCGTTCATCTCTCCCTAGAGAGCGAAGTTGACCCCATTATTACCAAATATCTGAATCGACTTTCGGATTATTTATTTGTGCTTAGTCGTAAATTTACACAGGATTTGAATGCGGAAGAAATCCCTTGGATCTCAAAGAAATAAGGAGTAAACACTCCATTTAACATATTTTATAACCCTTTAACAATTATTTGTTCGAGGGTTATTTTTTTTGCCTTACATTAGTATTGAATCGTAAATTCCCCAAGATTCAAAAAAAGAGAAAATACAATGAGTAGACTTCTTGCCTTAATTTTTGTGCTTTGTTTTAGCTCTGCATTGATGTCTCAATCAATGTCGGGTTTTGTATTGGATGAAAATAATGCGCCCGTACCTTTCGCTAATTTATACATAAAGTCCAATGCTCTGGGGACTTCAACAAATGCTAACGGTCGTTACACTTACCAGTTTACAAATCAGGGAATTTACACCATTGTGGTAACCGCCATTGGCTTTGAGATGCAAGAGTTTTCGGTATCCGTTGAGGACAACGGAGAGGTCGTTAAAAACATTTGGCTAAAAACAGATATTCAGAAGCTTAAGGAAGTTCAAATAAAAGGAAAAGGGCGAGATCCTGCCTACGGCATTATTGCCAATGCCATTGATAATAAAGCCAAATGGAATACTCAAATTCAGTCGAGTAAAACAGAAGTTTACATAAAAGCAAAAGAGGTAATTAGCGAAAAGGAGAAAAAGAAACGAGAGAAGAAAGAAAGGGCGAGGAAAAGACAAAAGAAAGTACAAGAAGCGTCCAAAGAGAAAACCGATGAAGAACTATTGGAAGAAGCGCTGAGCAAGGAACGCAGAGAGGTTAACAGATTCGCCAACAGCATCAATATGATGGAGGTGAAGCTAGAACGACATTACCAATACCCAGATAATGTAAAAGAAATTCGCAGCGCTTACAAGGAATATGGCAGTACTTTTGGTTTGTTTTATAAAAACACAATTCAAAGTGAATTTAATTTTTACGACAACTTAATGAGTCTGTTCAAGCTGAATGAAGTTCCACTTGTATCTCCTTTGAACTCTCTTTCGGTATTGACCTACAAGTTTAGGTTAGTAGAAACCACTTTTGATGAGGGTGTAATGATTTGGAAAATTGAAGTTACTCCCCGGAAAAAAGGAAACGCAACCTGGGAAGGACACATTTGGATAAGAGATAACACTTTTAATTTAGATAAAGTAGATTTGTTCTTACACAAAGGAGGCTTACTGAAATACACAGATTTTACGGTGAAGCAAGATTACTTTTTTAATGAAGACTCGGTTCTTCTTTTGAAAAAACAAGTGTTTGATTACACCGAGAAAAGTGGAAGGCAAGAGTTTACAGGAAATACCACCGTGGTATATTCCAATTATCAATTGAATGTAGCGTTTCCCAAAAAATATTTCGGAAATGAAGTAGGCGTAACAACGGCAGAAGCATACGAAAGAGATTCTAGTTACTGGGATAAAATAAGACCCGAACCTCTCACAATAGAGGAGCAACGGTTTCAGTTTGTAAAAGACAGTATTCACGATTTTGTGAATTCGCCTGCCTACCTAGATTCTGTGGACTCTGTGTACAATAAAGTTACTTTTTTAGATGTGGTATGGAATGGGGTTGGGTTTAGAAACAGAGCCAAGAAACAATCTTGGAATTTTGGTTCATTGCCAGAGATGCTACTGAATTTTGATCCCATAAATCCTTTTCGAGTTGGCCCGGGCGCTTCATATTTCAAAAGATTTGAAAACGAGAGAACGTTTAATGCGTCCGGTGATATTAGCATGGGACTCTCAAATAGAGACATAAAAGGTAATTTTAGGGTAGGATTAAAGTATGACCCGATGCATTTGGGGAGAATTGATATGTATGTAGGACAACGGTTCGATTTGTTGGTGTTTGATGATGCTTTGGTTAATAAATTTCAGCGAAATAACTGGATAGAAACAGGCTACTTGGTAGCGAGAACATCTCGAGAATTATTCAATGGGTTTTATGCCTCAATGTATTACAGTTACGATGATCGTAATTCGATTGTAAACTACAATTTTACCCCAATTTTCGATTCTTTATTTCCTGGCCAACCCAATGTAGCCGCTGATTTTGATGGGTACAAATCTTCTAGGATTGGAATTGGATTTTCGTTTACTCCGTATCAAAAATATATGATGGAGCCCAAACGAAAGGTAGTGCTGGGAAGCAAATGGCCGGAGTTTTCTGTTGGGTACGAAAAAGGGGTTCCAGGTTTGTTTGGAAGTGTGATCAATTATGATTACGTCAATTTTTCTATACTTCATACCTTTAATGTGCGAACATTGGGAACCTCCTCTTATCGATTTGAAGCGGGAAAATTCTTAAACAGAGAGAATTTGAAAAGGGAAGACAACAAAATATTTGGGCAAAGCGATCGGTGGTTTTTTGCCTCTTTCCTTACTTCGATGCAATTGCAAGATACTACGCTCAATGTAACAGATAGCTATCTTAAGCTCAACTACATTCACCACTTCAATGGAGCAATTATTAATTTCGTTCCCCTAATAAAACGACTAGGGATTCATACTGTGGTAGGAGCTAGTGGATTAATGGTACCTCAATACGACTACCAATATGTAGAGGCTTTTGCCGGAATCGAACGTTCTTTCAGAATTTCCAGAACAAGATTTAGACTTGGAGTGTATGCGGTAGATGGAGTTTCCAATCTCAATAAAATAGATCCCAGAATCAAATTTGGAATAAATTTTTACAGTTTCAGAAATGACGACTGGGGATATTAGTGATAATTCAGAAATCAGAAGCATTTTTACAAATGCAATACCATCCTGATTTCAAGGAATTAGAAATACGCAATAGGCAAAAATTCAATAGATCTCAAGTGATTGAACATGAGTAAAGTATTAAATCAACTCATTGCCAGAAAGTTACAGTTGTGTAAAGAGTGGGTTATTCTTTTTCCAAAAACTCATGAATGGTATCCACCATGTTACTAGAACCCACGACAAAGGGAACTCTTTGATGTAATTCTGTTGGTTTTAATTCCATAATTCGCTGCTTTCCGTCAGTTGCTTTTCCTCCCGCTTGCTCTATCACAAAAGCCAATGGATTACACTCGTAAAGCAATCTTAATTTCCCGTAAGGAGAAGTGGTAGTTGAAGGATACACGTAAACACCACCCTTTAGTAAGTTTCGGTGAAAATCGGCTACTAATGAGCCGATATACCGAGCTGTGTAAGGTCTTTTTGTTGTTTTATCAATTTCTTTGGTATAGTCAATGTAATTTCTTAATCCTTGAGAGGTTTTGTTATAATTCCCCTCATTCATGGAGAATATTTTTCCGTTTTTGCTTGTTTCCATTTCGGGATGAGAAAGATAAAATACGCCCAAAGAAGAGTCGTAAGTAAAGCCGTTTGTTCCATTTCCGGTAGTGTAAATCAACATAGTAGAAGAACCGTAAAGCACGTATCCTGCTGCTACTTGTTCAGTTCCTGGTTGCAGGAAATCGTCTAAAACCACAGGTTCTCCAGCTGGAGAAATTCTTCGATATACCGAAAAAATCGTTCCCACCGATACGTTCACATCAATATTGGAAGAACCGTCCAAAGGATCCATTGCCACGACATATTTTCCGTTTTGGGATTCGCCATCAAATGCTACAAAGTCATCGTCTTCTTCGGAAGCAATTCCGCAAATTACACATCTTTTTTTTAATGCTTTGATAAATACATCATTAGCATATACATCTAGTTTTTGTTGCTCTTCACCTTGAATATTTTCTGTTCCCACAGCTCCCAAAATATGCTCAGCAAGACCTGCTTTGTTTATTTCGTGATGCACTATTTTTGATGCCAATCGGATAGAACTTAATAGGCTCGATAATTCTCCTGTTGCGTAGGGAAAATCTTTTTGATTTTCGATAATAAACTCTCCTAATGTGATTGACTTCATGATGGTTATTTGTTTAATGGTGTGTAAAAATACAGTTATTCTACCATTGTAGAAAATATACCTTGTTAGATTTTACTTTGTCTCTTGGTTTCGGTAATTTTAAGCAACAAGAAATACAAATTTTATAAAGGCAAAAAAAGAATGAAGTCATTTTGTGCTACGACACAGAATCTGTCAGTAAACTTCGAAGCGATTAATTTACAGATTCCGCATCAAGTGCGGAAGGGCCGCTCCTTTTTTGCCAGACTTTAAATAATAAAAATAAATGTCAGAAATAAAAGACTACCTAAACGAGAACAAAGACCAATTGATTAACGAATTAGTTGATTTGCTTAAAATACCTTCGGTAAGTGCAGATCCTGCATACAAAGCTGAGGTGAATAGATGCGCAGAGCATGTGAAGCAAAGTTTGGAAAAAGCTGGAGCTGAGAACGTGGAGATTTGTCCAACAGCTGGACACCCTATTGTATATGGAGAGAAAATAATAAATGCCTCGTTGCCTACCGTTTTGGTATATGGTCATTATGATGTTCAACCAGCCGACCCTATTGAATTGTGGACAAGTCCGCCATTCGATCCTGTTATCAAAGATGGATATATTTATGCACGAGGAGCTGCCGATGACAAAGGACAATTTTACATGCATGTAAAAGCTTTTGAATACATGATGAAGACTAATACTCTTCCTTGTAACGTGAAGTTTATGATTGAAGGAGAGGAAGAGGTAGGTTCAGAAAACTTGGGAGTTTTTGTGAAGGCAAACAAAGAAAAGTTAAGCGCAGACACTATTTTAATTTCAGATACTTCGATGATTTCGAATGAAACACCTTCCATTTCTGTGGGATTGCGAGGATTGAGTTACCTCGAAGTAGAAGTTACTGGGCCAAACAGAGATTTGCACTCTGGATTGTACGGAGGAGCTGTAGGAAATCCAATCAACATTTTGTGCAATATGATAGCTTCATTGACAGATGAGAATAACCACATTACCGTAAAAGGATTTTATGACAAGGTACAAGAGGTTTCAGAAGAGGATAGAGCTGAAATGGCACGAGCGCCTTTTAGTCAGGAGGATTACAATGCGGAATTGAAAATCAAGGAAGGTTTTGGAGAGAAAGGATTTTCTACCAATGAGAGAACCTCTATTCGTCCCACTTTGGATGTGAACGGAATTTGGGGAGGTTACATTGGCGAAGGAGCCAAAACGGTGCTGCCTTCTAAGGCTTATGCAAAAATCTCGATGAGATTGGTTCCAAATCAAAGCTCGGAAGAAATAACTGAAAAGTTTCAAAAACACTTTGAATCGATAGCGCCAGATGCAGTGAAGGTACTGGTGAAGCCCCATCATGGTGGAGAGCCGTTCTTGATTCCTACCGATTTTCCGGCTTACCAAGCTGCTAGTAAAGCAATGGAAACAACTTTTGGTGTAAAACCAATTCCCGTAAGAAGTGGAGGAAGTATTCCGATTACTTCGTTATTCGAAGCAGAATTGGGACTTAAATCAGTTTTGATGGGATTTGGATTGGCAACGGATGATATCCACTCGCCAGACGAACATTACGGAATTTTTAATTATTTAAAAGGGATTGAAACGATTCCTTATTTCTACCAGTATTTTACTGAGGAATTTGGAAAGTGAAAATTTCTTGAAACCTAGCAGATATTGAAAATTTGTTAGGTTTGATTTAACTGGAAGATGTGAGAATGAGGTGGTTGTGCTGCCTCATTTTTAGTATTCCCAACTTTTATATTCCTCGTTGTGATGTTTCTCTTCGTTGTAGATCCAAACCATCCGATCCAGAAACCACATTTTTCCGGCTAGTACCAGAATTATTCCCATGCAAGTAGGCCAAAAATCCAAATAATACAGGCCATACACATAAAACGGTAAGCCAATAAAACTAATTGTATTCAGGATGGTAATCATCGTTAGGTGGTGCTTGGCAATGGGATGGTTTTTCCTGTTAATCCAAACTCGTTCGCCAAATACAGCTCTCGAACTCCAATTTTTTGTGGAGTTTGGTGGGTTAAAAGCTCTAGGATTGACAAAAGTCCAAATAACTATGAGTGAGATAGGAATGAGTGCAAACCAATCCAGCCAAACTCTGCTCCATATAGCGATTGCCAGTACAATAATAATGGGAATTCGCGTCCAGGCGCTCCAAGGATTCGAGTGGCGCATCCAGTTAGTGTCGTCCAATTTAAAAGTGCGGGCAAGTTTTTCTGAAAAAGACATGATTCATGGTTTTATTAAAGATAAGTATTTTAGAGTTGTTGAGGAATGAATTGCTTTTTAACTACATTAACATTAAAATGAATAGGAAGTTGAATTCATTCCAATTATCTTCATCACTTGACTAAAAATCTATTCCATGGAAAAAAATAATACTATATTTTCTGTTGAAAAATTTCTTCGCGAGTCCGTTGATTTTTTTATCCAAATTGCACGAAACTTAGTCTTGGGGGTTGGGAATTTCTGGAAAGTTGGCCTTGTTATTCTTCTTGCGATGTCGGTAATGTTTCTTTTCTCAGCAAGACAATCGAAAACTTATTACCGCTCTAAGGCAAGCTTTACCTATAATTTTGTCCACAAAAAGGTGTACGGTGATTTGTTTTTTTACCTTCAAGAACTTACCTCCAACAAGCAATATGAAGACTTGGCTTTTGCTTTAGGAATTACCTCAGAGCAGTCACAACGAATACGTAAGATATCAGCAAAAAATATTGTCAACAGTCCTTTGCATCAAGATTTTACTTTTGAGAGAATTCCTTTTTATGTGTATTTAGAGTGTGAAGATAAAGCTGATATTTTGGCAATTCAAAACGGACTTATCCGCTATGTTTTGGCAGATTCAGCCAATAATGTGGTGGCTCAAAAAGAAATAGAGAATTATAAAACAAGCTTGTTGTTTGTAAAAGAAGACCTGGCTCGAATTGATGTGCTTTTGACAACGATTGATTCCGTCAACTCAGTCGAGCTACTTTATTTAGCGAAAGAAAGACAAAAAGAATTGATTTCCTTAAAGAGTAGGTTGAGTGATTTGAATTCAATAGCACTACTAAAAGCTTTTCAACCGATAGAGATAACAAAAATGGATCAGAACACGGCAAAACTCAAAGAATATGGATTGATTACTGGGTTTCTTGTTCTTTTTTCAAGTCTTTTTTTACAATGGTATAAAAACCCGACAGATGAGGTTTAATAAATTGCTTACATCGCGTAATTTACAAAATTCGATATGGAACGTTATTGAAGTTCTTTTGGGGCCAACTATTTTGTTTGTTTCTATTCCAGTTTTTCTCTCCCAATTAGGGGCCGAAGATTACGGTATTTGGATGTTGGTAAACTCTATCGTAATTGTGATGCAGGCGTTTAATTTAGGGTTGAATTTTTCTACTTACAAGCACGTGTCAATAGCCATTTCCAAAAAAGATAATCAGCAGATTTCGGATACGCTAAACACCAACCTTTCTTTCACCGTGGTTATCTTGTTAGTTAGTCTGGTTGTAGCTTCCTTCATTTGCTCGGGAGTATATTTAAACAATTGGTTTGTGGAGAATTCTCTCGTTAAGTCAAGACTGATAATCTCCATCTTGATAGGTATGATTCTCTTGTTTGGAAAGTTGACTGAACAAATATTGTACAACGTTTACCGCGCTTTTGAGGATTTCAAGTATGTAACGATTTTATCAATTATTTTGAAAATAATCACGGTTTTGGGTAGTATTGTAATCGCCTATTTAACCCAAAATGTTGTCTATGTATTGGGTTTTAACGCTTGTATTATGCTGACAGGTATTTTTGCAAACTACAAACTACTTGCGAGATTCATTCCATTTTATAGATTTAGTTTTTCTCTTAATCGCAAACTGATAAAACACGAGATAAGCTATTCCCTTTTTATTTGGTTTCAGAGCATTGCCATCATTATTGTATACCAAGGAGATCGCCTTCTTGTTTCTTATAAATTTGGATTGGTAGCATTGTCTTTCTATGCAATTGTGGCAACTTTATTCAATCACATTCACATGGCATTTGGGGCAATCACATCGTGGATTTTTCCGCAAGTAGCCAAAAATAAAGAAGACGAATCTCTCGTGTTTGATTTGTACTTACGTACCCGAAATGTTTCACTGGTGATTTCCTTCCTGATTCTCGCTTTGTTCTGCCTTTTTTCAAAACCTTTTTTCACCCTATGGCTGGGTTCAGAAAACTATGCAGAAATAGAGCAATACGTCAAGTGGTTTTCAGTATTCGAGTTTTTTCTTATTTTTTCGAGTATTCCGAACTTATTTTTGAACGCTTCTGGTCACGAGCGATTTGGCCTAAAAATGGTTTTGATATTTACCTCTTTTAATTTTGTAGGAATTTTGATCGGTTTGTTCGTGTTTAATTCCTTAATCGCTATGGTAATTGGTCTTGCCGTTTCCATTGTCCCAGGAATGTATTGGTTACATTATTCAGTTTCCAAACGATTTGATAAATCTAAACCAAGCCCTTTTTCCATTGCAGCTCTTTTCCTTCCTTCAATCTTTGGTAGTGGAATCGCAATTTTTGATGATTGGCTGGTAAAATCTGTCTGTTTCATCTTATGTTTGGCTAGCATTTTTTTCGTTTATTTTAACATGCAGCGGACAAGTTTTAAAATATTGACAGAATGAAAAAGATAATCGATTCATCTTTGGGGGTTGTGTTGCTCATATTTTTTTTTAATCGATGTGGTTTGCCTTATGGATTAGAGTTTTCTGTGATTTTAGCCCCACTATTTATCATTTATTTACAACAGAGCAAATTGGTGTTGAAGCTTTTTTTACCTTTTTATTTCTTTATTATGTATTCTGTAATTCATTTGTTACAGGGTGTAATAGTCAAAGATTTTATCGTTTCAACTTTTGTTCTTTTTACCCTACTCATTTTTACAGTTACCTTTTATACTTATTACAAGAAATCAGTTGCCATACCTGACATCATTAAAAGAATTGCTCAAGTAAACTTTGTACTTACTTTACTTGCCTTGGTATCTTTGTTTTCTGGCATTCAGATTACGTACTTTTGGTATCTTGAACCCTTTACTCCTGGATATGAGGTCTTACCAAGACTCAAAATTTTTGAATTAGAAGCATCGCATTACTCCTTCGCGATATTGCCAATTTTCTATTATTATTTCTGGACAATATTGAAAACTTGGGAATGGAAGAACTTTTTGTATTTACTGTCCATAATACTTAGCCTATTACTCTCTTTTTCTTTGGGTGTATTGGCGGTAATTGTCATTTCATTGATTGTTGTTTTTGTGGCATATTTCTGGAGATTCATACAATTTCCACCGACTAGAATAAAACTGATTGGGCTGTGTTTGGTTGCTGTCTCTGCTGTTCTTGTATTGTTTCTTTTTTTTCCAGAAAACCCGTTAAGTTTTAGACTTCAAAACTTATTAGCTGGAAATGACACATCGGGTAGGGGAAGGACCTACGAAGCATTTGAGATTGGTTGGCAAGTTCTTTCCCAGCACAATCCACTATTTGGTATTGGCTTAGGTCAATTCAAGATTATTGGAAGAGAGACGTTAATTTACTACTATAAATTTGCCAATATGCCCGAAGTTGCTAGGCTGCCAAATGCTATGGCAGAAACCCTCGTGGTATACGGAATTGTCGGCTTTAGCTTGAAACTGCTACTTCAAATTGGATTGTTTGTCAAAATGAAAGTTTATCAGAATGTGTTTCAACTCAGCCTGTTCCTAAGTCTTTTTGTTTATCAATTTACGGGAAGTTATGTATTCAATGAAATGGAATATGTGTTTTGGATAATGGCATTTTTTCCAAAGCTTCAAAATTTTCAATCACTCAATTATTTTAAGCGATGAGAGTATTATTTATCAGTAGATCGACTATTTTTTCGGTGCCAGGTGGCGATACTGTGCAAATGACCGAAACCGCAAAAGAACTTCGTGAAATGGGAGTGATGGTCGATATTTTTGATCCACAAAAAGAACCTGTTTACCAAGATTATGAACTTCTTCATTTTTTTAATCTAACACGACCAGCTGACATCTTGTGTCACACATCAAAATGTAATGTGCCCTTTGTTGTTTCCACAATTTTCGTTGAGTATGATTTTTACAAAAACATGAGTCCGTTGTCTAAAATAGGAATAGCCACTAGAATTTTTGGTTTAGATGGGATTGAGTATTTAAAAACAGTTGCCAAACACCTTTTGAGAAAAGAAAAGCTTTCCTATCTCCCTTATTTGTGGAAGGGTCAAAGAAAATCAATCAAGACAGTATTAAAGAAAACTGTGGCAATTCTTCCCAATTCCCGGAGCGAATCAGAAAGAGTAAGACGCTGCTATGGAGTCATCTGCAAAGAATTTATAGTTCCAAATGGCATTGATACACGTATTTCTCTTACTCATCGAGAAATGAATCGAATAGAAAATCAGTTGATTTGTGTAGGTCAAATAGAGCCCAGAAAAAATCAATTGAATTTAATATCTGCAGTAAACGAATTGGATGTTACACTGCTTATCATAGGTGATTCGGCACCCAATCATAAAGCCTACTTGGAGGAGTGTAAGCAAGTTGCTTCTCACAAAGTAAAGTTCATCCCAAGAGTTGATCAAACACAATTAGTGCCCTATTACTTAAGTTCGGCAATTCATATTTTACCAAGTTGGTTTGAAACCACAGGACTTTCATCCTTGGAAGCGGCTTATTTAGGTTGTAAAATTATTGTGTCACCAAATGGCGATACGCGAGATTACTTTGGTGATTTTGCAAACTATTGCGCTCCACAATCCGTCAATTCGATAAAAGAAGCAATAAAGGAAGCACTTCGGAATGAAAATTCTGGCGAACTAAAACAGCATATAGAAGATAATTTTACTTGGAAAAAGGCAGCTGAGAATACAAAAATGTGCTATCAATCAATACAATCAAAAATATGAGGGTAGGAATTATAGGAACAAGAGGTATTCCTAATAAATACGGAGGCTTCGAACAGTTTACGATGCACTTTGCAAAGTACTTAGCCGAAGAGGGAATTGAAGTAGTAGTTTATAATTCTTCCAATCACCCGTACAAAGAAAATAGATGGAATGGAGTTGAAATTGTGCATTGTTGGGATCCAGAAAAATTAATAGGTAGCGCGGGTCAGTTTTTCTATGATTTGGGTGCCATCCTTAATGCCAGAAAGCAAAAGTTTGATGTTTTGTTTCAATTAGGTTATACGAGTAGTTCTATTTGGGGATTTTTATTTCCAAAGAAAACGAAAATTATCACCAACATGGATGGACAAGAGTGGAAGAGAGCTAAATATAATAAATGGGTAAAGAGATTTTTGAAAAAAGCAGAGTGCTGGGCGATAAAACAAAGTGATGTTCTGATTGCTGACTCTAGAGGGATTCAAGAATACTTGAAAAATGAATATTCAGCAAGCTCTCATTTCATTGCTTATGGAGCAAATGTGGTTCACAAGTTTGATAAAACTATACTTGACAAATACAATTTGTTGCCCAATTCATATAATTTGTTGATTGCCCGCATGGAGCCAGAAAATAATATCGAAACAATAATTAAAGGACATAGAAATAACTCAGCTGATAAGCTTATTGTTATTGGAAATCTCGACACAACCTTTGGTAAATACTTGGCAAGTAACTATTCAAGTTCAGTAACTTTCGTAGGCGAAAATTACAATTTTCACGAATTAAATTCGCTTCGTTATTTTTCGAAACTTTATTTTCATGGACACTCCGTGGGAGGTACAAATCCTTCTTTGCTTGAGGCAATGGCATGCGGTTGCTCAATAGTTGCCCACGACAATCCTTTTAATCGCGATGTGTTGGATCAGAACGCACTCTATTTTTCATCCGAGAAAGAAATTCACGATATTTTGAATTCGAAAAAGACACCAATTAAAAACTCAGCAGACAATAATAAAAAGAAACTTCAAGAAGTCTATAGTTTTGAAATCATTCATCGATCACTTAAAGCAGTAATGGACAATGAATAAGACACAAAAAAAATTGGAACTTATAAGCACCGCATTGTCCTTTTTGGTGGTTTTCACCTTGGCTTTTCCCTCTGAGTTTAATGCGCTTGCGATTTATTTGTTGTGTGGTTTTTCACTGTTTCATTGTATCAAAAGAAGAGTCTTTCTATGGAAAAACAGATTTGTATTTTTGTCCGTTTCCTTTTTCTTACTTCACGTAATTCACCTGTTTTTTGACGAAAACTTGGGAAGAACAAGTTTTGAAATAGAGAAAAAATTGGGCTTTTTGGTTCTGCCTTTGTTTTGGTACAATTTACCCATATCTCAACCCAAAAAAGTGATAGAGCGCGCTCTTGATTGGTATGCCAAGGGAATGTCCTTTTTCGGACTATTTTTACTTGGTTATGCCCTTATTTTTTCCAATTATTTGGAGCAAACAACCTCCTTTTTCTACCATCAATTTGTTCAGGTTTTTGATGGCAACGCAATTTACTACTCCCTCCTTTTTACATTGTCTTTGATTATTTTCATCGAAAAGAACAGAAAATCGCCTTCAGCAATCACTTTACTTCAAATAGGTTTTACCTCTTTGATAATAATTTTACTCTCATCAAAAATATATTTGATTCTGTTAGTTGGATTAATTCTGTACTTTCTCTCCACCATTCCAAAAAAAAGATTGGCTCTTGGTTTTGTGGTTGTAGTATCGGTAACGGCATTTATTCTAAATCAAACGTCAATCACTTCTCGATTTCAAGATATAAATTTCAAATCTTTTTTTTCTGTAAAGCAGGAAGTGCATACGAGCACCTATTTTGATGGGTTTACTTTGAGAAAAGAGTTGTGGAATATAAGCTTAAATCTGGTAGAGAAGGAGACGAAAACTTTCTTGATGGGTGTGGGCCCAGGAGATGCACAAGATGAGATTGATAAAAGCCTGAAAGAGAATAACTTTTACACGGGCACCGAAGCTATAAACAAGACAGGATATCTCGGTTATAATTCGCACAATCAATACATCCAAACTCTCTTAGAAACTGGTTTCTTTGGTCTGATTCTGTTGATTTTAATGATTTATTATAGCTTGATGGTAGGATGGAAGTCCAACAATAGAATTCTCTTAATTTTTTCTTTGGTGACTCTAGTTTCGTACTTTACTGAAAGTTACTTGAATAGACAGATTGGGATCATCTCTTTTGTAGGATTTAATTCCATGATGCTTTGTTTACAGCCCGATCAATTTGTTTATACCAAAATCGTAAAAAGAGGAGTTGACCTTGTTTTTTCTTTTCTAGTTATCGTGTTCATTCTCTCATGGCTGTTGCCAATTCTTGGCTTTTTCATTTATTTAGATACCCATTCCTTTCCCCTTTTTGTTCAAGACCGGGTTGGCGAAAAGGGTAAGATTTTTAAATGTTTCAAGCTGAGAACAATGGTCGTTAATAGGGAAGCAAATCGGGTCCCGGCCAAAGAACGTGACAAGAGAATAACGAAATTTGGAAGAATTTTGAGGAAATATGCAGTTGATGAATTACCTCAGTTTATCAATGTGTTTTTAGGAGAAATGAGTATAGTAGGCCCCAGACCTTTGATGGTAAGTGAAGAACAAGAATGGAACGAAAAGAAGGAAGGGTTTTCAAAAAGATTAATTGTAAAACCCGGTGTTACAGGTTTAGCTCAAGCAAATGGTTACAAGGGTATCATCAATCATCCTGCTGATTTATCCATTCGTTTTCGATTAGATAAACTCTATATTCAAAAACAGAGTTTATGGGTAGATTTCAAAATAATTGTACGAACTATTTTCTATATATTTACGTGATTTGATACAATCTTCCGATATACAAACTGAAATCACCAAAGCCCTCGGGTATTTTGATTTTTTTAAATTTCCTTTGACGATCGAAGAGATTCAAAATTTTTTGGAAATAAAAGTAGAGTTTAATCGATTGAAAAAGGAACTAGCTGAGATGACAAGTAACGGAATCATATTTTGTTTTAAAAATTGTTTTCTTCTTCACAATCTGCCAGAAATGGTAGAAAGGAAGTTACAAGGAATCGAGTATGCGCAAAAACGAATGAAAAGAGCTCATTTGATCGCTTCATTTATAATGGGGTTTCCCTTCGTGCGAATGGTGGCTATCTCTGGTTCGTTATCCAAGAATTATGCCGATAAAACTACGGATATAGACTTCTTCGTAATTACGACAGAAAACCAACTTTGGACAGCAAGAACGATACTTCATCTACTGAAAAAACTGACGTTTCTTTTTCGGCTTCAACATAGTTTCTGTATGAATTATTTCCTTTCAGAAAATCATTTGAAAATAGAAGAGAAAAATTATTTTACAGCTGTAGAATTAGCTACTTTAATTCCGAAAAGAGGAGTGAATTATCATCAAGAATTAATTTCTCAAAATGATTGGATTCATTCTTTTTTACCAAATTTCTGTTCCCAAAGCCAGTCTCAAGATATCCAACGTCCCAAACTAGTAAAAAGAGCCCTTGAATATGTTTTGAGCTCAAAAAAGCTGAATAATTTGCTAATGAATGTTACTGATCGAAGATGGCGAAATAAATGGCAAAAAAAAGGGTATGATCACAAGGAGTATGAGTTAGCATTCAAAACCCAGCTCTATGTTTCCAAGAATCATCCGGGAAATTATCAAAAGAAAATTTTGGATCACCGAAAAAATAATACAAACCAAACAAACTAAAACTACCAAGCACATTCACTATTAAACTTATGATTGACGTATTATTTAGCCATAGTTATTATTATCAAATGGACTCCAAGCAATGGGATACAGGTATGCCTTATCCACCTTTGGGAACAATTTATGCCGCTGGGTTTTTAAGAGAAAATAACCTAAAGGTTAATTTGTTTGATGTAGGGTTAAGGAATAATCCCAAAGAAATTATGCCTGTTCTGAAAGAGTCGAAACCTACTTTTTTGGTTCTTTACGATGATGGGTTTAATTACCTGACAAAAATGTGCTTAACTAATATGAGGGAAGCAGCATTTGAAATGATTCAAATGGCCAAATCCGAAGGCTGTAAAGTTATTGTTTCCAGTTCCGACTCCACCGACCATTTTGCTCAATATTTAGATAAAGGAGCCGATGTAGTGTTGCTCGGGGAAGGTGAAATTTCTTTGCTAGAAACAATTAATAAGATGATAGCCAATGGCTCATTGGAGGAAGTAAAAGGAATTGCTTTTGCACTAAAAGGAGAAATAAAGAATAATGGAAGAAGGTCAGTAATTAGGGAATTGGATACTTTGCCACAACCGGCTTGGGATTTAATTGATGTTGAAGCATATAAGCAGGCTTGGACAAGTAGACTTCCTTTCGCCTTAAATATCGCCACAACTAGAGGGTGTCCATACAAATGTAACTGGTGTGCAAAGCCAATTTATGGAAATCGGTATAATTCTAGATCTCCGGAGAGAGTTGTTCAAGAAATAAAGTACTTAGTAGAGACTTATGGAGTCAGCAACTTTTGGATGTGTGATGATATTTTTGGATTGAAACCAAATTGGGTGCAAGAATTTGACCTTTTACTTAAAAAGGAATCAATCAAAATAGGGTTTAAAATTCAAAGTCGTGCAGATTTATTACTCAAAGAAAATTCTATTGACGCTCTGGTGAGCTCTGGGTTAAAAGAGGTTTGGTTAGGAGCGGAAAGTGGCTCTCAATCCATTTTGGATGCAATGGATAAAGGCACAACGATTGAACAAATTGAAGAGTCAACCCGTCTCCTTCAGAGAAAAGGAGTAAGAGTGGCTTTCTTTATTCAATACGGTTATCTAGGTGAAACAAAAACAGATATAAACAAGACAATCGATTTAATAAAACGAGCCAAACCTGATGATATAGGAATTTCAGTTTCTTATCCGTTGCCAGGCACAAAGTTTTATGAAACGGTAAAAACCCAACTAACCGGTAAAAAAAATTGGACTGATTCAAATGATTTGGCTATGATGTTTTCAGGGACTTTCAATCAAGAGTTTTACAAAAAGCTTCACAGCTATACTCACAAGATTTTTCAAAGGACAAAAGGAATTCAAGCAGTGAAAAAGGTCTTTAAAAATCCATTGAAGGCGGATAGAGTTCAGTTAAAATTAATAGCCAAATTGCCTTACTATTTGATTTTGGGAATGAAAGAAGAAAAGGAATTGGCTAAAATGGAGAACAGCAATGAAAACAAATTCTGACAGCGTGGATAAAGGATTTTCCTCTATTTATCAAGAGTATGAAGACTTAAACTTGGGGAATAATAAAACGGTGTGGCAACGTAAGTTGGTTTATCGTCATTTTCTTTCTTTTGCAAAGAAAGGGGGAAATATTTTGGAGATAAATGCAGGGTCAGGGATTGACGCTACGTATTTTGTCGAAAGTGGTTTTACTGTATTAGCAACTGATATATCAAAGGGTTCTGAGGTGTTTTTTCAAAAGAAACTCCTCTCATATGAATCTCAGGATAGGCTTACTTTCAAGAGACTTTCGTATGACTCTCTGCTTACACTAAAACCCCAAAAATATAATCATATTTTTTCTAATTTTGGTGGACTTAATTGTATAGAAAATCCGGAGGAAGTGCTTAATTCTATTGTAGATCTGCTTCACGAAAACGGGAGGGTTTCAGTCGTTGTAATGCCACGATTATATCCCGGAGAATGGATACTCGGATTGAGAAACAGAAAAAAAGCTTTTCGAAGAATTACTAAAGGACCAATCATGGCAAATGTAGAAGGTGAAAAAATAGCAGTTTGGTATCATTCTTTGAAAAAATTGAAGGAAGATGTATCGCCTAAATATCAGTTTCTGCGAGCAGAAAGTTTGGGGGTTTTTCTCCCCCAAAATGACGATTTTGGATCTCGAAGACCTAAAATATTCAGTTTTATTTTGAAATTAAATTCTCTGCTCATAAGATTTCTTCCTGCCGGAATAGGGGATTATTACATAGCCACTTTTCAAAAAAAATAATAAATGAAGTCGATTAAAGTTTTTACACCTGTTCAATCCAAATTTACGGATAGGTATTTGGCTGTCAGAGAGAAGGAAGGATTTTTAATTTCGGATGAGGTTGTTCGATCACTTCCAAATCCTCCAAAGGGAACACCTCAATATGAGCAGTGGAAACTAAGAGGGATTAATAGCAAACGGTTTTGCAGGTATGTAGAGGATAACAATTCGTTCCATCATATTTTAGAGTTGGGATGTGGCAATGGCTGGTTTGCACATGAAATAGCGAAGGTTTCTTCGGCAAAAGTTTTGGGGTTAGACATTAATTTACCTGAGTTAGAACAAGCAAATAGAGTGTTTTCTCTCGAAAATTTAGAATTTGGAATTGGAGATATTTTTAACGCAACATTTGCCCAAAAGTTTGACCTTATTGTCTTGAATGCTGCTGTTCAATACTTCCCAAAATTTGATCAACTCATTGAGAGGTTGGAGAGTTTGATGAGTAATACAGGAGAAATCCATTTGCTGGACACACATTTCTATGCCAACAGCCAAGAGTCCAATAAAGCGAAATCAAGAACCGAAAAGTATTATGAAGATCTAAGCGAAGCTGAGATGAGTCCTCATTATTTTCATCACACAATGAATGATTTAAGAGATTTTGAGCTTATTGAAGGACCACCAAGAGTACTTCCAAACTTTTGGAAAAAGAAATCTCCTTTTGATTGGTATCGATTAAGACTTACTTGAGAATAAATGCGGTAATTTCCATGCCCCAAGCCACACCCAAATGCACAATCAACCCGCCATAAATATTTTTTGATTCATAGGCCAAAACTCCTAATCCAAAACCACCAAAAACAGATCCTATAGTTTCCCACATGGGTTTGCCAAAGTGCAGAAATGCATAGCAAGCTACCATTGGCAGAATCGCATTTTTGCCTACATACTTTGAGAGCGCCACAACCATAAATCCTCGAAAAAATAGTTCGACTGAGAAAAAGTCAAACCCATAACAAAGTTCGTAAATAAGCACTGAAAATGATTGAGAATACCCCGCAGCTTGGGCAGCACGTGAGTTGTAGCTTGGGTAATAGGATAAAAAATCTGGATCAAAATAGGCTGAAAAGAAAACTAATGGAGCCATAAGTAAAATTAGTCCCAAGTAGGACTTTAAATTTGCTCCTTTTGGGTGTAACCCGTAAAATCCAGGTCTTAATTTTTTAACCAACAAATAAATCGTGAAAAGTGGAAGGATAATGGAAAATAAGCTCGCAATATTGGAAAGACATGAATAAACAAATCTGTTGATCTCAACAAATTCACTTAATAGTCTAATGAATTTGAGAATATAATAAGAGGCATCTATGGCGACAAAAAGTAGTCCGAAAGAACCCAATAATAGATAGCTGAGATTCGTTTTTTTGGCTCTGAAATTAAGTATTAAAAAGGGAATGAAAAACGCAAATCCGTACATTCCCCATAACTTGATTACTCCAAATAAGTCGTAATTAGTAACCCTAAAATATGATGCATACAGGTTAAATCGATAGTTTAAGTAAATACAAATTGTAATAAATAAACCAATAAGTACATGACTCAATAAACGAAAATCTTGAGTAAAATAGCGTTTGAAATAGCCTACAAATTGTTTCATTATACTTTGTGAAAAGTTATGTCATTGTGGGGGGTTGTCATCTTTTTTAAAAAAAAGAACAAGACTCAATAAAATTCCAAAATGGTAAAACTATCTTGTGAATAAAAGAGTTAGTCGTGTTTTTTGATGATAAGCGTAGCATTATGTCCTCCAAATCCAAATGTATTGGATAGAGCGTAATTCACTGTTTTTTCTTGGGCAGTATTAAATGTGAAGTTTAACTTTTCATCAAGTTCAGGATCTACTTCGGTGTGATTAATTGTAGGAGGTACAATATTTTCGGTTACGGCCATAATGCAAGCAAGTGCTTCAATCACTCCAGCTGCTCCAAGCAAATGACCAGTCATTGATTTGGTAGAACTAATATTTAAGTGGTAGGCATGTTCACCAAAAACCTGCTGAATTGCTTTGGCTTCAGCTATATCACCTAATGGTGTTGAAGTACCATGCACATTAATATAATCGATTGCAGTTGGTTCAATTCCAGCGTCTCTCAATGCTTCTTTCATGGCATTTCTCGCTCCCAAACCATCTGGATGTGGTGCGGTAATATGGTGAGCATCACCAGAAGCTCCACCGCCTACAACTTCCGCATATATTTTAGCACCTCGAGCTATTGCATGATCGTATTCTTCGAGCATTAGTGCACCGGCTCCTTCTCCCAGAACAAATCCATTTCGGTTTTTGTCGAAAGGGCGTGATGCTTTTTCAGGAGCATGATTATCTTGCGACAAAGCATGTAAAGCATTAAATCCTCCAATTCCAGTTTCTGTAACGGCTGCTTCTGAACCTCCGGCAAGAATGGCATTTGCTTTTCCTAGCCTGATGTAGTTAAAGGCATCAATCAGCGCATTTGTTGAGGAAGCACAAGCAGAGACTGTAGCAAAGTTTGGCCCTCTAAAACCGTATTTTATTGAAATATGACCTGCTGCTATATCAGCAATCATTTTTGGGATAAAGAATGGATTGAATTTGGGGGTTCCATCTCCTGCAAAGAAATTCTCGCATTCGTCCTGAAGTGTTTTAAGACCTCCAATTCCGGCTCCCCAGATAACTCCTATTCTGTCTGTATCGATTGTTTCCAGATTCATTCCAGAATCTTTCACAGCTTCTTCAGCTGTCACAAGTGCATACTGTGAAAATATATCAAGTCTCCGAGCCTCTTTTCGATCAATGTGGTCTTCAGCTTTGAAATTTTTAATTTCACAAGCAAATTGTGTTTTAAATTTGTCAGCGCTAAATTTTGTGATAGGTGCAGCACCAGACACCCCTTTTTTAAGGGAATCAAAATAATCAGCAGCACTATTCCCTATGGGCGTTAGTGCTCCGATTCCAGTTATGACAACTCTTTTTAATTCCATAGAGCGGCTAATGTTTATTTAGCGTCATTTATAAATGCTACTGCATCTCCTACTGTTGCAATTTTTTCAGCCTGATCGTCTGGGATTGCAATGTTGAATTCCTTTTCGAACTCCATAATTAATTCAACAGTATCCAAAGAATCTGCTCCTAGATCGTTGGTGAAGTTAGACTCTAGAGTTACTTCTGATGCGTCAACTCCTAATTTATCAACGATTATCTCTACTACTTTTGACTGTATTTCTGCCATTTTTTTATTTTTTTAATGTTTAGATTGTGCAAATAAAATTAATTTTCAGTTATAAAACAAAAATATATCCTTCACTTTGTACACAATCCAACGATTGTAACTAGTTTAAATACTCGATTTTAAGAACTCTCTGTTCATTCTGGCGATATTGTCTAACGATATTCCTTTTGGACATTCAACTTCGCAAGCGCCTGTATTAGTGCAATTACCGAATCCTTCATTATCCATCTGGTTCACCATATTAAGCACTCTGTCTTTAGCTTCTACCCTTCCCTGCGGAAGTAAAGCATACTGAGAAACTTTTGCAGAAACAAACAACATGGCTGATGAGTTTTTACAAGAAGCTACACAAGCACCACAACCAATACAAGTCGCTGCATCCATAGCCAAATCAGCATCAGCTTTTGGGATCGGCAATGCATTTGCATCTTGCGTGTTTCCTGATGTGTTTACCGAAATATATCCTCCAGCTTGCTGGATTCTATCGAAAGCACTTCTGTCAACCATCAAATCTTTTACTACAGGAAAAGAATTCGCTCTGAACGGCTCAATGTGAATTGTTTCTCCATCCTTGAACATTCTCATGTGCAATTGGCAAGTAGTAACTCTTCTATCTGGTCCGTGAGCTTCACCATTGATGTACATCGAACACATACCGCAAATTCCTTCTCTACAATCATGATCGAAGGCAACAGGCTCTTCTCCCTTTTCGATAAGTTCATCATTTAATATGTCCATCATTTCTAAAAAAGACATATGTCCTTCTATATTAGAAATTGGGTAAGTAACCATTTTTCCTGGTGATTTAGCGTCTTTTTGACGCCATATTTTTAGTGTTAAATTCATAGCGATTTATTTGTAAGATCTTTGCTTTAACTCAATATTCTCGTATTTCAATTCTTCTTTGTGTAGCTTAGCTTCCGAAGGCAATCCTTGGAATTCCCAAGCCGAAACGAATGTGTAATTTTCATCATCACGTTTTGCTTCCCCTTTTTGTTCTCCGTCTAGCTCAACAGATTCTTCTCTAAAGTGACCTCCGCAAGATTCCTCTCTTGTCAAAGCATCTTGGGCAAATAGCTCTCCTAATTCAAGGAAATCAGCAACTCTCAATGCTTTTTCTAATTCTCTGTTCACCTCGTTGGTGTTTCCAGGAACTCTTACGTTTTTCCAGAAATCAGCTCTCAATTCTTGAATCTCTTGAATTGCTTCTTTTAGTCCAGGCTCATTTCTTGACATCCCTACTTTATTCCACATGATAAGTCCAAGCTTTTTGTGGAAGTAATCTACGGGTTTTGTTCCGCCAGTTCCTACTAACTTATCTAATGTTTCTTTTACTGAGTTTTCTGCTTCAGCAAATTCGGGTGTGTCAGTTGAAATTTTTCCTGTTCTAATGTCATTAGATAAATAATCTCCTATTGTGTAAGGTAACACGAAATATCCATCTGCAAGTCCTTGCATCAATGCCGATGCACCGAGTCTGTTTGCCCCGTGGTCCGAGAAATTCGCTTCTCCAATAGCGTAACAACCTTCAATTGTGGTCATTAAGTTGTAATCGACCCACAATCCTCCCATTGTGTAGTGAGTTGCAGGGTATATCATCATGGGAGTTTTATAAGGATTTTCGTCCACGATTTTTTCGTACATCTGGAATAAGTTCCCATACTTAGCTTCTACAATTGCTTTTCCTAAATCGTATATTCTTGCTGGAGACGCATTTTCTTCATTGTGAATTTTTGCTTGTTCCTTTCCGTATCTTTCGATAGCTGCTTTAAAATCTAGGTAAACAGCTTCTCCCGTTTTATTTACTCCAAATCCAGCATCACATCTTTCTTTGGCAGCTCTCGAAGCAACATCTCTTGGTACAAGGTTTCCAAATGCAGGATATCTTCTTTCCAAGTAATAATCTCTTTCGTCTTCGCTTAATTCTGTTGGTTTTTTCTTTCCTTCTCTAATCGCTTGTGCGTCCTCAAGTGTTTTTGGCACCCAAATTCTTCCGTCATTTCTCAATGACTCGGACATCAATGTAAGTTTTGATTGATAATCTCCCGATCTTGGAATACAAGTTGGGTGAATCTGTGTAAAACAAGGATTCGCAAAGTATGCTCCTTTTTTGTGTGTTTTCCATGCAGCGGTAACGTTACTTCCCATCGCATTGGTGGATAAGAAATAGACATTTCCGTATCCTCCAGATGCAATTACAACAGCGTGTGCCGAATGTCTTTCTAATTCCCCAGTAACTAGGTTTCTAGCAATAATTCCTCTCGCTTTCCCATTTACTTTTACTACATCCAACATTTCATGTCGGTTGTACATTTCGATTTTTCCTCTCGCAATTTGTCTATTCATTGCTGAGTATGCACCAAGTAATAATTGTTGACCAGTTTGTCCTTTTGCGTAGAAAGTTCTTGAGACCAAAACGCCTCCAAAAGATCTGTTATCCAGCAATCCTCCGTAATCTCTTGCGAATGGTACTCCTTGAGCCACACATTGATCAATGATGTTTACGGATACTTCCGCAAGCCTATAAACGTTGGCCTCTCTCGATCTGTAATCTCCTCCTTTTACCGTGTCATAAAACAATCGGTAAGTAGAATCACCGTCTCCTTGGTAGTTTTTGGCTGCGTTTATTCCTCCTTGTGCTGCAATTGAGTGCGCTCTTCTTGGAGAATCTTGGTAGCAAAATGCTTTTACATTATACCCTTGTTCGGCAAGAGTAGCTGCGGCAGAACCACCAGCTAATCCCGTTCCAATAACAATCACATCAATGTGTCGTTTATTGGCAGGGTTTACCAAGTTAATTTTGTCTTTATAAGTTGTCCATTTATCTTTTAATGGACCTTCTGGTACTTTAGAATCAAGTGTGCTCATACTCTAATTAATGTTGGATGTAATGAAAAATTGCGATAAATACATACCCTGCTGGTACAGCAATAGCGAATATGTTACCAAACTTTTTGATGTTGTTTTTTCCTTTCGAAACTCCCACAGATTGAAAAGAAGATTGAAATCCGTGCAAAAGGTGTAACGCCAATAAAACAAAAGATACTACGTAAAGAATAACTCGAACTGGGTCAGCGAACTTTTCAACCAAATGGTGGTGAAAATCTTTGCCAATTTGACTGTCTCCTACAACGTACTTTTCTGTGATTTCAGGAATCCAAAAATCGTAGAAGTGTAACCCTAAAAATGCAAGGACCACAAGTCCTGAGTAAATCATGTTTCTCGAAACCCAAGAAGAATTTTCTCCCGGTTTGCTGTAAGCATATTTGATAGAACGTGCTCCTCTGTTTTTTGCTTCAAGCACAAATCCCATAATGAAATGGAAGAATACTGCAAAAATTAAAATAGGCTGTAAAGCGAATTGAACTACCGGGTTGTTTCCCATGAAGTATGATACTTCATTGAATGCATCTACATTAATAACCGATAACAAGTTTATCGTTAAATGTTGCAGTAAGAAAAACATTAGAAAGAATCCGGAGAAAGCCATTAAAAATTTTCTACCTACGGTTGTAAATTTAGATTTAGACATGTTTGAGTTTAGTTTTTTTCTTTATGATCGTAAAAGTAATTCTTGCAATAATCTAAAGCAAGTATTGAATACAAAAATAGCTTATTTATAAGTATTCTTGATAATTCATTTATCTTTATCTCCATGAATTTTATGGATATTTTTATTGCCGCACTCTTGCTTTGGTTCGGCTACAAGGGTTTTAAGAAAGGATTGGTTTTTGAATTAGTAAGCATTGTGGCTCTTTCTTTAGGTATATATGGAGGGCTTAAGTTTTCCGATCGCACGGCAGAATACATTATGGAACACGTAGATTCTCAATACTTGCCAATATTGGCATTTACACTTACGTTTTTAATTATTCTAGTATTAGTATTTGCAGCGGGTAAGGTTGTCGAGAGAATAGTGAATTTGGCTGCACTGAAATTAGTAAACAAATCTTTGGGTGCCGCTTTTGGTGTCTTAAAAACCTTGCTAATTTTGTCTGTCTTGATGGTGATTATTGAATCGTATGACAAAAAGTTGGAGTTTATTCCAAAAGAGACAAAGAGCGGTTCTTTACTTTACTTTCCGTTGCTCGATTTTTCTAATAAAGTGTTACCCGAAATCGAGAAAAACAACCTTTATAAAAATTTAACATCAAGTTCGGACCAAGAAAAAGAATAAGTTAGGTTGTTTTTTGTAGATTTATGTTTCATGAAAATCAAAGGATTTTATAATGTCGCTTTCTTTCTCTGCGGGTTGCTTCTATCCAAGCAATCTACAGCCCAATTTTACACAGGTTCGTTCCAAGAATTTGGTAAGAATAGAGTACAAGAAGTAACTTTTTTTTGGCAGTATTATGATTTTCAAAGATTCAGGGTGTTTTTTTATGGAAACGGGCAGGAACATGCCGAGTATGTGGCTAAGTCCGTGCATAAAAACTTAAAAGAACTGGAAGGTTTTTTTGAAACAGAATTAGACGGGAAGCTCGATATTTTGGTTTTCAACAGGCAATCGGATTACAGGCAGAGCAATATTGGCCTTACCAATGAACTTTCTTCCAATGTTGGCGGTAAAAATAACATTGTTGGGAACAAAATGTTTGTATACTTCGAAGGAACTCACGATGCTCTTGATGAGCAGATTCGCGCTTCTTTGTGCGAAGTATTGGTGAATAAACTTGTGTACCAAGGTAACTGGAAAAAAGTAGTAAGAGGATCCGCGAAAATTGACTTGCCAGCCTGGTTTGCAGAGGGGCTTTATTCCTATAAATCCAAAGATTGGAATGCCGAAGTCAGCACCATTGTAAAGGATAATGTGCTCAATGATAAATATAGCAGTTTGGGCCGGATAGAAAGTGACCAAGCTCAATATGCTGGTCATGCGCTGTGGAATTACATTGCTCAGGTTTATGGGAAAGAGGTGATTCCGCAGATAATTTATTTGGTGAGTATTTCGAGAAGTTTTGAGTCGAGTTTTCGTTTTGTATTAGGCAAAACAACCAAATCACTCAATGCCGACATGGTTCGTTATTACAAGAACCAATACAGCAAAGACGATGACGGCAAAAAAATGCCTTTTCAGGAAGAAATCAGATTGAAAAAAAGGAAAAGCAAAGGGGTAATTACTCAATACAAGTTGAGTCCCGATGGCAATAAGATTGCCTACACAACCAATGAATTAGGAAAGTATTATTTGTGGATTTATGATTTGAAAAAGGATAAATACACCAAAGTGCTTAAACGAGGTTATAAAATAGATAGAAAAGAAGACGAGTCTTTTCCCCTAATTGACTGGCACCCAAACAATACAACTTTGGCTTACATTGAAGAAAGAGAAGGGGCTGTATTTTTCAATTTTTATAACCTAGAAGAAAAGTCCAGGTCTAAAATTCAGGTACAAAAAATAGACAAAATTACCAGCTTCAGTTACAATCAAACGGGTACTCAGTTTGTATTTTCAGGAGTCCAAAATGGAAAGGTAGATTTGTTTCTTTACACCATTTTAGGGAATGGATACTTAAAACTTACCGATGATTTTTACGATGAGATTCATCCAAGTTTTATTGAGAATTCTACCAAAATTATATTCTCATCCAACAGGAAAACAGATTCTCTGTATACTGAGGCGAGTAAAATGCCAGAAGGTCAAACTTTTGACATTTTTATTTACGACCTCACGAATAAATTTCAGCGAAGACTCAAAAGAGTAACCAATACACCCAACTTATCAGAAGAATATCCTTTTGAATTGGCTTCAAAGGAGTTCACTTATATCGCGGATAATAATGGAATTAAAAACAGATATCTCGCTGTTTTTGATAGCACAATTAGTTCGGTAGATACAGTTATTTCGTACCGTTATTTTTCTAAAACTTCGCTTTTGACAGATTACAAGAGAAGTATTACGAAGTTGGATTATAATCCCCGAACTAAAGAAGTGGGAATGATCTTGTATAACGAGGGTAAATACAGAATATACAAAGGAAACACGAGCTTGGATAAAATGATGTCTGGAAATTTACAAGAATCAGATTTTAACAAGCAAAACGAAGAATTCTGGAAAAATAAGAAAGAAAGTACCGTAGAAATTATTTCAGTTTCTCCCAATGTAGAGAAACAGAATAAGATTAATACGAAAAGCTATCAATTTGAAAGCGAAGAAAAAAAGGAACCCCCGAAAAAAGTGGAGCCTCCAGTTGAAAAGAATAATCCAAACAAGAAAAAGGAGAATGAAATGGTGTTTATGAATCCAACCAATTCTATCTCGACAAAGAAATCTGTGGTGAGCAACCGTTTTGAGTTGCCAAATAGGAAACTATACACGATTAATTTTACGCTAGATGAAGCGGTAAGCCAATTAGATAATAACTTCATTAACAACAGTTACCAAGTTTTTAATGCTTCTCAACCAGCCTTCAATAATCCAAGTGTGAATGTCTTTAATATGGTTCAAATGAAAGATTTGATGGAGGATTACAGACTGATTGGAGGGGTGAACTTGAGTTTTAATTTGCAAGACAATGATTACCTGCTTGCCTTTGAGGATTTGTCGCAACGAATTGATAAAAAATATATGTTTACCCGGCAAGTTTACACCAATGAAAGTGAGGTGTATCCTCTAAGAACAATGATTCACGAATTAAAATACAGGCTCAAATATCCTTTTTCGGAAGTTTCTTCTTTGGGCATCACCTTTAATTTGCGAAACGATATGACAATTGTTTCTTCTGTAAACAGAACTAGCTTAGAAAGTCCAGATACCTACCGAAACATGGGAGGAGTTAAGTTGGAGTATGTTTTTGACAATACTTTTGATAGGGGACTCAACTTATATGAAGGAACCCGACTCAAGCTTTTTGGAGAGTTTTACAATGAACTTACCGAGAAGGAAACTGATTTTTTTGTTTTGGGAGCAGACATTCGTAATTACCAGAAAATTCATCGTGAATTGATTTTTGCGTCTCGATTTGCCGCAAGTACTTCCTTCGGAAATAGAAAGCTGGTTTACTACATGGGAGGTGTGGATGGGGGATTTGCTCCTCAATTTAATAACGACAATATAATCCCAACCGACCAAGGATTTGCGTTTCAAACGATTGCCACACCCATGAGAGGATTTATTCAAAATACTAGATTTGGAAATAGTTTCGCGGTGATAAATACCGAAATGAGATGGCCAATTGTGAGGTATTTTAGCCAATATCCTGTTCAAAGCAAGTTTTTGTCTTCTTTCCAAATAGTGGGATTTGCCGATGCTGGAACCGCCTGGACCGGCCCAGATCCTTATTCGCTCGAAAATTCTTTCAACAAAAGAGAGGTAAGTCAAAAACCAATTACCGTAATAATCGAGAACCAAAGAGAGCCTATTATTTTTGGTTATGGATTTGGATTGAGAGCTGAGGTATTTGGTTACTTTGTGCGTTACGATTGGTCTTGGGGAATTGAGGACGGTGTAAACCAAGGGCGCATCAGTTACTTTTCGTTATCTTTGGATTTTTAAACAAATAATTTTACATGACTCTTGATTTTCAAACATTAATCATTCTCGTTTTAATCGGGATCACAGCAGGAATATTATCCGGATTTATCGGAATTGGAGGAGGAATCATCATTGTACCCGGACTAATTTACCTGCTCGGATTTACCCAAATTCAGGCTCAAGGAACGAGTTTGGCACTCATGCTTCCTCCGATAGGAATATTGGCGTTTATGCATTACTACAAAGCAGGAAATGTGGATTTGAAAGTTGCAGGTGTAGTTGCAGTTACTTTTGTAGTGGGAGGTTTTTTTGGAGCTAAATTGGCTCACAAATTAGATCAGAATATCGTAAAAATCATCTTTGGAGCAATTATGTTGCTCATATCAATTAAGTTAATCGTAAGTGGATTTAAATTATATTTTGGAAAATAATGGGCAACAAGATAATAGAGCAAATAAAACAATTAACAGCCAAAAATCACAATGAGGTTGTTGCTAATAGAAGATGGCTTCATCAAAATCCAGAACTTTCGTTTGAGGAAATTTACACCTCTGAATTTATTCAAGGAAAGTTGAAGGAATTAGGAATTGAGTTCACCACTGGAATAGTAAAAACTGGTGTAGTAGGTTTTGTAAAAGGAAGGAATCCAGAGAAAAAAACCATTGCATTGCGAGCAGATATGGATGCCTTACCCATTTTGGAAGAAAATAATATTCCCTACAAATCACAAAACGAAGGTGTCATGCATGCTTGCGGACATGACGTACATTCCGCTTCTTTATTAGGAGTGGCAGCTGTTGTTTCTCAATTAACAAATGAATTTGAGGGAACTGTAAAGTTGATTTTTCAACCAGGAGAAGAAAAATTACCGGGAGGAGCATCTCTGATGATCAAAGAAGGTGTTCTGGATAATCCTCGACCTCAATCCATATTGGGTCAACACGTATTTCCAGATTTGCCTGCAGGCAAAGTAGGATTTAGGCCTGGAATGTATATGGCTTCTTGCGATGAATTGTACCTTACGGTAAAAGCAAAAGGAGGTCATGCAGCATTGCCGCACAAATTTACCGATACGGTCTTAATAGCTTGTGAGATTATTAGTTCGCTGCAGCAAATTGTGAGCCGAAAAGCTCGTCCCGATATTCCTAGTGTCTTGTCATTCGGAAAGATTAATTCGACCGGAGGAGCAACAAACATCATCCCTGACGAAGTAAAAATAGAAGGGACTTTTAGAACAATGAACGAGGAATGGAGAGCAGAAGCTCATGAGACTATGGTTGCTTTGGCCGAAGGAATTGCCAAGTCAATGGGAGGGACTTGCGATTTTGAGGTAAGAAAGGGGTATCCTTTTCTGAAAAATGATGAAACGATAACAAATGCGGCTATGGAAGCCGCAATTCAATTTTTGGGAAAAGAAAATGTGGTGGAGTTAGACTTAAGAATGACCGGAGAGGATTTTTCTTATTACACGCAGACAATTCCGGGCTGTTTTTATCGTCTGGGAACCGGTTCGAGCTCCGGATTGCATACATCAAAATTCAATATTGACGAATCTTCCTTGGAATTGGGAGTGGGTCTTATGAGTTGGATTACAATAAATATGTTGAACGAACAATAGACGCACAGCAGTTGTCGTTCACAAAGAAATAAAACCTATGAAGAGTAAAATTGTTTGGGGATTTTTGTTTGTGATAATTTCATTTGGTCAATTTGCCCAAGGAGTTCCTATTGGTCAATGGAAGAGTTATTTTCCTTTTAATGATGTAATAGATATCACTTACAACAAAGGTGTGGCTTATGGAATTACGGAAAATGCTCTTATTATCCACGATTACAACGAAAATTCAATTGAGCGACTTACGGAGGTAAATGCACTTTCAGACATTGGACTATCGGCTGTAGGCTTTAACTCAGCGAACAATGGACTGGTAATTGGATATGAAAATGGAAACGTTGACTTGATTCAAGAAAATGAAACCATTAATTTATTTCAAATCAGAGAAAGTACCATAACCGGTGATAAAAAAGTGAACCATATTTACAACAAAGGTGACTTGGCCTATCTTTCATGTGGCTTTGGGATTGTGGTTTATAATATTAAAAAAAAGGAAGTGAAAGATACGTATGTTATCGGTCCGGGAGGTTCTCAGATAAGAATTAATCAACTTACGATACAAGGTGGTAAAATTTATGCAGCCACCGAAGCGGGACTATATTCGGCTGCGGAAAGCAGTGCTTTTTTGACAGACTTTAATTCCTGGTCGAAGGTCTCTTCATTTCCAAATTTCAATAATGAGGTAAAGCAAGTGGGAGGAACCCAAAACACATTGATTATGAATGTGATGCAATCTGGTGGCATTGATTCGGTGTATGTGTTCAAACAAGCAAATTGGATTTCGTTGCCCGTTTACGGAGGGCGATTAATCAACTCTGTTTCCGCATCAAACGGAAAATTAATGGTAAATCAGTTTGATACGATTTATGCGCTAGATACGGCATTAAGTGTAACTCACACCATGACCAATTATGACGGGTTTTGGAAGCCGCGTTGCAACAACATCACCTATGACGGAACTTATTTTTATATAGCCGACAAGCGGAATGCAAACGTTCGATTCAAAAATAATTTTGAGGCAAATTGGCAAACGCCCGAATTTATGTACAGCACAACAGTATTGGATATTGAAGTAGAAGACGGAAACTTATGGGGATCTACAGGTTCGCTTGTGGGAGGAGGATGGAACAAAACCTACAACAATGATGGAGCTTTTCATTACGATATCAGAGAAGACAAATGGAGAATTTACAACGCGGCATATCAATACAACGGGTATAATTTCTCCAACGGAAGCATGAATGATTTTGTGGGAATGGTGGTAAATCCAACTGAACCAACAAAAGGTTATGTGTGCACATTTTCGGCAAAAGGAGTAGCCGAATTGTTCAATAATCAAGTAGGCACAGCGTATGATACCTCTAATTCTCAGTTGAGAATAAGCACTTCGCACAACGACAGAATAGCGGTGAAAGACGGTGATTTTGATGAAAATGAGAATTTATGGCTAGCCAACTCTTGGGTAAGGAATCCGTTGGTGTTAAAAACAAAAAGTGGCACATGGAAATCGTTTTTTTGCGGTTCTGATTTTCAAAATAGATTGACTGCCTCCGTCACAGTTGATGAACAGAACGGATACAAGTGGATGGTATTTAAGGATTACAAAGTTCTTGTATACAATGACAATGGGACTGTTTTGGATGAAACAGACGATCAATACAAAGAGATTTCTAACGGAGCGGCAAATGGAAACTTGAACAGTACACCGATTTGTATTACCGAAGATAATGATGGGGAAATATGGATTGGAACAGACGAAGGAATTTACGTTTTTTATTCTCCATCCGAATTGTTTACCTCCCCTAGTTTCGAAGTTCAAAAAATTAAGGTAACGCTAGATGGAAACGTAGAACTGCTCCTAGAAAGTGAGCGAGTAACCTGCATAACTATTGATGGCGCAAATCGAAAATGGATAGGAACGGAAGGAGCCGGGATTTTTGTATTGTCTTCTGACGGAACAGAGCAAGAATTGGGTTTTACTGAAGAAAATAGTCCTTTGCTTTCTAATAATATTAACGACATAGCGATTGATGGCGAAACAGGCGAAGTTTTTATTTCCACAGACAGAGGCTTAATTTCATACAAAGGAGAAGCTACCCAGGGGAAGCCAGCTTTTGTAGATGTGTATGCTTATCCAAATCCGGTGCCTCCGGGATATCAGGGAAAAATTGCCGTGACAGGATTGGTGGCAGACTCCGAAGTGAGAATTACAGATATTGCCGGAAATGTAGTATTTACCTCAAAATCAACTGGAGGTCAAGTAATTTGGGAGGGTAATAACCTGAATGGAGAGCGTGTTAGTTCCGGAATATATTTGGTGTTTATGACATCTCCAGAAGGCGCTTCTTCTCATGTGAGCAAAATTCTTTTCATGAAATAGGAATTAGGATCGGATAAAATCTTGTAAGTTAGTGCCCAATTAGAGTACACAAACATGAATCATTTCCTTTCACATTTTAACACCTCCTTGTCTTTCAAGATACTGTTGACATTGTGTGCGCTTATTTTGGTTTTCAGAGCCTCTACTATCTCCGAAAAGGAAACCTCTTGGGATGTACTTGGGTATTATCTTCCACTACCGGCTACTTTTATTTACGAGGATCCTCTAATGAAAGACAGAACATGGATTGAACGAGTGAATGAAGATAAAAAATTCACTGATACATTGTATCAAATTTCCACCGCACCCGATGGAAGCCCCATGTATTTCTTCTTGCTCGGAATGGCTATGTTATTTCTCCCCTTCTTTTGGTTGGGACACGGTTTGGCTTTTCTCTTAGACTATCCCATGGATGGATTCAGTATGCCGTATCAAATTGCGATGGTAATAGGAGGATTGGTTTATACATTTATTGGGTTAATCTATCTTCGCAAAATTTTACTTCATTTTTTTACCGAGAAACTCACCTCATTGGTCTTGCTAATTATGGTGCTCGCCACAAATTATTCTCACCATTTAACCCTAAAGAATCTCGAAACCGTGAACGTGTTGTTTATGTTTGTGGCTGTGCTCATTTGGAATACCCTACAATGGCATAAAACACAAAAGTTGATCAATGTATTGGCGATAGGAATTTCGATTACGTTCATGTCTTTAGTTAAGCCTAGCGAAGTTTTAATTGTCTTTCTTCCAATTTTTTACGGAGTGTACAACCAAGAATCTTTACTCAGTAAATGGAAGTTAATACAAGCAAATCGAACTCAATTTTTTTGGACTTTTTTAGTATGTCTTCTCATTGCTTTGCCTCAAATGAGTTATTGGTATAGTCGGACCGGAAGTCTTTTTTATGATAGTTATATAAATCCAGGAGTAGGCCTAGATGTCTTGTCTCCTTATGTTTTCGAATCTCTTTTTAGTTTCAAAAAAGGTTGGTTCCTCTACACACCTGTCATGATTTTGGCAGTTTTGGGCTTTTACTTTTTTTTCAAGAAAAAGAGAGAAATAGCTCTGTCTTTTTTCCTTTATGTTCTATTTACCTCCTACATTATTTTTAGCTGGACCGAGTGGTGGTATGGCGCAGCATTTTCCAATCGACCTTTGATTACTGTCTACCCAATTTTTGCTATTTCGCTTGGGTTTTTTCTGCAATTTATTGGTGAGAAAAGAAGAATAACAAAACTGTTTGTGTTGGTATTTATTCTTGGAGCCACTTTTTTGAATCAATTTCAATGGTGGCAACTGAGAGAAGGAATACTCGATCCTTACAGGATGACGAAGGAATATTACCTGGCTACTTTTCTTAAAACGTCAGCCACCGAAGCAGATAAAAAACTCTTGTCTGTGTACAGAAATTTTGACGGATCTCATCAATTTACAAACAAAAGTGACTATACATTGAAATCCACCTTTTTAGTTTCCCCTTCCGATACGAGCCCTTCATTTTTGTTAACCTCGAGCGAGGAGTTTTCACCCGTGTTTGAGAAACCATTTGAATCTCTAACCGAAAAGGATCATATCTGGGCTGAGGTGATGGTAACTTACACAAATTCAAGTATGAGTAAATCAAAACTTCCTTTGGTTGTGGCCCACATGAACAGGAAAGAGGGAGCTTACGGATATTCTAGCTCGCAGTTATCGGTTTGGTCAGATTCTTCTCAAAATGAATTGGTTCACAAGAGTTTTTATATGACTCCAAATGTAAGAAACAGTCAAGACGGATTGAAGATTTACCTCTGGAATAACAGCCAAGCGGAAATGAAAATAGAACGAATGGAAGTAAAAATCTATGAACCAAAATAAGATGAAACATTTTCTGCAATCATATTGGGAATTTCTGGCTATATCCCTTGGATTAAGCTTGTTAGTTTTGTTCTCGTTGGATCATATTTTTTTTTGGGACACGGTCCAGCTAGGCGCTAAGCATGCTACTTTTTTTTATGAGAATGAGATGGCTTTGCAATTTTTACCCAATGAAATAGACAGCGGTCACATTCCCACCTTTGGATATTTATTAGCTCTGCTCTGGACAATTTTTGGAAAAAGCCTGTGGATAAGTCACTTGCTTATTTTGCTATTCGCATTGGGTATAGCTTGGCAGCTCAATAAGTTGGCTTTGCGTTTTTTTCAGAAAAAACACGTTTTTTGGGTGTTGCTAATAATCTTGTTAGATACAACAATCCTAAGTCAAATAAGTTTGGTGTCACCAGATGTGCCGTTACTGTTTTTCTTTCTCTTGGCTATTAATGCTATTTTAAAACAAAACAAATGGCTGATTGCGTTGGCTTTTGGTTGCTTGTTTCTCATTAGTTTGAGAGGAATGATTCTCACTGTTCCTTTGTTTTTGTTCGAAATTATGGGGCTTTGGAAGAGGAATACGAATTGGAAAAATAAGCTCATGCAGTTAGTAAAAACAGGAATTCCGTATTTGCCTGCCGCCCTTATTTTTGTTGTATTTAGCTATTATCATTACACGCAGAAAGGTTGGATTGGCTATCATGAAAACTCACCCTGGGCGGTATTTTTCGAAAAAGTAAACTTCCAAGGAATGGTAAAAAACACGCTAATTTATGGATGGCGAATACTAGATTTTGGTCGATTGTTTATTTGGTTTGTGGGAATAGTTTCCCTTGTTTTTGTAGGTTTTAGTCAAGTCAAAAAATCAGCGAAATTCAACCAATTATTCCTTTTGTTTATGTTGATTGTAGTTTTCTTGGCAATTCCAGCCGTGTTGTACACCGATTTAAAAGGACACCGATATTTCATGCCTGTTTACCTCTCTTTTTCTTTGTTGGTTCTTTTCGTGTTGCTCGAGATGAATCGATCAGAAAAATGGAAAAAAATGGGACTCTCAATCGCAATCATTGGGTTGGTTTCCGGAAGTTTTTGGGTGTATCCCAAAAGGATAGCTCAGGGATGGGATTCCACTCTGGCTCACTTTCCTTATTACTCAATGCGCCAATCAATGATTCATTTTATGGATGAAAATAAACTGGACAAAGAACAAATAGGTTTTGATTTCCCAGGAGCATACCCACAAAAATTTATAGACCTTTCTGAAGAGGAATGGTCTTTTCCCGAGGTGGATTTTAAGTCTCAAAAGTACATTCTTTATTCGAATGTTGTGAATGAATTTACGGATGAAGAGTTGGTAGAGTTAGAGAAAAACTGGCAAGTTATTCATCAAGAAACAAGCTTAACAGTTGAAATGATATTGTACAGAAGAAATTAGAAAAAAGAGTGTCAGGTACTTACGTCTTTTTTTTGTATTTTTATTGGATTAAAATATTTAGTGCTCAAACAAATGGATAGACTTATTTCTTGCATAATTGTAGATGATGATGAAACTTCGAGGTTCGTCTTGTCGAATCTCGTTAAAAAAAACGGCTCACTCAATTTGTTAAAAGCTTGCTCAAACGCAATTGATGCTAGAGATGTTGTGAATAAGATGGAAGTAGATCTTATGCTGTTGGACATTGAAATGCCCTATGAAAACGGTTTGGATATGTTGGAGAAAATGAAAACTAGGCCCCATATAATTTTTATCACGTCTAAAACCAATCATGCCATCAAGGCATTTGAATTTGATGCAGTTGACTACATTGTAAAACCAGCCACATTCGGAAGATTAAATAGTGCTGTAGAAAAAGTAAAAAGAAGGGTATTTAGTACACAAGTTAATGAGTCGTTGGAGTCGGATGATGAATTTATTTTAATTAAAAAAAATAGAGAAACTCAAAAAATTCCCTACCGAAATGTTGAATATATTGAAGGTTCGAGCAGTTATATAACTTATTTCAGGACAGATGGTAAAATGACGACCACCGGAATATTAAAACAAATAGAAGAGTCACTAGATTCAGATGTTTTTACAAGAATTCATAGATCTTTTATCGTTAACATAAGAAAGGTAAGTAAACTTACCGCCCAACAAGTGTTTATTAGAGATAAAAAACTGCCTCTTTCGAGAAAATATAAAAAAGTGGTAAAAGAACTTTTTGAAAAACATAATGGTCTAAAAATTGGGGATGAATGAAAGTAGAATTAGCTGACAAATTATGTAAATTTACACGTTCAATTCGCAGTTAATTGGGAATTTCAGTACAGATTGTTCGGATGCAATGGACAGTATTAAAGTAGAACTCATGATTAAGAAAAGTGTAGAAAAAGAATTGGGCAGTGATATTTTTGTGCAGGCACTTGAGATATTCTTGAGTAATGCTGAAAAAGATTTTGTTTTAATGAATTTATACATTGAAGCTCAAGACTATTTGAATGCTAAAGAGTTGAGCCATAAATTGATAGGGAGTTGTGAGGCGGTAGGAATTAAAAAACTACCTAAATTATTAAGAGAGTTAGACACCAATTTAAAGACGCGATATGTCCGAAAGGATATGTTAGGAGCCATTAATGACGTGTACGAGGAAGTAAAATCCTTTCTTAAGAAGGAATATTTAATCGAAATTCAGGATTAATTTGGAGACCAACCCATAAAATTTTAGTTACTTTGAATTGAAAAATTCATCAACCACTATGGCAAGAATACTTACCGGAATACAAAGCACAGGAACACCACATCTTGGAAATTTGTTGGGAGCTATCATTCCAGCAATTGAAATGGCAAAAAATGAAGAAAATGAATCTTTTTTGTTTATTGCGAATTTGCATACACTCACCCAAATAAAAGAGGGAGAAACATTAAAAAACAATACATTAGAAACTGCTGCTGCCTGGTTAGCTTTTGGGTTGGATGTAAACAAAACGGTGTTCTATCGCCAAAGTGATATTCCTCAAGTAACCGAACTTACTTGGTATCTCAATTGTTTTTTTCCGTATCAAAGACTCAAATTGGCTCATTCGTTCAAAGATAAAGCCGACAGATTAGAGGACGTAAATGCAGGTTTGTTTGATTATCCTATGTTGATGGCAGCAGATATCTTAATGTATGAAGCAGAAATTGTTCCGGTAGGTAAAGATCAAATGCAGCACATAGAAATCACAAGAGATGTCGCTAGCCGATTCAATAATCAAATGGGAGAAACACTTGTTCTGCCTCAAGGAAAAGTAAGTGAAAATACCATGCTTGTACCCGGAACAAATGGAGGGAAAATGAGCAAGTCTCAAGGCAACATTATCAATATTTTCTTGGCAGATAAGAAGTTACGAAAACAAATTATGACCATCGAAACGGACAGCACACCGCTAGAGGATCCAAAAAATCCTGATACATGTAATTGTTTTGCGATATATAAATTACTGGCAAACGAAGAGCAAACAGCAGAAATGCGAAAAAACTACGAGTCTGGTGGTTACGGTTACGGACATGCAAAACAAGCTTTATTTGAATTGATTGTAGAAAAATTTAAAACCGAAAGAGAGCAGTTTAACTACTACATCGACAATCCACATTTGGTGGAAGAGCAACTAATGATTGGGGCGGAAAAAGCAAGAAAAATCGCCAATGAAGTTTTGGCGAATGTGAGAGTTAAGTTGGGGTATTAATTTATACTTTTCCTTCTTGAGAGCTTCTCCCGACCTGTCTTTCGGGAAGGGTAAGAGAGGTGACTTTTATCTGTCATTCCCCACTTGATGCGGAATCTAAAGTTGATACAGATGAAGTTATTACACAGCAAATTCTAAATCAAGTTCAGGATGACTGCCTTTCTCTTATTTACTTGTGAACTATCCTTGTTTTAAAATTCCCGCTTTCGCGAGAATGACAAATTCTTTGTTTCAATATACTGACAAACCTGAACCCTGAATTCAGCCAAAGGAAGAGCATCGAACGGGTGACTTAATTTAAAACAATCCTTTCTCCTCTTTCTGAGAATCTTCGTACCCTTTGTCAACTAATAAGTCTGTGCCATGGGCTGCAGAAACAGCCAATTGATCGCATACTTCGTTATACCTGTTTCCGGCATGACCTTTTACCCAGATGAATTCAACATGGTGTTTGGGATAAATTTCTAAAAAACGCTTCCATAAATCCGCATTTTTTTTTCCTTTGAAGTTCTTTTTTACCCAGCCAAACACCCATTTTTTTTCTACTGCATCCACCACATACTTACTGTCAGAATAAATTTTGACCGAATATCCAGGTTTTTTTAGTTTTTCTAACCCAACAATTACACTGAGTAATTCCATTCTATTGTTGGTGGTATGTCGGTATCCTTCTTTAAATTCCTTGTAGTGTTTTCCCGCCATGAGAACAATTCCGTAACCTCCTGGACCCGGGTTTCCCAAAGCCGAACCATCTGTATACATTTTTATGTGACTCATTCGGCAAGTAATTGATCTATAACTTCTGTAAAATGCTCGCGTTCAAGCTTTTGAATCTTTGCTTGTAAATCCTTCCAAGAATCTGTAGGCGATACAAGGCAATCGAATTGAGCAATAATATTGCCTTCGTCATAGTGTTCGTTCACGTAATGAAATGTAATACCCGATTTACTCTCCCCGGCTTCAATTACTGCCTTATGCACATGTTTTCCGTACATTCCCTTTCCACCAAATTTGGGAAGAAGCGCAGGATGAACATTTATTATTTTATTTTGGAATGTGACTGTGAGTGATTTCGGAATTTTTAATAAAAATCCCGCTAACACAATCAGGTCTGGGTTTAGCAACGAAGCTAATTCCTCCACTCTGCCATTTTCCAATTCCTCTTTGTTGAATGAAACTGTATTTACTCCAGCTTTTTGTGCGTTTTCAACTGCCAAGCATTTTTCCTTATTCGAGAAAACAGCCTCAATCGACACATCTGAACGAGAATCAAAATGGGAAATAAGATTGCTCATATTCGAGCCGTTTCCGGAGACAAAAATGAGGATGTTTTTCGCTTTTTTCATGAAATTTTGACTAGAAAAAGGATTTTTAGAATAGGGAGTATTTTTGTAACTTTATCGCCCAAAGATAAGGGATTATTCACATTCTGCCTAAGGTCAGATTATAAATAAACAGAAAGATGTCAGGACACAGTAAATGGTCAACCATTAAGCACAAAAAAGGAGCGAAAGATGCGAAGAGAGGAAAAATTTTCACTCGGATTATCAAAGAAATTACTATCGCAGCGAGAGATGGCGGTGCAGATCCTGATACAAACCCTTCATTAAGAGTAGCAATACAGAATGCCAAAGGAGCCAACATGCCCAAAGACACAATGGAGCGTGCGATCAAAAAAGGTTCTGGTGACGATGCAGCCGATCTGCAAGAATACACGTTTGAAGGATATGCATCCAACGGAATTGCGGTATTTGTAGAAGCAACTTCCGATAATAACAACAGAGTAGTGGCAAATGTAAGGGCGGTTTTTAGCAAATATGGCGGGGAACTCGGGACACACGGTTCTCTTTCATTCATGTTCGATAGAAAAGGAGTATTTACAATCGACAAGGAGCTCCTCAAAGATTGGGAGCTAGAAGATTTAGAATTTGAATTGATTGATGCAGGCTTGGAAGAAATAGATGTGCAAGAGGAAGATGCATTGATTTACACCTCGTTTGATAGTTATGGAGACATGCAAAAAAAGTTGGACGAAATGAAGATTGAAGTGAAGACAACTGAGCTTCAACGAATACCAACAACCACGATGGCTTTGGACGTAGAAAAAGCAAAATCTGTTTTAAAACTAATCGAGAAAATGGAGGAAGATGACGATGTGAATGTGGTGTACCACACCCTAGAAATGACAGATGAATTAGCTGCTGCTTTGGAGGCGGAGGGTTGATTTATTTCTTAAACATTAAAATGAAACCGATTAGAGAATTTCCAATGAGTATTATTTGCTCCTATAAAGGAGAAAGTAATCTGGATGAAACATTAGATGATCATATCACATGTCTAATCGGGAAGTATTTCTGTGAAAACAAAATTGAATATAAAATTTTGGATTTGAATTGTGTGAAACCAAGGCCAAATATTAATGATGAACTTATTCAATATAAAGTAGAAATGAATGTGAATTTAATTGATGTTAAAATTGATTCGATTCAAAAAGAATTAGAAAACTTTAAAAGAGGATGAACGATAAAATTTGGAAGATCATAAAATTTTATGTGCTGATGAATTCACTGCGGATATCTTATGTCGTGGAAAAATAAATAAAAAATAGCAGGCATTTCGCACTTGATGCGGAACCTGTCAACAGGTATTGAACCCATTTGTAAAAAGACCCTGAATCATGTTCAGGGAGTCTAAGTTTTTTTACTATTTATAAAAGCTACTGAACCCCATCAAAAACCTCACGAATAACCTCGCAAACCTCTCTAATTTCCTTCATAGAAATAGTAAGCGGAGGAGCTAAGCGGAAACTCGCTGGGCAAGACAAAAACCAAAAAGTGATAATGCCTTTTTCCATGCAGGCCTCTACGACTTTCTGAGTAATTTCTTCACTTTCGAGGTCAATCGCAAACATCAATCCTATTTGCCTAATTTCTTTTACCAAGGAATGAACCAGCAGTTCTTTCATCAAAGCTCCCTTTTTGTGCACGTCAGTCACCAGATTTTCTTCCTGAATTACTTCAATATTAGCAACCGCAGCAGCACAATTTACTGGGTGCCCGCCAAAAGTGGTAATATGACCCAGCATAGGATTATTGGTCAAACAATCCATAATTTCTTTACTCGAAACGAACGCCCCAATGGGCATTCCGCCACCAAGCGCTTTGGCAATTACCAAAATATCAGGGGCAATTCCATATTGCTCAAAAGCAAAAAAGCTTCCTGTTCGTCCAAACCCAGTTTGGATTTCATCCAGAATTAATAAAGTTCCAGTTTCGGTACATTTTTCTCTCAATCTTTGGAGGTAACACAATTCGGGAATTCGAACTCCAGCATCGCCTTGCACGGTTTCGATAATGACACAAGCTGTTTTTTTAGTAATCTTATCTAAATCAGCCAATTCATTGAAGGTAATAAAGTTTACTTCTGGCAAAAGCGGTTTAAAAGCAGATTGCTTCACCGGATTTCCTGAAACAGAAAGTGCTCCATGCGTGCTTCCATGATACGATTTGTGGCAGGCGATTATTTCTTTTCTTCCTGTATGTCTTTTAGCCAATTTAAGAGCGCCTTCCACAGCTTCGGCTCCCGAGTTTACGAAATAACTAGTAGTTAAATTATCGGGTAAGATTTCATTTAATTTTTCCGCTAACTTTAGTTGCGGAGTTTGAATAAATTCCCCGTAAGGCATTACGTGTAAGTGGGTATCAACTTGTTTTTTTATCGCCTCAATTACTTTGGGATGTCGGTGCCCTATGTTCGTTACAGCCAATCCCGAAACTAAGTCATAGTAAGTTTTTCCTTGTGTGTCGTAAATGAACAAACCTTCCGCACTTTCTATTTCCAAACCAATAGGAAACGGAGTTGTCTGTGCTTGTAACAAATGGAAAATTTCTTTGTTCTTCATGGAGTAAAAGTAGAACATATTTTTAAAATCAGGAGGTTTTTCAATTCCATTTTCGAGCAAGAAAATTGGATAAAAAAATCCCTTTTGGCTATTTCAAACCAAAAGGGAGATTGTTTCTTTGTTTTTACTTACCTGTTAGGATTTTTATCTGTTCTTTTGTGTTCACTTTTTTTTCGTTTAAAAAGCCTTTTTTCCATGTGGTAAAATTTGGCCAATTTCTTCATCGGAAGTACTTTTTTGAACTTTTCATGATAGTTTTTTTGCAACGTTAAATCTGCCTGTTTAAACTCAAACCTTTTTTGGATAACTTCCTCTAATTCTTGGTCTGATAACTCGTCCATCCTCTTTTTTGCTTTTCTTTCGGAGGGGAGGTGTTTTTTTCTGTTTTCTTTTTTGTCTTTTACAAACTGATGATAAAGGGGCAAAAATGCGCTCTGTTCAGCATCGGTTAGTTCCAGTTTTACAATTAAAATACTGTCAGCTTTTGCAAGCCGATGATTGATATCACGATTTTGTTTTTGAGACATTCCTGTTACTCCAATTAGAGTAAATATTCCTAGTAAGGCTATTTTTATTGTGTTCATGTTGATTGATTTTAAGATGAGTATTCATGTTCTTATTGATTCTTTGTCGTCATAACAATTTCGTCAAATTCCAGCGACTCTTCTAGTTCCAAATCTACCTCCGCAATATCCTCAAAGTATTCGCTTACAGTTAGTTCATCAAATTCATCTTGGGTAGATTGATCATTTTCTCCAAAGAAGAAGATAGAAGAAGCAATTGCAATAGCGGCAACAGATGCTGCGTACCTGAATACTTTCCCAATCGAAAATACTTTCGTGTTGTTCGATTCATCAACCTTGTTCAGAATTGAATTTTCTAAAGAGTCAAAGTAGTCAGTTGGCACAGAGAATCCATTTTTACCTTTCAGCCTTGCGAGGTAAGGAAAAGTATCTTCGGTATGTGTTTGTGTCGGTTTCATTGTAATGTGTTTCTATGACAGTTATTTTGAGTAATGGTTTAATCGTGGTTCGATAAATACGATTCAATTTTTTTGTGTGCATGATGATAAGAAGCTTTCAAAGAGCCAACAGAACCCCCCAGTATTTCTGCCATTTCATTGTAAGTTAAATCATTAAAGTATTTCATGTGAAATACTAATTTTTGTTTCTGGGGCAAAGTCGAAATTGCTTTGTACAGTTTCGCTTCAATTTCTTCACCCGAAAAAAACGATTCTTCCGACCGGTTATCCAATTGAATATCTTCTATCGATTGTGCAATTCTCTTTTTGTTAGCTTGAATAAAATTAAGCGCCTCATTGGTGGCTATTCTATAAATCCAGGTATAGAGGTTAGATTCTCTTTTGAATTTTGGCAAACCTCGCCAGATTTTAATAAAGGTATTTTGGGTAATATCGTTGGCATCTTCATGATTGAGAACCATTTTTCGTACGTGCCAATAAACTCTCTCTTTGTACTCAGAAACCAATCTGCCGAAAGCTATTTCCTCTTTTCCTGAAGTATAATACTGAGTTAATATATCTTGGTCGATAAGTTTCATGAATTCTGTTTGAACGAGAGGTCAATGCTTAGACCATAGAAAAGGGAAAAGGTTTAAACAAGATTAATTTCTTAGTTAGATATACTAAACTAAAACTACGGTCGTTATATTGAAAAATAAACAAAATATATGGATAAAAAGACTACTCTTGATGACTTGTCAAACTTTTATAACAATGAAAAGAAACTTTCGCAATTTTTAGTGGATATGGAAGATTCCCCTTCATTTTCGGAAGAGATAAGTCCTTGTACAATTTCTAACATTTTAGCTTATTCAAAAGTTTTGAGTATTAGAGACACAACTTATTTAGGGAAAATTGATTTCGTATTAAATTAAATTTTCTTTAGCCCCACTAACTTAGAGCGTTTCTATTTTTTAGATACGCTCTTTTTTTGTTAACCTTGTACTTAAATGAACGCAATTTACACTTTTTCTATTCGGCTATACTCAGTCGCTATTTGGCTGGTTTCTTTTTGGAACCCGAAAGCAAAACTCTGGAGAGAAGGCAGAAAAAACTGGGCAGAAAAGCTAAGTTTGTCTCTGGCGGGAAAACAAAATATATATTGGTTTCATTGTGCTTCGCTGGGTGAATTTGAGCAAGCTCGACCATTAATTGAGAAAATAAAACACCAGAAACCATCTGTTCTTATTTTAGTCACTTTTTTTTCGCCTTCAGGATACCAACAAAGAAAAAACTACAAGTTGGCCGACTACGTTTGCTACCTTCCGTTGGATACAAAATCCAACGCCAAGCATTTCCTTTCTCTCGTTTCTATTTCCAAAGCTTATTTTGTAAAGTATGAAGTTTGGCCCAACTTTTTTCAAGAATTAAAACGAAAGGAAATTCCGTTTTATTTGCTTTCGGCTACCTTCCGAGAAGGTCAAATATATTTCAATCCATTGGGCAAATGGTTCAAATCAATTTTGGCTTTGACTACCCACATTTTTGTGCAAGAAAAAGCTTCGCAAGAGTTGCTTGCTAGTCACGGAATAGCCTCAATTGTTTCGGGAGATACGCGATTCGATCAGGTGGCCAAAACTGCCAAAACTGCTGTTCCGAACAAAGTGATTGAGGAATTCTCAAGAGGTAAATTTACGCTTGTAGCAGGCAGTTGTTGGGAAAAGGAAGAAGGTTTTATTGCAGCGTTTCTTTCTCCTGCTTCCACCATAAAAGTTATTTTTGCTCCACACGATGTTAGTGAAAATCATGTAAAGGCATTGCTTGCTCGGTTGAAACCAGAGATAAGCTGTATTCGATATTCGCAGTTTGAAAAGGACGTAAATTTACAGGATTTTCAGGTGTTAATTTTAGATAATATTGGACTGCTTTCTAATGCTTATCAATATGGATCTGTGGCATTTGTGGGAGGTGGATTTACCAATGCTCTTCACAATATTTTGGAGCCAGCGACTTTTGGTCTCCCGGTTTTTTATGGCGACAATCACCCCAAATTTCCCGAAGGCGAAGAAATGGAAAATCACGGAGCAGGATTTTCGATAGATAGTTTCGGCCGATTTCAAAGCCAATTGCTTTCGTTGATTTATTACGAAGGCGAATTGGAACGTTATTCTCAAAAAAATACAGATTTTATACAGTCAAGAACGGGTGCAACCGAACTTGTGTATAGCCATACCATTGATTCCTAAATCGTATAAAAATTAGAATTATTCGTTTTCATTGTCGGTGAAACTTTCTTACATTCACACTTCCAAAAATAATCACAATTCAATGAAGAATTTTTTAACAATTCTAACCGCGTTATTTTTAGCGTCAAGTATATTTTCTCAGACTGGAACCGTAAAAGGTTTTGTGTACGATAAAGAATCTGGTGAGCCAGTAATGTTTACTACGGTTCAGTTAAAAGGAACCTCAATGGGAATTACCACTGACGTAAATGGTTATTACAGCATTACACAGATTCCTCCAGGAGAATATGTATTAACCGTATCGAACCTTTCTTATGCTAAATTTGAAGAGAAATTAACGGTGACAAAAAACCGAGTAATTTCCAAGAACATTTACTTGATAGAAGACACAAAGACCCTGAGAGTTTTTGATGTAAATGGGGAAGCTCAAGAAGCAAAAACGGAGGTTAAAATGTCGATAATAAAGGCAACTGGAGACGACATAAAGCAAATACCAGCAATAGGTGGAGATGCAGATATTGCCACTTATTTTCAAACAGTTCCGGGTGTGGTTACCACCGGTGACCAAGGAGGACAAATGTACGTGCGAGGTGGTTCGCCTATCCAAAACAAAGTGATGATGGATGGAATGGTGATTTACAACCCTTTTCACTCGATTGGTTTTTTCTCTGTATTTGAAACGGAAATTATTCGGAATGCTGATATTTACACGGGTGGATTTAACGCAGAGCACGGAGGTAGAATTTCTTCCATTATGGATATCACAACTAGAGATGGAAATCCAAATGGATTGAAAGGAAGGGTTTCTGTTTCGCCATTTATGGCCAAAGCCTTGATTGAAGGACCGTTGATGAAACCAAAGAAAGAAGGAGACGGAAGTATTTCATTTATCCTTACCGGAAAGCACTCCTATTTGGATGAGTCCTCAAAAGTATTGTATCCCTACATTGATACAACCGGAGAGGGACTGCCTTTTGGTTTTACTGATTTGTACGGGAAGCTCACGTTTAAAGGAAGAAATGGAAGTAAGTTTAATCTATTCGGTTTCAATTTTCAAGACAACGTAAACTACCAAGCAATCTCTGATCTTAGCTGGAATAGTTGGGGAGTAGGTTCAAATTTCTTGCTAGTTCCGGGTACTTCCAAAGTATTGATTGAAGGAAAGTTTTCTGTGTCGGATTACAAAATAAGATTGCTGGAAGAAAACGGACAAGAGAGAACGAGTGGAGTGAACAGCTTCAATTTTGGTTTTGATTTTAAATATTTCATCAAAGAAAATGAATTGAAATATGGAATCGAAGTATCTGGTTTTGGAACTGACTTTAGTTATATAAACTCCACAAACAGAAGAATTGAGCAGAATGAAAACACAACAGAACTTGGTTCTTATATTTCTTACCGAATTGTAAAACCACTGTTGGTAATCGAGCCAAGCTTCAGGATGCAGTATTACGCAACACTCAAGACTTTTTCACCGGAGCCAAGATTGGGGCTGAAATACAATTTGAGCGAAAATGTGAGGCTTAAGTTAGCAGCTGGAATTTACTCTCAAAACCTTATCAGTGCCAATTCTGATAGAGATGTAGTGAACTTATTTTACGGATTTTTGTCTGGACCAGATAATTTGCAAGACCAATTTACTGATGAAGACGGCAACACAAGAGACGTAACACACTCCTTGCAAAAAGCCAATCATTTAATTGTAGGAACCGAGTTTGATATTACGCGAAATATTAGTTTAAATGTGGAAGGATATTACAAGCGATTTACACAGCTTACTAACATCAACCGAAACAAAATATTTGATGAAAACGATGATGTGGACGCTCCCGATATCTTAAAAAAAGATTACGTGGTAGAAACTGGAGACGCTTTTGGGGTAGACTTTGTGGCAAAATACACGAACAAAAAGTGGTATTTGTGGGGAGTTTATTCTTTAGGAAAAGTTACCAGATGGGATGGTGTGCGAACGTACGCTCCTGTTTTTGATAGAAGGCATTCGGTGAACTTATTGGCAACATATAAATTTGGTAAAAAGGATAGCTGGCAGCTTAATGCTCGATGGAATTTTGGTTCTGGATTGCCTTTTACGCAAACTCAAGGTTACTATCAAAAAATAGACTTTACCGAAGGTACCGGAACCGATATTACTCAAGCAAACGCGAATGAATTAACAGCTGTGTACGCAGGTCTAAATGAAGGAAGATTGCCTACTTATCACCGATTTGATGTGAACATCAAGAAAATCGTGAAATTCAAGACTTCTGAACTTGAAATGAACTTTGGAGTAACCAATATTTACAACAGAGAGAATATATTTTATGTAGATCGTGTTACGGCCGAAAAAGTATATCAGTTGCCAATACTTCCGAGTTTAGGTCTTGCTTGGAGTTTCTAGTCTTCCAAGTTTTTAAAAATATCGCTAAACTCATTCCAAAAATCGTGAGCCGCCACTATGTTTTTTTCCAAGAAAGGAAATACATCATGCCAGTCGTTCTTATTGAAAACAGAAACGCCCTCTAGCTCGACAAATATTTTGGCTGAGGTGCCAAACTCTGTTTCGTGCACGGGTAGCCAAGTAAGTTCGTTTTCAAAACTATCTGTTAGGACCGCTTTTAACTCCGTAAACTGCTCGTAGAACAACTCTCTCAATCCCTCATCGCGATGTTGTAAGTCAAAAGAAAAGGACGCCTTTTTTTTGTTTACATCCAACCGAAAGTAAATATCCTTGCACTTTGTGTTGTAATTTACCCAATTGATTTTTCCTTGGTAAACTTTGTTGTACTTTTTCATGTATACTCCAAAGGAGGTCCAAAACTCTTTTCTCAACAATCTCGATTCTTCTTTTGAATACATGCTTTTTTCTTTTTTGTAAAGAAACTAATTTTTTTGAAAACGAGAGCAAACCAAGTTTTGAACTCAAACAACGAGAGGTTTAATACACAAAACATACCGAAGAATCAAAATAACCAACACTTGAGCCAACTATTCGTGTCAAATCCATATACTTTCATTAATTTGAGATGTAATCACCAAAACTGCGTGCCTTATGAAACTAACGACCATTATTATAGATGACGAACCCAATGCCCGCGAAAATCTTCAAATTCTTATTGAGCAATATTGTCCAGATTTGAATGTAGTGGGAATGGCGGCAAATAGTAAGCAAGGCAAAATATTAATTAATGAATACGAACCCGATTTGGTGTTTTTGGATATTGCAATGCCGGGTGGAGACGGATTTGAGTTATTAAAGGAATTTGAGGACAGAGATTTTTCGGTAGTATTTATCACGGCACACTCGGAGTTTGCGCTCAAAGCTTTTAAGGCAGATGCGATAGATTATCTCGAAAAGCCAATCGATATTGAGGAGCTACAAAAGGCGCAAGACAAAGCAATGAAGTTTTCTTATGCCGATAATTTGATCCAAAAGTCTGAGAAGGTAACGATGGAAGATGAAATCGAAAAAATAGCTATTCCTACTCGAAGCGGTTACATATTTATCGAAAACAAAGATATTCTATATTTCAAGGCAGATGAGAACTATACCGAGTTGTACCTAGCTGATGGGTCTAAAATACTGAGCAGTAAAACAATAAAACGATACGAAGAAAAAGTAAATTCTCATATATTTTATCGAGTTCATAAATCTTACATTATCAATAAGCACAATCATTTAAAAGAATTGTCTCGACAAATGGGAAATTTTGCCGTGATGAGCAATGGAGATAACATTCCCATTGCACGAAGAAGGTTGTCGGATTTTATGAAGCAAATTGCCTAATTCAATCAAAGTTATTTCTGAATTAAAAACAACTCGTTTTTATCGTTGTAATTCATTGTGTTCTCATCCAGTTTCCATTGGATAACTTGCAGGATTTCGTCTTGGTTAAAATCGGGTAGGAGTTGAACAAGTTGAGAAAGTCTCATAGGATTTTGGTCTATTTGCTGCTTTATTTTTTGCTCTATTAATGAGAACTGTTCACTGCTTAGTTCTTTTTTCTTTCTTGACAAACAGATGTCGCAAGTTCCGCAATCTACAAATTCGGTTTCATCGAAATAAGAAAGTAATAGTTTGGATCGGCAAGTTGTATCCGATTCGCAATACCGAATCATAAAATCCAGCTGCTCTTTTTTCACGGTTTTTCTGTCGAGATATATGGCTTTCGCAAATTTCAATCGATCCTCGTGCATGCGGTCAACAGTGTAAGTAAGCACAGGCTGATTGGAGGTTGGTAGAAACTCCAAAATCCCAAATGATTTAAGTTTGTGAAGAATCACTTCAATTTCCTTGGCGCTTTTCTTGAGTGAATCCCCTATGCTGGTGAGATTTATTCCTGTTAGATTGTCAAAAATTCCTTCGTTTTTTCTGAGCAATAGTTGAATCAACCCTTCGTGTTCGGGATGTTTTATTTGGTAGTTGTACAATTCGTTATTTCCTACTTCAAACTTCACTCGGTTTGGCCGAGTGATGGCTTCGGATAAATGAATGTACCCAGCCAACCCAAGAATAGATAGGCAATGATGAGTTGTGATTACCTCAAAATTAAATTTAGTTGAGAAATCAATGATATCAAATTCATAATTTGAGTTTTCGCCTCCTCCTATGGCTAACCTAAAATAATTACCGAGTGCATTGTACACTTTTTTTATTTGCGAGGTGTCGGGAAATTCAAGCTCGTGAAATCGCTCTAACGTAGATTTGTCGCTTGGCTTGTAAAGCAAAACCGCAAAAGATTTTTTTCCGTCTCTCCCACCTCTTCCAGCTTCCTGAAAATAAGCTTCTGGCGATGCAGGTGGTTCCATGTGAACCACTACCCGAACATCTGGTTTGTCAATTCCCATCCCAAATGCATTGGTTGCAACAATTAGTTGAGTTTTATTCTGAATCCAGTTTTCTTGCCTCTTGTCTCGATCTTCTTGCGACAATCCACCGTGGTAGTATTCGGCAGTGATGTTGTTTTGCCGCAGGTACTCAGCAATTTCCTTCGTTTTTCTTCTGGTATTTACGTACACAATTCCACAATTTCCTGTTTTTCTTATGATTTGAATAAGTCGTTGCTTTTTGTTCTCCTCTTTCAATACCAGATATCCCAATTTCTCCCGCGCAAAGCTCTGTTTAATTATGTGCTCCGGTTCTATCGAAAGTTGTGCAGCAATATCTTGAATCACTCGCGTGTTGGCTGTGGCGGTTACAGCCAAAAAAGGAATAGATTGATCAATGATATCCCGAATTTCTTTTATTTTTTGGTAAGCAGGCCTAAAATCATGACCCCACTGAGAAATACAGTGAGATTCATCTACCGCAATTAAGTTTACCTTCATTTTGGCAAGTCTCACCTTAAAAATTTCTGTCTGAAGCCTTTCTGGTGAAACATATAAGAATTTGTAATTGCCATACACGCAGTTATCTAGCGCAATGTCAATTTCTCTTTTGTTCATCCCCGAGAAGATAGCCAAAGCTTTAATTCCTCGCTTTTGTAAGTTTTCAACTTGATCTTTCATCAGGGCAATAAGAGGAGAAACCACAATGCAAATTCCCTCGTTTATAAGTGCCGGAACTTGGTAGCAAATAGATTTTCCTCCGCCAGTTGGCAAGAGTGCCAACGTATTGTTATCGTCCAACACCGAATTGATAATCGCCTCTTGCGAATCACGAAAAGAATCGTACCCCCAATACTGCTTTAATATGTCTTGAATTGTTTGGCTCATTGCGCGGATAAAAATAAGGCATAAAGATTTTAAAAAGAATTTAGTAAAGCTTTTTATTTAAGGGATGACTCAACTCTCTATTTGTAACAGCCTATTTTCGGCCTTGTTTTATGGAGCGATTTTGAGGCAGTATTTTTCGTTAATGAAGGAAGAAGTTCCGGAGCTTGAGAAGGAAATCACTGACTGAATCGAAAAATACAAGTTAAAATTGCGGAGTAAAATGAAGCCTAGATTTTTTTGGCTTGGTTTACACTGAGAGGAGTCGAAGTGTTTTTGATCAATGAAAAAAATGAATAAGAGTTTTATAAACTGCAATTTAGAATTTTTATGAATTCAACTTATAAATTGATATTCTAAAAAAGTAAATTTTCTTCTTTCCTTCTTATCTTCGTACAAACAAACTAAAATTATGCTTACAATTGATCCAAAAGAAATCCCTGTTCCAAAATTACATCATTACTTGTTGGGAGCAGTAGGGCCTCGTCCCATAGCTTTTGCGAGTACTATCGACAAAGAGGGAAACAGAAACTTAGCTCCGTTTAGTTTTTTTAATGTGTTTTCGGCCAATCCGCCCATTATGGTTTTTTCACCAGCCCGAAGCGGACGAACCAATACAACCAAAAACACGTTTGATAATGTGAAAGAGGTAGCAGAGGTAGTAATTAATATTGTGAATTACAACATAGTTGAGCAAATGTCTTTAGCCAGTTCTCCTTTTGATGCTGATGTAGATGAGTTTGTAAAATCTGGATTGACTCCAATAGCCTCCGAAACTGTCAAGCCTTTTAGAGTAAAAGAATCGCCAGTGCAATTTGAGTGTAAGGTAAATGAAGTGGTAGAGCTAGGAACAGAAGGCGGAGCCGGAAACTTGGTGATTTGTGAAGTGACAAAAATTCATATCAACGAAGCAGTATTGGATGAAAACGGAGCGATTGACCAGCATAAAATTGATTTGGTATCGCGAATGGGAGGAAACTGGTATTGCCGAGCGAATGCCGATTCTATGTTCGAAATCAAAAAACCCATTATGACTGTTGGAATTGGCTATGAAGCGATTCCAGAAGATATCCGGAATAGTAAATTTCTCTCAGGAAATGATTTAGGGAAGTTGGGAGGAATAGAAGACCTGCCAAATGAAACAGACGTAAACGACCACAAGTTAATTGAGTTGAGCGAATTGTTTGTAGAGTTAGAAGACGAACAAGAAAAACTAGAAGAAGAATTACACAAGAGAGCTAAACAAGAATTAAAAGAAGACAAGTTAAAAGAAGCTTGGATGACGCTGTTGGCTTTTAATGAATAGTAGGCTCGACACAGTTGTTGTTTCCTTCTTTTGGGGGTCTTTTCATGAGTATTTGATTGAGTAAATTGAATGAAACTAAAACAAAGAAGAGAATATTTAGTGTATTTTAATACCTTTGCATAATCTTTAATAATATAAAAAATAAGTAATGGAATTAGCAGGAAAAGTAAAAGTGATATTTGACAAACAAACGTTTGGAAGTGGATTTGAAAAAAGAGAGATAGTAGTTACAACTGCCGAACAATATCCTCAAGACATTAAATTTGAAGTGTACAAAGAAAAGTGTGCAATGCTGGATAATTTTAAAGTCAACGATGAGGTAAATGTTCACTTTAATCTAAGAGGAAATGAATACAACGGAAAGTATTTTGTAAACCTAAATGCTTGGAAAATAGACAAAGGGGCAGGAGCAGCACCAGGAGCAAATGTAGTTCCGGATAATGCCGCGCCATTGCCAACTTCTGAGTCTCCGTTTGATTCAGGAAGCGACTTTGAAGGAGACGATTTACCGTTTTAAGTAACCAAAACGAATCAACTAAAAAGGTGGGCACGAAAGTGTCCACCTTTTTTATTTCTTTATGTTTTTGATGAAATTATATTGAGTTCGATAGTAGTTCTTTAGCACAAGGAAAGGAATTCTGGCACCAATGATTTTTGAACTATTTAAGATCTTTAGAAGTAGATCTCTTTTGACGGAAAACGCAACAGAATGTTTGCTGGCTTCTCTCTTGATTTTAGCTAAATCTCTGTGGAATATTGACAAAATATCTCTTTTTGGAATAACTTTTCTATCCATCCAAATCATCAAAAAAATATCGACCATGATGTTGAGTTGATAAACAAACGATAGGCGCAAAGTTTCTCTATCTTGGTGTGTCGATATAAGAGTTTCTAATTCTTCGAAATAGGAGGTCGTGCTATCCGAGATCCGTTTCGCAGTAAGAGTGCTTCTCGTGATGGAATTTGGATTTGCATAATGGAGGTATAGGTTTCTTGATCCCACAAATACCTGTTTGGTTTTTAAGAATAGTTCCACCATAAATGGTTTGTCCTCGAATACAAAGCCAACTGAAAACTTTTGATTACTTAGTAAGTTGACAGAAAAAAGCTTTCCCCAAACAGACGGAATAATCTCATAGGAATACATGTTGAGTAAGGCTTCCTGTCCAGAAATTATTTGAGCACTTTCATTTTTCTTTTTTGTGATTTCTTCACCTTCCGTATTAAATACTTTGGTTCCAAAAACTGCAATGTCACAATTAAACTCTATTAGTTTTTGAAGACACACCTCCACAAATTCCGGAGCTAATTGATCATCAGCATCCAGGAAAGCACAATAGTGTCCAGTCATTAATTCAAGCGCTTTGTTGCGGGCAAAGCCAACTCCCTTCTTGTTCCCTTTTGCTAATTTAATTTTGTTGGAATGAAAGGACTTAATGATTTCGACAGATCTATCTGTAGAGAAATCATCTACTAAAATAATTTCAATGTTCTTGTAGGTTTGATTCAAACAAGACTGAATAGCATTTTGGATAAATGCCTCTTCATTAAAAAAAGGAATAAGGATGGATACGTGTGGTTGTGTCATGGGAGTAATCTACCGACAAGGTAAGCATTTTCTTTTTTTATAGGATTGTATTATCCTCGACAAAACACTATCTTTGCCACCAAATTCAAAGCACTATGGAGAAAATAATCAGTGGAATTCAACAGATGGGAATTGGAGTACCAGACGTAGAAAAAATGTTCGCTTGGTACCGTGAAATGTTTGGTATGGATATTAAAGTTTTTGAAGAAGCGGCTGAAGCTCCTTTAATGACTGAGTACACCGGAGACAAGGTTCAGAGCAGAACAGCTACGCTTGCTCTGAGTATGGAAAGTGGAGGAGGTTTCGAAATTTGGCAATATACCAGTCGAAACACAGAGAAAGCCGAATTTGATATCCAGTTAGGTGACTTAGGGATTTATAGCTGTAAAATAAAATCGAGAGACGTAAAAGCAACGTTCAATTTTTTAACCAAAAAAGGAGCAGAAATACTAGGAGATTTGACAAAGAACCCGGCAGGCGAAGATAATTTTTTTGTGAAAGACCCAAACGGAAATATTTTTAATGTAATAGAAGGAAAAGAATTTTTTGTGGACACAAAACATCCAGCAAAAACTGGAGGAGTGGCAGGAGCTATTTTGGGTGTATCCAACATGGAAAAGTCTCTTGAGTTGTATCAAAAAGTATTGGGATATGAAACAATCGATTTTGATGAAACGGCAGAGTTTGCTTGTTTCAAGGGATTGCCTTCTGGCGGTAAAACCTTCAGAAGAGTGCAATTGTCGCACAAGAAACCGAGAGTAGGAGCTTTTGCCCAATTACTAGGACCCACAACCATCGAATTGGTTCAGGAAATAGGAGGGAATCCAAGAAAGATTTTTGAAAATAGATTTTGGGGAGATTGGGGATTTATTCATTTGTGTTTTGACGTTCAGCGGATGGACGCATTGAAAGAAGAATGCCAAAAGGCAGGATTTCCTTTCACAGTGGATAGTGATAATTCGTTTGACATGGGAGAAGCAGCGGGAAGATTTTCGTACATCGAAGATCCTGATGGCGCGTTAATTGAGTTTGTAGAAACCCATAAAGTCCCTCTGATGAAAAAAATTGGGTGGTATATCAATCTAAAGAAAAGAAACCCAGAAAAAAGCTTGCCGACCTGGATGTTGAAAGCAATGAAAATGAGTCGTGTGAAGTAGGCTTGAACAGAGAGCCAGGCCGTTTTTGTTGAAATACAAAATGAAAAGTGAGTTAGTTCGAGGAATTTTATAAAGAGGTATCGCTGCAAAAATATTTCGAGGACAGAACGAAAATTAAAGTTAAAATCAATTTATCCCAATCATCTTGGGAACCTATAAAAGACAAAAAACATGTCAGAAAAAGTAAGAGTAAGATTTGCGCCAAGTCCAACAGGGCCATTGCATATTGGAGGAGTAAGAACAGCGTTGTTCAATTATTTATTTGCCAAGAAACACGGAGGTGATTTTATCTTGAGAATAGAAGATACGGATCAAAAGAGATTTGTAGAAGGTGCCGAAGAGTATGTGATAGAGTCGCTCAAGTGGGCAGGAATCCCTCACAATGAAGGTCAAGGTGTAGGCGGAGAATTCGGTCCTTACAAGCAAAGTGAAAGAATGCACTTGTACAAAGAGTATGCAGATTTTTTGTTGGAGAACGACAAGGCATATTATGCATTTGACACCTCAGAAGAATTGACCGAAGCTAGAGAAAGCAGTCAAAAAGAAGGGAAAACTTTCGCGTATGATGCAATTACGAGGCAATATTTGAAAAACTCAACAAGTTTGTCTGCAGACGAAGTAGCCCAGCGAATAGAGAGTGGGGAACCGTATGTTATTCGAATGAAATTACCAAGAAACGAAGAGGTGCGATTTCATGATGAAATTAGAGGATGGGTAGTAGTAAACACGGCCAACATGGATGATAAAGTTCTCTATAAATCTGATGGATTGCCAACTTACCACTTAGCCAATATTGTAGATGATCATTTGATGCAAATTACGCACGTGATTAGAGGAGAAGAGTGGTTGCCAAGTGCACCACTTCATGTTTTGTTATACAAGTATCTTGGTTGGGAGGATACCATGCCAAAGTTTGCTCATTTACCTCTTATCTTAAAGCCAGACGGAAAAGGTAAATTAAGCAAAAGAGATGGCGTGAAAGGAGGATTTCCAGTGTTTCCTCTTGAGTGGAAAGATCCCGCTAGTGGAGAAATTTCTGCTGGGTATCGAGAAGACGGATATTTCAAAGAAGCATTTGTTAATATGCTCGCTTTCTTGGGTTGGAATCCGGGAACTGAGCAAGAATTATTTAGTTTGGAAGAGTTGATTCAAGCTTTTTCTTTGGAAAGAGTAGGGAAATCAGGAGCGAAATTTGACCCTGTAAAAACGAAGTGGTACAACGAACAGTTTTTGAGGATGAAATCCAATGAGGAATTGGCAGTACTGCTGAAACCGATACTAAGTTTTAAAGTGGAAGATGACTACTTGGTAAAAGTAACAGAACTGTTGAAGGAAAGAGCTGTATTTGTAGCCGACATGACTGAAGATGACTTTTATTTTCAACCCCCAACTACTTTTGATGAAAAGACAATAAAGAAAAAGTGGAAAGAAGGAACTCCTGCAATTATTGAAGCAATGATTGAGAAATTTGATAAAATTCAAGAGTTCTCGACTGAAAACGTGGAGACTGCATTCAAAACTTATCTTTCGGAAAATGAACTTGGGATGGGAGCTGTGTTGCCGAACTTCAGAGTGCTAGTAACGGGGAAAGGAATGGGACCTTCTATGTTTCAAATTGCCGCAATCCTTGGTAAGGAAGAAACACTAAACAGACTGAAACAAGGTCTAGAAAAGATGAAATAATTAAGATGTTTTTTTCATTTGTTAAAATTTAATAACTTTCATTAAAAGGCAGCAATATTTTATTTTTTTTGACGTAATTATAAGTGTAATCAAAAAAATAAAGTCATGTTAGAATTTTGTAAAACTGTTCTAGGTAAAATAAGTTTCGACAAGTATTTATTTAAAAAAGAATTGCAAAAAGCCAAAAGATGGCTAAAACCAAAGGATGCTTTGATTCTCAAAGTATGGTGTTTGGCCCAGTTCGGTCATTTATACAAAGACGTTATCCTAGAAGTATTTGAATCATAATAAACTTACAAGACAATAAAAAAGCCGATTGGAACCCAATCGGCTTTTTTTGTTGCTTAAAAAACTTGTTATTGAATGATGAGTTTTTCTATTTTTCTATTTCCGTCCAGCTCCACCGATAAGAAATAAACGCCAGGCGATAAATTTCCTTTTTCAACCACCATTGTGTGCTCACCTTGGCTAAGTGGTGCCTTGTTCGATATGTTTTGAATAGTTTGACCTAATGTGTTCAATAACTGAACATTCACTTTACTTTCTTTGCTTAGACTAAGCGCTATGGTTGCTCGATCGTTCATCGGATTTGGATAGAGACTAAGATTGGTCAACCCCTCTATTTCTTCCATTCCTACTGTGTTGTTGATATTAATGTCATCAATAAAAAAGTTGTTACCATTCCCGTTAATTACTTTTATCTTAAACCTGAAATTCGAAGTGAAAAATGAATTATTTATTGAAATGTTTTGAGTTCCCCATTGATTGGAAGCGGGAAAAAACTCTGAGTTGGTAGAAGCAGCAGTTGGGTTTAATCCTCTCGCTATTACCCAACTGGCTCCGCAATTATTTGAAATCAAGAATTGAACGGACTCACCGGTCGTTGTAGTTTTTCTAGCGTACGCGTATTTAAATGAAATATTCACAGCGGTATTGCCGGTCAAGTTAAGTGATGGGCTGATAATCTCACTTTCTAATCCATCGCTGATTGAATAATTTCTTAGCATAGCACTATTGGAACCACTAAAATTAGCTGAATTCAATGACCAAGAATTCGTATCAATAGCTATTGTTTCCCAGCTATCCTCAAATTGCTTGATAGTTCCTTCAAAACCCTCTGAATAGGGCAACGCTAATCCCCAATCTGGTAAAACTCTCATGTACTGAGTTTTCGAAACAGTTTTAGTTCCACTAGCGTTAGTCACTGTTAAAGAAACATTGTGCCTGCCCGGGCTGTTGTATGTGACAACCGGGTTTTCTAAATTAGAGGAAGAAGGTGTTCCGCCAGGGAAACTCCAGGACCAGCTAGTTGGATTGTGGTAAGAGTTATCATAAAATTGGATGGGTGTATTTTGACATACAGATTCATTTTCTGCTTCAAAGTCAGCGCTACAAATAATGTCATCGAATATGCCTGTTGCCGAATGATTTCCTGCCGTTATCAAATTGTTTCTTCCACCAATTACCGAGGTTGCAGCCGCCCGCATTCTTGTTTTTTGTCCATTTGTAAACATTTTAGAGCAATAAGAGTATTCCATAATGTTTTCTACGTTGTCAAGAGTTCCGCAAGATACTCCTGCTGTGTTACAAAAAGTCCAGCCAATGCTGTTTGGCGTATCTGATATCCCATCATCTCCTGAGCAGTTCGATGCTAGGCCAGGGTTGTTCGAATTTCCCCAAAGGTGAGCTAAATTAAGCCAATGTCCTGCTTCGTGAGCAAGCGTTGTGTTGTATCCCGTTTGTGAAGAAGTTCCTATGTTTCCTACGTATGTGTGTAACACATGTATTCCATTTCTCATATCGGAATAATAAGGAGGGCCAGGTCGGTATGTATAACCGGCCGCACCTCCAATATCCTTGGCAATATAAATATTCATGTATTTGTTTCCTGGAAAATCTCCGTGCGCTAATTTTACCGCATTGGCTGCCGCATTGCCACCTGTGTTGGTTGCAGAAGAGTAAGTTCTTGTAATTCCGCTAAAGCAGGTTCCGTCATTTTTCTTTTGTGCTAAACGAAACTCTATTTCTACATCGGCAGAAATACCTTGAAAAGCAGGGTTGACTGCAGTTACGTTTGCATTCCTTTTTCTGTAAGAATCATTTAGATCGTTTAAGTCACTTTTTATTTGTGCATCAGAAATATTTTCGACTCCTCCTTCGTGCAGAATATGATACACAACAGGAATGTAGTAAATTGTTCCAGACCTATTTGAGCTTTCTTTGTAGGCAGCTAAATGGGCGTTTTGAATTTGTTCCACAGAATCTACTTCTCTTGCAAATTTTGAATCCGTTTGAATTCTTTGGTATAAATCGTGGTCATGAGCACAAAATTTATCTCTATCTACGCTTCCTTGAGACAAAGCTAAACCAGCCGCAAGTATAAAAGCAAAAGTTGTTTGTAATCTGTTTATAATCATTATTTTGTTTTAAAAAAGTCTTGGTTTCATTACCGCGACAACCGTAAATGTAAGGATTAAAATAGTTAAATTCCAACGTTTGTTTCTTAATTTTATCCATATCTGAGTTTAGGAATGTATAGAAAATACGTTAATTAATCCCAAAATCAATCCGCTTTCTCTCTGTTAATAAATAAGAATTGTGTACATTTGCAGTTCGAAAAACATCACGTTAAAAGATATGGCAAAAAAAATTCAAACAGTTGAAGATAAATTAAGAGGTATTTATACACTTCAATTAATCGACTCGAATATTGATAAAATCAGAACAATTAGAGGTGAATTACCTTTGGAAGTTCAGGATTTGGAAGATGAAATAGCGGGACTTACTACAAGAAAAGAGAACATTGAGGCTGAGATTTCTGAGTTGGATACCAAAGTATCTGACAGGAAGAACATGATGGTAGATGCGAATGAAATTATTCAAAAATACAAAGAGCAGCAGGGAAATGTTAGAAATAACAGAGAGTTTGATTCGCTTTCGAAAGAAATTGAATTCCAAGAATTAGAGATTCAATTGTGCGAAAAGAAAATCAAAGAGTTTAAATTCAAATCTGAAAGTAAGAAAGAAGTACTAGAAGAGGCAACAGCAAGAGTTCAAGAGAAGCAAGATTTACTGGATCAAAAGAACAAAGAGCTGAATGAAATTATTTCTGAAACAGAAAGTGAGGAGGCTATTTTGACAGAGAGATCTGAAAAAGAAGCAAAAAAGATTGACGAAAGATTGTTGAGAGCTTACAAAAGAATAAGAGGAGGAGCAAAGAATGGATTAGCGGTTGTGCCTGTGGAAAGAGGTGCATCGGGTGGTTCATTTATCAGCATCCCACCGCAAAGGCAAATTGAAATTGCTTCAAGAAAAAAAATCATTTACGATGAGCACAGTGGAAGAATCTTAATAGACGCTGAAATGGCGGAGGAGTTGAATGAAGAAGTAACAAAAATGATTGGAAAATTATTGAAGAAATAATACAGGTTATGAAACGGTTAAGGAATGGCTAGCTTTGTAAAAGGTTAGCCATTTTTTTATTAATTTTATAAAAAAGAATTTTGGGAGAAAAACTTGCACAATTTATACTAAATTTTAGAATTAAAATCTTATTGGTTTTAACTTTAATCACTTCATTTTTTGGTTACTATGCCACAACAGTAGAGCTCGATTATGAAATGCCAAAGCTGCTTCCCCAAGACCATCCAGACTATGTGGCTTACGAAGAGTTTAAGGAGATGTTTGGGAATGATGGGTTTAATATTCTGATAGGTGTACAAGATCCTGAATTTTATTCGGTTGAGAAATTTAATAAATGGAAAGAATTAGGAAATGAACTTTCGCGAGTTCAGGGGATAGACTCTTCCTTTTCAGAAGCCAATTTTTACACGATTGAGAAGCCGGATAGCACTGCCCCATTTGCCATAGTTCCTATTTCGCCCAATAAAATTGAAAGCCTGGCGGAATTAGAGGTTATCAAGAAGAAAATCAGAACTTTACCTTTTTACAAAGGAACGGTCTTTAATGACAAAGAGAATTTTCACGCCATGATGCTCATGGTAAATTCAGAATTCTTTAACTCCAAAGAGAGAGGCAGATTTGTTGAGGAGATCAGAACAATTGGATCGAAATTCGAAAATGAGTTTCAAGGAGAATTTTATTACACCGGTTTGCCGTTTATTAGGGCAACAAATATGTTGAAAATTAGATCTGAGTTAGCCAAGTTCATGATGCTTTCACTACTTGCCACAGTCCTTGTTCTCTTTTTCTTCTTTCGTTCAGTAAGGGTGGTTGCAATCTCAGTACTTATTGTGTTGATTGGTGTTACCTGGACAATGGGAATTGTGGGGATTTATGGGTATAAACTTACTGTTATTATGGGGTTGCTACCTCCTCTAATTATCGTAATTGGGATTCCCAATTGTGTATACCTTATCAATAAATATCAGCAACTTTATTTAGACTCTCAGGACAAAGAATATGCATTGAAAAATGTAATTAAAAAAATTGGCCACATCACCTTTCTGACGAATGTTACGACTGCATTTGGTTTTGGAACTTTTATTTTTACCAATAGTATGTTGTTATTCGAATTCGGTTCTGTTGCATTTTTTAGTATCATTTTGCTGTTTCTTCTTACTACTGTTCTTATTCCTATCTTATTTAGTTTCCTGAATCCGCCAAAAAAAAGGCACATGAAGCACCTAGAGAAGAACTGGATAGGAAAGCTCCTATCTATTTTGAGACATACCGTAAGACACAAAAAGAAATTGGTATTTAGGGTAGCGGCAATTGTTGTGATCATTTGTGTTTATGGAATTACTTTCTTGAAACCTTCGGGTAAAATGGTAGATGATTTGCCAAATGGAGATAAAGTGAAAACGGATTTAGTCATGTTTCAAGATCACTTGGCGGGAACAATGCCTTTTGAGATTGTATTGGATGTAAAGAACAAAAGAAATCGATTTAGAAGAAACGTACTAGAAAAAATAGATAGTGTTCAACGCTATTTAGAATCCTATCCGGTAGTATCGCGAACAACCTCGCTTGTAGATGCGCTTAAATTCGTAAATCAATCCGTAATTTACAAAGGAGCACCAAGCGATTACCAAATTCCTGAGACCAAGTATTTGAGAAAAATAGCCAGAAAACTAGAAGAAGATACCATCACAACTGTAGGGATTTCGCTCAATATGTTTATGGATTCTTCGGGTACAAAAACCAGAATTACTTCCCAAATTTATGACATGGGCGTAGATAAACTAGATAGCTTAATCGAGAAGGTGAAACCAGAAGTTGATGAAATATTAAACCCCGATAAAAAAGAAATCTCAAGGATATTGGCAAAAATTGAATCGACTGAAAAAGAAGAAAGCGAGGCTTACCTAGATTCGTTATTGGCTGAATTTCCATATATTGAGTTTGCCTACCTTGCTCATCTGAGAGAAATCAATTCCGATAAATACGATGAGTACGATATGAATGGACTGAACTACCAGGAAATCGTATCAACCGATTTGAAGGGGCTGAATGCAGCGATTGATTATACTTATATCGGCAATCAAGTGACCGGATTTACCGTTCCATTTGCCAAAGGAACCAAGTATTTAATTATTAACTTACTCATTAGTTTGATGTTTGCGATTATCGGAATAGCGCTACTTATGGCTTTCCTCTTCCGCTCTTTTTGGATTGTATTAATTTCAATTATTTCCAATATTATCCCACTCCTGTTTACTGCCGGCCTCATGGGATACTTTGGCGTAGACCTAAAACCATCCACTATTTTGGTGTTTAGTATATCCCTGGGTATTGCAGTAGATGATGCAATCCATTTTTTAGCCAAGTTTAAGCAAGAGCTAAAATTACATAACAAGGATATAGGTGTGGCAGTTTACAACGCCTTGCGCGAAACGGGCGTCAGTATGTTTTACACCTCCATTATTTTGTTTTTTGGCTTCTCCATCTTCATTGCTTCCAGTTATGGAGGCACACAAGCATTAGGGATTTTGGTTTCAATTACCCTGTTAGTAGCTATGTTGTGTAACTTAGTTTTACTTCCATCCTTATTGCTCAGATTCAAAAATCGAATAGAACGTTAATATGGCAAAGCGATTTCTACTTTCTGTTTCAACTGGTTTGCTTCTTGGTTTCAGCTGGGTAGAAATTACAGGTTTCTTTCCTTTAATTTTTGTTTCCCTCGTTCCCTTTCTTTTTTTAGAAAATCAAATATTGGAAAACAAATTATCCGCAACTAAAGTATATGTCCATGCATTTGTCGTGTTTTCGGTGTTCAATATCGTGACAACTTGGTGGATTTATCACGCAACTCTTTCAGGAGCGCTCATGGCTTTTTTCTTCAGCGCAGTGCTGGTGGCATTCCCATTTTGGTTTTTTCATCTTACACGAAAGTATGTTGGCAATAAAGAGGGTTATATTGCTTTTGTAGTCAATATCTTGGCTTTCGAGTGGTTGGACTATAATTGGCCTCTCTCACACCCTTGGCTTCCTTTCGGAAATGTGTTTGCGGCTGCGCCCGATACCGTACAATGGTATGAATTTACGGGAGTATCTGGCGGTTCGTTATGGATTCTGGTGGTAAATTTACTGGTGTATTTTGGATATAAAAAATACAAGGAAACCAAACAATTTAAGCCAACAAGAAGTTACCTTGTCTCGATAGCGATTATCGTTTTCGTGCCTCTTTCATTTTCATTTTTGCTTAAACAAGCTGTACAAGTAGGTGAACACAATAAGAAACTTGAAATAGTGCTTTCCCAGCCAAATGTAGATCCATATCAAAAGTTTGACGGAGCGCTTTCTTCCATTGAACAAGTGGATAAGATGATGCAGATTACGAGAGAGGTAATGACTCAGAACACACGACTTGTATTGACACCAGAAACAGCCCTGAGTTCTTCGTTAGAGGAGAGTATGATGAGTTATTCTGATGAAATAAGAAGGATTAAAAAATTCTTGAAAGACTACCCCAACGCCAAAGTGATAACCGGAGCTTCTACGCATGCTTTTTTTGATGAGGAACATTCAATTGCATCGCGAGAACTAAAATCTGGAGGATTTTGGGAAGCTTATAATTCTACACTTCTTATTGATACGTCCATTTCCATTGATACATATCACAAAATGAAATTGGTATTGGGTGTAGAGACTTTGCCGTTTCAGTTTATTACAAAACCCTTAGAGACTTTATTTGACCTGGGCGGCACAAGTGGCACATTGGGCAGAGAAAAGTCGCCAAAAAACTTTGACGTATCCGGAACATTAATAGCGCCTACCATCTGTTATGAGTCAATTTATGGCGAGTTCATGGGCCAGTTTTGTGTAAAGGGCGCAAAAATAATTGCTGTAAGTACAAATGATGCTTGGTGGTACGACACTCCTGGATACAAGCAGTTATTAGCTTATACACAGCTCAGAGCAATTGAGAATCGTAAGTGGATTGCTCGATCGGCTAATACAGGAATTTCTTGCTTTATAAATCCAAAAGGTGAAATTATAAAAAAGACCAATTGGGAAGAAACCACAGCTATATCGATGCAGGTCCCAGAAATGGAGAGAGTAACCTTCTATGCGAAGCATGGAGATTACCTTGCGAGAATAGCGCTATTCATCGCTCCGTTACTGATTTTACTCACTTTTGTAAGAAGATTCAAAAACAAAGAAGTTTAATGAAATAAAATTTTTTGATTTATTATAAAAAGTATATATTTGCACCCTGTTAAGGAGGTTCCTTAGCTCAGTTGGTAGAGCAATGGACTGAAAATCCATGTGTCCCCGGTTCGAATCCGGGAGGAGCCACTAACAAATAAATCCCTTCCACGAAAGTAGGAGGGATTTTTTAATTTAATCAAGTTTTATTTCGGGATATTCTGTGTTCAAATCAATGAACAGATACGGTATTATTTCTTAGCTAGATCCCCCAGCAGATTGACATTTGAGCTTTAGCGGTAATGGCAATCGGTTTACTTGCACTAACCTACTAAAACTACCTAAATAAGTTTAATTTTCAAAATCCCCAATTCTCCTGCATAATTTTTAGCACTCGAATAAATATATTCTTCAGGTCTTTCTACAATTCCTGCTTCTACAGGATTGTTATGTATATAATTCAATTTTTGTTTTGTCGTCTCAGGTTTGTATAGCTCAATAGGATGATTGTCATTTCTCCAAAGTTGGTAAGTTTGCTTTTTACTATTCTTTTTTCCTGCTTCTAGCACCACAGAAAGCAACCATTCTTTTCTACTCTCATTACTTTCTTAAATCGTTTTCAATATCTGTTTACTGGTATGTTTTTTCATATCTCGTATAATCGCAGATAGCTTATAATCTTCTTTTGCTCTTGCCAACATATGAATGTGATTACTCATTATTACAAATCAATAAAGCTCCAATCCTTTTTCTTCTTGGCAATATCTCAAACTTTCAACAACTATATCTCGGTAGTTCTTTCCTGAAAATACATCTATCCAATTTACTGTACTGAATGTTAAAAAGTATAATGCATTTTCTTTTACTATCCTATAACTGGTTGTTCCTTTGCTCATAGTACTAATTTAAGTCTCTGCTATGCCAATTACAAATTGGCTCTAACGTTTGAGCTTTTAATCATAGACTGCTTGTGGTACGATTGCCATTACGCTGTCGCTAAATGTCAATCTGCAATTTATTTATTTATATGGCAAGGTGCGGGGATTATTTTTTATTGAAATAAATTCACTCGAATCGCAAACCCAACATTCTGATTCATCGTAGGGAAGGAAGTAGAGATGTATGGATTCGTCATTACTCGGTCGTAATAGAATCGCAGAGTAAATTGTTTGTTCAGTACATAATCGGCCGATCCTTTGATGGCAATGTAACGTTGTCCCGCAGTCAGTTGATTCTGATTCTGGTCTATTTTTCGGATAATGGTTTTGTTGTCTCTTAGCGATACATCCAGTCGTGCATTGATGTCGCTAATTGGTGTTTTCTTTCCTATTTTGATTGGAAATTTTACATTCTGAAAACGATATCCTGTTCCAATTGTAATTTCCGTTCCTTTCAATTCGGTAATTTGATTGTTAGCCAAACTCAGTGAAATGTTCCTGTTCGATCTGTATTCAAATTTTGTGATTAAGCTGTTTTGCCAAGTTGCGTCAACTTTAAAAAGTGGATTAAACTGTTCAGTAATAGCAACGGCCATTACTTGTTGTTCGGGTCTTATATTTCCGCTTTCGTCTCGGGTCTGGCTATTGCCATTTTCGTCTACCACTGCTTCCAAATCTGTATTGAAAGAAGCCACAGTAAATGTGGAATTGTAAGCATGCGAAAAGACAATACTTCGGAAAAGTTTCCGAATAGCGGGCATTCTATTGAGTCCATCAATCGTTACTCTCCAATTTAAATTGGGCAGTGCGCTAAGCGGATTTAACGTCTTTTTGGTTAAGTTTTTTCCTGAATAGGCCGCAATAAAAGAAGCCATTACAACTTCTTGCTGGGAAGCACCGTAACCATCATAGAATCCATCTGCATCAAGAGCTTGGGCCGAATAAGGGTTTTCCGAATTCAATAGGGCAGAGGCTTGTTTTCTGTTCTCGAGCAAATCGGTGAATAGTTTGGAATTCCCGTTTGTGTCGTCTTTCACAAAGGCAGTTCGTATGGAGTTAAACGAATAGTTGTAATTCCCAACTCTCATTGTATTAAAATTTTGATAAGTTCCCAGAGAGTCATCCCAAATGAAATTCTCATTCATGTTTTCAGAATAAATGTAGTTTGCTGTAAGTTCTACTCTAATTCCTTTAAATGGCTCAAATGTAGCTCTTGAGTTAAAGTTTTTGCTGTGATTCGTGGTTCTTTGCGTATTGATGAATCTGCTTGATGGCCCAACCAGCCAGCCATTTTGAGCGGAAGTTACAGCGAAGTCATTCCCAGTTTCTCTTCCAAAAAAGTCTCTTTCTTGTTCTCCACCAAATACAAACCCTATACCAGGAGTGGTGAACCCATTGGTCATTCCAAAATATTCCGATCTTGGTTTGTATCCCGGCAATAATTGCCCATCGATTGTACTGTAACTGAAAGTCACGTTTTGCAACGACATCAATATTTTGGCCAATCCATCGCCAAAAGTAAGGGCATTTGGGTCTTTCTTTTTCGATTTTCCTTTTCTCTTCCCTTTGTCATCCTTGTCATCTTGCTTGCCGTCATCGCTTTCGAGCTTTCCAGATTTTATTCTGCTTGTAGCAGATCTACGCGAGTTATTTCGTGACTTTTGATTCACTTTCTTAAAATAAGGCACCTTATTGTACAAGTTTTTCATATTAAAACTTCCGTTCCATGCTATGTTTCTTGAGTTTTGGATTGTATTTCCCAATGAATCTTGCGACAAGGGCGCTCTTTGCCAGTCGTAAGTAGCTTGGTATTTTGTGGTCAAATTCACAAAACTTAGTACAGGTATTTTCTTAAATGGCCATGTGTAAGTGACGTTGGTCGATTGCAAAAAATGATTGTTTTCACCGAAATTTCCGAAACTTTTAAGCACACTGTCGCGGTTCATTTGAAATTCGTCAGGATAAAGAGTTTTATCAACTTTTAAATCACCAGGTTCTCGAATGAGACCTTGGTTGTTCGCGTTGTAATTTATCCTCAAACCTTCCATGATATTCCAGTTCAGGTTGTAGTTTCTGTCCCAAGTAAAAGTTTTGGAGAATTGAGGAATAATTAAGGCATTTCCGGTAATATCTCGTGCTTTACTTTCTGAGTAAGTCCTATCGATATTAGTGGTGAATGCTAGTTGTTTGGGCAGAGGGTTTATGTTAATGTCTCTAATAATTCTAAACCACTGCGAAGACCTAAGCAATTTACTATTCCGGAAAGGAGTAAACGGCTTCATATTGGTTTGATAAGTATAGTTTAGCGCCCCGTTGTAAGTTCTGTTTGTGTTATATTCTGTTTGAATATCTCTGCGGTAAAGTTCGTTGTAGGCATAAGTAAAACCAAAGTTCTTCAAATCCCAGGGATACATATTAGTCGAACGTTTTTTAGGTGACAAACGAACGTTTGTAAAGTTGATACTTCGCCTAACGGTAATGTCTCTTGCATCCTTGATTCGCTGTTGCTGCTCCTCTATTGATACGTCAGAAATAGATTGGTCAAATTCAATGTCGGGATTCAGTGGATCGAATTGTGGATCGATTATTCCTTCCGAAAAACCAAGGAAGAGAGGGAATTGTAGCCCTACATTTTTTCCAAAAAACTTTCCCAATTGAATACTGGTTGCTGCATCCACTTGGCGAATAGTTTCCCTCTGTCGTTCGCTTACTCTTTGTTCTATTCCACCAAATCCTGGTGTACTAATTTGTCCTGCCAAAGAAACAGTGGCAAAGTCAGCTAGGGTTGTTTGCACTCTTGACTGGGCAGCCCATCCACCTGAGTTTTCAAAATCAGCCATTCTCAGTTCGTTCACCCATACTTTTACACACTTCTCTCTTCCATCATCTGGTTGCCAAGGATGCGCTTTGTCTTTGTTTGGGTTTCTTACCCCAATCATAATAGTTTTAAGATCTCGTAGGTTTGGATTACCAATAACCTTTATGATGTGATCGGTTTTTCCCGGTACTGTTTGTTCAAAAATAGAGAGAATGGAGGCGTTCACGCCCAGCGAATTATTCCTGGCAACTTTTAAGTTTTTTAAGTCTTGTAAAATTATTTCTAAGTTATTCGCTTCTGGCCAAACATCAGCTTCCGATACTGCACCGTATGCCGTCATTTTTATAGGCATTTCATATTCGTAATAGTTGAACTGAAAATCGGTTCCAATTCTAACAAAAATTGTTACATCATCATCTTGAACAGGATCGTTGGTAATAGTGTGTTGCTCACCGTGCACAAACATTTTGATTTTCTTGTAGTTCAATACATCAAAATCAACACTTCTGAAAGCGGCCTTGGCTACACCATCTTTCAGTCCACATAGTTCCATCTCAAGTGATTGCTCGTTCAGATATGCCTGTACAGCGGAGTTGGGATTAATTTCTCTTTGAAAATTGGGTGGTATCGTGTAGTTAATTGGATCTCTTTCAGAATTTTCTTCAATATTCACAGCGGAGATATTAAAAATTGTTCCCGAAGGATCGGATTGTATATATTCTCCATCGTCCACTATATCTTTCTCATACCTTCTCCAAGTCCCTCTCAATAGTTCTAATCTGGCAAAACGAAGTATAACGGGTTGTTGGAAGTTTTTCATGAATATTCTCATAAAACGAATAGATCTAAAGTCTTGAATTCCGTTTATCACTTTGTTTGGCTCACGAACAGGCACACGATATTGGTACCAGGTGACTTGTTTTCCTGATGCTTTGTGTGTTCGTACAACTTTATCAACGATATAGTTCTTACCCACTTCCATTTCACCAGGTTTCATGTTAATTTTGTATTGATAGTAACTTTCTGTTTCATTCAAGTTATTATCTCTATTGATGTCTTCCAAATCTGGCAAAGTAGTTTTAGAAGTTGGGTATCCTTGGGCATTTATTGACTGAGATTGTTCGTCAGTTGCCGAGTTTCCTTCCAGTCCGTTGAATCTCTTGTATCGAGCAATAATATTTGCTGTTCGGCTGTCATAAACATCATTACGGTAGAACGTGTAGTCATCTCCTGCAGGGTCGCTAAGTAAAGCAGATTTTGCGGTTGGTGAAAGTGAAGAAGTGTTTACCCAATTTAGGTAATCCGAAAAGAATGCTTGCTCTTGACTACTTGAAAGCCCGTCCAATCCAACATCTTGGAATATTCTACTTGCAGGTGTATTATCAAAGGCAGTAATAATTTGTTGAACAGTCGGAACTCTTCCCCAAGCTGTTGAAGTGAGGGTAGAAGGGTCAAATACACCATCGGTAGGAAGTCCATTTTCAAATGTTTTGATTCCATCTCGCAATATGTCCTCAGAAACGTTCCCTAAATTAATATAAAGTTCACCCCCTGTCGAGTTTGGTGAGTCGTCATTATCACCACCCCCTGTCGAGTTGAAAGGTTCCATTATCCAGAATTGAATGTATTCTATGTTTGCATTTTCAAAATCATTCGTTTGAAGTTGCCTCATGATGCCACCCCATCTTGAGCTTGGGTCGTTCAATAAACCATTATTTGCTAGTCCTCTCGAAATAGAAGAAGGATCAGTATCAAAGTTATAAGGTCCTCTTTCTGAAGGGAAAAAGGCTAAGTTAAACATGGCAATTCGGTCAATTTGACCAGCCGTAGGATCTATACTTCTGTTTGGGAAAAGTTCACTCTCCTGAACAAGTCTCATGGTGTGGTTATGCTGAATTGCATCAGCCTCCACGTAACCCGGAACCAATCCTCTTTCTTCGTAAAAAACAGAAGGATCGTAAACATTCCAGTTCATTAACGCTCTGTTTTTTCCATAGTTCAGGTTGTTAATTAAATCTGCTTCTGGAAATAAATCGGGTTGACCTTGCGGTACACTTGCAATTACCCATGTATTAAAGGAACGGATATCAATCGCAGATTGACTTCCTTCAAAATCATCGATAAACGATTGTCCTTCATCTCCAATTGCTGGATTGTGGCCTGGAATAAGGTAGGCGGCTTCTACCGATGCAGTAATACTTGATTTTTCTTTGGTGTTGATAAAAGGAATTCGATCTACCAATTTGGTTAAGAATGGCGCGTCTTGCTGGAAATTACCATTTATTCCAAGCATGGTGTTACGAACAGGCTCATCTCCAATGTTTACTTTTTGTGTCATCGGTTTTTCTGATAACCTGAGCATGGTTGCACCTAAGTTGAAATTTTTATTGAATTGGTAATCGAAATGAGTACCGATCATTGTTTTTTGTATCGAAGTAAAGAGTGAGTTACTCTCCAAGGATATTTTAATGGGAGTTCCCGAGTTCAATACACCGTCATTTAATATTTTTACCCTTCCAATATTGTAATCAACCGTGTAGTCTTGATTTTCCACCAACCGAACCCCTCCAGCAGTTACGGTTACAGATCCTTGAGGAATGTTAAATGCGTTTAATGATATTTCTGAGCTATTTGCTGATTCATAGGTTCCCTTTATTTTGAATCGGTTTAGCTCTGGAAACTGGAGAGCGATGGTTTGGGTACTGTCATACAATTCGTTGTAGGCAATTGTATTCACCACTGCGGGGGAAACCCCTGCATTGGTAAGTTGTTGCTCTAGATAAGAACCAAAGGGTTCTACTTTACTAAAAATAATTCGTCCGTTCTGTGGGTTGATTGTTCCCCCATTATCTACTTTATTACCAATGTATTGTAGAGGGATAAAATCAAAGACTCCATCGGCATACGATTGTTGTTGTTGATTAATAATATCCGACCCAATAAGTTGAAGGACCAATTTATTATCTACTCCAGGTTGGGGTATGTAGTTGATTTCAACCCCAGTTTTTGGATTGTTGTACCAAATGTCTAGCTTAAAGTTTTCTTGGTTTATCTGGTACGCACCAATCGAATAGATGTTTTTCATCATCAAGTCCCACACTTTGTTTTGGGGTGAGTTGACTGTTCCTTTTAGCATTTTTACAAATAAGGCATCATTTCCTTTGATTCCGTCCGTGGAGAATTCACCTATCTGAAATGTTTTTCCTTGATAGGTATATTGGTAGGCCACACCGAGAATCTCGTCATTATTCAAGGGTTGATTCAATGAGATATAACCGAGAATAGAATTGTAATTATATTCCGAAACGGCTAGTAATCTGGCGTTTTCAAGTTTTTCGTAGTGTTTGCTTTGTACAAGTGGTCCTGGTGCTCCTACAACAGAATTCAAGGTAGAAGTAACGGTACTTAAATTTCTCGCTCCTGCAGCTTGAGATAAGAATCCATATAATCCGTTAGCGCTGTTAGAAGGAACATCATTGGGGTTGGAAATTCCTTGAGGATTTCCCTCCAAGACTTTCGTTTCACCTAAATCAGAGAAAGCGACAATGTTCCTTGTGTCATCAAAATCATTGACTCTATTAGTTACCCAAACTTCAATCTTAGTAATCCTTACTTGAGAAGAAACATTGGGCAAAGAAGCCATTGCTTTGTCGTAGTTGTCTCTGTGGTAATGGTTTAAAAAATAGTGGCGATTCGCTTCGTAATTGTTGATCGGGAGCTCATACTCTTTTTGTTGCGCTCCGTTTTTAATATTGATTTCCTTTCTTTCTCCTCGGTTTTGAGAAACAACCGTAGAAATATTTAGTTTTCCAAATTTTAGATCTGTTCTAAGTCCAAATAAACTTTGACTTCCTTGAATTAAACTATTTTGAATGGGATAGGTAACATTCCCGGCTTCAATTTTTTGTAAAATTTGATCTTCGTTGCCCTCGTAAGCAAGTTTGGTTTGATTTTCAAAATCAAAGGTAGCTTCCGTATTATAATTGAAATTTAATTTAAATTTATCGCAAATACTCCCTTGAACATTAAGTTGTATTTGTTGATCAAAGTCAAAAGTAGTCAGTTGTCTTTGCTTTACTGGAATAGCAGGATTTTCCGTCCTTGTTGTATTCAATCCAAATCGCAATTCGGCTGAACCTTGCGGGTTAATTTCAATCAATTTACCTTCGCAAATATCTCCAAACTCTCTGTTCTTTTGATCCAATTTTGGAACAAAGCTCCCTGTGTTTGTGCTGTTATCTTCGGCAATTTTTTCTTTCCAATACTCTTCTTGAGCTTTTTGTTCTTGGTATTTTCTATACTCTTCCAACGACATGGTAGACGGGAGGTATAAACTATTGCTATCCCCCAATGTTGTAACGAACTCATATCGCCCAGTTTGGGAATTATATCTGGTTTTTCGTTTGATATTGAGCGGGTCTTCTAACCCTAGAATACTGGATTTCGAACGAAATTGGTTATTGGTGTTTGTATAGGGATACTGAAGTTCGATATCGGGCGAATCTACCTCGATTGGAACTAATAGTTTATTTGAATTTTCTAGGTATTTCTTTCCAAGATTGACGTCATCCCTCAAAGAATATCCTGCAAAAAACAAAGAGGACAATCCAATTATTAGAATTACACGTATTGATATGTTCGCTTGTGGGTTCAAAGATTTCTTAGAAAGTTTTCAAACTTTTTTTAATTAATTCTTCAACGTTTGTAATATTAGGTTCTTTTAACAAAATCTTCGTTAAAGCAGATTCGGCCATTTTTTTATCAAATCCTAAAACTACAAGAGCAGATAACGCTTCATTTTTAATAGTATTGTTCATTAATCCTGATTTATTATCTAGGGTATCAGATGTCTTCAAGATTTTATCTTTCAGGTCTAATATGATACGTTGAGCGGTTTTCCCACCTATTCCTTTTATGCTTGTTAATGAGGTTACATTGTTGGAGGCTATAGAAGAAACCAACTCACTTGAAGTCATAGAAGAAAGCATCATTCTTGCCGTGTTTGTTCCAACTCCAGAAACCGAAATTAATTGTTTAAACAGTTCTCTTTCTTGAATATCAGCAAAGCCATAAAGCGTATGAGAATCTTCCTTAATAGAAAGGTAGGTGTATATTTTACAGATTTCTTGATTCCCTATTTTGGAATATGTTTGCAAAGATATGTGAACGTAATATCCGATTCCGTTGCACTCAAGGATAACGTTTGCCGGATTTTTTTCTACTAATTTTCCGTTCAGGTAAGTGATCATTTATTTGATAAATTTTATGAAAGCGATAAATATAAGGATTTATCAAGTATTTCAACTACTTGCTGTTTATATTTCAAAAAAAAAGAGGAGCCAATTTAGCTCCTCTTTTGCTTCTTTTTATTTGCTTTTATTTTGTAATGACAATTTTTTCAGTCTGTACTGCTTTGTTGCCAGCTCTTACCGAAACAAAATATATTCCCGGTTTGAAATCTCTGGTATTAATTTTAAAGTTAGCAGATTCATTCGGGATGATTTTTGTGAAAACTTGTTTGCCTAAAAGATCAATGATTTCAATTCTTTTGTTGTTTTCATTCGAATTCAGCCTAACAGTTAATTCTGTGGTTGCTGGGTTGGGAAAAAGGGCTAAAGTCGTTTCCTTTTTTACCTCATCAATACTAACCATATTTGGGTTAGTGATATTAAAGGTAACATCAACCCATGTACTATCCGTTGTGTTGGCTACATTATAAAACACATATCGAAATACGCTAGTTCCGTGGTCTAGTTTTGGGTATAAATGCCCTGAATATAGTACCGTAGCTCCTGCGTTTATTGGAGAAGGATCACTTATCACAGTTGGTTGGGTTCCCCAAACCACACCAATTGTACAAAGCCCCCAACAAATTGCGTTTTCTGACAAAGGCGCAGTCGAAGTTTTTTCAATTTTTTTGACTCTTAATGTTTTGGTAGTCGAGTAAAGACTTTTTACATCAATTTCCACAGGAACATCTTGGTTCATGTCGTTTACCAAAGCTGCATTTACATTGATGTTGGTTTCGTTGATTAAGGCAGCACCCCCATTGTGCGTTCTTAACTCAATTTGAGCAAAAGAAACTGTAAAAGAAGTGATTAGGCTGAGTGCAAGTAGATTTTTTTTCATGTCATTTTCGGTTATATAAATGTTAATCGGTGAAACCAGCTAGTTTTTGGCACAGTTATTTGTATCTTCACCAAGAGTAAAAATACAAAAAAAAGTTCAAAATGACTAAAACAATTAAATTTTCAATCTTGATAGCGCTTGGAACATTGGCGTTTTCTTTTACGAATGGCAACGGAAAAACAGTTCCATCGGTGAACATTAAAACGCTGACAGGTAAAACGATTAACACATCGGAGCTTTCAAATGATGGAAAGCCAATGGTTATTTCGTTTTGGGCGACTTGGTGTAGCCCTTGTAAAAAAGAATTGAATAATATTTCGGAGCTTTACCCAGATTGGCAAGATGAAACAGGAGTAAAGGTGGTGGCTATCTCTATTGATGATGCCAGAAATAAGCACAAAGTAAAGCCATATGTAGATTCAAAAGCTTGGGACTTTGAAGTGTATTTAGATGCAAATCAAGACTTAAAAAGAGCGATGAATGTAAACAATGTGCCGTATACATTTTTGGTAGATGGTAGTGGAAAAATTGTCTATGAACACAACAATTACGTACCAGGTGATGAGAAAAAATTATACAAGAAGATTCAAGAATTGACGAAATAATTAAAGAGAGGTTATTTTCTCAACTAATGAAAAGCGAAGTTTATGAATACTTCGCTTTTTTTATGCACTTTATTCTTACATTTGTTCTAAATAGATTAATCAAAAATTATGAATTCATTCGTGTTTTTAGCCATCGGAGGTTATCAAATTGTACTTATCGTAGTAGTTGTACTTTTGTTGTTTGGAGGAAAGAAAATTCCAGAACTAATGAAAGGACTAGGAAGTGGAATCAAAGAATTTAAAGATGCTTCTAAAGGAGAAGAATCAGATTCAAAGAAAGACTCAATAGACAACGTATTAGAAGACAAATAAATCACTCTTAGTTTGTATAAAAATTATCCTCAACTCCTTGCAGATTTAACGAGCAAATCCACCACCTGTGTTCAAGTGGTAAAGGATTACATGAAACGAATCGAAGAGAGAAAAAAATTAAATACATTTCTTGAAGTATTTGAGTCCAGTGCTTTGAAAAAAGCGAAAGAAGTGGACGAGAAAATTACAAAAGGAACAGCGGGTAAACTAGCCGGTTTTGTTATTGGGATTAAAGATAATATATGTTACGAAGGACATAAAGTGTCGGCTTCCTCAAAAATTCTTGAAGGATTTGAATCCTTGTATTCAGCTACTGCTGTAAAACGATTGTTGGAGGAAGATGCAATCATTATAGGAAGACTGAACTGTGATGAGTTTGCTATGGGAAGTTCTAATGAGAACTCCTCAAAGGGGAATGTATTAAACCCAATTCAAGAAGATAAAGTGCCAGGAGGTTCTTCGGGAGGTTCTGCTGCGGCAGTAGCTGCGGGGTTATGTTTGGCTAGTTTAGGGTCCGATACGGGAGGTTCTATTCGTCAGCCTGCTTCGTTTTGCGGAGTGGTTGGAATGAAACCTACTTATGGAAGAGTTTCTAGATGGGGATTACTGGCATACGCTTCGTCATTTGACCAAATAGGTCCTTTTACCCACTCAGTTGAGGATGCTGCTCTACTCACGCAAGTAATGGCTGGAAAAGACGAAATGGATAGTACGTCTTCGTCTTTGGAAGTGAATGATTACCTGAAACAAAGTAGTAAGAAAAAACGAAGAATTGGAATTCCCAAGGAAGTGATAGAAAGCGAAGGATTGAACCCCGAAATCAAAGTGAAAGTGTTGGCTTTGGCCGAAGCTCTTAAAGCTAAAGGACATGAAGTAGAAACTTTTGATTTTCCTTATTTGGATTACATGGTACCAACTTATTATGTATTGACCACGGCAGAAGCTTCTTCAAATTTTTCTCGCTACGATGGAATTCACTTCGGTTACAGAAGCGAAAATGCAAAAGACATTGATTCAACTTACGTTTTGTCTAGAACTGAGGGGTTTGGAGAAGAGGTAAAAAGAAGGATTATGTTAGGAACCTTTGTGTTGAGTTCTGGTTATTACGATGCGTATTACACAAAAGCCATGAAGGTAAGGCGGGTGATTCAGCAAAAAACAGAAGAAGTTTTTCAAAAATTTGACATTATTTTGGGCCCTACCGCCCCAGATACTGCATTTAAGATTGGAGAAAATGTGAAGGACCCAATTACGATGTACCTGCAAGATATCTTTACAGTCCATGCTAATATTGCTGGAAATCCAGCAATTTCTTTGCCGCTTGGTACTCATTCTAATGGTCTGCCATTTGGGATTCAGCTGATGACCAAACCTTTTGATGAAGCGTTGTTATTTGATTTTTCTAAAGAACTAATGAACAACAAAAACTAGTTTGAGATTACGGAGAGAGGTAAGCTCTCACCTTTGTACCAAACTTGAAGAAGTAGTGTTGTATCAGTAGAAGAACCCAATTTCGATCCTCTTTCGACAAACTTTCCAATTACATTTTTAGAACCAGAAACTCCGTAGAAAACTGTCACTATATCGTGTTCATGCTGCAGTGTAATCGTGTTTTCTTGATAGGAAACAATAGTGCCATCCATAACAGAGGTTATAGGCTCTAACTTCTTACAAGAAAATTGTAAATTAATAGTTCCTTCACTTTCCAACTCTTGGGGCTCTTTCTCTAAGGGCATCTCAAAGTACAGCGCTTCTTTAAGAATTGTTTTTGCCATCGTAAAACGACCTGTTACCACGAAATTCTTCATTTTCTTTCTCAATGAAGAGTCTTGTTCTGTTCTCTCAAAAATGATGGATTTATAGTCGAAATTAGAATCTGTTTGGAGGGATTCATTCAAAGTATTTATCGAAATAGAATCAGAATGTGAAAGGATGGATTGAAGGTTTTTTATCCACAAATCTCGACTGGTATTTTCTAGAGTCAATTCATGTAATTTGAGCTGATTCTCTTTGTCAATTTTGTACAATTCAGAACCTTTGCTTGGGTAGCCAGGAACAAAGTTTTTGAGTGAGGTAAAGGAGATGATTGAAAACATGATTCCACCAAAAATTAAGGTACATCCAACCAACACCAAAATAGTATTTTGCTTGGTTAAGGTAATTGAAAATTTTTGCTGAAAGGAAATGGGATTCTGAATAATGAATCGATTTTTTTCTTTCAGGTGTTTTTTCAATTTACTGAACCAATTTTTCATAGGTGTTTTTTTATTTTCTTAGCAAGAATAAAGGTTTAAAGATAAAATATTTTAATTTATTATTAGTTATAGGCTCAGTTTATTGATTAATTTTTACTTTTATCGCCTAGCATACAATTCAACTGGGCTATTTACTTATGAAAATCCATTTAACATATTTTATTGCACTTCTGCTTTTCAGCTTGTTGGCAGGCTGTTCCACAGAGAAAGATAAGCGATTAAATAGGTTTTATCACAATACAACTGCCTATTACAACGGTTATTTTAATGCCAGAGAGATAATAAAAGTATCTCACAAGGATTATTCAAAAAACGTTCCTGAAGATTTTACTTTGCTCATTCCAGTAAACCGATATCCAAACGAGGAGGAGTCAAAGAGTTTTTTTCCTGAAATGAATCGTGCCATTGACAAAACTTCTACTGTAATAGGTAAGCATGCAATGCCAAACGTAAAAAAGGGAAGAGTCGCCAAAGAGGAATACGGGAAATGGATGGATGAGAACTGGTTGGTTATGGGGATTAGCTATTTCTATAAGCGCGAATATGACGAGGCGATTGAAAAGTTCAAGTACATTGTAAAAATGTATCCGAAAGACAAGTCTAAGTACTACGCTAAAATTTGGCTAGCCAAAACCTACATTGAATTGGGTGATTTTCCCGAAGCATTGAAATACATCAATGAAATTGAGGTGGAAAAACAGGCGAAAAAGATTAAAGAAACTAAGCAAAAAAAGACGAAAGAAAGGCGAAAGAAATACAAAAAGAGACGGAGGAAAAAGATGAACCGTAGGTCCAGTATCAAACGAACTAAAAAACGAGAGGAAGTAAAAGAAGAACGGTCTTTTTTAGTGGAGTTTCCGGAAAAAATGAATGCTGATTATTTTGCTACTCAAGCAGATTTTTACCTCAGAAGAAATGATTTTACGCAATCTATAGAATTATTAGATAGTGCCATTCATTATGAAAAATCGAAGAAACTAAGGGTGAGATATCACTTTATTCAGGCTCAACTTAATCAAGAATTAGGCAACTTACCTCAAGCTTCGGTAAAGTATTCGTATGTGATTAAGAAAAGCTCGTCCTACCAATTAGTTTTTTATTCCAAAATAAACAGGGCTTTAGTTGCGAGTAGTAAAGACAGAGGAGCGCTGAAAGAAGAGCTACTAGACTTGGCAAAAGACGAAAAATACATTGAATTCAGAGACCAAATATATTATGCTTTGGCGGATATCGAATTACAGGAATACAACAAAAGTCAAGGGATTGTTTATCTTGAAATATCGGCTGCTTCTGCTCCTTCCAACGAGAAACAAAAAGCCAAAACATTTAAACGTTTGGCAGACGTTTATTTCGAGGATAAAGAATATGTATTCGCTCAAAAGTATTACGACAGTACTTTACTCGAATTAGATCCAAAAAATGCTGTTTTTGAAGAGATAAAAGAGAGAAATGAAAGTTTAACTCGTCTCGTTACCTACATCAAAACGATTGCTTTTAAAGATAGTATGCTAGCATTAGGGTCTTTGGATGAAAAGCAAAGGAGAGACAGAATTGAAGAAATTTTATACCAAGAAAAAGCGAAAAAAATAGAGGAGGAACGAGTAAAGAATCTGAACCTTGGAGGCAATGACCCAGCCCCCGTTCTTGCCACTACTGCACTGGGCGAAAAGGGAAGTTTCTGGATTTACAACGACAAGACAAAAGCAAGTGGATTGAAGTCCTTTAAATCAGTTTGGGGCACTATTTCACTCGAGGATAACTGGAGAAGATCGAATAAAAGTCAGTCAAATGTCGAAGACATTGTGAATGTAAATAACTCTCCTGTTGTGAGCGACAAAGAAATAGAGGAGTTTTTGAAACAAGTTCCTGTGGAAGAGTCGGAAGTGAAATCAGCCAACGTTTCGATACTGAATGCGAACTATCTTTCGGGCTTGATTTATACCAATATTCTGGGCAACGAGCGTGAAGCAATACAATCTTTTAAGGACAATAAAAAACGATTTCATCCGAATCCGAAAATTACTCCTTCGCTCTACCAATTGTATGTGATTTACCAAAACCTAAATCAAAGAGACGATGAGGTCGCTGTGAAAAATTTTATCCTAGAAAATTACCCAAAATCTAAGGAGGCAAAAATCATTTTGGACCCAGATTATATATCCAAACAACAAGAAGGGAAAGATGTTTATCAAAGGAGTTACGAGGAAGTTTATAATTTGGTTGAGATAAAAAGTTACCTTCCAAGTTTAGCAAAAATAGATGCTTTGTTGAGCCAAAAGGAGACGAATCCTTATGAGTGTCAATTACTTTATTTGAAAGCTAAAGTGCTGTCCGACCTTGACAAAAAGGAAGAGCTAGATACAACTCTACAAAGGTTGGTGGATAATTGTGCCAACACACCATTGGGAGATATTGCCGAGAAAGCGCTTGGTAAATTAAGAAACGAAAGAATTTCGAAAGAAGATAACCAAGAAGTAGTGTTTGTGAAAGACGAGAAATCGGCTCATTACTTTTGTGTAATTGTACCCATAACCGAAGACCTGAATAAATTAAAAATAGCACTAAGTAATTTCAATAGTTCTTCCTTTGACGAAAAAGGATTGAAAATTTCATCTGTTGGTTTGGATGCTCAATACCAAACTATTTTGGTGAAGCAATTTGGAAACAAATCCGATGCAAACAGTTACATGGTGGCCTATAAAGTGAACCCTACAATGAAACCGTTTGTCTCCAAGTACCCTTACTTTACTATCACACCTCTCAATTATTCGCTGTTGTTTAAGTCTAAATCGGTGAAGAAATACGAAGAGTTTTTCAATCTTAATTATTACTAAGTCATGCGAACAGCACTTGTTTTTTTTGCGGGAATAGTCTTGTTTTCTTGTACCTCAAAATCTAAATTAGAGGGAGAGGTGCAACCTCTCGAGGAGAAGTTGACGCTACATAGGTTCGACCGCGAATTATTGGACGCAGATATTTATGACCTCAAAAACCTGAACAAGAAGTGGTTAAAAGATTATGGTATTCTGTACGAATCTTTTTTAAGTCAAATGATAAATGCAGGCTCCGCTCAAGATCCAATGGTAGATTATCGACTAGAAAAATTTTTGACAGATTCCATTATTCAATTGATAAACGGAAGAATGAAATCGGTCTTTTCTGATTTTGAGGTGCACGAAAACGAGTTAAATCAAGCTTTTGCGAGGTATCATTTTTATTATCCTGAAGAAACACTACCGGTTTTGGTTTCGTTTTATTCAAGTTTCAATGCCAAAACATTTCCCTACAACGATACATTAGGAATAGGACTTGATATGTTTTTGGGGAGAAACGAAGAGGTCGTTTCACTTCTTCCACCCGAATTTTTTCCGCAATACCTGAAACAAGACATGGATCCAGAGAATTTGGTACTCGAGGCTGTGAAGAGCTGGGTGTACGTAAAGCACTCTCGGCCCGGGGAATTTGAGAACTTCATGATGTACGCAGCGAGAGAGGATTTTCTTACTACTCTCGTTTATCACGGCAAGATGATGCTGTTGCTAAAAGCTTTGTTTCCCGAAAAATCAGAAGCTCAATTGTTTTCTTTTTCCCAAAAGGAATGGGAGTGGAGCGAGAAAAATGAACCGTTTATTTATCAAAACTTAATCGAGTTCAAGCTGTTGTATTCGCAGAATATTCAAGAAATAAACTCTTACATCAATCCCGGGTCTTTTACACCTGGCTTGCCCCAAGAATCGCCTGGTGAATTAGGTAAGTGGATAGGGTACAAAATGGTGGCGCAATATTTTAATGAGAATGAACTCACCCTGCAGGAACTTTTGATTCAAAAAAATGACGCAAAAAGAATATTGAGTTTTTACCGTCCTTAATAATAGAATTCTTTTGGAGGCCTTTTGTAAAGAGGAAGCATCCATCCAAACTGGATAGAAAATAGGTTGTCCATTCGTGGGCCAAATCTAGTATCGTTTGGTTCAAAATCGACTTGATATCCTCTCCTTATTTTAGTAAAAGCTTGAGTAAATTCTACCCCAGCATAAAAATTCAAAAGCCTGTTGTTGCTGAAGTATTGATAGCCAATAAATTCTGTGAAAGAATGCCCAGCTGTATATCGGTCGTATCCTTTGCTATATTCCCCATTTAGCTGAATTAAATCTCCGCTTATGTTATTGAAATTAATTTTGTAGGTAAAAATTCCTACACCTGCAGATACAATAAAACCAGAGTTGGGATTGGGAGCCAACACAGAAAAAAGTCGTCCGGCATGAATTCCTACGTGATGTCCTCTCTGGAGCATTTCGAACGTACCAAATTCACCATTTGCATTAATGATTCCACCACCTTCAGTAATTAGTTCATCTAACATGGCAGAATCTTTTACTGATCTTCCAAAAAGAAAATTATACTGAGCACCTACAAACCACTGAGAGCGAAACTTGACATCGAATTTTGTATTAATAATAGCTGAAGTGCCAAAAGTCTTTTTTAAATCTTTGGAGGGGAAACCTGCAGATATTCCTAGCTTTAAATTAGGTAATAAGATGGAAGAGTCTTTGATGCTAGCCTGAGAATAAACGGATAAGGCGCCACTTAATAGAATAAATAAAAGAAGGATGTTTTTAGTCATAAAGATTTTCATTTAATATGATAACGGACGCTTTGCTGGAGCGATAACTAACGATTGTTAAGTGAGCAAATTTAATCTTATTTATTCAGTTTGTTTCTTGAAAAATCGAAAATTGTGTTAAACTGGGAAAAATTCATTTTTGAAAAACACGAGAGTACACCTTAACTTAGAGTTGATCATGGCAGATCTAAAATTTTTCTGATAATTGAGGCAAGTTAATTGAAATAGAACTAGTCTTGAGGCAGATTTTTAATAATCAAAAGTGGTTGGCATCCCAAAAGGTTGAAAAGGAATGGTTTTATCCCTTTTATGGAAGGAATAGGGTTGAAACATTTCACAAAAAAATTACACCTATTTACTGGCTGAGCAAACAGATGATGAAAAGAAACGGCCTTTAAATAAATGTGGCACCAAAAGAGTAAATAATTGAGATGTATATTTTTACCTGTTTTTTGGGAGGAAGTACTTTTCTTTTCATTAATTAACAAATACATTTGATTTAATTATATGTTAAAAAAACTTAAAAATATTTTATATTTACGACTTATTACTTTTCAGGTAACTATTATCTAGCAAGTAAAAAAAGATTGAAATGAAAGTTTTTCATCCATATTTAAGAACAAAACATCAATAACATGATTAAAAAAATTATTCTAACATTTATTGCGATTGCTGCTGTTAGCGCTGGGTTTTCTCAAGCAGGTACAGGAACATTAAAAGGTCAGATTACTGATAAGTCCACTGGAGAAACCTTGCCGTTCGTAAACTTAATAGTGTTGCAAAATGGAACTCAAAAAGCTGGAGCTGCTTCCGACTTGGATGGTAACTTTTCTATAAGTTCATTACAAGCAGGAACCTATACGCTTAAAGTAAGTTTCGTAGGTTACAAAAAATTCCAAGTGAATGACCTGCTAATAAAAGGGGATAAGATTACTTTTCAAAACGTGCCTTTGGAGTCAGGAGACGTGACACTGGATGAATTTACAGTTGTTGATTATGAGGTTCCCTTGATTGATAAAGATGGAGGTGCCTCCGGAGGAACTATGACAAAAGATGAGATAGCAAAAATGCCTGGACGTTCTGCTGGTTCTATTGCAGCCCAAGTGGGAGGTGTTCAAACAGATGGGAACGGGTCTATTTCGAGTGTAAGAGGAGCAAGATCTGAAGCCACCTATTATTACATTGACGGAATAAAAGTGAGAGGATCTTCAAATCTACCAAAGTCTGCGATTCAAGAAGTTTCGGTAATTACTGGAGGTTTGCCTGCAAGTTATGGAGATGCAACGGGAGGAATTATTTCCATTACAACAAGAGGTCCTTCTAGTTTTTACTTCGGTGGAGTAGAGTATGTTACCTCTGGATATAAGTTAGGAGAAAACACCTACGGATTAGATAATTATGGTTATAACCTTTTGGAGGGAAGTATTGCGGGTCCTCTTTGGATGAAGAAAGACAGTAACGGAAAAAAAACAAAACCAATTTTAGGGTTTTTTCTTTCTGGAAACTTGAGCCATATCGTGGATACAAGGCCTTTTGCGATTGATCAATATCAATTAAAAGACGAGGTGAGAGAAGATATTTTGGCAAATCCAGTAGTTAGAAATGCAGGAAGTGGAATTAACTACAAAACAGAATTTTTGACAATGGATGATTTTGAAAAAATCAAATTCAGACAAAATGTAGCGCAACGAAGAGCCTCTATTTCCTCTAAAATTGATGTAAATACAGGAACCAACGTGAATGTTTCATTTGGAGGTACTTTAGATTGGGCAAATGGAAACGGATACAGCTTTGCAAGTTCTTTACTAAACTCAGATAACTTATCAAACAGTACTTCTAGTACATGGCGTGTTTATGGAAAAATGACTCAAAGATTTCAAAACAACTTAAGTAAAGATTCCGAAATGCAATCAAAAATTAAGAATGCATACTACACGGTAATGGTCGATTACTCCAGAAGCTCGAGCAAAACAACAAATACAAGGCATGGAGACAACTTGTTTGATTATGGGTATGTTGGAAAATTCGATAGGCAGTTTGAAAACAGCTACGATTACGATGCCGCGACAAACACTTATATACACAATGGATTTCAAGAAACTGGAGCGGATTTTACAGCTTCAGATGTGAACTCAGATTTAGCTGCCGTGACTCAGTCATTCTACAATTTTAACGAAGGAAACGTAACAGCAATTGATCAAGTTCTTCAGGGACAAGCTCTTAGAAATGGAGACGGACCAAGATCTGTGTATGGATTGTTCACAAACTTAGGAGCACAACCAAGTGGTTATGGATATTCAGACTTTAGTCAATTCAGGGTTACAGCCTCTGGTTCTGCCAATGTTGGAGATCATGCAATCACAGTAGGTTTTGAATATGAGCAAAGATCGGATAGATCTTATAGTATCGCACCAAATGCCTTGTGGACTAGGATGAGGTTGTTGGCAAATAGCCATATCAATGAGCTAGATTTGGAAAACTACACAGACGAGTATAGAGGAACGTTCCTTTACAGAACCTACGACAGACTTATTAGTTCTGATGCACAATCATTCTTCGATTACAACTTAAGAAATTCATTGGGATTGGATCCAAACGGATCAGACTTTATTGTAGTGGATGCCCTAGATCCTTCTCAATTCAATGTAGATTTCTTTAGTGCAGATGAGTTAACAAATGGTGGATTCGACCAAAGTTTTGTGAGTTACTTTGGATTCGATCACACAGGAAAAAGACTTTCCTCTAACCCAAGTTTAGATGATTTCTTTACCCAAAAAGATGAGTTTGGGAATTTTACACGTCCTGTAGCAGCATTTGAACCAATTTATTTTGCTGGATTTATTATGGATAAATTTGCTTTCAACGACATCATTTTTAATGTTGGACTGAGAGTAGATAGATTCGATGCAAACCAACCAGTACTAAAAGACAAATACTTATTGAGACCAGCTAAAACAGTAGCTGAGGTAGGAGATTTAGGTCCTCACCCTGCAAACATGGGCGATGATTTCGTTGTGTATGTGAATGACGTAAATGCACCAACAGCTATAAACGGTTACAGAAGCGGAAATACTTGGTACAACGCAGATGGAATTGAAATTACTGATCCAAGAACTATTGAATCACCAAATGGTATTGCTCCGTATTTGGCAGATGGAGTTTCTGCTACTGATGAAGTAAATTCTAATGCATTTCAAGATTACCAGCCTTCAATTATTGTGATGCCAAGAATATCTTTCTCTTTCCCAATTTCGGAAGACGCATTGTTTTTTGCTCACTACGATATTTTATCGCAAAGACCAACAACAGGAATTAGAAGTAATCCACTGGATTACCTTTATATTGAGAATATCTCGGCCAACACAATTAACAACCCTGATTTAAGACCCACAAGAACGATTGATTACGAGGTTGGATTCCAACAGGTATTAAGTAGATCTTCTTCGTTGAAAATCGCAGGTTTCTACAGAGAGCAAAGAGATGAAATTACGGTTATCAATGTAGCAGGGGCTTACCCAAAAACATATAGATCATTTGGTAACCTTGATTTTGGAACGGTAAAAGGGGTAACATTAACTTACGACAAGAGAAAATCTAAAAACCTATGGATGAAAGTTTCCTATACGCTTCAGTTTGCTGAAGGTACAGGTTCTTCTGCTGGTTCCTCATTAGCTCTTATTAATTCGGGACAGCCTAACCTAAGAGCGATATTCCCATATAGCTACGATCAAAGACATGCAGTGAATGCAACAGTGGATTTCAGATATGGCGAAGACAAAGATTATAACGGACCAGTAATCGCAGGAAAAAAGATTCTAGAAAACACAGGAGTTAACTTTACTGCAAACTTTGCATCAGGAACGCCATATTCTGCAGCAAAATCGGCAGTACCTTTAACAGGAGAACTTGCTCCAGTATTAGCAGGAACGCCAAACGGTTCTAGAAACCCAAGTCAATTCAGAGTGGCGCTTCAACTTGATAGAAACTTCATGTTGAAAATGGGATCAAAGAAACAAAAAACAGCAGCTTTAAATGTATACTTGTTATTTAATAACTTACTAAACACTCAGAATATCTTAGGGGTGTACAGAGCAACTGGTAACGCGAATGACGATGGATACTTGTCTGAAGCTCAATTCCAGTCAATTATTGCAGCTCAAATTGATGAAGCATCATTTAGAGAATACTACGCTTTGAGAATGAATAATCCTTTCAACTATTCTTTACCAAGAACAATTAGATTAGGAGTAAAACTTGACTTTTAAAAATAACAACTATGAAAAGAAGTAACATATATAACCTTTTTTTATTAGGTGTGGGACTAACACTTTCTATGTCGGGAGCGGCAAGAGAATGGGTAGGAACATCAACTAAAACAAATAGTAGCTCAATTTCGACTAGGGCCGCATCGTGTGCACCAGCAAGTCAAAACAGAACATTGGCTTTTAACAACGCGAGCGCTTACATAGAAAACAGTGGATTGTTGTGGTATAACCGTTCTTTAGGAAGGGCTTCTTATCTTATTCCAAAAGATGCAGGAACTTCTCCAATATTTGCAGGAGGGCTCTGGATGGGTGGAGTAGATGCAACCAATCAATTGAAATTAGCGGCAATTCGTTTCCGATCTGATGGAAATGATTATTGGCCAGGGCCACTTACTACCGTTCCAGGATCAGGAAACGGAGTAGACAAAAGAGATTTTGGACCTGCAGACATAACAGCTGACGTTTGTGCTGAATGGGATAAATTTTTCGTTATAACTCGACAAGAAGTTGAGCAATTTAGAGCTTGGTATCAGTGTTCACAAGACCCTTCTTGTGATGCAGCTGTTGACTTTCCAGGATACTCTATTCCTTCAAGCATTACCGATTGGCCAGCTCATGGAGATGTTTCAAAGTTCCAAGATTATTACATTGCACCTTTCTATGATAATGATGGAGATGGAACCTACGATGTAGCAAATGGTGATTACCCTTGGTATGACATTGAAGAAGAGGTAGATTGTAGAACAAGTCGACAGGTCACTTTGTTTGGAGATTTTACGATCTGGTGGATTTTCAATGATAGAGGTAATATTCATACTGAGTCAGGTGGAGAGCCAATAGGAATGGAAATTAGAGGTCAAGCCTTTTCGTTTGCAACAAATGACGAAATTAATGACATGACTTTTTATAACTACGAGTTAATCAATCGATCAACACAAACTTTGTTTGATACTTATTTTGGACAAAACGTAGATACAGATTTAGGTTGTGCACAGGATGATTACGTAGGATGTGATGTGGGAAGAGGATTGGGTTACGCCTATAATGCGGATGCAACAGACGACAATTGTTCAAATGGTGCGGTTCCTTACGGAAGTAACCCTCCAGCAATTGGTGTTGACTTTTTCGAAGGTCCTTACCAAGATAATGACGGACTAGCAAACCCATACTTTGTAAACGGATCCTCAAACTTTCTTACAGAGGCTGTGCCAGGTAATGGAATTGGATATGGAGATTCTGTGGTAGATAATGAAAGATTTGGGATGAGAAGATTTGTATACTACAACAATTCTGCAGGAGGTAACCAAAGTGATCCAGATAACCAAATTGAACACTACAATTATTTGAGAGGTTTATGGAAAGATGGAGTGAAATTTCAATACGGTGGAAATGCTTATCCAGCCCCCATTGGTACATCTAATTCAGGCATTGATTGTGATTTCATGTTCCCAAGTGACCCGGCAACTGGTCGTAATACGGATCCAGAAGGATGGGGAACTGGTGGAAACACGTCTGTAGCTGCATTGCCATGGTCGGAATCATCAGTTGGAAACGCAGCAGGTGATAGAAGATTCTTGCAATCAGCCGGTCCATTTATTTTGGAGCCAGGTGCATTGAATAATATTACCGTTGGGGTAGTTTACGGAAGAGGTACTAGCGGAAACTTATCAGCAATTGCTAAACTGACTCAGGCAGATGATAAAGCACAGAGTCTGTTTGATAACTGTTTCGAAATTTTAGAAGGACCAGATGCTCCTAAATTATCAATTCAAGAATTGGACAAAGAATTAATCCTTACTATTGATCCAAAAGCCAATGGATCTGATATAGAGAATTATGCAAAATTAGACCCAACTATCGATACGAGTTTATTGGTAGATAGTTTGAAAGGAGTAAACGGAAGAAACAATTTCTATACTTTTGAAGGTTACCAGATCTTCCAATTGAAAGATAACTCTGTGTCGGCTTCAGATATTTATGACATTGATAAGTCAAGATTAGTTGCTCAGTTTGATATTGCAAATGGAATAACCAAATTGATTAACTATTCTGTGGACCCCGTGTTAGAAGTGGGAGTTCCTGAATTGCTGGCTAATGGCGCTGACGAGGGAATTAAACACTCATTAAGGGTAACTGAAGATTTGTTTGCAAAAGGAAATACTCGATTAGTAAACCACAAAACCTATTATTTCTTAATTATTGCATACGGATACAATGAGTTTAAGAAATATGACCCTACGAATGCTTTAGCGTTAGATGGTCAACAAAAACCTTATATCGCTTCAAGAAAAGGATTTGATGGAGGAGAAATTGCAGCTTACGGAGGAATACCTCATATCACCACTCCTGAAGCTGGAGGAACTGTTCAAAACGCGAACTATGGAGATGGAGTTGAAATAACTCGAATAGAAGGAATGGGTAACGGAGGAAGAGAGCTTGAATTGACTTCTCAATCTAGAATAGATATTGCCAAAAACAACAGAGCGGAAGAAGTAACCTACGAAGCAGGTAAAGGTCCAGTTGACATTAAAGTGATTGATCCATTAAACCTAATTGCTGATGAATATGAATTAAGATTTATTAAAGATGCTTCCAATAGAATGGATTCAGCTACTTGGGAATTAACGAGTTTGAGTACGGGTGAAGTTTATACTTCTGATGAAAGCATTGCACTTGGATATGAGCAATTGTTCCCAGATCTAGGATTTTCAGTAAATATTGAGCAATACAATCATCAAACAGTGTCAGTTAAAACAGATCCTGCAAGTTCAACAGGATCGGCTGAGCCAAGTACAAATTTGATCTCATGGAGTTTAGAATACTCAGATCCAACTAAAGCTTGGTTAACAGGAATGCCTGACCAAGATGGAAATTCAGAATTCAATTGGATTAGGAGTGGAACACAAATAAGTGATCCAGCTACTCCGGACGGATCATACAATGATTACCAAGGACTAGATGATCAGCAACAGTTTGAAGGAATTGCAAATGGAACATTCGCACCTTTCAGATTAATGGGACCTCAGCCAGTGCCCAATTCACCGGTTGGAGGAGTGGGAGAAGCAACTGGTGCTCTCAAGTCATTCAATGGAATGTTGGAGTTACACAGTGTAGATGTTGTGTATACAAGAGACAAAAACTTATGGACGAGATGTGTTGTGTTGGAAACACAAGAAAGTACGACCTTAGCAGAGGGTGGTGCAAGTAAATTGCGACCAAGAGAAGCAGCTTCTATTGATAAAGAAGGAAGGCAAGCTGGTGATCCAGGCTACAATAGTTCGGAAGGTGATTTAGTGAGTGCAACAGGAATGGGTTGGTTCCCAGGATATGTGATTGATTTAGAAACCGGAGAAAGATTGAATGTTGCTTACGGTGAGGACTCTTGGTTGGCTGGAGATAACGGAAGAGACATGATGTTCAATCCAACATCTACATTCTCTCAAGGATTAGGAAGCTGGGTAGCTGGAGGTAAACACTACTTGTATGTCTTTAGAAATCAAGATATAGTTACTGAACCCGTGATTATGGCCAATGACGCCAGTCCTGTTACCCAATATGACAACGGTCAAAAAGTGTGGGATAAAATTAATAATGCCTCACAAAGAGGACAACTTTGGAGGTCATGTATGTGGGTAGGAATACCAATGACTATTCCTGGTAGAACATTTCTTGCAACAGATGCCATCCTAAAGGTAAGAGTGGAAACTGATTACGAAAGATATGCTACTGGAGGTAATGTGGTAAACGTTGTATCATCCACTACAGCTAACAATGAGGCATCTAGTAAAAATGAATGGTTTAATCTATACAAGTTTAATACTAACTCTGTAGCAACTGGAAAAGGCGTATTAGATACGGCTCAATCTGCGTTAGATTTAATTAATGTGGTGCCAAATCCATATTATGCCTACGCAAATTATGAGTCTAGTAGACTAGACACAAGAATTAAAATAACGAATCTACCTGAGAAATGTACAATTAGGATATACAACGTAGGTGGTTCGTTAGTAAGAACATTAACAAAAGATGATCCATTGACTTCAATAGATTGGGATTTGAAAAATGTGAACGGTGTGCCCATTGCTGGTGGAGTCTACATTATACATGTTGATGTTCCAGAAGTAGGAGAAAAAGTCATTAAGTGGTTTGGAGCTTTAAGACCACCAGATTTGACCAATTTCTAAGGATACCACAACTGTAAATTAATTATTTAAAGAAACATACTTTTATGAAACTTAAATTAACAATACTATCAATTGCAGCGCTGTTTTCAGTAAACACTTTCGCAGGAAATGAGGACCGAATTGGTGCCGCAGGAGCGACCCAATTGCTCATAAATCCTTGGGGAAGGACTTCAGGATGGGGAAATGCTGCTGGAGCTCACGTAAAAGGACTAGAGGCAATGCAACTCAACGTAGCTGGATTGGCTCTTGCTGGAAAAACGGAAATTAGTTTTGCAAACACAATCTGGATGCAATCAACCGATATCAATATCAATACTTTTGGTTTGGCACAGCGTGTGGGTGAATCAAGTGTATTAGGAATTAGTATAATGTCAACCAATTATGGTGATATTCCTGTCACAACAACGGAATTACCTGAGGGAGGATTAGGAACCTTTTCACCGTCAAGTTTCTTAATGAACTTAGCTTATGCAAGGGAATTTTCTGCCTCAATTACTGGAGGGATAAACGTCAAAATTATGAATGAAGGATCCTCAAATGCAAGAGCCTCTGGGGTAGCATTCGATGCAGGAGTTAGGTATGTAACCGGTGAGAATGATCAAATTAAAATTGGACTAGCATTGAAAAATGTAGGTCCACCAATGAAATATAGAGGTGATGGATTCTCAATTGAAACCATGAACCCTTTTACAGAAATTTCTACCACGACAGAACAAAGAACAGCTAATTTTGAGTTGCCTTCTTTGATTAATATCGCAGCAGCTTATGATTTCTTAATAAATGAAAACAATAAGTTGACATTAGCTGGTACTTTCACTTCTAACTCCTTCCAAAGAGACCAGTTTAGAGTAGGAGGTGAGTATAGCTTAAACGCTAAGAAAATTATGATCATCCTAAGAGCTGGATTGGCTTACGAGGAAGGAATTTTTTCTGACTCAGAAACGTTATCAGCCCTGTCAGGTCCTACAGCTGGAGTGTCATTAGATTTTCCTTTTGGGAAAAACGAATCATCTTTAGGTGTTGACTATTCATATAGAACCGCACCAGTACTTGGAGGTATCCACTCGGTAGGTGTGACGCTAAAGTTGGGTAACAGTGAGGATGAGTAGAATTGAACAAGATTGTTCTAAGTAAATAAAAATTTGTATATTTGTTTATACGAAGAATGAGAAAGAGAGTCGCAAGATTCTCTTTTTTTGCGTTATAAGAATTTCAAAAAAGAAGAGATTATGTCGGATATTACTTATTATACGGAAGAAGGGTTAAAGAAGTTAAAGGATGAATTACACGAATTAGAAACTTTTGAAAGGCCCCGAGTTTCACAGCAAATTGCTGAAGCTAGAGATAAAGGAGACTTGTCGGAAAATGCAGAGTATGATGCAGCAAAAGAAGCCCAGGGATTATTGGAAATGAAAATTTCACAGCTTAAGACTCTTATCTCGACTGCAAGAGTTCTGGACGATACAGACATGGACACTTCTAAGGCCTTGATTTTATCCAAAGTGAAGATCAAAAACTTAAAGAATGGAATGGAGGTTCAATACACCCTTGTAGCTGAAAACGAAGCGAATTTAAAGGACAAAAAGATTTCTGTGGATTCGCCTATCGGAAAAGGACTTTTGGGACACAAGGTTGGAGATATTGCGGATGTTCAAACTCCAGGTGGAATTATTCAATTCGAAATCATGGAAATTTCAAGATAATGGCGACTATCTTTACAAAAATTATAAAGGGTGAGATTCCTTGCTATAAAATAGCCGAAAACGAACAGTTTTTGGCATTTTTGGACATCAATCCATTGACCAAAGGACACGCATTAGTCATTCCGAAAGTAGAAATTGACTATATCTTTGACTTGAAAGATGAAATGCTCACAGAAATGATAGTATTTGCTAAAAAGGTTGCGCTTCAAGTGGAAAAAGCGATACCTTGCAGAAGAATGGGAGTTGCTGTGATAGGATTAGAAGTTCCTCACGCTCACATTCATTTAGTTCCTTTAAATCAGATGGAAGACATTAATTTTTCGAGACCAAAATTAAGCTTCACTCAAAAAGAAATGGAAGAGACCTTAGAAAAAATAGTAGAAGTTTAAAATAATTTCGGGATGTAGCTTAGTCCGGTTAAAGTGCTGGTCTGGGGGACCAGAGATCGGAGGTTCGAATCCTCTCATCCCGACAAAATTGGACAATAAAAAAGCCCTGAAGGAACTTCAAGGCTTTTTTTATTGTTTCAATTTGTTTCTCTAAAGAGAAAATACATTCATTTATTTTGAAAGAGCTTCGGCCACTTTTTTACCAATTTCTGCGGGAGAACTAGCAACACTAATTCCACACTCAGCCATAATTTTCATTTTCGCTTGTGCAGTATCATCAGCACCACCAACGATTGCTCCAGCGTGCCCCATTTTTCTTCCTTTTGGTGCAGTTTGTCCAGCAATAAACCCAATTACAGGCTTTTTATTGTTGTCTTTCACCCATCTTGCAGCATTTGCTTCCATGTCTCCACCAATCTCACCAATCATCACAATAGCGTCAGTTTCAGGGTCATTCATAAACATTTCAACAGCTTCTTTAGTAGTTGTTCCAATAATTGGATCGCCACCAATACCGATTGCCGTAGAGACTCCTAATCCAGCTTTTACTACTTGGTCAGCTGCTTCGTAAGTCAATGTTCCTGATTTAGAAACAATCCCTACTCTTCCTTTTTTGAAAACAAATCCTGGCATAATTCCAATTTTAGCTTCATCTGCAGTGATGATTCCAGGACAGTTTGGTCCAATCAATCTAGAATCTTTGTCAGACAAGTAAGCTTTTACTTTTACCATGTCGTTCGTTGGAATACCTTCTGTAATACAAACGATTACTCCAATATTGGAGTCAGCAGCTTCCATAATTGCATCAGCAGCAAATGCTGGTGGTACAAAAATGATTGAAACATTCGCTCCAGTTTCTTTAACAGCATCAGCTACCGT